>Ga0209824_10000057_pt1 | contig 88275 bp, 86 predicted proteins | sample VDWuncwatermetaG_FD_184124 | JGI IMG/M metagenome (GOLD analysis project Ga0209824, IMG submission 184124) | Wastewater microbial communities from Netherlands to study Microbial Dark Matter (Phase II) - VDW unchlorinated drinking water (SPAdes)... ... | reverse complement strand
GCGATATATTTTTTAGTTTTTTATATCCTCTCAACAGCAACACAATGGAAAATAGCCAAATTAGCAGGGAAAAAGTGAGCATGGTGATTAAATCAGCGGCCAGCGAATTTGAAGGCAATACCTTAGATGAGGCTATTAATAAGGCTGTTTTAAAGCTGGGTGTTCCTAAAAGTAAGCTAAATATTAAAGTTGTCTGTGAAGAAAAGCGCGGGCTTTTTGGTATGCGAGGAGCCAAAACTGCTAAAATTAAGGTGAATATCAAAAAAGGCCCAATTGCTTCGATTTCGTAAGCTGGGTAGAACTATTCGTAGTTTCACGTGAAACGGAGTATAAATGGCAAAAACTATCGCTGTTTGTAATCAAAAAGGCGGTACAGGCAAGACCACTACAACCATCAATTTGGCATCAGCCCTGGCTGTTTTAGACAAGAAAATTCTTATTGTAGACATGGACCCCCAGGGTAATGCAAGCAGCGGGGTAGGGGTTAATAAGAATGAAATCAAAGAATCTTTATATGATGTACTCATCCACCGCATTTCGATTGTTCAGGGCCTGATCAAAACAGGCGTTAATAATTTAGACATTATCCCCTGCAATATCAATTTGACCGGAGCAGAAATAGAGCTGGTCGGCGTACTCTCTAGGGAAACCAGGCTTAAAAAAGCCCTGGATTCCATCAAAGACAGATACGATTTTATATTTATCGATTCTCCGCCATCATTAGGACTCTTGACTCTCAACGCTTTAGTAGCCGCAGACTCCATTTTAGTTCCTATTCAATGTGAATTTTATGCCTTGGAAGGCGTGTCTCAGCTATTAAACACCATAGCCTTGGTCAAAGAGGGGCTTAATCTAGATCTGCACATTGAGGGTGTTTTAATGACCATGGCAGATTTTAGAACTAATTTAACCAATGAAGTTATTAATGAAATTAAGAATTATTTTAAAGAAAAAGTATATAACTCTATTATTCCCAGGAACATACGATTAAGTGAGGCGCCAAGTTTCGGCAAGCCGATCAATTTTTATGACAGCACTTCCGCAGGATCTTTAAAATACAAAGAATTAGCAGAAGAGTTTTTATTAGCAAACAAGAGCTCGATAAGTGATGTAGGTGCTAAACAGAGGTTGGGATAATTTTTGAAGGAGATTTTGGAATGGAAAAAAAAGTTTTAGGCAAGGGATTATCAGCGCTTATATCAAGTAAGCCTTCTGAAAGTTCTCTTAGTAAAGAAATTTCCAGTCTGGAAATTAATTCATCCGGGAACGTTGCTTATGTCAAAACAATGTCCATTCTGGAAAATCGATTCCAACCCAGACAAAATTATGATGAGTCCAAATTAGAAGATTTAAAAGCCTCAATTAAAGAAAAAGGTGTTCTACAGCCTATTTTAGTACGTAAACATGAAAAAGGCTATGAAATTGTGGCAGGAGAGAGGCGTTTAAGAGCAGCAAAAGCCGTGGGCTTAGAACAAGTGCCAGTAATTATCAGAAATGTTACTGATCGAGAAGCCCTGGTATTGGCCTTAGTTGAGAATATACAGCGCGAGGAATTAAATGCCATTGAAGAAGCGCTTGGGTTTAAACGCCTCATGCAAGAATTCAGTTTCACCCAGGAGGCTGTTGCAGAAGCTATTGGCAAAGACCGTTCTACGGTCACCAATTTATTGCGCCTTTTACGTCTCCCCGAAGAAATTCAAAAACAAGTGGCTGATGCCAAACTTTCCATGGGGCATGCCCGCGCCTTATTAAGTCTCGAAGATGCCGCTATCCAGAAAAAAATGGCCAAGATCATTATTGATAAGGGGCTTTCCGTTCGCCAGGTGGAAGATTTGGTGAAAAAAGCCCATCAAGGCCAAAATATTATTAAGGCGGCATCGCCAAAGCCTAAAAACCGTGATATTGAAATTTTGGAAGAAGAGTTAAGGAAAATTTTGGGGACCAGGGTTTTTATCAAGGATAAAAAGGGAAAGGGCAAACTTGTTATCGAATATTATACCCTGGATGATCTGGACCGTATTTTAGGAGTTTTACGAGCTTCTGCGAGTGTCCGGTATGAGGACCGCAAATGAGAGTACAGTCGGCGTTAGTTTTGATCAAGCCCGACGGGATGCAAAAAGGCATTGCCGGAGAGGTGATCAGTTTATTTTTAGCCGGCGATTTAAAATTAACCGGCATGAAATTAGTACAGGTTTCCCCAAGGCTGGCCCAAGCCCATTATGGGCATTTGCGTAAGGAAAATTTTTTTAACGAAATTGTCAGCTACTTGATGGGGGATTTGCATGGGAAGAACCCCGTGGTGGCGATGGTGTTCACGGGGCCTGACGCGGTAGCAAAGTGCCGCTGTATTGCCGGTGCCACCAACCCCGAAGAAGCCAATCCTAAATCCGTGCGCGGCAAATTCGGACGGGTGACCACTAAGGGCGTATTTGAGAATTTAGTCCACGCGTCCTCGGACATCAAGGAAGCCCGTCGGGAAATAGCTTTGTGGTTTAAGAAAGAAGAGGTTTTATGATAACAGGCATGACAGGGTTTGGGGCTTGTGAAATTACTTTTGAAAAAGTTAAAGGCGTTGTGGAGATTAAAACAGTCAATCACCGCTATCTGGACGTGGCTTTTTATCTTCCCGTAGGATTCTCGTCCCTGGAAGACAAGATACAGAAAATCATAGCCGGTCAGATTAAACGCGGCAGGGTCACGGTATCGGTTAAAATCACCGACAGGCCGCATACGAATATACTATTGAACCAGGAAGCCGTTAAACGTTATCTGGATTTTGCCAAGAGCCTGGGGGTAAAGCACCATATTAAAAATGATATTACCGTCGCTGATATTATGCGCCTGCCGGGCGTGGTCGGGACACAAGAAGTTTTTGTACAAGCAGGCGAGCTGTGGCCTGTCTTAGAGAAATCTTTGCAGAAGGCAGTGGCAGGGGCCGTGATCATGCGCCGACGGGAAGGCAAGGCCCTGAGTGTGGATATCAATGGTCAGCTCAAGCGCATGCTGTTGCAAATCAGCCTCATTAAAGCCCGTACAAGGGCTCTTTTAAAAGATAATAAAAATAAAATGACCTCGGATGAATTTTCCTCTTATCAAAAAAGCAATGATATCCACGAAGAGATAGCCCGCCTGGCGCATTATATCGATGAGGCTAAAATGCTTTTAAAGCAAGTTGAGGGAGCGGGTAAAAAGCTTGATTTTATCGCCCAGGAAATGCAGCGAGAGACAAACACCATCGGCTCCAAGGTGCAGGACAAGGTAGTTGCCGCCGCTGTGATCGCCATCAAAAGCAAGGTTGAAAAGGTCCGCGAACAGTCCAACAATGTCGAATAAAGGGTCCTTGACCCCTCAGGCCCGGATCGTCATTATTTCCGGCCCCTCGGGCTGCGGCAAGACAACCCTGCATAAAGCACTGCTGGCAAGCCCTCTGTTGAAGGGTAAATTAGTCAAATCCATCTCCGCAACCACCAGGCTTAAAAGGCCAGGGGAACGGCCTGGGCGGGACTATTTATTTTTAAGCACAAAGACCTTTGAGGAGAGGATTAAAAAGGGTTATTTTCTGGAGTGGGAGAAAGTTTTCGATCATTATTACGGAACGCCTAAAAAACAGGCGTTGAATCTGCTTAAAAAAGGCATTAATGTCCTTTTATGTATTGATGTCAAAGGGGCAAAGACCGTGGCCCAAGAGTTCCCGCGGGCATTGAAAATATTTATCAAAGCGCCTTCCATGAAAGTTTTGGAAGCCCGTCTCAAAGACAGGGGCACTGAAAGCGGGGAGAGTTTAGACCTGCGTTTAAAAGTAGCCCGCCGGGAATTAAAAGAAGCCAGGTATTATGATCATGTGGTCATTAACGAGGATTTAAATAGAGCCTTGGGGTCGCTACAGCAAATTGTTTGCCACGAGCTACTGCGAGTGCCCGGCATGAGGGCCTAACTGCTGCGATTGACAACTCCCCTCGGATATGTTATAAAAAGAGTTTTCTTTAGAATAACCCGTGGAGAACATGAGTATGGCTTATCAGCCGCTTGAAGAATTATTGCCTAAGGCAAGCAACAGTGTTTATCGCTTGGTACGTTTGGCGTCCATGCGCGCCACCGAGTTGGCTACAACGGGGGGCAAATTAATAAATGTGCCCGCTGATCAGAAAGTAGCGACGACAGCATTAGATGAAATCCGCGCAGGCAAGGTCGTTGAAAAAGGCGGGGACATCTTTCTTGATTATAGAGAGGGAAGAATTAAAAAGCATGTCAAATCCTAGAAGCCATCCCGAAACCTCCGACGAAGAACCGAGGCTTAGCCAGGATGGCTTTCAACAAGGAATTAGACGTAAGCGTAGTGACTGAACTACGGTGAGGAGGAATGACGCAGTGGAAAGACATCAGGGCAAGCCGAATTCCGTCGCAGGTTTCGGGATGGCTTCTAAGCCCAAACAGGTCGTTTTAGGCGTCTGTGGCAGCATTGCGGCGTATAAGGCGGGGGATATCATCCGCCGACTGCAGGACAATCATTGCGAGGTAACGGTGATAATGACCAGGGAGGCGGCACAATTTATAACACCGCTGACTTTGTCTTCTTTGTCCGGAAAAAATGTGTACAGCGACATGTTTGACAAAGACTCCTGGCGCATGGCCCATATTGAGCTTGCAAGGGTAGCGGACATTGTTCTTATCGCACCAGCAACGGCCAATGTTGTAGGGAAATTGGCAAATGGCTTGGCCGATGATCTGCTGACAACCTTCGTGATAACCAGCCGTGCTCCGGTTTTCATAGCGCCGGCGATGAACGATGAGATGTATGCCAATGAGATTGTCAGGGAGAATTGCGCCAAACTTAAAAAGCACGGGGTTAAATTTATTGAGCCCGTGAAAGGTAAATTAGCTTGCGGTAGCGTCGGCGTCGGCCATTTGGCGGAAGTTGAGGACATTGTCAAGGCGGTTATCGGTAGGTCATCCTGAGCGAAGCGGCAGGGGCTCAGAATGACAGGATTTTTCCGGCGTGGTAGCCAAGTGGTAAGGCAGTGGTCTGCAAAACCACTATACAGCGGTTCGATTCCGCTCCACGCCTCCAGAATTTGGTAATGTTTATGGCGATGCAGCGTAAAAAACTCTACATGAAGGATACTACATTATGGTATCTTGTCGGACTCATAACTTCTGATGGATGTCTAAGTTCAGATGGCAGGCACATTGACATAACAGCTAATGACAGAGAATACCTAGAGACTATAAAGAAAAAAGCGAATCTTTCTTGTAAGGTTGGAATAAAAAATAAGGAGAAGATCAATCTTTCCCATCGGCTACAGATTAGCAACATTGATTTCTATGAGTTCTTATTGTCATGCGGCCTTTCCCCAAAAAAGTCTTTGATCTTAAAAGATATAAAGGTTCCTCGCGAACATTTCCCAGACTTTTGTAGAGGAGTTATCGACGGAGATGGTAATATCAGGAGATGGATTCATCCAAGTAATCAGGGCGAACAGTGGGTTCTTCGGATTTATAGCGGATCGAAAGATTTTGTAATTTGGCTGCAGAAAAGTATTGAGCAATCATTTGGGGCTTTGGGACGAGTTCATAAAGAAGAACATCTCGGAAAGCACGATACGTATATTTTAAAATATGGGAAGATCGCTGCTGTTAAAATCCTAAAAACATGCTATTACAAAAAAGCTATGGCATTAACTAGGAAGGCGAAGTTAGCGCAAGAGTGTTGCTCGTCGAGAATCGGATGGTGTAAAAGTAAAACAACATTTGAATCAGGGCGGGTGGCGGAACAGGTATACGCGAGGGACTTAAAATCCCTTGACCGTAAGGTCATGAGGGTTCAATTCCCTCCCCGCCCACCATCGAAAATAAAAAACGGACCCGTAGCTCAACTGGTTAGAGCGCATCTTTGACATAGATGAGGCAACAGGTTCAACCCCTGTCGGGTCCACCAGATTATGGATTACAGTAGAGACATAGATAAGTTAAGGCATACCGCTTCCCACGTTTTGGCCCAGGCGGTCAAAGAGTTGTGGCCGGATGTCAAGGTCACGATTGGTCCCGCTATTGACAATGGGTTCTACTACGATTTTGATAAAAAAGATCCATTTACCGACGATGATTTGCGTAAGATCGAGAAAGTAATGTACCGCATCGTCAACAAGAACTTGCCCATGAAGCAATCTTCCATGAGGCGGGATGAGGCGATCAAGCTTTTTCGTTCCATGAAGGAAGATTACAAAGTCGAGCTCATTGAGAATCTCCCCGACCAGGAAGTTTCCCTTTTCCACACCGGCGATGAATTCCTGGATCTCTGCAAAGGCCCGCACATCCCATCGACGGGCGCGATTAAAGGCCTTAAACTTTTGTCTGTGGCGGGCGCGTATTGGCGCGGGGATGAAAAAAAGCCCATGCTCCAGCGCATTTACGGCACAGCTTTTTTTACCCAAAAAGAGCTGGATGAATATTTGAAAATGCTTGAGGAGGCGGGCAAGCGCGATCACCGAAAAATAGCCACTCAGCTGGATCTTTTCCATATTTATCACGACACCGCCGGGGCCGGCCTTATTTTTTATCATCCCAATGGTGCCATGCTTCGAAAGATCATTGAAGATTACACCCGCGCGCAGCATTTAAAACGCGGCTATCAATTGGTCATGACACCGCATATTTTAAAAGGCAAGCTTTGGGAAATTTCAGGCCATGCCGAGCATTACCGCGAAAACATGCACTATTTTAAAGTGGATGATGAGCCTTATGCCGTCAAGCCCATGAATTGCCCGGGGCACATGCTCATTTATAAATCCCAGACACGCTCGTACCGCGATCTGCCCATCCGTTATTTTGAATTAGGGACGGTTTACCGTCAGGAAAAGGCCGGGGTTTTACACGGGCTTTTGCGCGTGCGCGGATTTACCCAGGACGACGCGCATATTTTTCTGCGCCCGGAACAGATCAAAAATGAGGTCATGGATGTCATTGATTTTGTTTTTGACACCATGAATGATTTCGGCTTTCATGATTTGCATATTGAGCTTTCCACCCGCCCCGAGAAGTTCATGGGCAGTGTTGCCGATTGGGACAAAGCCACCGCCAGCTTAAAAGACGCGCTGGAGGCCAAGGGTTTAAAATATGATATCAATGAAGGGGAGGGCGCTTTCTACGGCCCTAAAATAGATATTAAATTAAAAGATGCCATCGGCCGTCAATGGCAATGCGGAACAATTCAATGCGATTTCTTCTTGCCCCAGCGTTTTGAACTCAATTACGTGGATGAAAGCGGGAATCATGCCCAACCAATCATGCTGCACCGGGCGATTTTAGGCAGTCTGGAGAGATTCATAGGAGCCTTGATTGAGCACTACGCGGGGAATTTCCCGTTGTGGCTGGCGCCTAACCAAGTGGCGATCATCCCGATCAAGAGTGAGCATCAAAGTTTTGGTACCAAAGTTAAAACAGCTTTGCAGCAGGTGGGTATCAGAGTCATCGTCGATGATCGCAATGAATCTTTAGCCAAACGTATCCGTGAAGCGTCGGTTAAAAAAATCCCGTACCAGATCATCATAGGAGACAAAGAAGCCCAATCATCACAGGTTGCGGTGCGCTTGCAAAACGGGAGCGATTTAGGCACCATGGGCCTGGATGCCTTGCTTGGCCGCCTTAAGCAGCAGATTATTGACAAGCAATAGAATTCAGGGATAATAGAACGCTTTTAATAAGGAGGGTCGACTATTTTAAAGAACATACGGATTAACAATCAAATTCGTTCCAAAGAAGTCAGGGTGATCGGACCCAATTCCGAACAATTAGGGGTGGTGAACATTACGAGGGCGTTAGAGCTGGCGGCTGAGTATGGGCTTGATTTAATCGAGGTGGCCCCCACCGCGGCCCCGCCGGTATGCCGGATTATAGATTTTAGTAAATACAAATATGACCAGCAGAAAAAAGAGCGCAAGGTCAAAAAGCACCAGCATGTGACCCATCTAAAGCAAATCCGGATCAAGCCGCACATCGACGATCACGATTTGGAAACCAAAATGCGCCAGGCCATCGCTTTTTTGAGCAAGAAAGACAAAGTTAAAATCAACATGATGTTTCAGGGCAGGGAGATGAGCTTTAGGGATCAATGGAAAGCGGTTTTGGAAAAAGTGGTGACGGCCACCGCTCAGTACGCGACAGTTGAAAAGGCCCCCATGGCTGAGGGGCGCATCGTTTTCATGGTGCTGTCGCCTAAGTCGGAAAAATGATTTTTTGAAAGGTATAATGTTATGGCAAAAAGAATGAAATTAAAAACCAAAAAAGCGGCGGCCAAGCGTTTGCGTATGACCAAAAGCGGTTTATTAAAAAAACGCAATGCCGGCCGTCAGCATATTTTGGGTAAAAAATCACGCAAACATAAACGACAGTTGCGCCACAGCGGATACATATCAGCGACGGACGCCAAGCGTATAAGGAGAGTGTTGCCGTATGGTACGAATTAAAAGTAATGTTTACGCCCATAAGCGTAAAAAACGCGTTTTAAAAGAAGCCAAAGGCCAATTTGGCGATCGCAGCAAACGTTATAAAGAAGCCATCAAGTCTCTGATCGCATCCCGCCAATACGCGTATTTTGACCGCAAAAAGAAAAAGAGCGAGTATAGAAGTTTGTGGATCATTCGCCTAAACGCAGCTTGCCGTGAATCGGGCACATCGTACAGTCGTTTAATTAACGGCCTTAAAACTGCCCAAATCACTCTTGACCGCAAGGTGCTGGCGGATTTAGCGGTGACTGAACCTGAAGTTTTCGCGCAGATTATCGAGAAGGTCAAGAAGGCGTAACCGCGGCCCCCCGATTCCCCGAAGCAAGGTAAGGACGACCTCTATCAGGGGTTAATATGCAGTGGAATTTTCAAGATATTCACAATCAGGTTCAAACCGAGGCCCAAGCGATCAACAGCCCGCAGGCATTGGAAGCTTTTCGCCTCAAATATTTAGGCAAGAAAGGTCTCGTCACCGCTATTTTTGCTTCCCTGGGGGAAGCTGAACCTGCCCAGAAAGCAGCCATAGGCAAAGGGGCCAATGATCTAAGGGGCCTCGTTGGGGGATTGATTGCCACAAAGTCCGCAGAGTTGAATTGCGCTAAAACTTTTGGGGAGCAAGTGGATTTTTCCTTGCCCGGCACCGGTGAGCCTTTAGGCCATACGCATATTTTGACCCAAACCACCCAGGAGATTATTTCGATCTTTGAGCAGATGGGTTTTGTGACCATCGAGACGCCGGAAATAGAAACCGAATTTCATAATTTCACGGGATTAAATATCCCCATCGACCATCCTTCCCGGGACGCATTCGATACTTTTTATTTAGATGCCCAAGACCCCTCATCCAAGGGACGCCGTCTCTTGTTGCGCAGCCATACTTCTCCGGGCCAAGTGAGGATCATGAAGGCGCACAATCCTCCCATGGCGGTGATTGTGCCGGGCCGCGTGTATCGCCCCGACGCGGTGGATGCCAGCCATTCGTTTATGTTCCATCAGGTTGAAGGTCTTTTGGTGGATGAAAAGGTCCAATTTTCCGAGCTTAAAGGTTTATTGACGGAATTCTGCAAGCGGTTTTTTGGCCCCAAGGTCATCATGCGTTTTCGCCCGCATTTTTTCCCTTTTACCGAACCGTCGGCAGAGGTGGATATCAATGCGGAAATTTTGGGGATTGGGCGCAAGAAGTGGCTGGAGATTTTAGGATGCGGCATGGTCAACCCGAAAGTGTTTGAAGCGGTGGGGTACCCCAAGGCCAAGTATAAAGGGTTTGCTTTTGGCATGGGTGTGGAGCGCATGGCCATGCTTAAATACGGCATTAATGACATACGCTTGTTTTACGAAAACGACGCACGCTTTTTGAAACAGTTTTAAACCCTATGAAACTTTCGCTGAATTGGCTAAAAGATTATATTGACCCTAAGATGTCGACGGACGCGCTCGTCGATCGTTTGACCATGGCAGGCCTTGATGTAGAGGCCATTGAGTACGTTGGCAAGGATACGGTATTGGAAATTGAGATCACTCCCAACCGTCCGGATTGTTTGAGCATCTTAGGACTGGCCCGGGAAATTGGTGCCATCACGGGTAAGGCGGTTAAAAATCCCAAGATCAAGAATTTAAAGACAGCCTCCTTAAAAAAACGCGTTCACATTGAAAATAAAAAAGATTGCAGCCGCTATATCGGCACCTTGATTAGTGATGCGCATATCAATGATGCACCCAAAGAAATGAAAACGCGCCTGGCTTCCTTGGGGGTTCATGCGATCAATAATGCGGTGGATACGACCAATTTTGTTTTAATGGAAACAGGCCAGCCCCTGCATGCTTTTGACTATGACAAATTAGCCGGCGGGAAAATAAGCGTGCGCCGGGCCCGTACCGGAGAGACTATTGTAACGATCGACGGTATTGAGCGAAAACTGGATACTTCCATTTTAGTGATTGCGGACGCCCAAAAACCGGTGGCCATTGCCGGCATCATGGGAAGCAGAGACACGCAAATTACGTCCACGACTAAAAATATTTTATTAGAGAGCGCCCATTTTGATATGGGTCTTATCCGAAGGGCCAGCCGTATCCTTGGGTTGAGAAGTGATTCTTCTTATCGCTTTGAACGCAATGTCAACTTCGAGGGTGTTTTAACCGGGGCCAATCGCGCGACCGATGTATTGCTGCAATTAACGGGTGGGCATTTATCCGGGCGCGGGGAGATTTCGTCTAAAGCAAAAAGTGCTTCCCTCAAGGTAAAAGTCAAAATTTCTGATATAGAATTTTTGTTGGGGATAAAAGTCACTCCTCTTAAAGTTAAAGCATGGCTGGCCAGATTGGGATTTAAAGTCACGGCTAAAGGTGGAATTTTAACGGTGGCAGCCCCGGCCAATCGCGCGGATATTGGGCAAGACGTGGATGTGATTGAAGAAATCGCCCGCATGATAGGCTTTGACCGCCTGCCATCCAAATTGCCGATGATTAAAATGACCAATATCCCCGTTGACAAAAGACCACGTGAAATCAAAGATCAGATCCGTCAGGTATTAACGGCAGGAGGGATTGACGAGATCATCACACACAGCATGATCAACGGCAAAGCGCTTGTTAAAAGCAATATGGCAGAAATACCGGCGGTACGGATTTTTAACCCGCTTAATCAAGATCAAGAACTGATGCGTCCAATTATGCTGCCGTCATTCTTGCAGGTGGTGGCGACGAATATTAACCGAGGTCAAAAAGATTTACGTTTATTTGAGATTGGTAAAACCTATTTTAAAGAAAATGAAAAAGAGACACTGGCCATTTTATTGACTGGTCGTCATTCCCATGATTGGCGTTCGTCTAAAAAAGACATGGTTGAAATTTTTGATTTAAAAGGCGTTCTGGATCGTATTTTCCAAACAGCCGGTATCGATGCGGCCTATGAAGGGGTTAATATGCCACTTTTTGATCCTGCCTGTGCGTCGAAGATCATCGTTGATGGGAAACAAATTGGTGTTTTAGGAAAAATCAATCGAAACGTTTTAAATAATTGGGGTATCAAGAATCAGGATATTTACTGTGCCGGACTTTACCTGGATGAAATTTTATCCAAGCCCGACAAATATGTAAGATATCAGCCTGTTTCAGAATTTCCAGCCATTGTGCGGGATGTTTCATTAGCCGTAAAAAAAGAAATTCCGTACAAAAAGATTGAAGAGATCTGCCTAAAGCAGGGCGGGGACATTTTAAGGTCAGTGCATTTTATTGAACAGTATTTAGGTGATAAAATTCAATCAGGCTACAAAGGCATTGTTTTTTCCTGCCAGTATCAGTCGAATATCAGGACCTTACGCGAAGATGAAGTTACTGCTGTCCACGAACGCATCCTGCAAACCCTCACCCGTGATTTGAGTGCCATCCGTCGGTAAAAGAGAGCGTGCATAAAAATTTGTTAGTGCTATAATACATTTAACCCTGCGCTGTGCGACAGGATCTCGGATGTATTGAACCACAAAACAATACAACGGGAGCCGATAACCTGTTGGCGCGCCTTTGGCGGCCTCACATTGGCACCCACTTGAGAATGATGGTTCTCATTTACACCAGATCCAACGGCAGAAGCGGGGCTTTTTTCCATGTCCACCAATTTATTTACTCCTGATGAAAAAGTTATTCCCGCGGACTCCCCCTTAAGTGCCCGCATGCGTCCCTGTTCCCTGGAAGAATATGTAGGACAAAAACATATTTTAGGCCAGAATAAATTGCTCACCCGTGCCATTGAAGCCGACAAGATTTTATCGCTCATCCTCTATGGCCCCCCGGGCGTCGGCAAAACCACCCTGGCCTTGTGTATCAGTCAAAAGACCCAATCGCATTTTGAACGGATCAACGCGGTGGCGTCCTCCGTCGATGAGATGCGCAAAATCCTGGCCAGCGCCCAAAACCGCAGGATCACCTCGGGGCGAAAGACCATCCTTTTTATCGATGAAATCCACCGTTTCAATAAAGCCCAGCAGGATGTTTTGATGCCTGATATTGAAGAGGGCAATATTATTTTAATCGGGGCCACTGTCTTTAATCCTTTTTTTACCCTGGTCAGCCCGCTGTTATCGCGTTCTTTGGTTTTTGAACTGTATTCCCTTTCTCCTGGTGATCTGAAGGTTTTAATAGATCGTGCGCTTGACGATAAGGAACGCGGATTAGGCGCCTTGCCCGTCAAAATAGAGGCACAAGCTTTGGAATTTTTATCTACTATCAGCGACGGGGATGCCCGCAAGGCGCTCAATGCCCTGGAGGTGGCGGTTTTGACCACTCCAAAATCCCAAGACGGAAGCATTCACATCACCAAGGCAATTGCGGCAGAATCCATCCAGAAAAAACAAGTGAATTATGACCGGGACGGTGATGCGCATTATGACACGATTTCCGCTTTTATTAAATCCATGCGCGGTTCTGACGCGGATGCCGCCCTTTACTGGATGGCCAAAATGATTTACGCCGGGGAAGACCCGCGTTTTATCGCCCGGCGCATTGTGATTTGCGCGGCGGAAGATGTAGGCAATGCTGACCCTCAAGCGTTGATTTTGGCGAATGCCGCTTTTCAAACGGCGGAATTTATCGGATTGCCGGAAGCGCGGATTATTCTGGCCCAGGCCGCGGTGTATGTTGCTTGCGCGCCTAAATCCAACGCGGTTTATTTGGCCATTGATCGCGCGTTAGCGGATGTCAAAGAACAGCGCACCCACGGCGTTCCCGTGCATCTTAAAGACGGACACTACAAAGGGGCAGAGAAGTTAGGCCACGGGGCGGGCTATAAATACGCGCATGATTACCCGCAGCACTATGTAGAGCAAACATATATGCCCCACGAGGCGCTGTATTATGAGCCCACCCTTCAGGGCTATGAAGCCAAGATCAAAGAGAGAATGGACAAATTAAAGAAAAAATGATAATATAAGCGGCACATGAAGGATAAAGTCTCTTTAAGAAAGCATTATCTAAAGCTCCTTAAAGAGCAGAACAAAGAGGAGTGCTTGCGCAAAAGCCGTCTGATTGCAGAGCAATTTTGGGAATTGCCGGCTATTCATAAGGCGCAGAGCATCCTATTTTATGCATCCATGCCAGGTGAGGTGGATACCTTGGCGATGATTGAAAAGGCTTTTTTTTACGGGAAAAGGGTAGCGTTACCCATTGTTGAACAAAATCAAAGGAAGTTAATCCCTACAGTAATTTCATCTATGGAAGATGTACATAAGAACAACAGATACGGTTTTGCCGAGCCTCATTTTCATCCTGACAAAGCACTCGCTTTAAAGGATCTTGACGCGGTGATTGTTCCGGGACTGGCTTTTGACAGGTTTCACAATCGCCTGGGCCGCGGCAAGGGGTATTACGACCGTTTTTTAAGCACACTTCCGAAGCACGTAACTACTGTTGGTCTTGCCTTTGATTTTCAACTCACCGAAAGCCTTCCCACTGAGGCGCACGATATGCGTCTGCAGCAAATCATCGCAGGGTAGTTTAAATAAAATTTTAAGAATGGAGAGTTGCCATGGAAAGCAATACACTCGGCCAGGCATTTATTTTTATTTTTGGCGCCATTGTTTGCGTCATTGTTGGGTTTTTTCTCAACCGTATTTTAGGCCGCAAGCGCGCGGACCAAGCCAATAAAGATGCCGGCGGGATACGGGAGCTAGCCCAGCGCGAAGCAGAAACAATACGCAAGGAAGCCCAGCTGCAGGCCAAAGACCTGCTGTTGAAAATGCGTCAGGATTTCGAGAAGGAAACCAAGGACCGCCGCGATGAGTTAAGCAGCATGGAAAAACGCGTTTTACAGCGCGAAGAAAATCTGGACAAACGCGTTGACCTATTGGAGAAAAAGGAAAAAGATTTAACCACCCGCCTGGAGGCCTTGCAGCGGGGCGAAGCTAATATCAAACAAAAAGATGAAGAACTGACCAAGGTTTTGGCCCAGGAAAAAGAGCGCCTGTTTACCATTGCCAACCTGTCCGCGGAAGATGCCAAAAAAATTCTATTACACCGCCTTGATGAAGAATTGCTTAACGAAAAAGCCGTGCGCCTGCGCCATATGAATGAAGAGATCAAAGAAACAGCCGACAAAAAAGCGCGTGAGGTCATCAGCACCGCCATCCAGCGCTGTGCCTCAGACCACACCGCGGAGACCACCATTTCCGTGGTGCCCCTGCCTTCTGATGAAATGAAAGGCCGCATCATCGGCCGTGAGGGGCGCAACATCCGCACCCTGGAACAGGCCACCGGGGTTGATATCATCATCGACGACACGCCGGAAGCCGTGACCATTTCAGGTTTTGATATGGCGCGCCGTGAAATCGCGCGCATGGCCTTGGAACAGCTTATTGTCGACGGTCGTATCCATCCCGGGCGCATAGAGGAGGTTGTAGAAAAGGCCAAAGCGGAACTTGAGAAGAAAATCAAAGAAGACGGTGAGCGCGCGGCCATGGAATTAGGCATTCACGGCATGCACCCGGAACTCATTAAATTAGTGGGGCGCCTGCGCTACCGCACCTCTTTCGGTCAAAACGGTTTATACCATTCTATCGAGGTGGCCAAACTCATGGGCATTATGGCCTTCCAATTAGGGGTCGATGTCAAGATCGCCAAGCGCTCCGGATTATTGCATGATATCGGCAAGGTGGTCTCCTCGGACGTGGAAGAAGGCACGCACGCCATCGTGGGGGCACGCCTTTCGCGTAAATACGGCGAGTCTGAAGAGGTGGCGTACGCGGTGGAGAGCCATCACGGCGAAGTGGAGATGAATACGATCTACGGGATTTTGGTTTCCGCGGCGGATGCCATCAGCGCGGCACGCCCGGGAGCGCGCGCGGAGAGCATGGAAACATATATTAAGCGCTTGGAGAATTTGGAGAAAATTTCCAATTCGTTTAAGGGTGTTGAAAAGTCCTACGCCCTGCAGGCGGGCCGCGAGATCAGGGTGGTGGTCATGCCCGAGAAGGTCAACGATGATGAAGCCGTGATCATGGCGCGGGACATACGCAAGAAAATTGAAGAAGAGATGGAATACCCGGGGCATATCAAGGTCATGGTGGTGCGGGAAATTCGGGCTATCGAATATGCGAAGTAGTATACAACAGCCATTGGGATGAATTTTTTCCGCCAAAATGCTAATTGCTGATTCCTGGATAAGTTAGGAGCAAAAATACGCATTTTGGCTTCAAAAATTATCCCAACGGCTGTTTAACGCATAGCAGTGGAACATTTGGCAAAAAATCCCTTATTGTTTCGTCCACAACACCATTTAGCCATATATTAATTGACTATGACTCAATAGCCCCAAGCAAGAAAGCGGAAGAATGAATATATTATGCATCGGTGATATTGTCGGGCGTCCGGGACGGGAGGCGGTGGCTCATGCCCTGCCGAAAATAAAAAAAGAACACAGCATTGATTTTGTGGTTGCCAACGCTGAAAATGCCTCCGGCGGGTCCGGCCTTATTCCCAAAAACGCGGATGAAATTTTAAGCTTTGGGGTGGATGTGATGACCATGGGGGACCATGTTTGGGACAGGCCGGAAATTTTTCCGTATTTGCAGGAGCATCAGCAGAAAATCGTGCGTCCGGCCAATTTCCCTGAGGGCAACCCGGGCATTGGCTGGACGATTGCCAGGGCATCTAATGGGGCCTTGGTTGGCGTAATAAATCTTTTGGGACGCACCTTTATGCGGTATAATGTCCTTTGTCCGTTTTTGACACTTGATGCGATTGCCGCTAAAATCAAAGAGCAGACGTCAGTGATCATCGTGGACATGCACGCGGAGACTACCAGCGAAAAGGTGGCGCTGGGCCATTTTTCCGACGGAAAAGTTTCCCTGGTGTTTGGCACGCACACGCACATACAAACAGCGGATGAGAAAATTTTGCCCCAGGGAACGGCGTATATCACGGATTTAGGTATGAGCGGTCCGTATGATTCAGTGATCGGCCAGGATAAGGCAAAGATCATCACGCGTTTCTTGACCAGCATGCCCCATAAATTTGAAGTGGCCCGGGCCCCTGGGACGGTCCATGGTGTTGTTGTCAAAGTGGACCCTAAAACCGGTAAAGCAGAAGGGATTACTCGTCTGCAAATGGCCTGACGCTCTCTGCGTCATGCACGTTATCGAATTTGCAATAGTATAAACAGGGAGGATGATATGAATTGGGAAGGAATGGATCGCAGGAAATTCCCCAGAGTGATGTATCCGTGCATGGTTAAAGTCGTCTCCTCCGACGGGCCTCACCCACAGATTTTGACGCATACGGAAAATATCGGGCAGGGCGGCCTTTGCGTTATCCTTAAAAATGAAATTAAATTATTTACTCCCGTTGAGCTGGAGGTAGATCTTTTAAGCATTAATGAACATATAACCCCAAAAGGTAAGGTGGTTTGGAATGTGCGGCGCAAATCCGTTGAAAAGATCAAGCCCATGTTTTATGATATCGGCATTGAATTTACAGAAATTTCCAAACGTGACCAGGATTGCCTGCGAGAAACTCTTCAACTGTTAGTTGATAAAGACACCCCGCTTTCAAAGCCGTATATTTAATTATGTTTGACACTAATCGACGAAAATACCCGAGGGCTAATTATCCCTGCCAGTTAACGGTATGGCTGGCTGATGGGAGCAATGAGACGATCTTAGCCAATACGTCTGATATCGGGCTTGGCGGCTTGTGTGTGCATCTTAATCAATGGGTTGACGTGGGAACGAAGGTCGACATGCAACTTCAATTTACCAATACGACAACTCCCTTTAGATGCCGTGGAGTGGTGGTGCGCTCCAGGCAGGAGAGTGAGAGATTTTATAATATAGGCATTCAGTTTGAACCTCTAAGTGCGTTCAAACACGCTTTTCTCGACGAAAGAATTTCCGAGATCATTGATTCTGAGCAAAAAGGGAAAAGCTGATGGTTCGGCCTGGCTCACCACAGGTGGTTCGTGTCCGTTTTGCCCCGTCCCCCACAGGGTTTTTGCATATTGGTGGTGCCCGCACAGCTCTCTTTAACTGGATGTACGCCAAAGCCCAGGGCGGGCAATTCATCCTGCGCATTGAAGACACCGACAAAGTCCGCTCAAAGCCTGAATACCTTGAAGAAATCCTCGAGAGTATGAAGTGGCTGGGTTTGACCTGGGATGAATTTTATAAACAAAGCGACCGTTTTGAGTTATACCGGCAGCATGCTGACAAGCTTCTTTCCGAAGGCAAGGCCTACAAGGATGGCGAGGCCGTTGTCCTGAAGGTCCTTGAGAAGTCCATCAAAATTTATGATCTAATACGCGGTGAGATCGTCGTTGACAGCAAAGAAATTAAAGATCAAGTGTTAATGAAGTCCGACGGTTCCCCCACCTATAGTTTTGCCTGTGTTATTGACGATGCGTTGATGGAAATTTCCTGTGTGATCCGAGGGGAGGATCATATCTCCAACACCTCCAAGCAGATCCTTATTTATGAAGCGCTGGGCTTCAAATTGCCTAAATTCGCGCACCTGCCGTTGATATTGGATCCTGAGGGTGGGCGCATGTCCAAGCGGGCCGGGGCCACTGCGATAACGGAATACCGCGCCCAGGGATATTTGTCCCAGGCCATCGTTAATTACCTGATGCTTTTAGGTTGGTCGCCTGGCAACAATCAGGAGAAGGTATTGATGTCAGGCGCGCTTAAAACATTTTCTATCAAGAAAATCAATAAAGCAGGGGCCGCTTTTTCTTTAGAAAAACTCCAATGGCTTAACAGCCAATATATTAAAGAAATGGACAAGGGCCCATTAGCAGATGCTTTAAGACCGCTGGTGGCCGCGAAATATCCCGAAGCACGCGTTCAGGGGAAAGATCTTGAGCATATGGCGCAATTGTATAAAGGGCGAATGAATACACTTTTAGATTTTTTAGACTGGACAGATTTTATATTCAATGATCAGGTCCATTTTGATGAAGGGGTTAAAGCCAAACATCTCTCCCAAGATATGCGCAAAGAATTCGATTTATTAGCAGAACGTTTAAGTACTGTTAGTGATTTTAATGCTAAAGCGGCGGAAGAAGTTTTTCGCGGGGTGGCTGCTCAATTAGGCATTGAGGCAGGGGTTTTGGTGCATCCGGTGAGGGTGGCTTTGACCGGCAAAACAGTGGGGCCGGGCTTATTCGATACCATGGTGGTCTTAGGCCGAGAACGGACCGTCCGCCGCCTGAGAGAGGCGTTTAATTAAATATTGCCTTGTCGTCTAATGGTAGGACATGAGATTCTGGATCTCAGTATCTTGGTTCGAGTCCAAGCGAGGCAATTTTGATTACAACCATCAACATATAAGGAATTGCGCCCCATTCAAAATCTTGGGGAACTTTTTAAGGATTGCTTTGTCTAATTAAGTGAAACCTGACCAAAAATAGGAGGGAATATGAAAAAACCGGTGGCTTTTTTATTGGCAGTCATTATGTTAGTATCGGCTAGTTCTGCGTATGCTTGGCCTTGGGGTTGGGGTTATCATCACCCAAGAGGGTATCATTATTATGAAGGACATTGGTGGTTAGGAGATGCAATAGTAGCAGGATTAGCAGTAGGCGTGATACTTGCGACATTACCACCGCATTGCAGGACCGTATATGTAGGAGGAGTTAATTATTATTATGATGGCACATATTATTATCAGAGGGGGGCTTCTGGCTATGTTGTAGTTCAGCCGGCTCCAAGTGTAAGACCTTTACCGCCCCTGCCCAAGGAAGAAGTAATTACTGTTGTTCCTTATTCAGGCGCAGTTTGGGTTCCAGGTCATTGGAAATGGAGGAAAAGGGCTGGAGAATATGTTTGGATTCCTGGGCATTGGAGAAGATAACTTTTTAAAGACGAGAGTAATGTGGTAACCATTGCGGACTTGCAATGTGTCTGGGTTGCCTTCCTGCTTTTGGCAGGTTCCATTGGAACTCGGCCGTGAAGATGAAAACTCTTAGGGAACTTTTTACAGTGTTAATTTGTCTAACTGGTAGAAGGTGCTGATGGAAGATATAGCGAGGGACACATTAATCAGGGCGTCCCAAGGGGATATGCAGGCCTTTGAGGACGTCTACAAAGCAAGCAGCAGTTTCGTGTATAACGTGGCTTTACGAGTCGTCAATAATAGGGAAGATGCCCTGGAAGTGGCCCAGGAGGTATTTATGACCATCTATCATAAGCTCAAAGACTTTCGTTTTGAGTCTTCTTTCAAGACCTGGGTGTACAGGATCACGGTCAATAATGCGATCAATCTTGCCAAAAAAAATTCCAGAGTAAAAACAGTGCCGTATGAAGACTCTTTTGGTCCTCATGCCGGACACTCACAGTTGTTCGGCGAGGGCGCGGTCTTAAACGAAGCCCAGACACGGATGGACCAGGAGCATCAAAGTCAGCTTGTTGAAAATTTGTTGGCAGAGCTTAATCCTGACCAAAGGGCCTGTGTGGTGTTGCGCAATATTCAAGGATTAAGTTATGAGGAAATTGCCCAAACTTTAAATATTAATATCAATACCGTGCGTTCACGATTGAAAAGGTCCCGCGAGAAATTATTGAGCTTAAGGCCGAATTTCTCATACGAACATTAAGGAAACGGCACAACTCTGGGAATATTTTAGAAGTAAGATCTAAGGAAGAAAGGTGGAATATGAAAAACTGCGATCATTTTAAGGACTTGGTCCTGACGGATTATATAGACGGAGAATTAGATAAGAATCTTGCCGGGAGCTTAGAAAGCCATTTGCTCGACTGCAGTGACTGCCGTGCTTTTTTTAAAGAAGTTAAAGACAACACGGCGCTGCCTTTTCAACAAGTTTTGCACCAGCCGGTCCCTGTAGGGCTTTGGGATACGATCAAGCAAAGCATAGAACATGAAAACCAGGCAGTCAGCCCTCTCGCGGATTTTATCGATAGCTTTAAAGGACTATTTGTTTTCCCGAGGTTGGTTCCTGTTTTTGCCAGCCTTGTACTGATGCTTTTAGCCGGGTCCGTGACGTTAAACACAATACAGATCCAGCAAGTTCGTGACAAAGATCAGGGAGAATATTTGGTTTCATTGCTGGGTTCAACGGGCCCTTCAGCGCCGTTGGATAACAACAATTGGGGGACACCTATTGAGCATTATTTTCTTTAAATGGGGCAAAGAAAGGCGGGGAAGGATTTATGACAAAATTTAAAAAGGTATTATTTGGGTTCTTTGGATTGTATGTCCTTGCGGCTTTGCCGTTGGCGCACGCAGAGAATCCAGGGCCTGACGGATCTTCACAGAAGTGGCATTCCGGGCAACGCATTCAGCAAATTTATAGCCAGCTTAATTTGACGGATGACCAGAAGAAACAGTTGGAAGTTAATAAACAACAGCATCGAGCAATCATGGTAAGCATTCGTCAAGAAATGAAGACTGATAAAGAAGCGCTTCAACAGGAGTTGATGAAGACTCAGTTGGACATGCCTAAGATTAATGCAATTCATCATCAGATCAAGTCCCTGCAATCCCAAATGGAAGATAATAGGCTTAGCTCAATTGTTGCGGTCAGAGCGATTTTGACGCCCGAGCAGTTCTCAAAATTCGTAAACCTGATGCATAAGCAGGAACATGATGAACAGTCATAAGGAAGATTTTTTATGTTTGATAAATTCCATGCCCGCCGGGATGAGAGATATGAACACGATCGCTAAAATGACCAAAGAAAAATTTTTACGCACAAAAGGCAGAGTGCCGAAGAAAAATCCGCTTAAGATCCCAACCAAAACCCACGCGGTTCCGCCAACAATATTATAAATTGTAAATTGACCATAAGGCATGCCGCCCACCCCTGCCATAAAAGGAGCGAAGGTGCGCAGGATGGGGACAAACCGCGTGATGACAATGGTTTTAGCGCCATATCTTTCAAAAAATTCATGAGTGCGCCTGATGTGCGCCTGTTTGACAAAAGGGATGGCTTGATCATTCATGACCCGGTTTGACAAGAATACACCGATCATGTAGTTAAGCATGTTGCCGCCGATGGCGGCGAGGGACAGCCCCAAGATCAATGCGGTTAATTGCAGATCTCCGACGGCGGCCATCGCGCCTAATACAAAAAGCAGGGAGTCCCCAGGCAAAAAAGGAGTGACGACCAGGCCTGTTTCGCAAAAAATAATGACAAATAAGATTAAATAAGTCCATGCGCCATAATGGGCGCTGATGGAAGACACAAAATTTTCCAATATTCCCTGTTCTTTTTTTTGCTAAGGTCTCTTTGGATCGCACGCTATCTTAACTCAGGTTTACCAAGCAAGCAACAGGGAATATTGGAATATTGGAAAACCACACTATTTTAGAGTAGAATAAAACTCCGAAATGGTCATTCCCGCGAAAGCGGGAATCCATTTTTAAATTGGATCCCCGATTAAAACATTCGGGGATGACATGTTGGCTTATATGAGCAGATTTTTCTTTATTGTTTTTTGTTTGATTATTGCCGGCTTTTGGCTGATCTGGCGTTTTAATCAGGAACATGTTTATCAGCAGATGTTAGACCGTCTTCAGGCGGAGTCACGGGCAGCCCAGGTGCTTGTGACTGCGGTTAATTATGATGAAAAGCTCCATCGTAATATGACCACCATCAAATTCGTTGAAGAAGACAGTACCGGTCATGCCTTGCCGCCTAAATATTTTACCTTCAGCGGTAATTTGATCCAGTTTCAGTCCTTGGTGGTGCGTTTCGAGGATAAATTTGTGGCCGCAGGCGATCGTTTTAAAGGCAGGAGTGTTTATTTATTCTGGAAGGTATTTATGCTCGACGGTCCCCTGACCCAGGAATTTCCCATAACTCAGGTGGATGAAATTCCCGGCGGATATAAGATTCCGGGAAAGGCCAGTGGTTTTGAAAATAGATTTTGGAGAGATTTTTGGCGTTTTGCTTTTGATGAGACCAAGGCCAAGAACGCGGGGGTCAAGAGTGTGCAAATCGAAGCTCCAGGAGTTGTTTTTATCCCGGGGTATTTGTATACGATCCATATCGAGCATGACGGGGGCTTGAGGATTGACGCCAAACCCGTGGAGCCGATTTTACGCGGAGAAAAGATTCCGGCATAATTTCCTGTCATCCTGAACGAAGTGAAGCATCTTAAGGCACCTTTAGATTCTTCGGCTTCGCCTCAGAATGACGAATAACTATATTTTTTCTTTCACCATTTGCAAGGCCAGACGGGCATTGGCATCCGTTGGGTCTATGCGCAAGATCTGCAGTAAATTTTCCTTGCATTTTCCCCATTGCCCCAGACGCCAGTACAGATCAGCCAAAGAACGGTAAGAGAAAATAAAATTAGGATTGAGTTCAATGGCTTTTTGAAAATTTTTCAGGGCTAATTGAATGCGGCCGGTATCGCGGTAAGTTCCGGCGATATTATGATACGCCACGGGGTTTTTGGGATCTAAGGCAATGGCTTTAAGATAGGTGACCAGGGCCTTGTCATAAATGTCTTTATTGGCATACTCCATTCCTAAATTATTGATGACCCGATAATCATCCGGCCGGTAGGTGACTAATTGTTCATAAAAGCCGATGGATGTACGCCAGTCGAGATTGCGGTGGATGTTAATGGCGCAAAATAGTATCAGGATCACGGCGATTATTTTTAACAGCGTTGGAATAATACGGTACTTTTGGGCCGCCTCAAGGCTTAAATGGACAACGATCAAAGCAATGCCGATCATAGGCATATAAAGAAAATGCTCATAAAGGACGGAATTGATCGGGACCAGGACATTCGATGCGGGGGCGATGGCAATAAAAAACCATCCCACCCCGAATGAAATCCACGGCTTGGTTTTCCAATATTTAAACGCGGAAAATAGCATAAGCCCAACCAGAAGGCCGCCGGCAATAACATCCCATTCCATAAGAGATTGTCCCCATGCGAAGTCACGTTCCACGCGCAATTGATACGGGAAAAAAAGAAATCCAGTGTACTGCACCAGGGCTTTAAAAAAGGTCATAAGCCGGATACTGGGGTGGGTTGTAAAAGCATTGTTTGTATTGTAAAAATTAAAGCTGTTTGAAAAATTAAGTACCGTGCCTCGCAAGATGATATAGGTTAAGCCTAAGACGATAAAAGGCCAGATCGCGGCAGCGGTTTGTTTAACGCGCCCCCCCCAAGATTTTGCCTTTGATAGCAGGAGAAAATCCGTTAAAGGAAGTAAACCAATCAGTACAAAACCAGTTTCTTTAGAGAGTAGCCCCAAGGGGAAAAGCAATAAGGCCGCCCAATACGAACGGGAGCCCCAAGCTGGCTTTGGAGATTGGCGAAAACGGGTATATAAAAGAAGACTGGATAAAACGAAAAAGGTGGCCAGCGAATCTCCCATGCTGTTGACATAGACCACGGCTTCATTGTGCACGGGGTGGGTCACAAAGATCAGGGCGGTGAGAAGGGCTAAGACGCTATTCGCTAAATTGTCGGCAAAGAGCCTGTTTAATAAGAAGTAAAGAGTCACAGCGGCTAAGATATGAACGCTGACACTGACCGCATGCCAACCATAGACCCAATTTTGCCACCAATGCCATTCAACGGCAAAGACAGCTAAAAGCAGGGGCCGCCAGTAATTGCTGACCAAATAACTGCCGGCTACCAAGTTTTGGCTAAACCATAAAGGCCAATAATGGAAATCTTTGATGTAGCGATTATTGTTGATAAAGTCATCGTCGTCCCAGAACATTTCATTGGGCAGGCAATTGTGATACGCGATCATCCCTGCGAGTACGATAAGCAAGGTGCCGAACAAGGGTCGCGTGGAGAGATTTTTTAGTAAATTGTTCATAAATAGGGAATTTCCCCTCCCCTGGTGGGAGGAATAATAATCCATATCGATTGTAACCCAAAAACACAATTTTATATCGCAATTTTAAGGAATTGTGATACTATTCATGAATTATATGAAAATTCACGAATATCAAGCTAGAAATTTATTCGACGAATACGGCATCCCTGTTGCCGAAGGTGATGTAGCCCAAACACCTGATGAAGCCCTTAAGATCGCCCGCAAGACCGGCTTTCCTGTTGTCATCAAAGCTCAGGTCTTAGTCGGCGGCCGCGGCAAAGCCGGCGGGGTCAAGGTTGTCGGTAATGAAGCTGAGTTGGTTTCAGAGTTTAATCGCATCAAGAATTTGAATATCAAGGGCTATACGGTTGAGCGCCTGTTAGTTGCCAAGGCCATTGATATCAAGAAAGAATATTATTTGGCCGTTACCATTGATAATATCAAAGGTGACGTAGTCATTATCGCCTCTGCCGAGGGTGGGGTGGAAATCGAAGAAGTCGCCCGGACCCATCCGGATAAGATCATTAAATTTTACATGCAGGGGGTCAAGACCCTTGATGAAGCGCGCTGGGCGCCGGTTGCGGCCCGGTTATTCAGTGATACACGCCTGCAAAAAAGCGCCACGTCCATCCTGCAGAAATTGCTTAAATTATTTTTTGAAAAAGATTGTTCCCTGGCGGAGATCAATCCATTTGTCATCAACGGCGAAGGCTTTTTTGTAGCCGCGGATGCCAAGGTCATTGTGGATGATAATGGCCTGGACCGCCACCCGGAATTAATTGCTTTGCGGGACATGAAATATGAAGATGCCGACGAGCTGGAAGCCAAGGCAAAGGGCTTAAGTTTCGTGAAACTGGAAGGCAATGTCGGCTGCATTGTCAATGGCGCGGGCCTGGCCATGGGCACTATGGACGCGGTTAATCTGTTAGGCGGCAGGCCTGCTAATTTTCTGGATGTGGGGGGTTCTTCCAATCCGGAAAAAGTGCTTAATGCGTTAAAGATCATTTTGCGCAATAAAGATATTAAAGTTATTTTGATCAATATTTTCGGCGGCATTACCCGCTGTGATGATATTGCCAACGGGATATTGGCCGCTTTAAAACAAATTAAAATTCCGGTCCCCTTAGTCATCCGTTTGACCGGTACTAATGAAAAAGAAGCGAAAGCGCTTTTAACTCAGGCAGGCCTGACGACCTTCACTTCCATGCGCCAGGCCGTCACCGAAGCGGTCAGAGCCTCCAAATGAGCTACCCCTTTTTATAACCAGGAAACAGGGAATATTCTATGTCCATACTTATTGATCAAAATACGAAGGTCATTGTCCAAGGCATCACCGGCCGCGACGGTTCTTTTCATGCCAAACAGATGCTGGAGTACGGCACCAAGGTCGTCGGTGGAGTGACCCCGGGCAAAGGCGGCCAGAAAGTCAACGGGATCCCTGTTTTTAATTCCGTCAAAGAGGCCAAAGACAAAACCGGCTGCAATGCCGCGGTTATTTATGTGCCGGCCAAGTTCGCTAAAGATGCCATGCTTGAGGATATTGCGAACGAAATCCCTTTGATCGTTTGCATCACCGAGGGAATTCCGGTTTTGGATATGGTGGAAGTCAAAAAAGCTTTAAGTCAAAGTCCGTGCCGTTTGATCGGGCCTAATTGTCCAGGATTGATTTCACCGGGCAAGGCCAAGATCGGTATTATGCCAGGCCACATTCATAAACCCGGTGATATCGGCGTGGTTTCTCGTTCAGGCACCTTGACCTATGAGGTAGTTTTTAATTTGACTGCCAATGACATGGGGCAATCCACCTGTGTGGGATTAGGCGGGGACCCTATTATCGGGACCAGATTTGTGGATGTTTTAAAAATGTTTCAGGAAGATCCCGGCACAAAAGCCATTGTGATGGTTGGCGAGATCGGCGGCGGAGATGAACAATTGGCCGCGGATTTTATCAAAAAGCATGTTACCAAACCGGTGGTGGCTTTTATTGCCGGACGTACCGCGCCCGCTGGCAAGCGCATGGGGCACGCCGGAGCCATCATCTCCTCAGGTGATTCCACGGCTGAGGCTAAAATGCAGATACTGCGCGACGCGGGTGTTATGGTTACTGATTTTCCCGATGAAATCCCTCAGGCTATCCATGAGCACCAATCCTTTCGCCTTATCTAAAGTTAAACACGTCGTTGCTATCTCTTCCTGCAAGGGCGGGGTGGGCAAAAAAGGCCCAATTGCTTCGACGTCGTCAGGGGAGATTCATGAGCATTAATCCGTTTTCTTTATCTAAGGTTAAGCAAGTTATCGCTATTTCTTCTTGTAAAGGTGGGGTTGGTAAGTCAACGGTAGCGTGTAGCATGGCCATGGAGTTATCCCAGCGTGGTTTTAAGACAGGGCTTCTGGACGCGGACATTTACGGACCATCACTACCTTCGCTCTTTCAATTACGCGATGCAAAAGTCTTTTCCAATGAATTTAAATTGCTGACACCCATAGAATACAAGGGGCTTAAACTCATGTCATTTGGGTTTTTATTGGGGGATGCCCCGGCGGTGATGCGCGGGCCCATTGTCACGCGTTATATCCAACAATTATTGTTTCAAACGGATTGGGGAGAACTGGATTTTTTGATACTCGATATGCCGCCCGGGACAGGGGACGTTCAGTTGACCATCACGCAGTCGATCAAATTGACCGGGGCGGTGATCGTAACGACGCACCACAGTCTTTCCCTGGTGGACACAGCCCGCGGCATATTGATGTTTGAAAAAGTCAAGGTGCCGATTTTAGGAGTGATTGAAAATATGGCGTATTTTTTAGCCCCGGACACGGGTAAAAAATATTATATTTTTGGTGAACAAAAAGCAGGGGCTTTGTCCACGCGCTTTGGAGTCAAGACCCTGGTTGAGATCCCGATTCAAGAAGAACTTTCCCATGGCATGAGCGCGTATAAAGCCAATCCCTATGTTCAAAAGGCGGTCGATGAATTGCTGCAAGCTGTTGGGAGGGGCCAGTCATCCCAACCAGACTTAAAAGATGCCAGCTATCATGACGGCCGGGTGGTACTGGTTTTTAGCGACGGGCGAGAACTGTCAGCCAAAGCCTTTGACCTTCGCGCCAAATGTGCTTGTGCGTTGTGTCTCTCCGAAGTCACAGGGGAGCGTTTGATCGATACTAAAAAAATCCCCGCAGACATTAACCCTCAAGAAATCCTGCCCCTGGGCAACTATGCCGTTGGCATCACCTGGAGCGACGGCCATTCCTCTGGTATTTATCCCTACAGTATGTTTAGTTGATACCTCATTTTAAATAGTAAAATAGGGCGCTGTCCCTTATAATATTCAGTATGAAAAAAACCAAGCGTCTTAAAAATATTTTTATTTCCGCCATCCATCAAAACGCCGGCAAGACCACCTTGGCCTTGGGGTTATTTAAGAATTTCCAGGGGCGCAAGATCAAGACCGCCTTTATGAAACCTGTCGGCCAGGAAACCATCACCTACCAAGAGAAGGCCATTGATAAAGACACTTATTTGATCGGCGAGGTTTATCATTGCATGAAACACATCAAAGAGATGAGCCCCATCACCGTGGGCCACGGCTATACGGAAAAATACATTCTCGATCCTCAAAAACAGCAATTGCAGGATAAGATATTGAAATCTTTTCAGACGATCACCCGCGGCAAGGACGCCATCATCGTCGAGGGCACCGGGCACGCGGGGGTGGGCTCGGTGATTGATTGCTCGAACGCGGATGTGGCGGCCCTGCTGGGAAGCCAGGCCATCATCGTCTCCGGTGGAGGTATCGGTCGTGCTATTGATGAGATCATGCTCAATAAAGCCCTGTTTGATCTGTGTAAGGTGCCTGTGCTGGGTGTCATTATCAATAAAGTATTGCCGGATAAATTAGAGAAAATTAAAAGCATTGTCGGCAAAGGGCTGGAGCGCAAGGGTATCAGGCTTTTGGGCGTCATCCCTGAAACGGATTTGTTAAGCGCCCCGACGGTTGAGCAGATCAAAGACCTGCTGGATTTAAAAGTATTTTCAGGCGAAGAAAATTTGCGCACCCGGGTTTATGATGCCATTGTCGCGGCGATGGAGCCGTATAACATGATCGGCCATTTACGAGACGGGGCATTGGTCATTACCTCCGGTGACCGGGTGGACAATATGCTGGTGGCGGTGTCTTCGTATTTGCTGCAGCAGGGGCGGGCGGTCAAGGTCGCCGGCCTCATTTTGACCGGAGGCCTGACTCCGGACCATAAAATCGCTGGGCTCTTAAAAGACAGCCGCATCCCGGTGCTTTATTCCGACCAGGACACCTATACCATCGCCGCTGCCATCGAGAGCATGACCCCCAAAATCCAGAAGACCGACCGCGATAAAATTCACGAGGCCAGGCGCTTAGTCAAAGATTACGTGAATGTGGATATGATCCTGGAAAATCTGTAAACATAGATCCCGAATCATTCTTGACTATTCGACGATCCTCATTTAAAGTATTTTAATTACTATCATTAATTTAATTCAATAAAATAAGATTTGTCACCCCCGAATGTATTAATCGGGGGTCCATTTTAGAATTAGTTTTGTTATGGATTCCCGCTTTCGCGGGAATGACATCGTAGAGTAGTCGAAAATGTTAGAATATATCGCAATCCTATTTGCTTTTCTTTTTGCATTGGCCCTCGCGGCGCTGTTGCTGACCTTGCCCAAGGTTTTAAGCCCGAAATTTCCCAGTGAAGCCAAATCCAAACCCTTTGAATGCGGTAAGGAGCCTTTCCGTTTGCCTGATGGTAATAGCTCGATGCATTTTTATATCGTGGCCATGCTTTTTATCGTTTTTGACGTCGAGCTGGTTTTTCTTTTCCCCTGGGCAGTATTGTTTAGAGAACTGGGCCTTTTTGGTTTGACGGAAATGGCTGTTTTTATGGGCTTTGTGGTCCTTGGATTTTTTTATGTATTGAAAAAAAAGGCCCTAGAGTGGGAGTAATTCCATGTCTTTTTTAAGTTCTCCAACGAATTTTTTTACTTCTAAATTAAACGACGCCTTAGGTTGGGCGCGTAAATTTTCCATTTTCCAATACCCCTTTGTCACCGCTTGCTGCGGGATGGAGTATATGGCGACAAATGCTTCTCATTATGATCAGGATCGTTTTGGTGCGGGGTTCCCGCGTTTTTCACCCCGGCAGTCGGATGTGCTTTTTGTGGTGGGCACCATCAGCCATAAAATGGCGCCTGTCTTAAAGACCGTCCATGATCAAATGTGTGAACCAAAATGGGTGGTGGCTTTTGGGGTTTGCACATGCACCGGAGGCTTTTACGATAATTATGCGACGGTGATGGGCATTGATACCATTATTCCGGTGGATATTTATATCCCGGGCTGCCCTCCGCGGCCGGAAAATGTTCTGGATGGTTTAATAAAACTCCAGGACAAGATTCAAAAGGGAGAGCAATCAAGGACACTCTACGACCCCCGGACGAAAATCGGCCGGCCTGCTGAACTTCAGCAAGGGTATACCATCGAAGGACATATTAAACATATCGAATCCACACCAACGCCATGACCTCCAACCCTACGACATCCAAGGAACAGGGAATATTGAGACACAACCTTACGACTTCGAAGCAATTGGGCCTTTTGACACCCTTGCAAAGAGTTCAGGAACAATTTTCAGCCCAGATCATAGAGACTCATGCCTTCCGGGGGGATGAGACTGCGATTATCCGTCCTTCAGCCTTGCGGACAATTGCCAAGTTTTTAAAAGAAACGCCGGAGATGGATTTCAACTTTTTAATGGACCTGACCGCGGTGGATTATTTGTTTTATGCGGGTGGACGGATCCAAAAAGAATTTCGATTCGAAGTTGTTTATCATTTCTTTTCCCTAAAGCATAATCATAGGATCCGTATAAAGGTCCCTGTCGATGAGAAATCCCCTGAAGTGGATACGCTCTGTGATTTTTGGGCCTCGGCTGACTGGTATGAAAGGGAAGTTTGGGATATGTTCGGCATTCGATTTAAAGGGCATCCTAATTTAAAACGCATTTTGATGTATGAGGAATTTCAGGGGCATGCTTTGCGTAAGGATTATCCGGTTAATAAACGCCAACCTTTGATTGGACCACCAACCTAATGACTCAAACGCGCTCCATGTTATTAAACGTAGGCCCTTCGCATCCGGCGATGCACGGTGTTATCCGTTTGGTGATGGAACTGGATGGCGAGAAGATCAAGGATGTTGATGTAGAAATCGGCTATCTGCATCGGGCTTTTGAGAAAATGTGCGAGACAGTGATGTATACACAGTGCTTTCCGTACACGGACAGGCTTAATTATGTTTCCCCGTTGATTAATAATGTTGGTTTCGCCCTGACCGTTGAAAAATTATTAGGGATCGATATTCCGGATCGCGCCCAATATATCCGTGTCATCATGAGCGAGATCTCGCGTGTCACCGACCATTTGACCTGCATCGGTGCCACGGCCATGGAATTGGGCGCGATGTCCGTGTTCCTGTATATGATCAAGGCCCGCGAATTTTTATATGAGTTAGTCGAAGAAATCACCGGGGCCCGTCTGACCATTTCGTATGTGCGTATCGGCGGGGTCAAGGCTGATTTAACCGAGGGGTTCGTGGACAAGGCTTTTAAGAAAATCGCGGATGTACGCAAGGTGCTTATCGAGGCAGACGAATTATTGACCCGCAACCGTATTTTCTTTGACCGCATGAAGGATATCGGAAATATTTCAGCCGAAGATGCGATTGCGTATGGGATCACCGGCCCATTTTTAAGATCAACGGGAGTGAGCTATGACGTGCGCAAAGCCAGTCCGTATCTGGTCTATGACCGCCTGGATTTTGAAGTTCCGGTGGGAAGTAAAGGGGACAATCTCGACCGTTATTTTGTCCGCATGGCAGAGATGGAGCAATCTTTAAGGATCATTGAGCAGTGCTTCCAGCAAATCCCCGACGGGGCCCTCGCGGCGGACCTGACGGGTTGTGTGATTCCTGCCGCCCAAATGGTTGACAACGCCAAGATGGGACAGACTGAAGATTTAATTGAAGATGAGGTTACCCTGGATCCCACCTTGCAAGGTAGTACAAGAAAATATTATGACGCGATCAACGCGAATAAAAAAGACGTGGTGCTGCCTGCCAAAGAAAACACCTATGGCAATATCGAGGGATTGATGAATCATTTTAAGCTGGTCATGTATGGTCATGGGCTCCGTGCGCCCATCGGGGAGGCCTATATACCCGTCGAGGGAGCTAATGGAGAGCTGGGATTTTATATTGTTTCTGACGGGCGTGATCAACCCTGGCGGGTGCGCGTTCATCCACCGTGCTTTCCGATCATGGCCGCGTTACCTAAATGCTTGATCGGAGACATGATGGCCGATTTAGTCCCCACCTTTGGATCAGTCAATATGATTGCAGGGGAGCTAGATAGATAGGGGCACATATCTTTACCGCGGAATATTTAAAAGAACTGGATAAAATCACCAACAAATACGAGCAAAAGCGCGCCGCTCTTTTGCCGCTGCTGCACTGTGTCCAGGAAAAAGAAGGACTGATCGCGCCCGAGACGGAAAAAAATATCGCGGAGTATTTGGAAATTCCGGTGGTGCATGTCCATGAAGTCGTTTCCTTTTATCATTTATTTCACCAGAAAAAAATCGGCAAATGCCATTTTTCAGTTTGCCAGACCACTGCTTGCGCTTTACGCGGGGCTGAGGAGGTCATAGATCATATTGAGCAACGGTTAAATATTAAACCCGGCGAAACAACTCCCGACGGTAAATTTAGTTTGAGTGTGGTCGAGTGCCTGGGAGCTTGTGAATTAGCACCCATGATGCAGTGCAATAAAGAGTACAAAGGCTTTTTAGACAAAAAGAAGATCGATGAGTTGATTGAGAAGAACAGTTAGATAATAGCGTATCATCGGGCGGCCGAGGGAGGGGCATCCCCAGCGAGCGCAGGCTTATATGCCCTATTGCTTCGGGTGGCGGAAAGGGCGGTTGTCACCGCAAAACAAAGCAATAGGGAATATTGATCAGAAGATCATCAATATGGAAAAAATCGTTAGCAGGCATTTCGGCCAGGAAAATTCTCACCGCCTTACACATTATCTGAAAGATAAGGGTTACGAGGCTGCCCGCAAAGCCTTGACTCAAATGACGGGCCCCCAAGTCATTGACGAGGTCAAGAGATCCAACCTTAGGGGACTTGGAGGGGCGGGGTTTCCAACGGGAACAAAATGGAGTTTTATCCCGCAGGCCAATCCAAAGCCAAAATATTTAGTCATCAATGGGGACGAGGGAGAGCCGGGGACATTTAAGGATAAATATATTTTGGAACAAGACCCTCACGCGCTTCTTGAGGGGATCATCATCACTTGTTATGCCATCGGCAGCCACAAGGCCTATATTTATATCCGCGGAGAATATATAAAATCTTTAGAAATTGTGCAAGGGGCGGTTGATGAGGCGTACAAAGGAAAATATTTGGGCAAAGGTATTATGGGTACCGGCTTTGATATTGATGTGGTTGTTCACCCGGGTGCCGGCGCTTATATCTGCGGCGAAGAGACAGCGCTATTGGAATCCCTCGAGGGGAAAAAAGGTTTCCCGCGCCTTAAACCGCCTTTCCCGGCGGTGGTAGGTTTATTCGGCTGCCCCACCGTTATCAATAATGTGGAAACCATTGCTTGTGTGCCGCCGATTATCAACAAAGGGGCTGAGTGGTTCGCAAAATTGGGAAGTGAGAAAAATGGGGGAAATCGTTTATTTTGTGTCAGCGGCCATGTGGCTAAGCCCGGAGTTTATGAACTTCCCCATGGAACAACATTGCGGGAGATTATTTATGACCATGCCGGCGGGATCCTTAATGGCCGTAAGCTTAAAGCAGTTATCCCGGGTGGTATTTCAGCGCCAGTCCTCACGCCTGATCAAATTGACGTGAAAATGGATTTTGATTCGCTTAAAAGCATTGGTTCAATGGCAGGCTCAGGCGGCATTATCGTTATGGATGATACAACTGACATGGTGTGGGCGGCGATGATCACGGCACGGTTTTTCGCGGATGAATCCTGCGGACAGTGTTCTCCCTGCCGTGAAGGCAGCGGATGGGTGTATCGCAATGTTAAAAGGCTTTATCACGGCCATGCGCGGCCGCATGATTTAAACAATCTCCCGGGGATTGTGAATAATATCGGGGGCAATACGATTTGCGCTTTTGGTGATGCAGTGTCAATGTCAGTGGGCAGTTATGTGTCCAAATTTCGCAGTGAGTTTGAAGCCAAGATCAAAGAGCGGGTATGCCAAATCTAATCATTGATGGAAAACAGGTAGAAGTCCCTGCAGGGACAACGATCATTCAAGCGGCAGATAAATTAGGAATTGATATTCCCCGTTATTGTTATCATCCCGCCTTGCCTGTTTCCGGCAATTGCCGTATTTGCATGGTGGAAATTGAGAAACAGCCCAAATTGCAAATTGCTTGCTACACGCCGGTGGCCGACGGAATGGTGGTTCGGACAAACTCTCCTAAGGTGCTGGAGGCCCATAAAAGCGTATTGGAATTTTTATTGGTCAATCATCCGGTGGATTGCCCGGTCTGCGATCAGGCAGGGGAATGCAAACTTCAAGACTATTACATGGAGCATGGCCAATACGATAGCCGTCTCTCCGACGTAAAAGTCAGGAAGGAAAAGAAGGCTTTTTCGATTGGCCCCACGGTCATGCTCGACCAGGAGAGATGCATCCTTTGCACCCGTTGCGTGCGTTTCGCGGATACTATCACTAAAACAAGCGAATTCGGGGTGTTCAGCCGCGGCGATCATTCGCAATTAGACGTTTATCCGGGCAAACAATTAGATAACAGTTATTCAGGAAATGTCGTTGACATCTGCCCGGTCGGTGCTTTGACTGATAAAGATTTTCGTTTTAAATGCAGGGTTTGGTATTTAGCCCAAACAAAATCAGTTTGTCCCGGCTGCAGCATGGGATGCAATATTACCGTTGAGTGGGATAAATCACGCCCGCATCAACACAAAGTAGCGCGTGTCATGCGCCTCAAGCCCCGGCACAACCCGGATGTTAATGATTATTGGATTTGCGATAAGGGCCGTTATAATTATCGCTTTATTGATGAAAACAGGATTCACCATCCTCAACTTAATAACGATTTGATTTCATGGGACCAGGCCACCTGTATAATGGATTCAGTTATCAAACCACTTTACGATTCAAAGCGAACCAACAGGATTGGTGTTTTAGCCTCGGCGCAGTTGACTAATGAAGATATTTTTGTCATCCGCAAGTTTTTTAAAGAGACCCTTAAAGGCGCGCAAGTTGATTTTAGAGTACCGGAAAAGCCCGGGGACAGTGATGGTTTCCTTATTAAAGCAGACAAGAACCCCAATACAGCGGGTGCTTTGAGTATTTTGCAAGCGGATGCAGACGCAAATCAGATTGTACAAAAAGCTAAACAGGGGGAGATTGATGTGTTGTATGTCTTTGGCCATGATTTAGTCAGGCTTTTTGGCAAAGATGTCGTCGAACAGATCGCAAAGAAGGTGAAGCTTTTTGTTTATCAGGGCAGCAATGTCAATGATACCTGCGGCTATGCCCATTTGAATCTTCCCAGCAGCGTCTACGCGGAAAAAGATGGCACCTTTACCAATGGGCAGAAGCGCGTGCAGCGGATTTGGCCGGCATTTTTGCCTTTAGGCGAGTCCAAAGGCGATTGGGAAATTATCTCGTTGCTCAGTGCAAAATTAGGCACGCCTTTAGCATATCAAAATTCTCAAGAAATATTTCAGGACATTGCGGCAACGCTTGCCCCATTTTCCGCAATGACTTACGAAAAAATTTCTGACAAAGGAATGATATTAAAAGAGGGGATAGGGAGTTCAAAATAGTGAACGACATCATAATCAAATTTATTCTAAGCGCCGGCACCTTGTTTATCATGTTTAACATCGCCGGGCTCTTGACCTGGGTTGAGCGCAAGCAAAGTGCCGTCATGCAAGACCGCATAGGCGCTAACCGTGCTTCTATTTTTGGCTTCAAGGCGATGGGACTTTTTCACGCGATTGCCGACGTGCTCAAAATGCTCAGCAAAGAAGAATTCATTCCTGAGGGAGCGAACAAATTTTTGTTTAATTTAGCCCCGTATTTATCCGTTATTTTTGCCCTAGTTGGTTTCGCGGCCATTCCCATCGGCGGCGCTCTCATTTTAAATAATCATGTCATTGAACTTCAGGCGGCCAATCTCAACATTGCTCTTATTTTTATCTTTGCCATGATGTCCATGGGTGTATATGGCGTTGTCCTGGCGGGGTTCTCATCGAATAATAATTACGCTTTTTTGGGCGGGATGCGCGGCGCGGCACAGATGATCGCCTATGAAATCACCATGGGGGCTGCCATCATGGGTGTGATCATGGTTTTTAATACGATTGATCTTCAAGTGTTAGACCGCGCACAGGGCACGTATATGTTAGGCGGTTGGCTTCCTAAGTGGGGTGTTTTTGTTCAGCCGCTTTCGTTTTTTTTATTTTTAACCGCGGCCACGGCTGAAACCAAACGCACGCCTTTTGATCTGCCGGAGGGAGAATCAGAGATCATCGGTTATTTTGTGGAATATAGCGGCATGAAATTCGGGATGTTCTTTTTAGCGGACCTGGTTGAAACAGTGCTGGTTTCAGCTTTGATGACGACCTTATTTTTTGGCGGATGGCAGGTGCCGTATCTGCATCCGGATGGATTTTATTTTCCGTGGGGCGCTCACTTAGCACTTTCTAATTTGCCGGTAGTGATCTTGGGAGTTTTGTCATTCTTTATAAAGGTAGCTTTCTTTATTTGGGTTTTGATGGCTGTTCGCTGGACTTTGCCCCGCTTTCGTTATGATCAGCTGATGAATTTGGGATGGAAAATTTTGCTGCCCGCGTCTTTAATTAACATTGCCATCACAGCTGTTGTGATCACTGTTTTAAGGTAAATGTATGGAAAATTTAGAAAAGTATTTCGATCCAAAAGGCCCTTTTGCCGCATTGCGTGTGGCCCAGATGAAGCGCGCGTGGAAACAATCCAATCGCCGCCAGCTAAATTTTTGGGAAAACACCTATCTTCCAATGCTGTTCAGCGGCATTTATCTGACCTCCAAACATTTTTTTTACAATTTGACCTTCCATATCCTTCATCTGTTTGGCTTAGCTAAGAAGACCAAAGGCGCTGTCACGTATCAATACCCGGAGCAGCCGCGGCCTTTATCCTCAAGACTTAGGACCCGTCATCGCCTGACCAAGCGCGAGGACGGTTCTCCCAGATGTGTGGCCTGTATGATGTGTGAAACCGTATGCCCTGCCAAGTGCATTGAGATTACCGCCGCAGAACATCCGGATCCCAATATCGAAAAATATCCTGCCGAGTTCATCCTTGATTTGGGCAAATGCGTTTACTGCGGCTTTTGCGTTGAAGTTTGCCCCGAAGACGCCATCCGCATGGACACCGGCAGACTCGACATCGCCGAATACTCCCGCGAAAGCATGATCTACGACAAAAAACGCCTGATGGACGAATAAAGCCCCCGTGTCATTGCGAGCGCAGCGAAGCAATCTTTTCCCATTGTCATTCCCGAATGTTTTTGTCGGGAATCCAGTCACGCTATTCTCCAGAACCCCACTTATAAATTATCGTCGACTGCCATTTCCTTTTATGCTACTATTCGTTTTAGGATAAATTTATTCTTTTTGCTCGCCATCTTGGCCGACACCTATATATTTTCCTGCTAAAATCTGCCTGGTTCACGCTGGAAACGTTGGTGACAATATAGAGGTCACGCGAAAAGGACAAGCCGAATGCAACATTGGCAGATTTTTATACGCAGGACAACATATCGGTATCAGCCTTCTAAATGGCACAACCAGCTAAGAACAAATTTATCCTTGATTATGCAGAAATGGATTTGTAACCAGAAAAACCAATGTTTATTTGTTTTCTTAAGTACAGACTGTTGAGTTTTAAATGCCATATTTAATGCATATAGGCTTTGATAATACTAGACGTTTGGCAAGAAGTGTTTATTATTTCGAATACAATGGCATACGGTATAAACTCATTCAAAATAGACGGCCATCGGCAGACGTTCTGTTGGTTATTTGTAATGATAATGAATTCAAAATCACAGAAGAAAGAGCATTTACCACAGCGGGAGAGTTTTTAAGTGCTTTAAGTTGGCAAAATAATTCCAGGGTAAAGTTAACCCCTATAGGAGGTCCAGGAATCCCTGAAGGCTATACTCTGCGTCAAGCGACCTGCAATACTTTTACTTTTCAGAAAGTCCCATTTGCAGGTCATGTGGTTGGATGTTCTATTCATACTATACCCAAAGTTGAGAATCAAAATCAAAGAATGGCATTAATTTTGAATAGAGAAGCCCTAAGTTCAAATAATGATTATTTATCCTTTTTGTTTTATTGGCAGATACTTTCGATAACAGGTAATAATCCAATAGGTTGGGTTAATAAGGTTTTTAGAAAACATCGTTCCAAATTATATATTAATGAAGATGAGCTGAAATATATCGATTTTAAAGGTAAAACAATTGGGGATTATTTTAATGATGACAGGCGACATGCTATTGCTCATATAAAACGCATAGGCAATAAAACTACATTAGATTTTGACACTTTAGAGGAGAATAGGGAAGCTGCTGTGAGCACTAGAGTGGTTGCTGAATTTGCTAAGTATTATATTAATTATGAATTAAAATTAGATAAAAAATTATATCTTGTTAAAAGATGCAATGGAGATCAGTTTCCTTTCTACGCTGATGAATCATGCTTAGCAAAGTATAGATGTAAAATAGCATATCCTAATGTAAATCCTTTGAAATTTATGAAAAAACATAAAATTAGTCAGAAAGATTTAAACTAAAGAGTATGTCTAAAGAAATTGAGACACATTGAATTATTATTAAAATTGTGGCGGGTGGATCGGAATTGATGTTAAGGGGCGGACGGTGACGGGATCTCTGGGCTAATTAAGGGAAACCACCGTCCTATAAGGCTGTGACGTACGCGTTTCAATCAGGAGCACCTGAGCCATCTACTGATGCTCGGCATTTTTAACCACCTCTGACGAGCAAGAAACAGGGAATCTGGCCGAGACAGGACCCGCATGAATGCGGATGAGGCCTCATGCTTATGGCCATTGACACTAAGTGAAAGAATGGTATACTTTAAGTAAGAAAGTAAGGAGGTAAGGAATATGACAATTCTGGAAACAGCGAAGGTTACAAGCAAAGGACAGGTGACTATCCCTAACCGTATCCGCAAGATTTTGCATTTAAAAGAAGGGGAATCAGTGGGGTTTAGCATAACTAAAGAAGGGGTTGTGCTTGTTCCTTGCCAAGTAACAGCCAAGTCTCCTTATACAACTAAGGAATGGCAAAAGATTGAGAAATTAGCTTCAGAAAAAGGTAAAATATTCTCTTCATCTCAGAACGCTAAAGATTACCTTAAATCGTTATGAGAATTGAATTCAAGCCTAGCTTTGATCGTTCGATCAAAGCGTTAAAGTCCCAAGATAAAGAAGAAATCAAAAGTATCATCGGTGATTTGATAGATATTCTTTCCATGGATCGGCCGCTACATGAAGGCCTTGGTTTAAAACGATTACGAGGCTCGTATTGGGAGGTTCGCAAGGGGATCAAAGATAGAATTCTATTTCGATGGCAGAAGGATCTAGTGGAGTTTATTTTAGCTGGAGACCATGAGGACATTAAAAGATTTTTGAGATGTATTTGATTATTTTTAGTTCCACTGGAGGGAGGGATAAATGAAAGACACAGCTCTGAAGGTTGCAGGAATAATTTTTTTCGTGGTAGCCATTGTTCATCTTCTAAGGATATTTCTGAGGTTTGACGTAATAATAGCAGGGTATGTTGTGCCTATGTGGTTTAGCATATTGGGTTTTATATTTCCATTAGTGTTATCACTATGGATGTTTAAAATAAGCAGTGATAGACACTAATTATCAAAGTAGTGCAAACAGGGATTAACCACTTGTCCTAAGTGTAAAAAATAGACTGGCGCCTATTTTACCTTAGGCATTAAAAATAGTAATGGCCCATTAGGGAAATCATCCCCGGGAGCTAAATCGTTAGGATCATAAAGAAATGATTTTAATCGATGAGCTACTGTTTTAAGACCGCGATAGGTTTTAAAATGCATGTATTTCAGTTTACTTTTTGCTTTAGTGGTTAATAGATTTGTTATCATTTTTTAACCCCCAAATTATGGTTTAATTGCCTACGTTTTAAGTGTGCCATATTTTTTGTATTTGTCAAGGGGAGCAGAATACATGAGTTTATTCATTGTTTTGGAGACGGTTATCTTTTTAGCCAGTATCGCCCTTGGGTTGTTATTGATTTTGAGACCGGCCCAAGTGATCGAACTTCAGAAACGGTTCTATTTCAAAATCAATTGGCGCATGAAGCCCGTAAACATGGCCCTCGAGATCCGCAATACTCGGATGATGGGCTTCATGGTTATGGGTGTTGTGACTGTCTTTGTCGTATATGCTTTTAAATAGGTTGACTACCGTCTGAGAAAGGAGTATTATTTAACTGACATTGGAGGCTATCTCCATTTCTATAAAGGAGTTATTATTAAAAGATTAATAACGTATAAAAAAGGAAGAAAGTGTAAGCATTTCCGCTGTAAGCATATCTTGAGTATTTATAATCCTGAGGTCTATTGTCATAGTCACTCCGCTTCTTCATCACAGGAGCAAAGAAGCCTTCAGGGCACGCAGCGTAATTTAAATTAATGAAGCGCAGCAATAATTAGGCATACGTCCCCCTCCCTTTTAAAATCTATTAAGAAAAATTATTTCCGAATATAAAAACCTTGTATATACTTGTAATATATGGGACACACAAGAAAATTACGCCATTTACTGATTTTGGGATGTTTTTTGATTTGTCCTCTTATCAGCCGGGCAGATGATCAAACAAAGGATGTGCAGGGCATTGATATAGGCATCGGCAACAAGGTTAACGGCAGTGTCTATGGCTTTGAGTTGGGAGTAGTCAATGAAGTTAAGAGAGATTTTGATGGTGTTCAATTAGGCTTGATTACTAACGTGACAAGGCGTTCATTTGAAGGTTTTCAAGCATCGGTATTTTATAATGACGCAGAGGAAGAAATGCACGGGCTCCAATTGGGGATTGTCAATCACACAGGATCATTGGATGGGGTTCAAATCGGGATTTTAAACTTTAATGACGATTCAAAATATTTGGGGTTCTTTCCCTTTATTAACGCCGCATTTTAATTGGCATTCTTGGAAAATTTTATGGTAGCATATAATTTATGAACAAAAAATTGCGGGAATTGTTTAATGGACTTGGGTTAGTTGCAGCAGCCGTTGCGATGATGGCAGTAGGGATTGCTGTAATTTTTTTAGTTTCCGCAGTTTTTCATACCAACTTTAAATAATATCCTTATAAGGAGTCAACCTATGCCGTTATCAATGTATCAAGCTTCCATGCCGGTCTTTGTAAAGCAATTAAGTAATTTATCAGCGATCCTCAAAAAAGCAGAAGCGCATGCGCTGGCCAAAAAAATTGAGCCGGAAGTTTTTATTAATGCCCGGTTGGCTCCGGATATGTTCCCGCTGTCACGCCAAGTACAAATTGCCACAGACAGTGTCAAAGGGTGTGCCGCACGTCTTGCCGGCGTTGAAGTGCCAAGTTACCCCGATACTGAGAAAACTTTCCCTGAATTGCAGGCACGAATTGCCAAGACCATCGAGTTTATAAAGACCTTCAGCGTCAAACAGATCGATGGCAGTGAAGAGCGCAAGGTTACCTTGAAGCTAAGAGACCAGGAACACACCTTTCTGGGGCAACCGTATCTGTTAAATTTTGTTCTGCCCAATTTATATTTTCACATGACGACAGCCTATGCAATCCTGCGGCATAATGGCGTTGACATCGGCAAGAAGGATTTTATCGGCAGTTTATGAAAAATTGGTTTTTTCATGGATGGGCGAGATACATGCCTTTGACAGCGGTCATGGCAGCGTCCAGAAATGGGCCTTGGAAGATCCCGATAACAACGATCCCGATGATGGCTAGCCCTAAGAGCAATTGCATGCTTGCAGGGACAGCGATCGGGGAAGCAGCACGGGGGGAATCGACATATATGCGTTTGACGACCATCAGGTAGTAATACAGAGAGATAACAATATTAACTCCGGCAATTAAAGCCAGCCATACATACCCGCTTTTAATGACGGCCATCAGTAAAGTAAATTTCCCAAAGAATCCTGCCAAAGGAGGCATGCCAGCCAACGACACCAGTGCCAAAAGCATCGTGCAGGCTAAAAGACCTGAACGCTGAGAAAGTCCGGCATAATCCGCGATCTCATCACTCTTGGCCGTAATCGAAAAAACGATAATAACTAAAAACGCCGCGAGATTTGTAAACAGATATCCTAAAAGATAGAAATTAATCCCTGAAGCTCCAAGTACCGAGCCCGCCGCGGCACCCATTAAAAGATAACCCGCGTGGCTGATGCTTGAATAACCCAGCAATCGTTTAATATTGGTTTGAAACATCGCCACCAAATTGCCGTAGGTCATTGTGATAGCTGAAAGGACCGCCAGCACTAAGTTCCATTGCGCATGCCAGGCGCCAAAAACGTCGAAGAAAAGACGGATAAGAACGATGAATCCGGCGGCTTTGGACCCGACGGACAAAAGGGCAGTGACCGGCGTGGGCGCCCCCTGATAAACGTCAGCCACCCACATATGAAATGGTACCGCCGCGATCTTAAAACCAACCGCCGCGAAGATGAGAATCAAGGCAAAGAGCGTCATCGGCGCCATGGCATGAGTGCTAACATAGCCTTGGATCACATCAAAGTGCGTTGAGTGCGTTGTACCATAAATGAAACTGATGCCGTAAAGAAAGAACCCTGAAGCCAGGGCGCCTAAGATCAGATATTTCATTCCCGCTTCAATCGAAAGTTTATCGCTTTTAAGATACGCCGTCATGACATACAGGGAAATGGTAAGAATTTCGATAGAGATAAACATCAAGAGAAAATCCGCACTCGACGCGACAAGGCACATGCCGATCAACGCCAGCCACAATAACAGATAAAATTCATTTCGCCGCTCACCCAGTGATTTAAAAAATTGCTGGGTCATGGCAAAAACAAAAACCATCGTGATCAGGAAAAATCCCTTGAAGAACCATGCCAGGGAATCCATGACAAACATGCCGCTAAACGTCACGCCATGAAGAGCTCCCTGAGTGGACCAAAAAATGATCAGGCCAAAGAGGGCGATAAAACTAAAGATGCCGATCCAGTCTTTGCCGGCGTTTTTAGGCAGCGCAATATCCACCGCCACCAAAAATACCAGGGCGATAGAAATCAGCACTTCCAATGAAACCAAGCTCCAATTAATGATAGGGAACATAGTAGACCCAATGACAGTGTTCATTGCATACTTTTTACAATCGTCTTTGTGCTTGATCCAATGTGCGTCAAAATAATTGATGGCAAGCATCCGACGATGATTAATAATGCCAATAACATCACGTAAGGGAATTTCGCTGAAAGTGTTTGGGCGTCCGCTAATTGTGCAAAGCGGGGATTAAGAGGCCCTTGAAAACCAAGACGGACCGCTTTAAGCAAATAGATGGCGGTGATCACCAGGCCGAAGATGGCTAAAACGGTGAGCCAGCGGTATTGGTCCCATGAACCTAAAAGGACCAGGACTTCAGCGATGAAGTTGGCAAATCCAGGAACACCGGCGGAGGCTAAGACAGCCATCATAAAACAGGTGCCGATAAACGGCATGCATTTGAGAAGTCCGCCTAATTCATCTAAATGACGGGTTTTAGTCTGGTCAACAACGAAACCTGTTAAGGCAAAGGCAAGGGCAACCATAATGCCGTGGGCGAACATCAAATACACCACCCCATTAAGGCCGATCGTATTAAAACACGCGAGCCCAAGCAAGATATATCCCATGTGACTGCAGCTGGAATATCCTAAGATATATTTCAAGTCACGCTGGGTCAGCGCCACAAGACCGCAGTAAATGATATTAACAATGGCAAGGCCTGCGATGATGGGCATCCAGAGGTGGGCCGCTTGCGGCATCAATTGGATGGCGAAACGAATGATGGCATAAGCGCCCATTTTTTTGAGAACACCGGCATGCAGCATGCTGATGGCGGTGGGTGCCTCGGCATAGCCCACCGGGGCCCATGTATAAAATGGCCAGAGGGTGAGCGTGATACCAAACCCGACGACGATAAGAGGGAAAATCCAATTTTGCACGTTAACGGGCAAGGGGTAGTTTGTCAAGTACTGCTGGATTTGAACTAAATCAAATGTCTGAATTCCCGTCGCCAGATACAAGGCCAATAATCCAATCAGGGCGATAGCAGCGCCTGCCACTAAAAACAGGGTCAGCTTCATGGCGGCGAATTCCCGACGCTCAGATCCCCAGATGGCGATCATTAAAAAGACGGGTACCGCGGCCACTTCATGGAAGAAGTAGAAAAAGAAAATATCCAACGAAAGAAAAGCGCCATAGGTGCCGATAATCGTGATGAGCAGAAGAATGTAATATTCTTTGACGCGTTTTTTGATGGACGCGGACACCAAAACAGCAGCGAAAGAAGCGGCCCCCAAGAGCAGTAAGAGCAGAGAGTTGATCCCGTCGACACCCAGGTGATAGGAAATCCCCAAGGGGACGACCCAGGGAACATTCTGGACGAATTGAAAACCGCCGGCCACATGATCGTAAGCGGCATAAACCCAGACAGACAAGATAAACGGCAGAAGGATGGTACCACTTGAAATCCGTCGGATAAGCGAAGTTTTATCAGCCGGCACTAAGCAAACAAAGCTTAATCCGAGCATAGGCAGTAAAAGGATCCAGGAAAGATTGGGAATTATCATAAGTTATGGATTCCCACTTTCGCGGGAATGACGAACAAACTGTGAGTGTCGGGCATGACGACCAAATTTTACTATTAAATTATCAAAGCACTCTCATCATAAAAAGAAATAATAATACAGCTCCGAGAATAAAAATCAAGGCATAGAACTGGACCAGGCCATTTTGTAAATAGCGAAAGGTCTTGCCGCCGGAGCGGGTCAGGTTTGTAAGCCCGCCGACGCACAAACGGACAATGATCTCTTTTTCAAATTTTGATAAAAATAGGGCCACGTTTTGCTGGATATTATCGACATACCATCCATAAACAACATCGAAATAGAACTTATTTTTTAAAACGGTATAGAAGATCCCAAGCTTAGTTGCCAAGGGATCACTCGCCGTGCGTTTGCCATAAATCATATATGAAAAGCCCAAACCTAAAATGGCAACAACAGAAGAAATTAAAGCGACCCGCCAATTAAGTTCTTCAGGGGCTTGCTGCGGAAACAAGAAATGAGGGATCCCCATAAACCCTCCTAGGCCTGAGAGGATGGCTAAAAAGATCAAGGGGATTGTCATGACCAAAGGAGATTCGTGAGGCTCATGCCCATGCGCCCCATGATGTAAGGCCGTTGGATTGCCCCAAAATACCACAAAGAATAACCGTCCCATATAAAAGGCCGTGAAACCGCTGGCCGTTGCGGCGATCAAATAAAGCACGGTATCGTGTGTATAGGCCAGGGCTAAGATCGCATCCTTGCTCCAAAAACCGCTCAATGGAAAAATGCCGCAGATGGCCAAGGTCCCGATGAGAAAGGTCATACCGGTAATGGGCATTTTTTTAAACAGGCCATGCATGTTCCAGATATTTTGTTCATGATGCAAGGCAATAATCACGCTGCCTGCTCCCAAGAACAAAAGCGCTTTAAAAAAGGCGTGGGTTGTCAGGTGATACATCCCTTGCATAGGCCCAGCCAAACCCAAGGCCATGACCATTAAACCTAATTGACTGAGCGTCGAATAGGCCAAGATTTTTTTAATGTCATTTTCAGCGATGGCCAAGATGGCGGCCATGAGCGCGGTGATAGCACCTGTATATCCGATAACAGTAAGCGCTGTCGCTGATGGTTCAAAAATAAAGAAGGTGCGGGCCAAAAGATAAATACCGGCGGCCACCATGGTTGCGGCGTGGATCAAGGCACTGACAGGTGTCGGACCTTCCATGGCATCAATGAGCCAAACGTGTAAAGGGACTTGGGCGGATTTACCAATCACACCGCAGAAAAGTAATAGCGCCGTGATCGTCAGCAGATGAGGGTCTAAATGGCCAACGACCGCTGTCAAATCGGTAAAGAGGAAACTGCGGCCATGACCGATATCAGAGATGCTCCACAACAAAATGATCCCGCAGAGAAAACCGAAATCGGACAAACGATTGACCATGAAAGCCTTGACCCCCGCGTCCGCGGCAGAAGGCTTGGCATACCAGAAACCAATAAGCAGATATGAGCTTAAACCTACCAGCTCCCAGAAGATGAAAAGCTGAATAAAATTATTGGATAAGACAATGCCTATCATAGAGAAGGCAAAGAGGCTTAACTCCGCGAAGAATCTGGGGGAGCTGGGGTCCTCATCCATATATCCCCTGGAATAAATAAAAATAACACTGCCCACACCGGTGACAATCAAGAGCATCATTACGCACAAGGGATTCATCAGAAAGCCGAAATTAATGGTCAAGGCGTCAATCGTAATCCAGGTCAAGGATTGCTGGAGTTGGGCCGGAGGATTGGCTTGGAATATTTGCGTAAAGATTAAACAACTGCAAACAAAAGAAGTCAAGATACCGGCAATGGCAATGAGGGAGCTGGATGTTTTGCGCTTTAAGAAAAACAACGTGATAAGAACACACGCCACCAAAGGCGAAAAAAAGGCAATCCAGACTAACTGGGCGTTGATCATAACTTCACCTTACGCATAACGAAGCAATAGGGAATATTAGGGCCTACCATTTCATTGTCCTTAACTCATCCGCCTGGATCGTTGAAAGGCGGCGGTACATCACGACGATGATGGCAAGCCCTATGGCTACTTCTGCCGCGGCAACAAGGATGACAAAAAATACGATCAATTGCCCCGCGTAATCCCCATTGAATTTTGAAAAGGCCACAAAAGAAAGGTTTGAAGCCGCCAAAAGGAGCTCTAAAGACAAAAGGACCTTAAGCACATTGCGGCTAACCATGACACCCACCAGTCCAATCGAGAAGATAATGCCGCTTAAGGCCAGATAATTACCTAGGGTGATCATGAGTTTTCTGTGTCCTTACCGGTACTTAACGCGCCTTGGGCCAGTGAAACAATGCCGAAGATCGCAATCAATAAAAGAAGCGACGTTAATTCAAAGGGCAGCAGATAATCCGTAAAGAGAATTTTGCCAATGATTTCAATCGTCCCGCGGATGTTTGAGGCCTCCATGGTTTGGGCTTTGATGAAACTTTTGGCGGCTAAACCAAATGAGGCCGCGAACATCAACCCCATCATACTTCCCAGCAAGCGAAAACGGGTTTGTTGAGCTTGGTCGAGTGCAATGGCATTAAGATTCAGGCACATGACCACAAAGAGGAAGAAAACCAGCACGGCACCCGCATAGACCAAAAGAAGGACAATGCCTACAAAAAACGCTTCGAGCAGTACAAAGAGGCAGGATAACGAAAAAATAGCAACGACTAAGGCCAAAACGTTATACAGAGGATTTCGTGCCAGCACTACGACAAGGCTTGCGAAGATCAGGATGGCCGCAAAAAGATAGAAGAAAAAAAGAGACATAGAGTATTCTCTAATCATAGAAATAAACGAAATATTGTCAAGAGGATACTATATAGTTTGACGAACTCCCCGCATTGGTCGTCATTCCCGCCTCCGACAAAAACATTCGGGGGTGACAAATTTTTTACTTCTTGAGAGTGCATGGTTGTTATGGTATGTTAATAAAATATAATTTTCCTGAAAATGTGCCCTATGGTTCAAAAAACTAAAAATAAAAAATTAAGCGTGACCGCGGACCAAGAGCTGCAGATTTTACGCAACGTCGTTGATATCGCTTCTTCCGAGCTGGACTTAAATCTTACCTTGCAGTTAATAGTCAAAATCGTGACCGAGATGACGGACGCGGACTCTGTTTTTATCTATCTTTTTGATGAGAGCAAGCGGAACCTGGTGCTGATGGCCTCCAAGACCGCTCATAAAAAAGAACTGGGCAATGTGGTCTTGAAGGTCGGCGAAGGTATTACCGGATGGGTGGCCCGTGAAAATAAGACAGTGGCCATAAAGGCACGTGCCTACCGCGACCCGCGTTTTAAAGGGTTTGATGTGCTTCCTGAAGACCGCTATGAGGCTTTTTTATCCGTTCCGGTCATATATAAGGGAAAAGCCATCGGGGTCGTTAATGTTCAGCATAAAAGCCAGCAGGATTATTCGACTGAGACAGTCAATCTGATTGAAATGATCGCCAAACAAGTCGGCGGCATCATTGAGCATGCCAGGCTTTTTGAGGAGACAAAGAAGAAAGCCCTGCAGTTTGACTCATTGATCAAGGTCAGCCGTTCGATCACCAGCGAGGATTATTTAGATGAGATCCTTGATCTGATCGTGGTGGTCACGGCTGAAATGCTGAATTCCAAAATTTGTTCCATCATGCTTTTGGATGAAAGGGCTTTAGAACTCTCGATTAAAGCTACGCAGTCCTTGAGCCAAGAGTATAAACAAAAACCTAATATTAAGGTAGAGAATAGTCTGACCGGCAGCGTCATCAAATCCAAAAAGCCCGCGGTTGTTTACGACGTAAGTAAGGATGAAAAGTATGCTTACCGCGATTTGGCCCTTAAAGAAGGGTTGACCTCCATGGTGGCAGTGCCGATGATCGTCAAAGATAAGGCAATTGGAGTCATCAATGTGTATACCAAACAGCCGCATCATTTTGAAGACGAAGAGATCAGCGTATTGCAGATAGTTGCCAATCAGGCCGCGGTGGCGGTGGAGAATACTAAATTGATGCAAGAAGCCCTGAAAGCCAGGGAAGCCCTGGAAACCCGCAAACTCATTGAGCGGGCCAAGGGTATTTTGATGAAGATGAACAATCTTTCCGAAGACGCGGCCTATCGCCTGATCCACAAAAAAAGCATGGATACCTGCCGCAGCATGAAAGACATCGCCGAGTCGGTTATTTTAATGGCAGAACTGCAGAAGTGACATGAGGACCAAAAGCAGGACAGGGATAAATTTTTTTCTTGACAAAATTGCATTAGCAGGTGTATATTTTTGCTGTATTTTAATAGGGTAATGAAGTACGCATGGAGGTTTCTATGAGACAGGTAAACATCATGAAAAGAACGGCGGTCAAATCCCCCACATCCCAAAACAGGTTTGAAACTCCTTCGGCCCAAATAGTTTGCTCCAAAGAAGATTTCAACCGAAAGGTGCAGGAAACAGCACATCAGCTTTTTGTTGCGCGCGGCTGCGTACATGGTTACGACGTCGAGGACTGGCTGCAGGCAGAGCAAATTGTCAAGAGTTCATAGAAATTTCTTGACAAATGTTTTTTTAGGGGGTATATTTGCATTATAGTTTGAAAGTTAAAAAAAGTCCGGAGCATAGAAGTTCCGGACAGATACACGGGCAATGATATGTCCTCTTGGGGAAGTAAGTACGGCTAAGGGGATTTTTTTATTTTTAGGGCATTGAAGTCCGGTTTTGTACGCTTGAGATGCATACGAGATCGGATTTTTTATTGCCTAAAAAAGGAGGGTATTCATATGAGAATTACCCCGACACAATCTATGAAACAAGCAGAACGTATGGCGTTTTTGTTCGCCATGGCCCAAGCGGTTTTAGCCTTGGGTTTATTTTGGGCTTTTAAAGCACATCTCGTCTAACCGGTAATAAAACAGGAGGTAAAACGTAATGGGAACAACACCAGCACCACAACTTAATAGCGGGGACATCTCATGGGTCCTGGCTTCATCAGCCCTTGTTTTGGCTATGACGGCACCGGGCTTGGCCCTATTTTACGGGGGAATGGTAAGACGCAAAAACGTCAACAGTATGTTGATGCAATGTTTTATGTGTTTGGCCATAGTCAGTGTACTATGGGTAGTCATTGGATATAGTTTGGCCTTTGGCCCTGGTCATGGCTGGTTAGGGCAATGGGTCGGCGGCTTCGATTGGTTTATGTTAAACAATGTATCCATGTATACTCCTGATCACTGGACGGCTGATCCCAAGTGGGACCCAACCACTTCTTATGGGGGAACTGTTCCTAATCAAGTTTACATGATCTTTCAGTGCATGTTCGCGGTCATTACACCGGCGTTGGTCATCGGTTCTTTCGCCGAACGGGTCAAGTTCTCGGCGTGGGTTTGGTTTACCGTGTTATGGCTGCTCATTGTCTACTGTCCGGTTGCCCACATGGTCTGGTCACACGATGGGATAGAAAATCACTGGGGGGTCCTGGACTTTGCCGGTGGTACCGTCGTGCACATGAATGCCGGTATCGCGGGCTTGGCGACCGCGCTTTATTTAGGCAAACGCCTTGGCACCAATAAACCCGGTATGCATAATGTGCCTTTTGTCATGATAGGCGCTTCCCTTTTATGGTTCGGCTGGTTTGGTTTTAACGCCGGTTCAGCAATTTCCGCCGGACCGCTTGCAACCAGTGCCTTTGTGGTGACCAACACAGCAACAGCTGCTGCGGCCATCAGCTGGGCTGTTTGTGAATGGATCTTCACCGGCAAACCCACCCTGGTGGGGGCTTGCTCCGGCGCTGTGGCTGGTCTTGTCGCCATCACACCGGCTTCAGGTTTCGTGAATGTCGGCGGTTCATTGTGGATTGGTTTCTTAGTCAGCGTATTCTGTTATGCCATGGTGGCCTTTGTCAAACCGAAATTGGGTTATGATGATACGCTGGATGCTTTTGGGGTGCATTATACCGGCGGGCTTTGGGGTGCTTTAGCCACCGGATTATTTGCCGTCAAAGCTGTTAACTCCAACGGTTCAGGCGTGTTTGACGGAAACGCCGCCCAGCTTTTGACCCAGGCCAAGGGCTGCTTGGTGACTACCACCTATACTTTTATTGTCACCCTGATTATCTGTTTTATTATCGACAAAACCATCGGTATGCGTGCTTCTGCCGAAGATGAAGTGATGGGTCTTGATTTGACCCAGCATCATGAGCGTGCTTATACAATCTTAGACTAGTTCTTGTCATTCCCGAATGCTTTAATCGGGAATCTATAACATAAAGGAGGTTTTTTACATGAAATTAGTCATTGCAATAATTCAGCCCTACAAGCTCGAAGATGTTAAGCAGGAGCTCTATGCGGCGAACGTGAATTTGATCACGGCATTCGAAGTCTTGGGCCACGGCCGTCAGATTGGAGTTGATGAGTTTTACCGTGGTGTCAAGGAAACAGGTAATTTGCTGCGCAAGGTGCAATTGGAGATCGCGGTCAACGAGGATTTCGTTGAACCGACCATCAAGGCCATCATCAAAGGTGCCCGCACCGGTAAGATCGGGGACGGCAAGATTTTCGTCCTGGATCTGCCAAGATGTATCCGCATCCGCACCGGTGAAGAAGGATCAAAAGCCATCGGTTGATGGATCATCATTGTCATCCTGAGCGAAGCGAAGAATCTTAAAAGAATTAATTTATTGAGATCCTTCGCTCAGGATGACGTTGTTCACGCATAAAAAATCTTGACAATACTAATAATAGTAATGTAATATTCAGCTTCAACTTACATTTTATGGAGGGGGATTTTATGAGTCAAGCTCGCGAAGAAGTCATTCAGGCGGCTTGCGCTGAGGAGAGCTGCTGTAACGGTTCTTTCAGTGAACATTTGCCTGAACATTTCGGCGAAAACGTATTTAGTCTCAAGGTGATGAAAGAATGTCTTTCTCCCAAAGCCTATGTTTCCATCGAGAAGACCATTAAAGAAGGCGGTAAGTTGGACACTTCTATCGCTGATGAAGTGGCCGAGGCCATGAAAAAATGGGCCATTGCCAAAGGGGCCACGCATTTTACCCATTGGTTTCAGCCTATGACAGGTACTACCGCTGAAAAACATGATTCTTTTATCGCCTGGGACAATGCAGGCGGAATTACTTTGAGCTTTTCCGGAAAAGAACTTATTCAAGGTGAGCCGGATGCTTCTTCTTTTCCTTCCGGCGGATTGCGCGCGACTTTTGAGGCCCGCGGTTATACTGGTTGGGACCCAACTTCCCCGGCCTTTATTAAGGAAGGCCCGGAAGCAACCACCTTGTGCATACCGACATTCTATATCGGGTATCATGGCGAGGCCCTGGATAAAAAGACGCCTCTGCTGCGCTCCATGACAGCTTTAAGCAAACAGGTTTGCCGTCTGGCCAATCTTTTTGGTATTGATACCAAGGGCAAGCGCGCTTATTGCACGATAGGCCCTGAGCAGGAATATTTTCTGATTGACAAGGCCCATTATCAAGCTCGTCTGGATTTGGTTGAGACCGGCCGTACGCTGTTTGGCAGAAAGCCGGCCAAGCATCAACAGCAGGAAGACCATTATTTCGGTGCCATCAAACCGCGTATTATGGGCTTCATGGAAGAGTTGGACCGCACCTTATGGGGCCTAGGTGTTCCGGCCAAGACCCGTCACAATGAAGTGGCCCCTGCCCAGTATGAAATCGCGCCGATTTATGAAGAACTTAATATCGGCGTTGATCATCATATGATGCTTATGGAACTCATGCGTCAGATAGCTGACAAACGCGGCTTGGCCTGTCTTTTGCATGAGAAACCTTTTGCCGGCATCAATGGTTCCGGTAAACACAATAATTGGTCCGTGGTCGGCCCCGACGGAAAAAATTGGCTTTATCCGGGTAAGACCCCTCATGAAAATGCCAAGTTTTTGACCATGCTCTGCGCGGTCATCAAGGGTGTTGATGCGTATGCCGATCTTTTGCGCGTCTCTGTCGCCTCCGCGGGCAATGATCATCGTCTGGGGGCCAATGAAGCGCCTCCGGCGATTGTGTCCATCTTTTTGGGAGATCAGTTGACCGACATCATCGAGCAAATCGAAAAAGGCGGGGCCAAGTCTTCCAAGGCAGGCAGCGCCATTCATGTGGGCGTTGACTCCCTGCCGCCTTTGGCCAAGGACACCACTGACCGCAACAGGTCATCGACTTTTGCCTTCACCGGCGCCAAGTTCGAATTCCGCGCCGTGGGCTCCAATATGAATCCTTCAGCCGCCAACATGATTCTCAATACCATCGTGGCTGAGGCCATCTGTGATATCTGCGATCAACTGGAAGCAGACAAGAAAGCCGGCAAGGAATTCAATACCAGCCTGCAAAAGGTCCTCCAGGAGATCATCAAGAAACACAAGAGGGTGGTTTACAATGGGGACAATTATATACCTGAATGGCAGGCCGAGGCCAAAAGGCGTGGCTTGCCGAATTTGAAAAATACGCCCGAGGCCCTGGAAGCCATCAAGGCCAAGAAAAACATCCAGGTCTTAGTCAAGCACGGCGTTTTGACCGAAACAGAAGTTGCTTCCCGTTATGAGATCAACAAACACGCTTATAATACGGTCCTAGTCTTAGAAGGCGAATGTGCCCTCACCCTTGCTCGAACACAGTTGGTTCCGGCCAGCATTGAATATCAAAAACAGTTAGCCGATACCATTAAGTCCGTCGGCGGTGCTGGGAAAACCACGGGTCAGAAGAAAATGCTTAAGGTAGTTTCCGGTTTGATCGAGCAATCTTTGAGCGACTGCGATGCCCTGGAGGCTGGCTTAAGTAAACATGACGCGGCTAAAATTTTTGCTGTTATGGCCAAGTTGCGTGAGTCCATTGACGAGCTGGAAGGTTTGGTCCCGGCCACCCTATGGCCTTTGCCAAGTTACGCGGAAATGTTGTTGATGAACGCGTAGATGTAAACAAAAAGCGAGCCTCGCAATGACACAAGAATTTTAGAAAAGGGGACACTTTAAAGTGTCCCCTTTCCCTTTTTATAGTATAATCTTTGCATGATTTTAATCGTTAAACACATTGATATTGAAGGCCCGGGGACCTTGGGGGATTTTTTAAAAGCACAGGGGGAGCCTTTTTGTATCATCGAACTTGGCGCCGGTGAGAAATTGCCCGCTGATCCGAGAGTTTTTAAAGCGGTGGTTGTTTTAGGCGGGCCTATGAATGTCGATGAGGAAGAGCGTTTCCCCTTTCTTAAGTCGGAAAATGATTTTATCCAGAAAGTTTTAAAAGCAGGGACCCCCTATCTGGGGATTTGTTTAGGTTCACAGCTTTTGGCCAAGGCTGCCGGGGCCAAGGTTGTCAAATCACCCGCCAAAGAAATCGGCTGGTATCAGATACAATTGACGGCTGAAGGGAAAAAAGATCCGCTGTTTGATGGCTTTCGCGAGGGCGATCCCATTTATCATTGGCACGGGGATATGTTTCAAATCCCCCCTAATGGCACACTTTTGGCGACCAACGGGAATTGTCCTCATCAAGCCCTAAAAGTTGGGAATGATGCCTATGGATTGCAATTTCACGTCGAGGTTACGGATAAGAGCATCAAGGAATGGTGTGAGGGATATGGCGAAGGTGCCCAATCCATGATGGAAGATTACTGGAAATATAAACCGGCCTTTGACGCTCAGGCCCAAAGGCTGTATCAGAACTTCTTGGAAATTATTGATAGTGATGGTTAAATGGTGTTGTTCCCGAAACGGGATATTTTCGCCGTCCGTTTCGGTTTACAACAAATTTTTTCTAAAGATTCTCTTTATTTGGAAAAAATTTATTGTAAAGCCTCGCGGACATTTGGCGAAAAATCCCTGATTGTTTCGTCCACAACACCATTTAACCATCACTATCATGAAAGACATTAATGTTAAAAATAGCCCATATTCCCTATTACTTGCTCGGCGGGCCGTATGTTTAAAATATCGTTAGCTCAAATCAATCCGACCGTCGGAGATTTGACCGGCAATACGCGCAAGATACTGGAATATATCACGCAAGCCCAAAAAGCCGGGGCCTGGCTGGTGGTATTTCCTGAATTAGCCATTTGCGGTTATCCGCCGGAGGATTTACTGCTTAAAAAACATTTTGTGGCAGATAATATTAAAGCGCTGGATGCGCTGGCTCGGAAAATCCATGGGGTGAGCGTTATCGCGGGTTTTGTGGACAGTGACGCGGGCGGAAAGATTTATAATGCCGCGGCCATTATCAGCGACGGTAAATTACAAAATGTCTACCATAAACAGGAATTGCCCAATTACGGCGTTTTTGATGAAAAACGGTATTTTTCCAGAGGGCAGAATTCAGGGGTCCTGACGATCAGGGGTGTCAAAATCGGCATTAATATCTGCGAGGATATCTGGATCGATGGGGCAGTGTATCAGGCACAAGCGAAGAGCGGGGCTTCAGTATTGATCAATATTTCTTCATCTCCGTATCATGCCGGAAAGCTGAAGGTACGACAGGAACTTTTGTTACGCCGTGCCAAGGAAACCAAAAAATATCTGGTGTATGTCAATACCGTCGGAGGTCAGGATGAACTTGTTTTCGACGGGGGAAGCATGGTGATATCCCCTGGTGGTGCCGTGTTGGCGCGTGCGGTACAGTTTGAGGAGCAATTATTAACTGTTGTTCTTTCAGAGATTGCCGCGTCGCCTTCGGCTCCTCGCAATGACACTGTAGCCCCGATTTTAGAAAGCAGCGAGGAAATTTACAAAGCCCTGGTTTTAGGGACACGGGATTATGCATCCAAAAATGGTTTTAAAAAAGTGGCACTGGGTTTAAGCGGAGGCGTGGATTCTGCCCTGGTAGCCTGCATTGCTTGTGACGCGTTTGGTCCTGAGAATGTCACAGCCATTTCGATGCCAAGCCCCTTTAGCAGCAAGGCCACCCGCCAGGATGCAAGGGCATTGGCTAAAAATTTAAAAATTGAGCTGAAAGAAATTCCCATAAAGAAGATTTTCGCTTCCTATTTAAAGACCATGGCGCCCTATTTTGCCAGCTTAAGCGCGGATACCACCGAGGAGAATATTCAAGCGCGTATCCGGGGAAATATTTTAATGGCCATGGCTAACAAGTTTGGCGGACTGATCCTGACCACCGGCAATAAAAGTGAAATGGCGGTGGGCTATTGCACGCTTTACGGGGACATGTCCGGAGGCTACGCGGTCATCAAGGATGTTTTTAAGACCAGGGTTTATGAATTAGCGCGCTTTCGTAACCAGGCCTCCCGGGATTCTTTGATTCCTAAAAATATTTTGCTCAGAGCTCCTTCCGCCGAGTTAAGATTAAACCAAACCGATGAAGAGACGCTCGGGGCTTACGAGGATCTGGATAAAATTTTGATGGCTTATATCGAAAATCACGCCTCGCCCCAGGATATGGTGGCCTCGGGGATGGATGCCAAACTCGTTGCGCGGACTATTCGTTTGGTCGATATGAACGAATACAAGAGGAGGCAGGCCCCGCCCGGTGTTAAAATTACTCCATGCGCTTTCGGCAAAGATTGGCGCCTGCCTATTACCAATAGGTACAAAGAATGAAATTATCTATCGTTATTCCCGCGCATAATGAAGAATCGACCATTGAGGAGATCATTTCAAAAGTCCAGGCAGTATCTTTGCCCGGAGGCATTTCTCGTGAGATCGTGATCGTCAATGATGGCTCTAAGGACAGGACAGCCGATATTTTAAGCCGCTTTAGCGGGCAAGTGGATATGGTCATTGTTCACCAAAGCAATCAGGGCAAGACCGCGGCCCTTTTAACCGGATTTAAAAATGCCACCGGCGACATTCTGCTGATCCAGGACGCGGATCTGGAATATGACCCCCATCAATATCCCAAACTTTTACAGCCCATTTTGGAGGGACGCACCGAGGTGGTTTATGGCTCACGTTTTTTAGGCCGTATCGACGGAATGGAGCCGATCAATCGTTGTGCCAATAAAATTTCTAACTGGACATTCAGCTTTCTTTATGGCGTTGATCTGACCGATATCAACACGTGTTACAAGGTTTTCACCCGTCGGGTTTGGGAAGGGATGGTCATAACTTCCAGGAACTTTGCTTTCGAGACCGAATTTACGGTGAAACTTTTTTCGAGAGGATACACGATCAAGGAAGTACCCATTGATTACACGGCCCGTTCCCGCAAAGCCGGCAAAAAAATCAAATGGTCCACCGCCCTGGAAATGTTCTGGCCGATCATTAAATACCGTTTTTTTACTTCCAGCTGCTAATATCCTCTCAGAATGATTTTTTAAACTCGTTTTAGGGGATAAATAATTTGTATTTTTGTATCAGAATATTGTATACTTAACGTGAGTACAGTGGGTTGACGATAAAGGCAAACCCGGGGCAACCCGGCGACGCAAAACTAGAGGGTCCTATGGATAGGATAGCCAGCTGCCGATTCAAGAAAAGAAGTTTGAAGCCTATTCCTAATTTGGGGGATAGGTTTTTTGTTTTAATGAAGGGGGATACAAATGAAAAAAATACTCGTGGTGGATGATGATCCTAATATTTGCAAACTATTAGAAATACGTCTTGAGGCCAATGGTTATGATGTTATTCAAGCTTCCAATGGGGTGGAGGCATTTGTTAAAGCCAGTGAAGAAAAGCCGGATTTAATTATATTAGATGTGTTTATGCCTACGATGGATGGTCTAAAATTTGTCAAAGCGACTCGATGGCTTGAAATGAAGGATATCCCAATTTTAATATTAACGGCCCGAATGAATACCAAAGAAATGTTTGATACTTTTGGAATAGCGGGTTTCCTTACTAAACCATTTGATCCAGAAGAGTTACTTGGGAAGGTTGCTGAATGTATTAAGAATTAATTGAAAGGAAATTATCCATAATTCTTTGCAATTTGCCGCTGGGGAATTCATTTGCATTTTTCGTCGAAAAATAATAAAATAACCCCTCTCAATGCAACAACATTCAATCCTGATGTGAGACGAATCAACATGAGTCTTCCGCCGAAACAAGGCTTATACGATCCGCAATTTGAGCACGATTCCTGCGGGGTAGGTTTCATCGCGCATATCAAGGGGGTCAAGTCCCATGATATGGTCCGCCATGGTGTTGAGATTTTGGAAAATTTGGCCCATCGCGGGGCTTGCGGCTGTGATCCCCAAACCGGTGACGGGGCAGGCATCCTTATTCAGATGCCGGATGCTTTTTTTCGTAAGGAATTAGCTAAAAATGATTTACGTTTGCCCTCCGTTGGTGATTACGGTGCCGGCCTGGTATTTTTGCCCACCTCTCTGGAAGACCGCAATATCATTGAGGCGTGGACAGAGCATATTATCCACGAAGAAGGCCAGAAGCTGATCGGCTGGCGAGAGGTGCCCCATGAGCCAGGCAAGATCGGCCGTGTTGCCCGCTCGGTGATGCCGGCTTTCAAACAACTTTTTATTGCCCGCGGCCCCAAAACCCCTCGGGAAGATCTTGACCGCAAACTTTATGTGATCCGCAAGCGTTTGTGGAATAAGGTTTATAACTCCACCTTGCCGCAGAAGAATTTTTATTATTTTTGTTCGCTCAACAGCCACACCTTGGTTTACAAGGGCCAATTGATGAGCGAGCAGTTGGACCGTTTTTACCCTGATCTAAGCGACACGGCCATGGTTTCGGCCATTGCCCTGGTACATTCGCGGTATTCCACCAATACTTTCCCCAGCTGGGCATTGGCGCACCCTTACCGCTATATCGCGCATAACGGGGAGATCAATACCTTGCGAGGTAATCTCAACTGGATACAGACGCGGGAGAAACAATTTGTTTCTAAAGCTTTTGGCTTGGATTTAAAAAAAGTATTGCCTATCGTCGTGCCGGACGGTTCGGACACCGCAACCTTTGATAATGTGCTGGAGATGCTCATCCTTTGCGGCCGTTCGCTGCCGCACGCCATGATGATGATGATCCCTGAAGCCTGGAGTAATCATCAGGAAATGGAACGCTCAAAAAAAGCTTTTTATGAATACCATTCCTGCTTGATGGAGCCCTGGGATGGCCCCGCGGCCATCGCGTTTTCCGATGGGCGCTATGTTGGCGCTCTTCTTGATCGCAATGGGCTGCGCCCGTCCCGTTATTTAGTCACCAATGATGATATCGTGATCATGGCCTCAGAGGCGGGGGTATTGCCTGTGGATGCTTCGAAGATCATCACTAAAGGCCGTCTGCAGCCGGGAAAAATGTTTTTGGTGGACACCCGGGAAGGTCGCATCATCGACGATAAAGAAGTCAAAGAATCCTACGCCAGTCGTCAGCCATATGAGAAATGGCTTAGAGAAAATATCGTGGACATACGTTCCCTGCCTGCGCCTAAAAAAGTGCATGGCCTTAATGAAAAGACCCTGCGCCAACGCCAGCGTGCGTTTGGGTATACGATCGAAGATCTGAAGATTATATTGCATCCCATGGTTTTAGGCGAAGAAGCCACTGGTTCCATGGGCGCAGATACGCCTTTGGCGGTATTCTCGGATAAACCCAAACTTCTTTATGAGTATTTCAAACAATTATTCGCCCAGGTGACTAATCCTCCCATTGATGCTATCCGTGAGGAGATCATCATGGGTGAGGACATGATGTTAGGTGCTGAGAGCAATTTACTCGAGGAAGGTCCGCAGCATTGCCATCGTTTATGGATACAGCATCCGGTACTGACCAATGAAGAATTAGAAAAGATCAGCCGTATCCATAAGGGGTCACTAAAAGTAATGACGTTGCCGGTGGTGTTTGAGAAAAATGACGGCATTGCAGGACTTGAGAAGGCTTTTGAGACGCTATGCGCTAGGGCTGACAAGGCCATCTGTACAGGTACAAGTATATTAATCCTTTCGGACCGTGATATTTCCGACAAAAAAGTCCCTATCCCCTCGCTGTTGGCCTGCGCCGGGCTGCATCATCATTTGATCCGCCAGGGGACACGCACAAAGGTCAGCATCGTGGTTGAAACTGGCGAAGCACGGGAATTGCATCATTTTGCAGTCTTGATTGGTTATGGTGCTAATGCGGTCAATCCGTATTTGGCTTTTGAGACCATTGAAGCGATGATCAAGGACGAAAAATATGAAATATATCGGTTGGCGGGAGGGTTTAAAGAAGCGCAGAAAAATTTTTTAAAGGCCTGCCACAAGGGCTTGTATAAAATTATTTCTAAAATGGGTATTTCCACCATTCAATCCTATTGCGGGGCGCAGATTTTTGAGGCGGTGGGCCTGGGGCAGGGGTTGGTAGATAAATATTTTACCGCGACACCTTCACGCATTGGTGGGATCAACATTGATACAGTGGCCCAAGAGGCTTTGATGCGCCATGACAAGGGGTATCCCCGTTGGCCTTGCCCTGATGATATGTTAGATGAAGGCGGTGAATATTACTGGCGCAAAGAAGCGGAGTATCATCAATTGAATCCGACGACGATTGCCCTTTTGCAGCACGCCACACGCTCGGGTAATTTTCAGGTTTTTAAACAATATTCTAAAGCGGTCAATGAACATAGCCGTCAATTGGCCAATATTCGTGGACTTTTAAAATTCAAAACAGGCCATCCCATCCCCACTGAAGAAGTAGAGCCGGCCTCAGAGATTGTCAAACGTTTTGCCACGGGGGGCATGAGTTATGGTTCCATATCCCGGGAAGCGCATGAGACTTTAGCCATTGCAATGAATCGCTTAGGTGGTTTTTCAAATACCGGCGAGGGTGGAGAAGATGCCGTGCGTTTTAAAAAAGATCCTAATGGTGATTGGCGCCGCAGCCGCATCAAGCAGGTGGCTGCGGGCCGTTTCGGGGTGACGATTGAATATTTGGTCAACGCGGACCAGCTTCAGATCAAAATGGCCCAGGGGGCCAAGCCCGGCGAGGGCGGTCAGCTTCCCGGGCATAAAGTGTCCAAGGAAATTGCGTATACCCGTCACACCACGCCGGGGGTTGGTTTGATCTCGCCGCCGCCTCATCACGACATTTATTCCATCGAGGATCTGGCCCAATTGATCCATGATCTAAAGAATGCTAACCCGCAGGCCATGGTTTCCGTCAAGTTGGTTGCTGAGATCGGGGTGGGGACTATCGCGGCGGGTGTTTCCAAAGGCAAATCAGACCATGTGTTGATCTCCGGCTTTGAAGGCGGTACCGGTGCTTCTCCGCAGACATCTATCAAACACGCAGGGTTACCCATGGAATTGGGTATTGCCGAAACCCAGCAGGTTTTGGTGATGAATGATTTGCGCGGGCGCATACGCGTACAGACTGACGGGCAATTAAAGACCGGACGGGATGTGGTCATAGCCGCGATGTTAGGCGCCGATGAATTCGGGTTTTCCACCACCGCCTTGATCACCGTGGGTTGTATTATGTTGCGCAAATGCCATCTCAACACATGCTCTGTGGGGGTCGCAACCCAAGATCCCGAACTTCGCAAGAAATTCGACGGTAAGCCGGAATATGTGGTTAATTTTTTTACCTTTATCGCTGAGGAAGTGCGCCAGATCATGGCGGAGCTGGGAGTAAGAAAATTTGAAGACATGGTCGGCCGCGTCGATATGCTGGACACCAAGGAGACCATTGATCATTGGAAAGCCAAGGGGGTTGATTTGACTAATATTTTGCATCGCCCCGACGTGCCAAAGGGTGTCAGCATTCATCACAGCAGCACTCAGGATCACGGCCTTGAGAAGGCCTTGGACAATACGTTGATCGCTCAAAGTCAGCAAGCTATTGAACAGCAAACACCGGTGAAAATTGAATCACCTATTCGTAACATTAACCGCACCGTGGGCACCATGCTTTCCAGCTTTGTAGCGCGCAAATACGGATTGGTTGGTTTGCCTGATGACACTATTCAAATTAAATTCAACGGCTCGGCAGGCCAAAGTTTTGGTGCTTTTTTAGCCCATGGGATCAGTCTTACTCTTGAAGGTGAAGCCAATGATTATGTGGGTAAGGGGCTTTCAGGCGGGCGTATTGTCGTTTTTCCTCCACAGGGGGCTCTGTATGTTCCTGAAAATAATATGATCGCGGGTAATGTGGTTTTGTATGGGGCTATTCAAGGCGAGGCATTTTTCCGTGGCTTAGCCGGCGAGCGCTTCGCGGTGCGTAATTCCGGCGCTTCGACGGTGGTTGAAGGTGTCGGGGATCACGGCTGTGAATACATGACCGGTGGGCGGGTTGTGATCATCGGCCCCACGGGACGCAATTTCGCGGCAGGGATGTCCGGCGGTATTGCTTATGTCTGGGACTGCTCAGGGCTATTGCAGAAGAATTGTAATCTCGGCATGGTGGACTTGTTTGCCGTCAAAGAACAAAAAGATATTTTGGAATTAAAGGATTTGATTGAAAAGCATTTTAAATACACCCAATCAAGCGTGGCCCAGCGGATCCTGAAGGATTGGGATCGCCAATTGACATATTTTGTCAAAGTTTATCCGCGTGATTACCGCAGGGTCATAGAAGAAGCAGAGGACATTAAAAACAACGGATAGTATTCCCCTCGCAGGCACGTTTGCACATCGAGATGCCTGTCTATTATGTATTCGGCACGGAATATTTATATTCCCTATTCCTTCGAGGTCGAATGCTATTATTAACTGCGTACGCATGAAACTTAAGGATTGCCGAGCAAGTAACAGGGAATATTGGCAACAATGTTCTAAAGATTCTCTTCATTTGGAACATTCTTGCCATAAATCCTCGCAGACATTCGGCAAAAAATTTCTTATTGTGCCGAATACATAATAGACAGGCATCTCTAGACGCACGTGAGGGAAAATTTTTATTGAGTAAATAGCAATTTATCATCTAATGCACGCGCGCATTGTAAGGGTAAATTTGTTCTTTGAAGTGACTGTTCGTTTTTAGCCAAAGCAACTCATGCTTTGAGGAAACCCCATTGCTGAGCAAGAAACAGGGGATCTGGGATGGCTGAACTGTTCAAATCCCGAAATTCCAGAGAATTTCGGGATGAGTTGTTCAGCCACCGAAGAAGCATGAGGCCTTTGGCGTTAAGAAAACGAAGCCAGGAGCGAAAAGAATAAATTTACCCTTACAATGCCTGCTTCCGTTCAAGTTAAGGAAGAATAAATGGGCGATATTAAAGGTTTCATGAAATATGACCGGCAGGACTATAAGAAAGACGAGATAGCCCGTCGGACTAAAAATTTTAAGGAATTCACGCATCTTCCCGGCCAAAAAGAATTGAAGGACCAGGGTGCCCGTTGCATGGATTGCGGAGTGCCGTTTTGTCAGGCAGGATGTCCCATCGGCAATATCATCCCGGACTGGAACGATTTAATTTACCGTGACCGCTGGCAGGAAGCCATTGAGCGGCTGCATAAGACCAATAATTTTCCGGAATTTACCGGGCGCATTTGTCCGGCCCCTTGTGAAAATGCCTGTGTGCTTGGCATCAATGCCCCGCCGGTGACCATTAAAAATATCGAACTTGCGATTGTTGAACGCGCCTACGATGAAGGTTGGATCAAACCCAATAAACCCAAACATCGCACCGGCATGAAGGTTGCTGTCATCGGTTCCGGCCCCGCGGGACTCGCTTGCGCGGATGAGCTTAATAAAAAGGGCCATAAGGTCACGGTTTATGAAAAAAATGAACTCATCGGCGGGCTTTTGACCTTGGGGATCCCAGATTTTAAAATGGAAAAATGGATAGTTTTTCGTCGAATTGATCGCATGCGCGCAGAAGGGATTATTTTTAAAACCAATGCCCATGTCGGAGTGAATGTAAGGGTTCAAGAATTGCGGGATAAGCATGACGCTATTGTTTTATGCGGCGGGGCCGAGGCCGGGCGTGAGCTGCCGGTACCCGGGCGTGAATTAAAAGGCGTTTATCAGGCTATGTATTATTTACCGCAGCAGAATTTGCGTGACAATAAGTATTCGCCGGATACATTTATGGCCCAATACGCTGAAAACATTTTGCAGGTTAAGCCGTCTTCCTTAGAGGAAGTTTCCGCCGCGGGCAAACATGTGGTGGTTTTAGGGGGCGGCGATACCGGCTCGGATTGCGTGGGCACAGCCACACGCCAGGGAGCTTTAAGCGTGCATCAATTGGAATTGATGCCTCAGCCTCCACAGGAACGCTCTTCGGACAATCCTTGGCCGAATTGGGCTTTTATTTTACGCACCTCCAGTTCCCAGGAAGAAGGATGCATCCGCGATTACAGCATCCTGACCAAACGTTTAAGCGGAGTCAACGGCCAGTTAAAAAAATTGCACGCGGTGCGCCTGCAATGGAGCAAAGATCCTGCCACCGGGCAAATGAAGATGAGTGAGATTGCGGGTTCGGAATTTGAAATGGATTGTGATCTATTGCTTTTGGCGCTGGGCTTTTTAGGCCCTGTCAAAAAAGGGATGATTGAAGAATTGGGAGTTGCCCTGGATGCCCGCGGCAACGTAGTAGCTGACGCCAACAAGATGACGTCGGTGCCGGGAATATTTACCGCAGGCGATATGACCCGCGGCCAGTCATTGGTGGTGTGGGCGATCCAGGAAGGACGTGCGGCCGCCCAGGGCGTGCATAACTATTTAACATCAAAGATAAGTCAAAAAACAAAAGGCCCTATTGCTTCGTTTGGCGGTAGTAATATGTAAAAAAGGCATATTATAAAATGGAGATGTTATAAAAAAATATATTTTGAGCAATATTCCCTGTTTCTTGCTCGTCGTTGGCTCTCAACATCTGTTTGATACATAGGAGAAGTATGAAAAAATACATTCTATCTATTGATCAGGGAACGACGGGTTCGAGGGCTTTTATTTTTGATGCTCAAGGCCGTGTGGTTTCCAGCGCCTACCAGGAATTCAAGCAATATTATCCCAAGCCCGGCTGGGTGGAACATGATGCCCAGGAGATATGGAAGAGCGTGGATACCGTTGTACGCAAAGCACTGACATATTCCCGCATTGATCCCAAGGCCATCGCAGCTATCGGCATTACTAATCAGCGGGAGACCACTGTTATATGGGACCGCAAGACACACCTGCCTTTTTATCATGCCATTGTCTGGCAATGCCGTCGCACGGCAGAGGCCTGTGCCCGGCTAAAAAAACATGAGAGTTTATTTCACAGGACAACGGGCTTAGTCGTTGACGCTTATTTTTCCGGTACAAAAATTCAATGGCTCTTGGATCATGTCCCTGGCCTGCGGCGAAAAGCAGCTCTGGGCCAAGCTGCCTTTGGTACCATCGACAGCTGGCTTATTTATAAATTGACCAATGGCGCCTCGCATGTCACAGACATGACCAATGCCAGCCGTACACTGATCTTCGATATCAAGACCAAAGCCTTCAGCAAGCCTTTATTAAAACTGTTAAATATTCCTGAAAATATTTTACCCAAAGTGCTGCCTTCATCGTCGGTGTTTGGTTTTACAGCAGCAGGCGTGGCCGGCCTGCCCAAGGGCATTCCCATCGCAGGCGTGATGGGGGACCAGCAAGCGGCTTTATACGGGCAGGGATGTTTTACACCGGGCAGTATCAAAAATACTTATGGTACCGGATGTTTTATGTTGCTTAACACCGGCAAGAAATGCGTTTATTCTAAAAAAGGTCTTTTAACCACCCTGGGTTGCGATGCTGCGGGAGCTTCGGTGTATGTGCTGGAAGGCTCCGTATTTATCGCCGGGGCGGTGATTCAATGGCTGCGGGATGAATTAAAAATGATCAAGGACTCCTCTTCGAGCGAAGAGATGATTTCCGGTATTAAAGATACGAATGGGGTCTATCTGGTGCCAGCTTTTGTGGGATTAGGGGCACCGTACTGGAATTCAGATGCGCGGGGAATAATAACAGGTTTGACAAGGGGGACAAACGCGCGGCATATTGTGCGTGCCGCCTTGGAATCCATGGCCTATCAGACCAAGGAAGTTTTTGACTTGATGAGCAAAGAATCCGGGCTTCGGATAAAATCTTTGGCCGTGGATGGCGGGGCTTGCCGCAACAATTTTCTTATGCAGTTTCAGGCAGATATGCTGGCCATTCCCATTGTAAGGCCTTTAATGGTCGACTCAACCGCGGCAGGCGCGGCCTATTTAGCAGGCGTCTCTATTGGTTTGTGGAAACCACAGGATGTCCTTAAGATCAAAACGATTGAGCGGACCTTCAAGCCGCGTATGTCACGTTCAATAGTCAAATCTAAATATGACGGCTGGCGCCACGCCGTGCGACAGGCGTTGACAAGATAATGATCCGCGATATTTCTCGTCTTACCAAAAATAAATTCGATTTGATTGTCATCGGTGGCGGTAAAAGGCCCAATTGCTTCGACGTCGTAAAGTTGTTGTCATTGCTACAGGAAGTCGTCCCATGATTCGAGACACATCACGTTTATCCCAAAACAAGTTTGATTTACTTGTCATTGGTGGAGGTATTAACGGTGCCGCTGTTGCTAATTTGGCTGCGGCCTGCGGAATCAGCGTTGCTTTGTTGGAAAAGAATGATTTTACCAGCGGTACCTCGAGCAAATCCACCAAACTTCTGCATGGCGGTATCCGTTATCTGGAGAATTTTGAATTCGATCTGGTGCGTGAATCTTTACGGGAGCGTTTCATCCAGTGGCAGGCGGCACCCTTTCTGGTCAAGCCTTTGTCATTTGTGATCCCGGTTTATAAAAATGACGCACGGCCTTTATGGATGATGAAATGTGGCGTTTGGCTTTATGATCTTTTAGGCGGTAAATACCGGATTGGCCATCATCGCTCTTTATCCGCCGCTGAAATCACATCCTTGGCCCCGGGCATTAACCTGGATGGATTACTTGGTGGAGTGGAATACGTTGATGCCCAGATGGATGATGCCAGGCTTTGTTTGGAAAATGTGCTGATGGCGGACCTGCGTGGGGCCCTGGTGGCTAATTACTTGCAAGTTGAAAGTTTTATTAAAGATAATAATCAACGCGCCATCGGCGTTAAGGCCCTTGACCGCTTAAGCGGTCAGCATATGGATATTTTTGCCTCTAAAATTATTGTGGCCGCAGGGCCATGGGCGGATGAGTTAATTGAAAAAGATGTGCCGCATTCTGTTAAGCGCCTGCGGCCGACCAAGGGTGTTCATATCGTTTATCGGGGTGAAATTTCTCCAAATGCCTTTTTATTGCAAAGCCGCTCAGATAAGCGCATTTTTTTTGTCATTCCTTTTAAGGGTAATTCTCTGATTGGAACGACCGATACCGATTATCATCAAGGTCCGGATAGCGTACAGGTTGAGGAAGCTGACATTCAGTATTTATTGCAGGAAGCCGGCAGGGTTTTTCCTCATATTAATTTTGATCGTTCAAAAATCATTACTACTTTCGCCGGACTAAGGCCTTTGGTCGCGGACGAGGGACACCCTTCTCGCATTTCCCGCAAACATGCCATCGAAAGCACTTCTTCCGGTATTACCTTTGTCATGGGAGGTAAATACACCACGTATCGCGCTATTGCTGAGGAAGCCATTATAAAAGCATTGCCCCATTTGGCATCCAAAATGCCTTATGGCGGACAATATACTCTTTACGGTAGTGGAGGCGGCAATGAAGAGCTTAAGATCCTAAGCCAGCGATTTGAAGTGCCGCTCGATTTGATTAGATATTTGCAGGGCATTTATGGCAGCCGCTTGGGGGATGTGCTGAATATCGCCCAAGGCAATAATCGGCTTAAAGAAAAGATTTGTTCCTGCTCACCGGCTATTGCCGCCCAGGTCATATATGCCCAACAAGTGGAGATGGCGAAAACAGTAGAAGATGTCGTAGAGAGAAGGCTGGGGTTGTCCTACTTGGATTGTCCCACGGGGGATTGCCGTCGAGCCATAGAAGAAATTTTAAAAAACTATCCATGAAAGCCCTTCAAAGTACTCTTAACAAAGCCATCCAACGACGTGTCCCATTGTCTTCAATCACCAATGCCATGCGCTTGGTCAATGGCGCCGGGGATGATTTAGACGGACTTTTGATAGACCGTTATAATAAACATCTTCATATACAGGTTTTAAAAGACCACTGGCATAAACAAATGAATGGGATTTGTCATCTATTGGCTTCTTTTATGCCCGTGGCGTATTTGATTGTCAAATCCCGCCGGGGATTAGATATCAAGGCAGAGGTATTGATAGGCACTGAGCCCCGCACGATCGTTGAAGAACATGGCGTTAAATTTGAAGTAAATTTGAAAGATGGCCTTAATTGCGGTTTGTTTTTAGATATGCGCAAGAACCGTCGGATGGTCGGGCAGTTTTCCAAAGAGAAAAAAGTACTCAACTGTTTTTCATATACTTGTTCTTTCGGGGTACATGCCCGCGTTGGCGGCGCGCGGGAAGTCATTAATACAGATATCAGCCGTAAAATCCTGGAGCGTGGGAAAAATAATTACCAGCTCAATGCTTTATCCACCACCCCAGGGGAGTTTATTAAGGCAAGTTCTATTTCATTTTTGCAGAGGGCTTTTAAAAAAAATAATTGCTTTGATGTGATCATTCTTGATCCTCCCTCTTTTGCCCGTCACGAGGGACAAGTATTCCAGGTCAAACGCGATTTGCCTAAATTAATAGCGTTAGCAGTGGCGGTTTTAAATCCGGAAGGCAGGTTGCTGGTAACTACAAATTATAGTGGTATCGGTGGTGCTGATCTGGAACGCATCTTGTCCAGGGGGTTGAATGGCCGTCGGGTGGTGTATATTCAACGGGTGGGGCAGGATGAGGATTTTTGCGGCAGTAACAGTTTTAAGGAAAGTTATTTGGTGGGGTTATGGGTCAAGTTCTTTTAGAGCGGGCTTTGTCGAAATTAGGCAAAATGTCACGTTCGCAGACTAAACGATTGATCGAAGAGGGCCGTATCGCGATCAACGGGCGTGTCATCAAAGACCCTGCATTCTTATTGGTTCCAGAGACAGCTCGCATCACCATCGACGGTAAACCTGTGACCCGCGCTATTTCTTGTACGATCATGTTGTATAAACCACGCGGAATTGTCACTACCAGATCGGATGAGAAAGGGCGCAGGACAGTTTATGATTTATTGCCGTCTTATTTACAACACTTACATCCGGTTGGACGCCTGGATATGGCGAGCGGGGGATTACTGTTGATGACAACGGACACTCAACTTTCAAATTTTTTAACTGATCCTGATAATGAAATACCCCGCCTCTATGCGGTTAGTGTCACAGGCAGGATTACCGATGAAGAGATAAAACGCTTGTCAGAGGGTATTCAAGACAAGGGGCAGTTATTGAAAGCATCTTTGATCACTTTGCGTAAAGCCAGTAATAAAGAATCCCATTTGATCGTTCAGCTTACCGAGGGGAAAAACCGTGAAATCCGCCGCATGTTTGAAGCTTTGGGATCTGAGGTCACTGTTCTTAAACGCATTGCTTTTGGAAAATTGAAATTGGGTACACTTAAACCGGGTGAATTCCGGGAAGTTGCTAATAAGGACATTTTATGAGTGAGCGGGTGGCCGAGCAAGTGATAGGGAATGTTGACGTGATCATTGTCGGTGCCGGGGCTGCGGGTTTGATGACAGCCATAACCGCGGCTGAGGGTGGTTTGCGGGTACTTTTGTTGGAAGGGCAAAAGAAAGTAGGTGCCAAAATCCTGATGTCCGGCGGGACCCGCTGCAATGTCACTAACAAGGGCGTCAGTGAAAAGGATTTTAATAGCGAGCAGATCATTGATGTACGCAATATTCTGCGTTCTTTCAGTAATGCAGACACGGTTGAGTTTTTCAAAGATTTAGGTGTTGATCTGGTCCTTGAGCCCACGGGTAAGTATTTTCCTTCCACCCATTCGGGCAAAACCATCCGCGAGGCGCTTTTGCGCAAGATCAATTCAGCAAACGTCACACTTTTATGCGAGCATAAAGTCAAGGCTGTAAGCAGGAACAACAATGAATTCACCCTTAAAGGAGATCATTTTTATTATCATTGCAAAAATATAGTTCTCACCACCGGTGGCTTATCCTATCCCGGCACTGGCAGCAACGGAACAGGTTTTAGGTTAGCACAATCTTTTGGACATTCGATGATCGAAACTACACCCGCGCTCACACCTCTGACCACGCAGGACGAAGATTCAAAATCTTTATCAGGGATCACCCTTGAAGTCCAACTGACACTTGTAGCCGATGGCAAACGGCATTTTTCCTGCAGGGACAGCTTTCTTTTTACACATTTTGGTTTTTCAGGCCCCGCGGCCCTGGATATCAGCCGCCACTATCTTCGGGCCCAAGGTCGAAAGCAAATCATTGCTAATTTTATTCCGGATGATGATGAGAATTCCCTACAAACGTATCTGCGTCAGGTTGGGCAAAAGACCCCTCGCAAGACACTTCGAAGGGCATTGATCGAATTAATGCCCCAACGTTTGGCTGATATCATTCTCAAAAAAGCAGGCATTGGAGGCACCCTGCCCATGAATCAATTGGACAAGGTTTCTCGTCAGCGCCTGATCGCCGGATGTGTGTATTATCCGCTTGATGTTACGGGAGTGCTCGGGTATAGTAAAGCGGAAGTGACTGCCGGCGGTATTGATTGGGCTGACATTAATCCTAAAACGCTGGAATCAAAATTGGTGCCCGGTTTATTTTTTGCCGGAGAAATCCTGGATGTGGACGGCCGCATCGGCGGGTTTAATTTTCAATGGGCCTGGGCCAGCGGCTATACCGTGGCGCAGGCGTTAAGAAGGAGTTCCAATGATCAAAAAAATCATTAAAACGGATAAAGTATCTTTACCCATCGGCCCTTATAATCAAGCGGTGTCCATTGGTAATTTAATTTACACCGCTGGACAGATCCCGCTGGATAAACAAGGCAATATGGTTGCCGGCGGCATCAAAGAGCAGACCGGGCAAGTCATCCAAAATCTCATCGCGGTTTTAACGAGCGCTGGATCATCTTTAGACAAAGTGGTCAAGGCCACGGTTTTTCTAAAAGACTTAAACGATTTTGCGGGCATGAATGAGGTGTACGCTAAACATTTTAAGAGCGAAACAGCACCGGCACGCAGCACCATTCAGGTCGCCCGTATCCCCAAGGATTCCCTGGTGGAAATCGAAGTCGTGGCGCATATTTAGACACATCACATTTTGCGACATAAGGGGAACGGTATAGAGTGTTCTTTTAAGAGGATGTATGAAACTATTGATCATCGGTTTGATAGTGTTAGGTGTTTTTATTTTCGTCCGTCGGTTACAGGCGCAGGAGGCGCCAAACCCTGGTCGCGCGTATAGCATTTATGATTTTACGGTCAAGACCATTGATGGCAAAGACCAGAGCCTGGCGGATTATCGGGGCCAAGTGCTTTTGATTGTTAATACCGCAAGCCAAAAGGCCCAATTCCTTCGTCATCGCAAGGTCGTGTCAATATTCCCTGTTTCTTGGTCATCGAACACCAGTGTCATTGCGGGCGCAGCGAAGCAATCTCTTAAGAACTCCCCCTGACCCTCATTGGGGGAAAACGTGTTAAAAGCCCTGGCTCAGTGAGGGGAATAGTTGGAATTCCTTGACAAGCAAGAGAGGCTGCTTTATAGTATTTTTTTAATTAAAAAGCAGGGCATGAAAGAAGCAATACTATATCTGCAGGACGCGACCAGCTTCCGCGGCCGTACTTTAAAAGAGACCGGGGAAACCTCAGGAGAAGCTGTCTTTAACACCGCCATGACCGGTTATCAGGAAGTTCTCACTGATCCCTCCTATACCGGCCAAATCGTCGTGATGACGTATCCTTTAATCGGCAATTATGGTGTTAATGACCAGGACGTTGAGTCTGACCGTATCCATGTCAAAGGCTTTGTAGTCAAGGAATTCTGCCGCCGCCCTTCAAATTGGCGCGCTCAAAAAAGCCTGATCGATTATTTAAATGACAATAAAATTATCGCTATGGAAGGCGTGGACACCCGCGCCTTGACCCGTCATTTGCGCATCAGTGGCGCCATGAAAGCGATCATCTCAACACAAGATTTCGATCCTAAAAGTCTCCAACAAAAATTAGATGCGATGCCTTCCATGGAAGGGATGGATTTTGTCAAGGATGTCAGCACCTTAAAAAAGTATGTTTGGAAGCCCCAAGGCCCCAGGCTTTACAAGATCGCGGCCATTGACTGCGGGATCAAATTTAATATTTTGCGTATTCTGAGCAGTTTAGGCTGCGAGGTGCATGTGTTTCCGGCCACCGCAAGAACCAAAGAAATAATGAGCATCAAGCCTGACGGTATTTTCCTCTCCAATGGGCCCGGCGATCCGGCGGTGGTGACCTACGTGATTGACACTGTTAAAGAACTTTTAGGGAAGACCCCTCTTTTCGGCATTTGTTTAGGCAATCAGATTTTGGGTTTGGCCTTAGGGGCAAAGACATATAAATTAAAATTTGGCCATCACGGGGCCAATCATCCGGTCAAAGATTTTGAAGGAAACTGCATTGCGGTCACAAGCCAGAATCATGGTTTTTGTGTGGATGTCAACAGCCTTAATCTGGACGAGGTAGAGGTTATTCATGTGAATTTAAATGATCAGAGTGTCGAAGGCATCCGGCACAAGAAATTTCCGGCATTCTCCATACAGTATCACCCGGAAAGCTCCCCTGGCCCGCATGACGCTAAATATTTATTCAAGCAGTTTATTGACATGATAGATAATTATAAAAATGCCCAAACGCGTTGATATTAAGAAAATAATGATCATTGGTGCCGGCCCTATTGTCATAGGCCAGGCTTGTGAATTTGATTATTCCGGCTCCCAGGCTTGCAAGGCCCTGAAGGAAGAAGGTTATGAGGTGGTGTTAGTTAATTCCAATCCTGCCACCATCATGACTGATCCGGGCTTGGCCGTGTCCACCTACATTGAGCCCCTGACCCCTGAATTTCTGGAATATATCATCCGTAAAGAAAGGCCCGACGCTATTTTGCCTACTTTAGGGGGGCAAACGGGCCTTAATTTGGCCATGAAACTTCATGAGCAGGGGATTTTAGCCAAATATAATGTCGAAATGCTGGGAGCAAAATATGAAGTGATCAGAAAAGCCGAAGACCGCAGCGAATTTAAAGCCGCGGCCATCAAGGCGGGCCTGGATGTGCCTAAAAGTGTTTTTGCTTATAATCTCGCAGAAGCCAAGCAGGCGGTTGGGGGCATCGGTTTTCCCTGTATTGTCCGTGCTTCTTTTACATTAGGCGGTACCGGGGGGGGGATCGCGCATGATGCCCAGGAGTTCGAGCGCGTCGCGGCCTTGGGCATTGAGAGTTCCATGATCCATGAGATCCTCATTGAGGAGTCCATTGAAGGCTGGAAAGAATATGAACTGGAGGTGATGCGCGACCTAAATGACAATGTCGTGATCGTCTGTTCCATTGAAAATTTAGACCCCATGGGTGTGCATACCGGGGACAGCATTACCGTGGCACCGGTGCAGACATTATCTGACGCGGAGTACCAGAACATGAGGGATGCCTCAATCCGTTTGATCCGCGAGATTGGGGTTGAAACCGGAGGGTCAAACATACAGTTTGCGGTGGACCCCCAAAACGGGCGCATGGTGGTCATAGAAATGAATCCGCGGGTCTCGCGTTCCTCGGCGCTGGCGTCCAAGGCCACGGGATTCCCAATAGCCAAATTCGCCGCTAAATTAGCGGTGGGCTATGCACTGGATGAAATTCAAAATGATATCACCAGGGAAACGCCCGCGTGTTTTGAACCCGCCATTGATTATGTGGTGGTCAAAATCCCGCGTTTTACTTTTGAAAAGTTTCCCGAAGCCAAAGATATTTTAGGCATACAAATGAAAAGTGTCGGTGAGACCATGGCCATCGGCCGCAATTTCAAAGAGGCTTTGCAAAAGGGTTTGCGGGGCCTGGAAATCGATCATATCGGCCTGGATAATAAACAGGACTGGCGCTATATTGATGATGCCAAAATCCGCCTGCGCCTTCAAGAGCCCAATGCTTCCCGTATTTTTTATTTGAAATACGCCTTGCAAAAAGGCATGAGTATTGAGCAGGTTTCACAAGTCTCTAAGATCGACATTTGGTTTATCGACCAGATAGCCCAAATTTTAGAGCTGGAGGACCATTTAAAATCCGTCGCTGTATCGACCGGGACATTAGGCCCTGAGCTTTTGCGTCAGGCTAAAGAATACGGCTTTTCTGACGCTCAATTGGCGGAAATCTTAGATAAAAGTGAAAAAGACGTGCGGGCATGGCGTAAGGAATTGGGCATCACGGCTACTTTCAAGTTGGTGGATACTTGTGCCGCGGAATTCGAAGCCTATACGCCTTACTATTACTCGACGTATGAAACCGAAGATGAGGCGCTCATCAATAATCAAAAGCGCAACTCTAAAAAGAAGAAGATCATGATTTTAGGCGGCGGTCCCAATCGCATCGGCCAGGGGATTGAATTTGATTATTGCTGCTGCCACGCGGCCTTTGCCCTCAAGGAAATGGGTTTTGAAACCATCATGGTCAATTCCAATCCGGAGACGGTTTCCACGGATTATGACACGTCCGACAGGCTGTATTTTGAACCTTTGACCTTTGAAGACGTGATGAATGTATTTGAGGTGGAGAAACCCAACGGGGTCATTGTGCAATTCGGCGGCCAGACACCGCTGAATTTAGCCCGCCGGCTTTCACAGGCAGGAGTACCGATCATCGGGACCACGGTCGACTCCATTGACCTGGCCGAAAACCGGGAGCATTTCTCCAAGTTAATCGATACGCTGGGCTTGAAACAGCCGGCCAACGCCTCGACAATAACCAAGGAAGAAACGCTGATGGCGGCTGCCCGGATCGGCTATCCTGTCTTGGTACGCCCTTCGTATGTGCTTGGGGGGCGAGCCATGCGCATTGTTTATGATGAAGAATCGATCAAATCTTTTTTAGATGAGGTGCACAGTGTCTCGCGCGGTCATCCGGTATTGATTGATAAATTCTTGGAAGATGCCCAAGAAGTAGATGTGGACGCTATCTGCGACGGGAAAGATGTATATATCGCCGGAGTTATGGAACATATTGAAAACGCGGGTATTCATTCGGGCGACTCAGCCTGTGTTTTACCGCCCCATACGTTAAGCATTGAGGTGATCGAGGAGATTAAAAGCCATACCGTGCGTTTGGCCCATGCGTTGAAAGTGGTGGGACTGATGAATATTCAATTCGCGGTCAAGGGCCGTCAGGTATACATTTTAGAGGTCAATCCGCGCGCGTCGCGTACCGTACCTTTTGTCAGCAAAGCCACCGGCATGCCGCTGGCCAAGATCGCGGCCCAGATCATGGCGGGTAAAAAATTGAGTAATTTTAAATTGGTTGATCCGGATGAGTTAAAATATATCTGTGTCAAAGAATCAGTTTTGCCTTTCAGCCGTTTTTCAGGGGTAGATATTATTTTAGGGCCGGAAATGAAATCCACCGGTGAGGTCATGGGCATAGCCTCGAGCTTTGGCGCGGCCTTTGCCAAATCTCAAATGGCGGCCAATCAGGCTTTGCCCAAGGAGGGGACGGTCTTCATTAGTGTTAATGACCATGACAAGCGCGATGTGGCGGGTATCGCCCGGAAGTTGGCGGATTTAAAATTCAAGCTTCTGGCCACCAAGGGCACGGCCAAGGCCCTTCGTTTGGCAGGCACTGATGTGACCATCGTGGACAAACATTATGAAGGAGAAAATAACGCATTGACATTAGTCAAAAAAGGTGAGATAAATCTAATTATCAATACACCTTCAGGCAAAAAAAGCCAATCGGATATGCGCGTCATCCGGGCGGCGGCTATTTTGCACAATATTCCCTGTATTACGACCCTGCAAGGGGCATGGGCCGCAGTCAACGGCATGGAGGCCAGTCTTAAAGAAGAGTTTACGGTGGAATCGTTGCAGGTGTTGTACGGAAAAAAATTGAAGTCTAAAAAGTTGTTGAACTCCCCCTGCCCCTCTTTATAAAAAAGAGGGGAGTATCATTGTGGTTCCCCTCTTTAGTACAAAGAGGGGTTAGGGGAGTTGAAGTTTTTGAGGTTCATCTATGTGCGGCATCGTCGGGATCAGTCATCACAAGGAAGCCAGTAAAATGGCCTTTTTAGGCCTGTATGCCTTACAGCACCGGGGTGAAGAGGCGGCGGGCATCGTCTCTTACGACGGCAAGGAAATGCATGTCATTAAAAAAGACGGCCTGGCGGTGGATAATTTCGATGAAAGCAATATCAGCAAATTAAAAGGCCATATGGCGATCGCACACACCCGGTATTCCACCACCGGCGGTTCGCATATTAAAAATATTCAGCCTATTTTAGTCAGCCATCGCAAGAAACCCATCGCGGTCGCGCACAACGGCAATTTGACCAATACCGACGAACTATATGTCGAACTCGAAGACGCGGGGTCAATCTTTCAGACCTCGATGGATTCCGAAATTTTTGTTCATTTATTGGCGAAGACTCCTAATGGGGACATGGCCCAATGGCTGACAAAAGTTTTTTCTCAGGTCAAGGGCGCCTATTCGGTCGTGCTTTTGTTGGAAGAATGTTTGATCGGGGCCCGCGACCCACAGGGATTTCGTCCTTTGTGTTTGGGCAAATTAGGAGATGGGTATATTTTAGCCTCGGAGAGTTGTGCCTTTGATTTGATGAAGGCGGAATTTGTGCGCGAGATTAATCCCGGCGAGATTGTCATCATTAAAGGCAATAAGCTGGAATCTATTTATTTACCCGGCAGTAAAAAAGAAACAAAAGCCTTTTGCGTTTTTGAAAATGTTTATTTCGCCCGTCCTGACAGCCGTATTTTTGATGATAATGTTTATCAGGTCAGAAAACGCTTGGGGGCACAGTTGGCCATTGAACATCCGGCCCGCGCGGATTTTGTCATGGGGATTCCGGACTCCGGCAATTACGCGGCTTTGGGTTATGCCCAGCAATTGGGTATGCCTTTTGAATTGGGGATTGTCCGCAACCATTACATTGGACGCACCTTTATTCAGCCCACCCAATTTTTGCGCGAATTCCGCGTACGTGTTAAACTTAATCCCATCAGGGACGTGATCAAAGGTAAAAAGGTGGTGGTCATCGAGGATTCCATTGTGCGGGGGACAACGTCACGCAGCCGCATTGAGGAGTTGCGTGAGGCCGGTGCCCAAGAAATACATATGCGCATCTCATGCCCTCCTATCAAATTTCCGTGTTTTTACGGGATTGATTTTCCATCGACGGGGGAATTGATTGCGCATAACAAGACAGTCCAGGAAATCGCGGATTTTATTAAAGTCGATTCCCTGGGGTTTTTGAGTTTGGAAGGGATGTTATCGGTCATGAAAGATAAGGGCAGTTTCTGTTCAGCGTGTTTTACCGGCAAATACCCGACGGCAATTCCTAAGAACACTGATAAGCTGAAGCTGGAGAAGTAAAGAAAGCTCTGCGGAGCAAGGAACAGGGAATCTTGAGCAAATATATTTTTGTTACAGGCGGTGTGGTTTCCAGTTTAGGCAAAGGCATTGCCGCGGCTTCTATCGGCAAATTACTCGAAGCCCGCGGACTTAAGACGGCCATCATCAAATGCGACCCGTATTTAAACGTGGATCCCGGCACCATGAACCCTTATCAGCACGGGGAAGTGTATGTCACTGATGACGGGGCGGAAACGGACCTGGATTTAGGCCATTATGAGCGTTTCACCAATGCCCAGCTTTCGAAAGACAGCAACATTACCGCCGGCAAAGTATATTATTCCGTGATCACCAAGGAGCGCCGCGGAGATTATCTGGGCAAGACCGTGCAGATCATCCCGCATATTACGGATGAGATCAAAGAGCGTATTAAGAAGGTCGCTAAATCCACTGGCGTGGATGTGACCATTGTGGAGATCGGCGGTACGGTAGGCGACATTGAGAGCCTGCCTTTTTTGGAAGCCATCAGGCAGCTGCGTTGGGAACTAGGAGAGTCTTACGCGTTGAATATCCATGTGACACTTCTGCCGTATATTAAATCCGCCGGCGAGCAGAAAACCAAGCCCACCCAGCATAGCGTCGGGCGCTTACGGGAAATAGGGATCATTCCCCAGATTTTGATGTGCCGCACGGAACGGCCCATCTCACAGGAACAGCGCGAGAAAATCGCCTTGTTTTGCAACGTGGATGTGGAAGCTGTTATTGAAGCCGCGGATGTTAAACACATTTATGAAGTGCCTCTGGCCCTTAAAAAAGAAGGATTGGATGAGCTGATTTTAAAGAAGCTGAATATTAAGCTGGTGGATCGCGGCATCAAAAATTGGGAAGAGGGGGTATTAAAGCGCCTGCGTTCTCCACTCAGAGAAGTTAAAATCGCGGTGGTGGGCAAATACATTTCTTTGCAGGATGCTTATAAATCCATCTATGAGGCCCTGGTGCATGGGGGGATTGCCAATAATGCCAGGGTCAGCATTTTAAAAGTTGATTCGGAAGAAGTAGAAAAGGCTGGTTTTAAAAAATGTTTAAAAGACGCGCAAGGGGTTTTGATCCCCGGTGGTTTTGGTGCTCGTGGCATCGAGGGAAAGATCGCGGCGGTCAAATACGTGCGCGAGAATAATATTCCTTTTTTCGGGGTTTGTTTAGGCATGCAGATCGCCACCATAGAATTCGCCCGCGACGTGGCAGGCCTCAAAGGGGCCAACTCGACGGAGTTTGATCAAGGGACGCCTAATCCCGTTATCAGTTTGATCGAGGAACAAAAAAGGGTCAAGAATTTGGGCGCTTCCATGCGCCTGGGCGCGTACAGTTGCGTATTGGATAAGAGCACTAAAAGTTTTGAAGCGTATAAGAACGCTAAAATTTCCGAGCGTCATCGCCATCGTTATGAATTCAACAATGCGTATCGTCAGCAATTGACGCAAAAAGGGCTGGTGATCGCGGGGCTTAATCCCGAGCGGGATTTGGTGGAAATCATCGAGATCAAAGACCATCCATGGTTTGTCGGCTGTCAATTTCATCCGGAATTCAAGTCCAAGCCTGACAGCGCCCATCCTCTGTTTAAGGGCTTTATCGCGGCGGCGCTTGGTCACGTGAAATGAAGGCTTCTGTCATCGTTTTTGGAAACGAATTTTTTCGACTACGGGTTGTCTTTTTCCGCCAATCTTTCCTAATCTTTCAGAAATACAACGCCCTTCGGGCTGTATTTCTGAATCGGTGACGTAGATTGTCGGGACAACAGTAGTCTTCAAAAATTGTTTCCAAAAACTCTTTCTACATTCACACATGCTACAGGTAATACAAGGATATATTTTTTGATAAGGTGTATTTTCCCCCCAGGCGCACAGGGGCTGCTTATGATAATAGCCCCGAAGCGCCGAGCTTGGGGGGATGGGGGGGTATCCGTACCGTGAAAAAAATATATCCTTGTGTTCCCGTTCAATGCGAGAGTAAGGAAGCGCGGGTGGCGGAATTGGTAGACGCGTACGTTTGAGGGGCGTATGCCGTAAGGCGTGAGGGTTCAATTCCCTCCCCGCGCACCAATAGCAGGAATTGAATATGAGCAAACCCATCGAAATTTCAGCCAGTATTCTTGCTTCTGATTTCGGCAACTTGGCCCGTGACATCAAGCGCTGTGAAGACGCCGGGGTGGCGCGTTTTCACGTCGATTGCATGGATGGGCATTTTGTCCCTAATTTGACCATTGGGCCGGTGATCGTTGAGGCCTGCGCCAAGCACACCAAACTTCCCCTGGAGGCCCATTTGATGATCGAGCATCCCGGCGATTATATTGAAAGCTATGCGAAAGCCGGGGCGGACATTATTCAGATTCAGGTGGAGTGCTATGGGGCTCGTAGGGCTTCATGCCGCCAATGGAATCAATGGCCTAAAGAAATAGATCAAGTGGATATCCCTGCTTTGCGCGCGGATTTAAAAAAAATCCGTGGACTTGGGAAAAAAGCTTTTGGGGTGTTCAATCCCGGCACACCATTGTGTGAAGAAATTTTAAATGATTGCGACGGGGTTTTAATCATGTCTGTCAATCCTGGGTTTGCCGGCCAACAATTTATGCCCGAAGCTTTGCCTAAACTTGGGCGCCTGAAGGAAATTTTTAAAGGCGATATCGCCATAGACGGAGGGATTAACGCCCAAACCGCTCCTTTGGCTGTTGGCGCCGGGGCCCATGTCTTAATTACCGCCAGCTATCTTTTTGGTGCGGACAGTTTTTCTGATGCCATCAAGGGTCTTAAAAGCCTATGAAAATACCCAATGCGAGAAGGTATAGAGGCCAGACATCTTTAGAGTATCTTTTGCTTTTGAGCGTAGTGGCAGTGGTGGTCATTGCCAGCTTTAGCCCAGGGTCTCTGATTGACCAGGTGCATAACTCCGCACAAGGCTATTATAATACTGTTACCAGTGCCATCATGGGAGCAAACCCTAAACCTATCAACGGAGGCTGGTGTCCGGTCACTTGTCCTTCGGGGGGTTCTGGCCATACGACAGTCATATACCGTTCCTGCGAATGTCCTGCACCGGCTTTTGGGGGTCAATTTTGTACAGGAAATGGTTCGGTAAGCTGTTAGTATTTCTTTCTTTGGTCCCTTTGAAAATTACTTTTTCCCGCCGACTTAGCAAATTTCTTTAACTCCGCGCCGATTTCTCCGATTTGGGCCACATGGGTGATTTTTTGGCTGACATTGCTGACAATACCGATAGAAATGGAGACTACCCCGGCTTTAATGGGATTACCCTGCCGGTCAACGCCCATGATAAAACCTGCCTGGCGGTTCTCATCGTTGTAGAAGCTGGGAGAGAGTTTATCAAAGTCATCAATAATTTTTTGGCTGATGGCATCGGCTTTATCATCATCGCAGATAAATACAAAATCATCCCCTCCGATATGGCCAACAAAGGCCTCCTGCCCGCAGAATTGTTGAGTGGCGCTAATGAGAATCCGCGCTAATGAACGGATGATCTCATCACCGTGTTCGAAACCATATTTGTCATTATAAATTTTGAATTTATCCAGATCCGCATAGCCCACCGCGAAGGGTTTACCGGTGTCAATATGGTTTTGAAACTCTTCCATAATGGATGAATTTCCCGGCAGGTGGGTCAGGGGATTGGCGTCTAATGAGCGGATGGTGCGTTTTAAAATCATGCGGATGCGCGCCAGCAGGGTTTCGGGTTCAAAGGGTTTGACTAAATAATCGTCCGCTCCGGATTCTATGCCGCTGACTATGTCCTTAGTTTCACTTTTGCCGGTCAGCATGATGACGGGCAGGTGGCGCAGTAAAATGTCACGGCGCAACTGGCGGCAGAATTCCGGGCCGTTCATCACCGGCATATTATAATCAGTGATGATCAGATCCGGATTCTTGGTTTTGACCATCTCCAAACCTTCTTTGCCGTTATTGGCCGCAGAAATGGTGTAATGTTCCGACAGGCTTAAATTAAGGACATCGCGGATATCAGGATCATCGTCGATAATGAGGATTCGTTCTTTACGTATCATTTTTTTCGAGGTTTAGGTGTTCTTCAAATGCTTTGGCGGACGAGGGCAGGGTAAAATAAAAGGTAGTTCCAACCCTGACCTGGCTTTGGACCCACATTTTACCACGGTGCGCCTGAACAATATTTTTAGCCAAGACAAGTCCCAAACCGGTCCCTTTGACATTTTGGTTGATTTCATTGTCAACGCGGAAAAATTCGCTGAACAGTTTTTGTACATCCGAGGCAGGGATGCCGATGCCGGTGTCAGATACGCTAAAGACGGCATAGCCATCATCCAGTATTGGCGCCACCGCCACCGTAATGGTCCCGTTTGGCGGCGTAAATTTAACGGCATTGCTTAACAGATTAATAAGGACACGTTCGGCATGGGAGGCATCCACATAAATTTCTTCTATTGGGTGGGCAAGGCGCAAATGCAATTTAACACCATGGGTATTTATTTGGGGGGCTAATAAATCAGTGACGTTGTCAACGATATTCTTAATTTTGTAAGTGGCAAATTTCATCTCCTGCCGACCGGATTCAATGCGTGCGATGTCTAAGAGATCGTTGATCAGGCTGACCAAATTATCAGAATGGGAATTGATTTTGACCAGACGTTCTTTGACCGCAGCAGGTACTTCACCGATTTTTCCGGCGATCAGGATGGCGGCATAGCCTTTGATGGATGTCAAAGGGGTCCTCAGCTCATGCGAAACTGCGGAGACAAATTCTGATTTTTTATTGCTGATGTCGTTGACTTTCTGCAAGGCACCGGCCAGCTGTTTGGTACGGTCTGCGACTTTTAATTCCAACTCCTGGCTGGAACGGAACACTTTTTCAAATAGCTGCGCATTTTCGATAGACTGGCCTATTTGTCCGGCGAGAATGGTGATTAATTCTTCGTCACCCTGTGTCACCGCGGGGGCATTATAACGGTTCCCCGCGAAAACAAAACCGATGCTTCCGGTTTGGGTCAAAATAGGCGAGATGATAAAATGTTCTGATTCAAAAATCCGCATTATTTTTTCTTTGGTTTTGTTGGGACAATTGATGGAGGACAGAGAGTGGATAGCTGTCTTAATCGATTCTTCACCGGCGATTTCTTTTAATATAGTCTCGGCACGGGTATCCTTATAGCCTAAGTTAAGGTGGATTTTCAAAATGTTACTATCATCCACGGAGGCAATCAGGACGCGGGCGAAACCCAGATCTTCAAATAGTGAGGGAGATATCCTCTGAAAAATTTCACTTTCATTAAGTGCCTGACTCATTTGCCGGGATGTTCTTTGAAGGGCGTTTAAGCCGTTGAGGCGTTTATCCATTTCTTCGCGGATTTTATTAAGTTCCAAATCAGTGCGGACGATCATTTTGGCTTGATCGTCTAAATCGTTAAAAGAGCGCATCAGTTTTTTGTGTGCTTCTTTCATTCCGTTGATGGTTTCTTCTTTAGTGCTAAAAGCATAAAAAAGATATGTGGTGGCACACAGCAGGATAAAAATAATGATGCCAAGTGTCCACAGGGTTCCCAGAGTTGTTGTGTCCATAGAGTTTATGAGATGGCCACCATGAGGATGCTTTCGTTATGCAAATAAATATTTTTTATGTTGTTCAGTGTGTCAAAGGGCCCTATTTCACCGTAGGAACACATGCCTGCAATCGGTGTGGTGGCCCCTAGAACATCCTTAACAGCCTGAATTTCACTGAAAGCACTACGCCCCAGGATTTTATGACGGGCTAAGGATTCAAATACAAGTACCAGCTTAGCCGGCCTGTCAGCGAGGGAAGCTTTGACTAATTCTGCCGCTTCGATGGCAGAGTTGCGGCAAGACTCTTTATTGCTGATCATCAAATGCACTTCAGCGCCCTGAGGGATCCCCTCATGACATACGATACTACCGTCTTCCAAGATGTCAATAATGTTGCGCAACAAATATTGGCGGGATTCTTCCAGGTAGAACCCCAAGGGGTACATCGCCGCGTATGAATTTAAAGTAACGTTTTTTAACCCTTCAGCTTCCGGACCCAGAAAATGTTTATAAATTTCGACGGCGGGTGTATTATCAATGGTACTAAGGACATAGCCGTCGACCTTAGTGACGGTACGCGGACGACCCAGCGGTTTAAAGCTGTGCTTACAACCTAAGCCCAGATGGAATGCCCCGCCGAGCAGAAGACCAACGGCAGAATTATGCAATATTTGATCCTGAAAGAATTGAGAGAGTTTTTTATATTTAAAATCATCACTGGAAATGGCTCCGAGCACAGGGAAACCTCCACCCAATGCTTCCTTAACGCCACGGATAAAGGGGGAACTATTTTTTTCAATGCCTTCCGAAAAAGTGATGAATACCTCCCGATGAGGGGAGTTTAAGTCTTGGGCCGCTTTGCGGGCCAAGTCAAATCCGGTTTTATGCATATCTTGAGTATCAATATCTCTTATTGCAGAAACCCCAAAATGCATATCGTCGGAATTAATACCTACAATAGCAATGCCGCGATTAGTCACACCATTGGATAAAATGATGCCGCCGGTGGAAGAACCGACCAAATGTTTTGGTTTAAAGACACGGGTTATGACCAACTGAGTTTCAGGGACAACATACTGAGGGGAAGCAAAAATAATGATTAAATCGGTATCAGCACTGTTGAGTTGATTTTTGACCTGCATACAAGCCTGCAAAATGGCATTTTGAGGATCGGGGTGTTGGCTGAACCCAATGCTGATACTGGTAGACAAAGAAAGGCTCCATATTCCCTATTGCTTTGTTTTGCGGTAACACAACGGGGATTCGTTGCTTATTTGATTATAAATTTAAGGCGCCAAGTGTCAACTATTTGTTGACGATTAAGAAGCTTTGAGATATCCTTACTTTTCGCTATTGATTTGGCCCCATCGTCTAGCCTGGTCTAGGACGTCTGCTTCTCAGGCAGAAAACACCGGTTCAAATCCGGTTGGGGCTATTGCTTACTTGTCCCTCTGCGATTAAATAAATTGCGGAAGGTTTTTGTTTGAGATAAACTATTACAGAATCATGATGAATAAGATGAAGAAAATTTTATTGTGCCTTGTATTGTTTTTTTGCATTTCCAATGCGAGTCATGCGGCGCCGTCTTATGGCACCCGTATGCCTGCGCAGAAACAGTTTTTTGGAGGGCTGCAGACATATTCGGTCTTCGACCGGAAGCTAGAAAATGATTATGGGAACATGCACAGTCTCCAGGACTTTTTTCTTATATCATACGGGGTCTTTGATTGGCTGTCCTTGGATTTAAAAGGCGGATTGGGGAATATAAGGCAGCGGAAAGGGGCAGGCCCGGACATCAATTACCCGACGTATTTGGGGGGCGGTTATGGATTCCGGTTAAAGCTTTATGACCGGAACCATACAAAGATGACTTTGGGATTTCAGCACATCAGCATACACCCCCATACGGTGTCAATCGGCGCATCGAAACATAAGGCCGTGCTGGATGATTGGCAATTCCCTTTTTTAATATCCCACGATATTTTTAATGTTACACCCTATATAGGTGTACGGTGGTCTTGGATGAATCAAATCCATTGGGTGGATGATGCAAGAAAATTGGAGAAATCAGATTTAGGTAGGAGTGTGGGGTTGATAGTGGGGACTGATATTCCTTTAAGCAAAAGAGTTTGGGTTAACGTTGAAGGTCAATTCTTTGATGCGACGGCTGTGACCGGAAGCATCAATTTTGTTTTTTAATTTGATAATTCAAAAAGCAGTATTCCCATTGATTCTAATACTTTTGGGTAGTATTTACCTTCTTCCGTGTTCCTACCACATCTGTTAGTATTTGGTTCCAACTAAATCCGGTTGGGGCTATTTATATGACAAGAATATTTCTTTTGATTTTATTATTTTTACCGGGAAAAATTTGTGCGGAGAATGTAGCTGATCCCGGCGATTATGCTATTGCAGGAACCATTAAAACTTTAGCTAAGATTTTTGTTCAGACGATGGGTTTAGAGAAATTTAAGGCCAGGCAAATTAAAGCCTTGTCAAAAATGAAGGAAGCTAAATTTCAAAAACGTTATACCGAAATTTATAATGTTCTTAAGGACCTCCCCCCTGAATTACTCACGCATTATGGTATAACAGAACATATGACAAAACAAGAAGCTATAAAAGAAATTCGGCACATAGATAAGAGTGATTTAGTAGAGATTATAGATAAAATACCAGATCAAGTTATTGTTAAACATGTAAAGAGTTATTTACAACAGAAGGCATATCAGTTGAAAGATAAAACATTTTTACAGCAGATCGATTCTTTGTGGAAGAAGTTTATTCAGAAGGCTTGAAGGTGCCCCCCAATCAACCATATGCGCATATACGCGAAAATAATCATTTTATCGTTGAGCCTATCAATCATCCCGCTGATTCTTGTGGCCGGCATATTTCTTTATAATACCCAAAAAGAATTGAAGAGGGAGATTTATGATCGGCTTAACGCAGTCTCGGCGTTGAAGAAAAATAAGCTGGAAACTTTTTTTAGTTCCAGAAAAGAAGACTTAAGGGCCATTCAAGGATTTTTAGATGTCAAAATAAACCTTCCGACTTTACAGGAATTTGATCGAGACCGGTATAGTTTCGCTTATTCTAAAGCTAAATGGCAGTTGGATGACCAGCTTCGGGCTTTTATGAATTCATACGCATATGCCGATATATTGCTCTTGGATACAAAAGGCAAGGTTGTTTTTGTCGCCAACCCGGCGCATGCCCGGACATATCTTGACAGGACTATTTTTAATGACACCGTACTTAAAAAGGCAAAAAGTGATATCTATATTAGCGGCCCTGTAGTCGCTAAAGATTGGAAATATCCTTATATTTTATATATGCTTTCAGAAGCACGTGATACACAGGATCAGTTCAGCGGATACATAGTATTGGAAGTGAATATGAATGTTATCTATGATTTTATTTCGGATAATACGGGATTGGGCAGTACAGGTGAAACGTTTTTGGTAAAGAAAATGGTCCTCATGCCGGACACTCCCAGTAGGTCGCCGGACAATGAATTTTTATTCATCAGCCCTCTTTTGTATGATTCCCATGCCATTCTAAATAAGAAAGCAGCTGCCTTCACCCCCACCGATAAAAAGATAAACGAGAGCATTGATTATCGGGGGAATAAAGTATTGGCTGTATGGCAGGATATCCCGTTTTTGAATTGGGAGTTGATCACAAAAATTAATAAACAAGAGGTCTTTGCCTCCATCAGCAATATCCGCACTTTATTCTTCACCATCTGCCTTTTGATCTTGATTCTTGTTGTATTGGGCTCCCTGTTATTTACAGAGGGCATCTTAAATCAGATCCGAAAATTACAGGCTATGACTATCCATGATCCATTAACGGGTGTTCTTAACCGTCGTGGATTTCAGGATGTTTTATCAAAAACATTCGCCATGATCCAGCGCTTGGGGCTAAGCGTCCATGTTTTGCTTCTGGATTTGGATGATTTTAAACAGATCAATGACCGCCATGGCCATGGGGTGGGAGATGCCATGCTTGTTGCTGTTACACAGATGATACAGCAGACAGTTCGCCAGACGGATTACATTGCCAGGGTGGGCGGGGATGAATTTATGGTGCTTTTGCTCGATAACCGGGAAGGGGATGCGGTCAAGGTCGCGGACAAAATCCGCATGGCCGTCGCCCAGACTTCTATGGGAGTTTCCTTCGGGGATATCGTTAAAACAACCTGTAGTATAGGCATAGTGCCTCTGGGGGACAAACCGGTTTCCATTGATGTGTTGCTTCAGAAGCTACATTTATCTTTGCATTTATGCAAGAGCGAAGGGAAGAACCGCATTGCTTACCAGGGAGAGCAAGTGAAAATTGATCTAAAAGGTTCCGATGCTACTTCTGAGTTCAAGAAAATTCTGGCCGCGGGGGAGAAATTTTATGCTGCTTCCCAGCCGATTTTTGATCTGAGGAACATGACAAAAGTGGGTTTCGAACTTTTGTCCCGGTTGGATTATGATGGAGATTCTTCTCCCGATGCGTTTTTTCTTTTTGCCCGCAATGCCAATATTCTGGGGATTGTCGACTATGCCTGTATGAGAACATGTTTGAACGCGCTTAAAGAGGCCGTGGCCGTTATCCCTGTCGCTCGGAGGATTTATATCAATATGTTTCCTTCCACGTTCACTGAAATCTCAGTTGATTGTTTGTTGCAGGATTTTGCATTTGCTGGGGAAGACATCAGTTTTTGTATTGAAATCAATGAACAGCAAATTTTAGGAGACCCGTTTTATTTGATCCCTTCTGTCATGAGACTCAAAAATGCAGGGATCATGATCGCCCTTGATCATTATGGTTTCGGCCGCAGTTCCATTGAAACCCTGGTTCTTTTAGAACCTGATATTGTAAAAATAGACAGGAAGATCATTAACGGCATCTCGAAAGATGCAAGAAAATTCAACAGTTTAAAACGTCTTTTAAAAGTAATGGAAAGCTGCAAAGCTTCTGTGATTGCTGAAGGCATTGAAACCAAGGAAGACTTTGAAGTATTGCGTAATCTGGGCGTGACCTACGGGCAGGGATTTTTGATGGGTAAGCCGGAAATCCCTCCGAATTTAACATAGGGAAGGAGTCTTATGAATATTAAAGTCATGAGGAATATTCATTTGTACTTGGGAGTTTTTTTTGCCCCGCTACTTATTTTTTTTCTAATAAGCGGATCTTGGCAGACTTTTGGTTTGAATAGCGCTAGTAAAGATGGCAGCTATGAGCCGCCGGCGATCATTAAAACTCTCTCCCAAGTCCATAAAAATCAAAGATGGGTTGATAGCAAAATGGTCCCGCAGCCATCAATGCCTTTTCGGTATTTAATTGTTTTGATGGCGTTGGGATTATTGGCCACAACGATACTAGGCATCATCATGGCCTTTAACTACACGCGTCCGTGGATTGTTTGGGGTTGTTTATTGATGGGCATATTGATCCCTTGTTTTTTATTATGGACAGCTCACCGTTAAGCCTGCCGTTTTTTGCTTGACAAAATAAAATGATTGAGTAGACTAAGTCATAAGTAGACTTAGTTATCAAAGCTAAACAGAGGCGTGCGATCTCGCATCCAGAGCCCTTTTCTAAACAAGAAACAGGGTTTTTTATTTCTTCCGTAGAACATGCAAGAAAAGATTATTATCAGAAACGGGGAAAAGATCACGGAAGTAAGGTCCGACGCTGGAAAGCTTCTCTATATTAAGACCAAGGAGGGCTACGAACTAAAATGCCCTCGCAGCAAGCAAATATGCATGGTGTCTTATGAGCAAATGCTTTCGGATTGTTCCCGTTGTTTGGGAGAAAATGGGAAGGATAAATTGCCTGCAGGGAAGAAGAAAGGTATTAAATAAGGTCAATAGTAACGTATTAGAATATCGTAAAATAAAATTTTAACGTACTTGGTTCCTTCGTAAAAGAATGAAAAAGGTGCAGAGAGTAAGTAGCTAAAATAACGATAGCAAAAACGATTGAATATGTCAAAGAGCAGTTTTGATCTTTGTTATAAGAATGTCACA
>Ga0209824_10000056_pt1 | contig 88460 bp, 84 predicted proteins | sample VDWuncwatermetaG_FD_184124 | JGI IMG/M metagenome (GOLD analysis project Ga0209824, IMG submission 184124) | Wastewater microbial communities from Netherlands to study Microbial Dark Matter (Phase II) - VDW unchlorinated drinking water (SPAdes)... ... | reverse complement strand
GCTCGAGCGAGCCGCCGTCCAGCTCGATACGGTACTTGTCCTTCTGATACTGGCAGATGAGATGGCCGGTGTCGATCCGGTCGATCAGCGCGTTGCCGAGGTGCCTGCGCATGGCCTCGGCCATCGCGGGGTCGGCGTGGGTGCTCATGATCTCGCGCACCGAGGTCTCGGTGAACCTCACGACGTCGTGATGGCTCTCCTCGCGCACGAGGCGGTCGAGGCGCCGGGAGCAGAACTCGGAGCGATAGAGCAGGCCCTGGCGCCGGAAGCCCGGGCCTTTGTACTGGAGGACGACCTGCGCCCCGTTTTTCCGGTAGCGCAGCCGCAGGCTCGCGCCGAGCCTCAGCAGGTCGAGCTCGGGGGTGTCGAGGTATTGATCGAAGAACGCGACGCGCTTTTCGTGGCGCACGCCCTTGAGCTTCTCGAGGTGGGCGCGCAGGCGCTTGACCCTGTCGGCCTCGACGCGCCACTTCGATTCGATCTCGATGTAGCGCGGATCGCCGATGCCCAAATCCCAGCACAGCGAGGCCTCTGTCGTTTTCATGAGCGTATCCTAATACGCTTGTGTGACGATGTTGTGACAAAACGATGAGCCTGCTAAAGGAGGGTTCGGCGCGCGAAGCCGCACGGCGTCGGCCTTGTCGAACGCGCGGGCGGAGGCGAGCGCCGCGGGCAAGGCGGCGTCTGACGGCGCGAGGCCGAGCCCCGCCGCGGCGAGGGCGGCCCGGCGTTCGGCGAGGAGCGCCGCGATGCGCTCGCGCTCCTGCCGCTTGGCGATCCTCATGAGGACGAAGACCACGACGCCCAAAGTCCCGATGACGACCCATTGCGTGGAGAAGCCCGTCCATCGCCAATACCTCGCGGTGAGGTACAGGATCCACAGGAAATAACCGCGACGGCGGCGAGGAGGAGCCGGTTGGCCCAGCGCTTCATTTCACGAAGAACGAGGCGCAGCGGTGATACTTGTCGAGCGGCTCGCTTCTGAGCTCGAACTCGTCGCCGATCTCCTCGTTGAACTCCAGCAGCTCATCCATGTGGTCGAGCTTGGCGCGCAGCGAGCCGTCGCCCGCCTTGATCTCGTTTTCGAACTCGCAGAAGGTCGACAGGGAATGCAGGCCTTTCTTTGCGATGTGAAACGCGGAGACGCGGTCGAGCGAAGGTTCGAGGAAGGCGGAGCCGAGGTCCAGCTCGTATTTGTCCTTCTGATAGAGGGCCAGGATCGGCCCGCAGGTGATGCGCTTGACGACCGAAGCGCCGAGGTGGCGATTCAGGGCGGTCCGCATCTCCGGCCCGACATTGCGCCGAAGGATGCCCCCCAAAGTCTCCTCGCTGAAGCGCACGATGTCGTGATGGCTTTCGTCCTGGACGATGCGGTCGAGCCGGTCCGATGAAAATTCTGAGCGGTACAGCAGGCCGTCGCGGTGAAACCCGGGGCCCTTGTACTGCAGGTAAACGGCGGTGCCGTTTTTCTTATACCGCAGACGCAGGCTCGCGCCGGCTTTGAGGACGTCGAACGAAGGAGTGTCCAGGAACTGGTCGTAGAAGAGGTTGGTCTTCTGGTGCTTCATGCCGTTGTAGTCGAGAAGCCAATCCTTCAGATCGGACATCTCCTCGGGCTGCACGCGCTTCTTCGACTCGATCTCCACGAAGCGGAGGTCGTCGATCTCGAGGCGTCTCATCAACGATCTCGCGAAGTTCTCGAAGCGCCGTTTCATCGGCGTTTAGGATATCATATCGCTCATGGAAATCATTTTTCTGCGTCACGCCCCCGCCGGTGAACGAGAGGACTGGGCCCGCACCGGCCGGCCCGACTCGGAGCGCCCGCTCACGACGGACGGGCGCAAACGCGCGCGCGAAGCCGCGAAGGGGCTCGCGGCGTTCATCGAGACGGCGGATCTCGTCGCGACGAGCCCGTGGACGCGCGCCAAGGAGACGGCGGAGATCGCGGCCAAAGCTTTCGGCGCGCCGCTAGTGGAATCGAACTTCCTCTTGCCGCACCGTTCTCCCGGAAGCCTCGCCGGCTGGCTGTCGGGCCTCGACGGCGAGAGAGTCGTCCTCGTAGGCCATGAGCCGCACCTGTCGAAGGTCGTCTCCTGGCTCCTGTGCGGGAGCGCGGGGCGCTCCATGGTCGGCATGAAGAAGGCCCAGGCTTTGATGCTCGAGACGAAGAGGGCCGCGGCCGGCAGCGCGACAGTGGTCTGGTCCCTTCCTCCGCGCGTTCTGCGCCGCCTCGGCTAAGGCTTCGGGGTCAGCAGCGACGCGAGCGACAGGCCGTAAGGGAGCAGGCCCGCCGCGACGGGCAGGCGCGAGATGACCGCCGCCTTGGGTTCGATCCGCTCGCGCTTGGGTGGAGCGTCGACGACGAGGGGCTTCGGTTTCTCGAGAAGCGCGGCGTTCATGTCGCCATCTTGCCAATCACGGACGACGCGGGGGTGCTGAGCGCGTCAAGAACGCGTGACATTCATGTCTTCCCCTTCTGACGCGTTCGTCATTCGTCCGGTATGCGCCGGTCCGGACGAAGGGCTATCCTCCCTGCGAACTCGAAAGCAAGGAGAACCCGAATGGAAACGACCGCCGCCGCCCCCATCGTCGTCGAAGTCGCCAGCGCCCCCGAGGACATCATCGCCGCCCAGCGTCTGCGTCACGACGTGTTCGCCGTCGAGATGGGCGCCCGCGTCATCGGGCACGAATACGGCCTCGACCTGGACCGCTACGACCCGCACTGCGCGCACCTGCTCGCGCGCGAGGGCGCCGGCGGACGCGTGATCGCCTGCCTGCGCCTGCTCGACGGCATGAGCGCGATGCGCGCGGGAGGCTACTACTCCCAGCAGGAGTTCGACATGACCCGCGTGCTGCTGCAGCCGGGAAAGATCCTGGAGGTCGGCCGGACCTGCGTGGCGCGCGACCGCCGGACCGGCGCGACCCTGTCCGCGCTGTGGAACGGGCTCGCGCGCGAGGCTCTCGCCCGGGGCGCGGATCATCTGGTCGGCTGCGCCAGCGTGCCGTTCGATCCCGAGACCGAGGCCTTGTCGCCCCTGACGGAATCGCTGAAGGCTTACTGGAGCGAGGATGGCCTGCGGGTGTTCCCCCGCCGGCCCGTGCCGCGGGACGCCGAGATGCCGTCGAACGACGCGCGATTGCCCCCTCTCCTCGCGGCCTACCTCCGCCTCGGCGCGGTCGTCTGCGGCGAGCCCAGCTGGGACCCCGAGTTCGGCACGGCGGACTTCTTCGTGCGCGTTTCCGTGCAAAAGCTCGCGTCGCGCTACGCGAGGCGCTACTTCGGGCAGCCGGAGGCTCCGTGCGCTTCCTGAGGATCGCCTGGCGCGGGACGGAATTGGCGCTGCATCTGGCGCTGGGCGCGTTCGCGCTTCCCCTATTGCGTCATGTTCCCGCGGCGCGGGCCGAGGCGTTCGTGCCCTGGTGGTACCGCCGCGCGTGCGCGGTGCTCCGTCTGCGCGTCCGCCGGTTCGGAGCGCCGACGCCGCTGCCGGCGCTGTACGCGGCCAACCATGTGTCCTGGCTCGAGGTCATCGCCCTGGGCTCGGTGCGGCAGCTGGGCTTCGTCGCCAAGTCGGAGGTGTCCGGCTGGCCGCTGATCGGCTCTCTCGCCGGCGCGGCGGGGACCTTGTTCCTGAGGCGCGGCTCGGCGCGCGCGGCGGCGCGTTCCGTGCGGGCGGCGGTCGAGCGGATCGCCGGAGGCGGCTCCGTCTGCGTGTTTCCCGAGGGCACTTCCACCTCGGGAGAAACCGTGCTTCCCTTTAAAGCCTCATTGTTCGAGGCCGCCGCCTTGCTCGGCTGCGCCGTGCAGCCGGTCGCGGTCTCCTATCCGAGGCCGGACGGCGGCGAGCCGGTGGCGCCCTTCATCGGCGACGACGATTTCTTTTCACATCTGCTGCGCGTCTTGGCGGCGGAGGAGATCGTCGTCGAGCTGTCCTTCGCGCCGGCCTTCGAGGGCCACGGCCGGCATCGCTCCGAGCTGACCGAGGCGGCGTGGCGCGCGGTCAGCGCGGCGCTGGCGGGGCGCCTCGAGGCCGCCCGGACCCATTCCTTCGAGCCGCCCGAGGTCGTTCCCATGCTGTGGTGGGATTCCGTCGATTACGGCGGCTTCGTGCGCGCGGAATACCGTCGCCCGAGCCTGCTAGGCGATCGCGCGGAAGGCGCGCACGCCGAGCAGGGCGCCTAGGACCGGCGCCAACCAATACAGCCAGTGGTGCGCGAAGTTTCCCATCATGAGCGCGGGCGCGAAGGAGCGCGCCGGGTTCATCGAGGCGCCGGAGATCGGACCGCCGAAGGCGGCTTCCAAGGCGACCATTCCGCCGATCGCGATCCCGGCCATTTCGCCTTTAGCGGCGTCGCCCGTGGCGACGCCCATGATCGTGAACATGAGCATGAAGCTCATGAGAAGCTCCAGAAAAAAGCTTTGCCCCGCTCCGCCGGCCGGCAAGGTCATGCCGAGGTTCGTGGCCTGGCCGGCGAACATCAGCTTCAACGCGAGCGACGCGGCGACGGCGCCGGCCAGCTGCGCCGAGGCGTAGGGCAGCACCTCGCCGGTCTTATGGCGGCCGTCGGACCAGAAGGCGAGGGTCACGGCGGGGTTCATGTGCGCGCCGGAAACGGAGCCGATCGCGTAGATCATCGCGGTGACGACGAGCCCGAACACCAGGCTGATCCCCAAATGGCCGATCCTGCCTCCCGTCACCTGATCCACGACGACGGCGCCGGTGCCGGCGAACACGAGGCAGAAGGTACCCAGCGCCTCGGCGTAGAGCTTCCTACGCACCGACGGCGAACTCCTCGATCTTCGCCTTGATCTGATCGCGCACCACGCGCGTCTGCGCGAGCTTTTCCTCGGGCGTTCCTTGGAAGCTCGAGGGGTCCTTGAAGCTCCAATGGATGCGCTCACGGACCTGTCCGGGAAAGAGCGGGCAGCGCTCGCCGTTCGCTTCGTCGCAGACGGTGAGGACGTACTGGTAGGCGCGGCCCTGCTTCAGGAGGTCGTGCACGGTTTTGGTCTTGGCCGCGGATATGTCGATCCCGAGCTCCTTCATGGAGGCTACGACGATGGGATTGAGCGTCCCCGCCTCGAGCCCCGCGCTTTCCGCCTCGAATCGGTCGCCGGCGACGGAGCGCAGCAGGGCTTCCGCCATCTGGCTGCGGCCGGAATTGTGGATGCAGACGAATAAGACCTTCTGCTTGCTCATGAATTAATTCTAATGATGCCGCGTGACGAACGCGTGACGCCGCGTCATCCGCCCGCCGTTGACTGGGGAGGCCATATTTGGTCCCATGACCCGATGCCCAACGAGAAGATCCTCGTCGTCGAGGACGAGAAGGAGCTCTCCCGCCTCCTGAAGTACAACCTCGAGAAGGACGGCTACCGCGTGTTCACCGCGGCGGACGGCGAGGCCGGGCTCGCGCTCTTCCGCAAGGAGCGCCCCGATCTGCTTCTGCTCGACGTGATGATTCCCAAGCTCGACGGCTACGGCATCCTCAAGGTCGTGCGCGCGGAGTCGAAGACCCCGGTCATGATGCTCACGGCCCGAAAGGACGAGGTGGACCGCGTCCTCGGCCTCGAGCTCGGCGCCGACGACTACGTGACCAAGCCCTTCAGCGTGCGCGAGGTGCTGGCGCGCGTGAAGGCGATCCTGCGCCGCGTCGGCGATCAGGGTCAGTCCCCCGCCGTCTCCGTTCTGCGCGTGGGCGAGCTTGAGGTGGACGTCGAGCGCTACGAGACGAAGGTCAAGGGCAAGGTCCTCGTGCTCACCACGAAGGAGTTCGAGTTCCTCAAGTGCCTGCTCCAGGCCGGCGGCCGCGCGATGTCGCGCGACGCCTTGCTCGAGAAGATCTGGGGCTACGACCGCTCGATGGAGATCGACACGCGCACGATCGACCAGCATATCGCGCGGCTGCGCGAGAAGCTCGGCGCGGAAGGCGCCCGCATCGTGACGGTCAAGAACGTCGGCTACCGGTTCAAGCTCGACTGATGAGAGGCGGCGCGGGCAAGCGTCTGATCTTCGGCCTCCTGGGGCTCGTCGCGCCGCTCGTCTGCCTTTCCATCCTTTATCTGCCCCGGATCCAGGCGGCCCTCACCGCGGCGGCCCTGCTTGCCGGTGCCGCCTGGCTGCTCGCCCGCCGGCTCGACGACCGTCACGGAGCCTTAATGAGCGTATTGAGGCGGCTCACCTCGGGCGACTACGGCGCGCGCGCGCCGTCGGTGTATGGGCTGGGCTTGGAGGCCAATCGCCTCGCGGAGCGCGTGGGCGGCGCGGTGAGCGCGCTGTCGCGCGACAAGTCCCAGCTCGAGGCCGTGCTCGACCAGATGAGCGAGGCGGTGCTGGCCGTCGATTCGAACGGAGCGGTGCTCGTCGTCAATCCGAGCCTCTCGCGGCTGCTGCGGGTCGACGAGAACGCGGCGCGGGGCCGGCCCTACCTCGAATGCGTGCGGCACAGCGCGCTCGCCCAGCTCGTCGGCGCGGTGCTCAAGGACGGGCGTCCTCTCGCCCAGGAAGTGCGCGTCGTGGCCCGCGAGGAGCTGGTCTTCGACGCGCACGCCGCCCCGCTGCTGCAGGAAGGTAGGGTGTCCGGCGCGCTGCTCGTGCTTCATGACATCACGCGCCTCCGGCGCCTCGAGCAGGTGCGCCGGGATTTCGTCGCGAACGTGAGCCACGAGCTGAGGACGCCGCTGTCCTCGATCAAGGGCTACGCCGAGACCCTGCGCGAAGGCGCGCTCGACGACAAGGAGAACCGCCTGGGCTTCGTGAAGACCATCGAGGAGCAGGCCGACCGCCTCTCGAAGCTCGTCGACGACCTGCTCGACCTGTCGGCCGTCGAGTCGGGCCATCGCCTGCCGAAGCTCGCGTCGACCGACCTGCGCGCCCTCGCCGTCGACGTCTCGCGCCAGTTCGCGGCCGCCGCCGCCGCGCGCGGCGTGACCCTGGCGTCGGTTTCCGCGGGCTCCGTGAACGCCTTGGCCGACGCCGAGCAGGTGCGGCAGGTCGTCGCGAACCTCGTGGACAACGCGATCAAGTACACCGAGCCCGGAGGCCGCGTCGAGATCTCGCTCGAGGCCAAGGGCGCGGAGGTCGTCGCGTCGGTGAGCGACACCGGCGTCGGCATCCCCGAGGCGGATCTCGCACGGGTCTTCGAGCGGTTCTACCGCGTCGACAAGGCGCGGGCGCGAGAGGCCGGCGGCACCGGCCTCGGCCTCGCCATCGTCAAGCACCTCGTCGAGGCGCAGGGCGGCCGCGTGTGGGTCGAGAGCCGCCAGCCCGGCGGGTCGACCTTCTTCTTCTCGCTGCGCGCGGCTTAGGCCTCGACGGGATCCGAGAGCCGGCCCTCCTCGCTGAGGCCCAGATGGCGCGCCGCCTCGTCGATCGGGTGGAAATCCACCTTGCCGGTTGCCACGTCGTAGATGCCGCTGACCACGGCGATCTCGTTCTTCAGGAGCATGTCGCGCAGGATCGCGCTGCGATCGAGGATCTCCCGGAGCGTGCGCTTGACGTTCAGCAGCGAGACCTTCTCCACGAACTCGGGATTGCTCGAGGTGCGGTTCGCGCGCGTCGTGGTTTCCGCCGCCAAGGACGGACGGATCTTGCCGAGCAGCCCGGTCAAGTGGCCTATTTCGACGCCGTCGCAGGCGCCTTTCACCGCGCCGCAGTTGGTGTGTCCCAGCACCGCTATCGCCTTCGCGCCCGCGACCTTGCACGCGAACTCCATGCTGCCGAGAATGTCCTCGTTGAGGACGTTGCCCGCGATGCGGATGCTGAAGATGTCCCCCAGCCCCTGGTCGAAAATCAGCTCCATCGAGGCGCGGGAGTCTATGCAGCTCAGCATGACCGCGAAAGGGTGCTGGCCGGAGGAGGTTTCCGTCACCTGTTGAAGCAGATTTCGGTTGATTCTGAGATTGCTGATGAACCGCTCGTTTCCCTTTTTGAGCAATTCGATCGCCATGGCGGGCGTAAGCGCCGCTTGTGCTTCTTTCGTTAGTGTTTTCATTAATGACCTCCTGATCGCAGGTGCCCTGGCCGGATCTAGGGCAGCAGTGCCGACGGGTAAAGCCCGCCGAAAACGAGATACAGCATGGCCGCGCAGAGCGCCCAGCGCTCGCGCGGCAAGGCGTCGGGCATGCCTTGGATTTCCGCGCCGCTCTTACCCCAGAACAGGCGCGCGTAAAGCCGCAGGACGACGAAGGCGTTGACCGCCGCGACCGCGGGCAAGAGCAGGCCGATGTAGCCCACGTCCATCACGCCGAGCAGCAGCAGCTCGGCCGCGGGGAAGCCCAAGGTGAGCGGAAGATCGCCGAGCGCGAAGGCGGCGACGGCGAAGAACACGGCGAGCCGGGGGGCGCTCGAGGCGAGCCCCAGGAAGCCGGGCTTGTCGAGCGCGTCCCGGCCGACCCGTGCCTCGAGCCCCGCGTAGACGCACACCAGCATGGTCGAGGCGACGGCGGCGGTCTGCCACAGCGCCAGCGCGCCGGCCTGCCCGGACGCGTTGCCGCAGGACAGGCCCGCGAAGATGAGGGCGCCCTGGCCGGCCATCAGCCTCGCGAGCGCGCGGCGGGGATGCGTCTCGCCGTAGGCGGAGACGACGGACCACGCCGCCCCGAGAAGCGCCGTGGCTACGATCGAGGGACGCGCGTCCGCGACCGCGGCCGGCGGGAGCGCGTCGAGCAGGCGCGCCGCGCCGAGCGCGCCGAGGTGGCCGTTTAGCAGAAGGCTCAGCGGCAGCAGCGGTCCTTTTTCGAAGGCCGCGGCCAGGCCGGATTGCGCGGGAAAAAAGAGCAGCGAAGCCGCGCCGCGCCAGCCGATGGAAGAGCCGAAGCGGTCGGTCAGGAACGGCGCGAGCGCGCACGCCCAGCCGAGGGCGGCGCCGGCGAGGCTGCCCGACGCCCATGCGCCGCCCACGCAGACGCTGATCCACGCCGCGCCCGCGATCCAGCGCGGCGTCCGCGAGGCTCGGGGCGCCGACAGGACGACGCCGAGGGTCAGCGCGGCGTGCAAAACGGCCGGAATCAGATCGGTCACGAGAGCCCCCTTCCGCGCAGGTCCAGCGCGAGCCCGTAGAGCCACTCGCGGGCCGGACGAGGCATGAGCGCGCCGAACGGGGCGCCCGCGGCGGCGAGATGCCCGCCGGCGGCCGAGTGCATCTCATGATGGTCGTGCAATAGCGAGGGAGCGCGCAGGAACTGGGCGGTGCGCAGGACGGCGTGCCCCGCGATGTGCCACAGCGCCAGGCGGTCCCAGCCGAGGCCGATCTCGACGAAGATGAGCCCGAGCTGCGTCACGGTCGCGTACGCGAGCGCGGTCTTCGCGTCGGGGCTGGTCCGGCCGACCAAAGCGCCCCGCGCGGCGGTGAGCGCGCCGACGATAATGATCGCCTCCGGAACCCAGGACGCGGCGTCGAGGATCGGGCGGGCGCGCAGCAGCAGGTACGCGCCCGCGTGGACGGACAGCGCGCCGTAGAAGATCGCGCTCGAGGGCGTGGGGCCTTCCATCGCGCGCGGCAGCCAATCCGAGAACGGGAACTGCGCCGACTTTCCCATCGCCGTGAGCAGGAGCAGGAACGCGATTGCGGTCGCCATCGCTCCCGCCGGCTGCCCGCCGTGGTGGTGCAGGAGCGCCAGGGCCATGAAGAAGCCGACGTCGCACAGGCGATAGACGGCCAGCATGTACAGCGCGCCGCGGGCCGGCGCGGGACGCTGCTGATAAAACGCGACGAGCAGGAAGGAGGCCGTGCAGACGACCTCCCAGCCGACGGCGATCAGGTCGTAGGACGCGGCGGAGAACAGGAGCATGACGGCGGCCCCGAACATATTCATGAGGATGAAGAAGCGGTGGAAGCCGGGGTCGCGGTGCATGTAGCGCCGGGAGAAAAGGGCGACGATCCAAACCAGCGCCGCGCTCAGCGAGAGCATGACGAGCGACAGATGGTCGGCCTGCAGGCCGATCGGGAAATGCTGGCCGCCGGCCGCCAGCCAATCGCCGTACTCGGCGCGCGGGACGGAGGCGCCGAAGCCGGAGCGCGCGGCCAGGGCCGCGACCGCGAGCGCGACGACGCTCCAGCAGCCCATGGTGAGGCGTCCGACCGTCTTCTCGCGCGGATGTCCGTCGACCAGCCAGACGAGGCCGAGGGCGGCGCAGACGGCCGCGGGCAGGACGACCGGCAAAGCGAGCAGGATGGAGTCGCTCACGCGTTCCCCCCCTCGACGAGCGGGTGCGGCCCGGTGCGCGCGATGCGCGCGATCGGCAGATGCTCGAGCTTGTCGCGGTACCAGTCCACGGACGAGAGCGCGGCCGGGGGCTCGACGGCGCCCGTCAGCGGCTCGAACGCGTCGCCGCGCAGCACGCGGACCGTGCCGTCCTCGGGGTCGATCGTCGCGAGGCGGATCCAGCGGTTCTTCACGAGCTCGACGACGACGGGGCTTCGTCCGGCCGCCGCGAGGAGGCGCTCGGGCGTGTTCTCGACGACGAGGAGCAGGCGCACGGGCTCGTGCACCTCGACCATCTGCCACGGCAGGCCGGTGCGCAGGTCGCTCGCGGGGCCGTTCATGACGCCGATCAGGCCCGTGACGTTGTGCGGCAGCTTCGTGCCGCAGCCGTAGCGCTCGTTGTCGACGACGGAGAAGTAGTACTCGAGGTTGATGCCCGCGCAAACGGGTCCGCCGGCGCCGAGCAGCGCGGCCAGGCTGTCGACGTTGGGATCGCGGTCCGGATCGTACGAGACCAGGAACGCGCGGCGGTCTAGGAAGAGCCCGCGGGTCAGGCTGCGCCGGCCGACGATGGCGACGGCGTTCGTGGCGTGGCCGTACTCGGGGCGCGGCTCCGAGAGCCGGTCCGACCGGTCCTCGACGTGCTCGAGCGCCTCGGCGGCGGAGCCCGCGTCGTCGAAGGCCTCGAACCGGCGGGCGCGCTCGTGCGCGTTGGCGGCGCGGCCCGCGTCGAGCGAGCGGCGCAGGCGCGCGAGCTCGGTCCGGTGCGTCTCCGGCACCGCATCCAGGTCGAAGAGGCTCACCTCGTCGCTGCAGGTGTCGTGATAGCCGCCGACGAACCAGGTGTCGGCGGGCACGCGGACGCCGAGCGCCGCCATGCGTTCGCGCACGCGCGTATCGTTGGCCATCGCGGCCGCGATGCGCGCGTTGGGCGCGCCGCGGCGTCCGCCGCAGGCGCCGCAGTCGTGCGCGGACTCATGGGGATTATTGAGCGAAGTGGAACCGTGGCCGAGCAGCGCGACCAGCCGCGCGTGCCCCTCGGTCAGGCCGGCCGCGCGCAGCAGCGCCGCGATGCGCTCGGCCTGCTCCGATACGGTGAAGCCGGGCAGGAAGCCGTCGGCCGCGGGAGCGGAGCCTTCGTCCGGGCGGTGAAGGCTCAGCTCGGTGTCGGGGCTGGGGATGAGGCGCGCCAGCCGGGCGCGGGCGCGCGACGCGAAGCGCGGGGCGACCGCGCGTCCGAGCATGGGCACGATCAGCGGCAGGCCGACGACGATCGCGAAGGCCCAGCCCAGCAGCATGGTCCGCGAGCCCGCTTCGAGCAGGTGCGCGGCCGCCGACCACAGTCGCCGGCGGTCCCGGCGGGACGCGGCCGTGGGCCGAGCGTCTTCGCGCGCGCGCTCGGTCACCGCGTGGCGCGGCGTGACCACGACGGGGCACAGCGCGACCGCGTGCGGATCGTCGAGCCCCCTGTACTGCACGGCGACGCTGAAGAAGCCGGCCGCGCCGAGCGTTTCGAGCGCGGGATCGTTCTCCTCGAGCGCGCGGCGGAAGGACTCCTCGCGCTCGTCGAGGCAGGTCACGACCTGCGCGACGGGGCGGGCGGCGGGACGGCGCGGATCGACTCCGGCGCGGTGTCCCGCGAGCGGCTTGAGGATCTCGTGCTCGTGGCGGCGCTCGTAGGCGAGGTGCCAGACGCGGCGGCGCTCCCAGTCGCCGAACGACTCGACCTCGGCGCGGAAGCTCGCGAGCTCCGCGTCGGACAGCAGGGCGGCGCGCTCCGGCGTCACGCCGAGCAGGCGCGCGGCCTCGAACAGCCGCGCGGCGCCGGCCCGGCGGGCGGCCTCGCTCGGAGCGGCGGCCGGCGCGGCCTCGCGCCAGTGCGTCCAGAACGGCCGCGTCTCGCCGCGGGCGGCCCAGGCGTTCTCGACCGCGACGCGCGTCAAGGTCAGGCGCACCGCGAGGAAATCCATGAGCGAGCAGGGCAGCGGCGTGTGCGGCGCGAGTCCCGGCTCGCGCTCGAGCTTGTGGATGAGCCCGGCCCAGCCGGGCAGCGACAGCAGTTCCGCGACGAGCATGGTCTCCCACGCCTTCGTCGGAACGCGGAAGTCGTTGAGGCAGGCCAGCACCACGGCCGCGGGCGTCAGCCCCTTCTGGGAGCGGAACGCCCGTCCCAGGCCGGAGAGCGCCGCGGGCTCGAGCGCGAGCGGGCGGGTCGCGAGCGCCGCGACGGCGGCGTAGAAGCCCCCCTCGCGGCCGGGCATGGCCCACGCGGCCGCGCCCTGGTCGAGGAACGCGGAGCAGTCGCGGATGAGCCGAGCGTTAACCGTGTCGTCGACGTCGACGCCGGCGGCGGCGAGCAGCGCGTCGCGCGGACGGGCCGGCACGGCGGGCGGGACGGACGCCGCCTCGGGCGTCTTCTTGAGGAAAATGTCGAACAGCTCTTCGTCGCGGGGGCCGTTCAGCAGCCCGCCCTCGGACAACATCCAGTCGAGGTTCGCCGCGTTCGCGGCGCTCAGGCCCGGAGCCAGCATCAGGCGGCGCAGGCGCCGGCGCGCGGGCCCGCCGGGCCACAGCGGCGCGTCCGCCTCGGCGGCGACGACCGCGTCCAGATCCTCGGCGAGTATGCGTCCCCGCGCGAGCTCCGCGCGAAACACCGCTTCCGTCAGGAACGGCTCCGTCCCGTTGCGGCGGGCGGCCTCCTGCACGGCTTCCTCGAACGGCAGGTGCTGAAACGCGTGAAGCGTGTTGTGATGAATGAAGACGCCGATCGGCCCCTGCTCGGGCAGGCAGTGCGCGGCGGTGGCGACCGCCGCGTCGAGCGCCTCGCGGCCGGGCGTCGCGAAGGGCCCTTTTTCCCCGACGAGGTTCGGCTTGCTCATCAGTGCGCTCCCACTTCGATGCCGTCCGTGACCTTGTAGGCGTGCTTGAAGCCGACGAGCTTCACGGTGATGCCCCGGTCCTTGGAGCCCGTGCGCAGGAAGTCGCGCAGCAGCTGGAGCACGTCGTAATCGATGTAGACGCACTTGGAGGCGTCCACGACGAGGCGCGTGCGCTCGGGCAGGTCGGAGAGCACCCGCTTGATCGCGGCCTTATTGAGGAAGGAGACCTCCTGCGCGAGCTCGAGCAGGATGGTCTCCCCCTCGAGGTGCTCCTCCTTCTTGAAGTGGTACGCGTGCTTCATGTTGCCCGTCAGGATGAACAGCACGCTGACGCCCAGGCCGATGCCGACGCCCATGAGCAGGTCCGTGAACACGACCGCGGCGACGGTGACGGTGAACGGGATGAACTGGTACTTGCCCGCGTTCCACATGTGCCGGAACACGGCTGGGTTCGCGAGCTTCCAGCCCGTCATCAGGAGCACGGAGGCGAGGGTCGCGAGCGGGATGCGGTTGAGCAAGGCGGGGATCGCCACGACGGCGGCCAGGAGGAACAGCCCGTGCGCGATGGTAGAGGCCTTCGTCCGCGCGCCGGCGCTCACGTTCGCCGTGGTCCGGACGATCACGGAGGTCATCGGCAGACCGCCGAGGAAGCCGGAGAGCATGTTGCCGACGCCCTGGGCCTTGAGCTCGACGTTCGTGTCGGTGTAGCGCTTCCACGGGTCGAGCTTGTCGGCGGCCTCGATGCACAGCAAGGTCTCGATGCTCGCGACGGCCGCGATCGTGGCCGCGGTGATCCAGATCCGGGGCTCCATGATCAAAGAGAAGTCGGGGCGGGCGAACAGCTTGACGAAGGCGGCGGCCGATTCGGGGACCGGCAAGGTGACGAGCTGCTCGGGCCGCAGCGCCCAGGCGGAGCCGGACGCCTTGAGCGTCTCGCTGAGCGCCACGCCGGCGATCACGGCGACGAGGGCGCCGGGGACGGCCTTGATCTTCTGCAGCGCGGCGACCTTGGTCCACGCGATCAGGATGGCCAAAGAGACGGCCGTAATAAGGAGCGCGCCGCCCTGCGCCTGGCCGCCGCTCCAGCCCGCGGCATGGGGCAGCTGCTTCATGATGATGATCACGCCGATCGCGGCGAGCATGCCCTCGATCACGTTCGACGGGAGATAGCTCGAGAAGGCGCCCGCGCGGGCGAAGCCCAGCGCGAGCTGAATCGCGCCGGCGAGGAACACGGCGAGCAGGAACGCCTCGAAGGAGCCCAAGGTCGCGATCGCGCTCAGCACGATCGCGGTCAGCCCTGCCGCGGGGCCGGCGACGCTGATGTGGGACTTGCTCAGGAAGCCGACGACCACGCCGCCGATGACGCCCGCGATGATTCCCGAGAACAGCGGCGCTCCGCTGGCCAGGGCGATGCCGAGGCAGAGCGGGAGCGCGACGAGAAACACGACGAGTCCGGCGAGCAGGTCGGTCTTGAGATAATCGAAATTGGACTTCATGGCGATGAGGCCTCCAAAATAATAGACGGGCTTGGGCGGTCTTACGCGGGGCGCGACGCGGCGGGCCTAGGTAGGCCGGCGGTCAGCGGAGAGCGGCGGGATTAGGAGGCGGGCTGTGCAGCTCGGCGATATGGCCGTCGAGCGGGATGTGGCTTTCGTGATGGACGGTGTGCGAAGTCCCCGAGGCGACGGGAGCGACGGAGGACGGGAGGAACATCTCGTTGAGCTCCGCGCGGCCCTCGGAGGACTCTTCCGGCGCGGGCTGCTCGCAGGGCGCGGTGTATTCGAAGCGCGCGTCCAGCCCGGCGGCGGCCGCGAAGGACGCGGCCGGCATCCAGACGGCGAGGGCGACGAGCAGGCACTTCGCGAAATTCATCGTCGAGAGGATAACATCCCGATGCGGTTTTGTCAAACCCCCCTCCCGGCGCGGGCTCCGCGCTCCCTCGAGGCGTCACGCGTCCGTCACGCGGAATTGACCTGTCCGCGGGGCGGACTCCGTCGCGTATTCGATATCTTTCGGTCATGAGAAAACTCCCCGCCATGCTGTTCGTGCCGCTGCTCCTCTCGTTGGCCGCCCTCGCGCCGGCCGCCGAGCCCGCCTCCTCGATGGAAGCCTTCGAGGAGCGCCTGCTCAAGCTCGAGGCCGCCCAGAAGGCGCCCGAGTCCGACAAGCCCTGGTTCGAGAAGATCTCGATCCGCGGCTACGCCCAGATCCGCTACAACCGCCTGCTCGAGAACAACGAGAACCTGAAGTGCGAGCAGTGCGACAAGTCGATGGCCCCCAACAGCTCGGTCATGCTGCGCCGCGCGCGCCTCGTCATCAGCGGCGACGTCCATGAGCGCGTGTACATCTACATTCAGCCGGACCTGGCCACGGACGCCTCGGCGACCGCGCAGCATTTCGCGCAGCTTCGCGATTTCTACGCGGACCTCTCGCTCGACCAGTCCAAGGAGTTCCGCTTCCGGGTGGGTCAGAGCAAGGTCCCGTACGGCTTCGAGAACCTGCAGTCGAGCCAGAACCGCCTCTCGCTCGACCGCAACGACGCGCTGAACAGCGCGGTGTCCAACGAGCGCGACCTCGGCGTCTTCTTCTACTGGGCGCCCGAGGACATCCGCAAGCGCCTGTCGGCGCTCGTCTCCTCCGGCCTCAAGGGCACCGGCGACTACGGCGTCCTCGGGCTCGGCGTCTACAACGGCCAGACGGCGAACAAGCACGAGACCAACGACAGCATGCACGCCGTCGCCCGGCTCGCGTACCCGTTCCGCACCGAGGGCGGGCAGTACATCGAGGCGGGCATCCAGGGCTACGCGGGCCGCTACACCGTCGCGACGGCCGGAACCGTGCTCGGCGACATCGAGATGCACGACCGCCGCGCGGCGGCGAGCTTCACCTTCTACCCGCAGCCGTTCGGCTTCCAGGCGGAGTACAACTTCGGCGTGGGGCCCGAGTACGACCCCGTCACGCGCAAGGTTGAGAAGAAGCACCTGCGCGGCGGCTACGCCCAGGTCATGTACATGCTCCGCAAGTCCGGCTACGTGATCACCCCGTTCGTGCGCGGGCAGTACTATGAAGGAGGCAAGAAGCACGAGACCAACGCGCGGCGGTACCTCGTCCGGCAGGTCGAGGGCGGCGTCGAGTGGCAGGTCAACAAGAACCTCGAGCTGACGACGGCCTACAGCCTGGAGGACCGCGCGTTCCAGGACGACGCCTCGGCCGCCTCGCGCAGAAACCGCCAGAAGGGCGGGCGCGCGCGGGTGCAGCTTCAGGTCAACTTCTAGCGTCACGCGCGCCTCACGGCCGCGTCACGCGTTCGTCACATTGAAACGATAACATCGATAAACGGAGAATCACATGAAAGTCCTCCCCCAGCTTCTGACGGCCCTGCTGCTCGCGGCCCCCGCCGCGGCGCAGATGAAGACCATGAACGGCGCCGGCGCGACCTTCCCGTACCCGATCTACTCCAAGTGGTTCGACGAGTACCACAAGGTCAAGCCCGAGCTCCAGATCAACTACCAGTCGATCGGCTCCGGCGGCGGCATCCGCCAGATCACCGAGCGCACCGTCGACTTCGGCGCCACCGACGGCCCGATGACCGAAGAGCAGCTGATGAAGATCGACTCGAAGATCCTGCACGTCCCCACCGTGCTCGGCGCCGTCGTGCCGGCCTACAACCTCAAGGGCATCGAGGACCTGAAGCTGTCGGGCCCCGTCATCGCGGATATTTTTCTTGGAAAAATCAAACGCTGGTCGGATCCCGAGATCGCCAAGCTCAACCCCGGCGCGGCGCTTCCCGACGCGCCCATCACCGTCGTCCATCGTTCCGACGGGTCCGGTACGACCTACTGCTGGGTCGACTACCTCTCCAAGGTAAGCCCGGAGTGGAAGAAGAAGGTCGGCGTCGCCACCGCCGTCAAGTGGCCCGTCGGCCTCGGCGGCAAGGGCAACGAGGGCGTGGCCGGGCTCGTCAAGCTGACCCCGAATTCGCTGGGCTACGTCGAGCTGATCTACGCGAAGCAGAACTCCATCGCCTACGCGTCGGTCCTCAACAAGGCCGGGAAGTTCGTCAAGGCGGCCATCCCGTCCGTGACGGCCGCGGCGGCCGGCGTGAAGATGCCGAAGGACTACCGCGTGTCCATCACGGACGCCGCGGGCGCCGAGGCGTACCCGATCTCGACCTTCACCTGGATGCTGGTCTACGAGAAGAACGAGGACGGCAAAGGCTCGGTCCTCAAGGACTTCCTCAAGTGGATGATCAAGGACGGCCAGGGGATGGCGACGACGCTCGGCTACGCCCCGCTGCCGGATTCCGTGAACGCGATGGTCGCCAAAACCATCGAGACGATCAAATAGGATGATTACCGCGGTCCTCGACCGCGCCCGCAAGGTCCCCGGCTCTCAAGAGAGAGCCGGGGATCGCCTTTTCCGCCGCGTCATCGCCGGCTTCGCCGGGATCATCCTGCTCGCCGCCGTGGCCCTCGCCTGGCAGCTGACGCGCGAGTCCGCCGAGACCTGGAAGACCTTCGGCCTCACCTTCCTGTGGACCTCCGATTGGGATCCGGTGGCCGACGTGTTCGGGGCGCTCCCCTTCCTCTACGGCACCGCGGTCTCCTCCATTCTCGCCCTGCTGATCGCCGTCCCGCTCGGAGTCGGCGCCGCCGTTTTTCTCACCGAATTGGCGCCGCCGCGTCTCGCGGCGGCCCTGATGTTCGCCATCGAGCTGCTCGCCGCGGTGCCGAGCGTCATCCTCGGCCTCATGGGCATCTTCATACTGGTTCCCTTCATGCGCTGGCTGGGCGCCCCCTACGGCGTCGGCATGCTCACGGCCGGCCTCATTTTGGCCTTCATGATCCTCCCCTACATCACGACGATCACGCGCGAGGTCCTGCTGACCGTGCCTCGCCCGCTCAAGGAGGCGATGTACGCGCTCGGCGCCACCCGCTGGGAGGTCGTGAGCGGCGTGAGCCTGCCGTTCGCGCGCTCGGGCATCATCGGCGCCGTGTTCCTCTCGCTCGGCCGCGCGCTCGGCGAGACGATGGCGGTCACGATGGTCATCGGCAACACCCCGCAGATAAAGGCCTCGCTGCTCGAGCCGGGCTACAGCATGGCGGCCGTCATCGCCAACGAGCTCGCCGAGGCCGCGAGCGACGCCCATCTCTCCGCGCTCGTCGCGATCGGGCTTACCCTGATGGCCGTCACCATCGTCGTCAACGGCGCCGCGAGGCTGATGCTGTACCGGCTGAAGAAATGAACGAAGAAGTCTACGCCCGCCGCAAGAAGGTCAACGCGCTAATGTTCGCGCTGACCGCGGTGTGCGCGGCGGTCGCGTCGGGGACCTTGCTCGCGATCCTCGGCTACATCGCCTGGAAGGGCGCGTCCTCGATCAGCTGGGCGTTCCTGACGAACATTCCCAAGCCGCTCGGCGAGCAGGGCGGCGGCATCGCCAACTCCATCGTCGGCTCCGCGAAGGTCGTCGGGCTGGCGGGCCTTATGGGAATCCCCGTCGGGGTGCTCGCCGGCGTCTATCTCGCCGAGTACGGCCGCGGCAAGTACGCGTTCGCCGTGCGCTACGCGGCGGACGTGATGAACGGAGTCCCCTCGATCGTCGTGGGACTCTTCGCGTACGCGCTGATCGTGCACCCGATGAAGAAGTTCTCCGCTCTGTCCGGCGCGGTCGCTCTCGCCTTCATCATGGTCCCGATAGTCCTGCGCAATACCGAGGAGTTCCTGCGCCTCGTCCCCGGCACGATCCGCGAGGCCGCGCTCGCCCTCGGCGTGCCGCGCTGGAAGGTGACGATGTTCGTGATTCTGCCGACCGCGGGCCGCGGCATCCTGACCGGCGCCTTGCTCGCGCTCGCTCGCGTCGCCGGCGAGACGGCGCCCCTGATCTTCACGGCCTTCGGCAACCGTTTCAGCGACAACGGCTGGCTCAACCCGATCGCCACCTTGCCGCACACTATCTTCACCTACGCGATCTCCCCCTACGAGGACTGGCACAACCAGGCCTGGGCGGCGGCGCTCATTCTGATGGCCTTCGTTCTCCTGGTCAACGTGACCGCGCGCGTGTGGCTGAGGCCGTCGAGCGGAACCTCGCACTGAGATGAACCCCACTATGGACATGATGAGACCGATGCCGCTTCCCCCCGAGACCGCCGGCGCCGCCGCCGACAAACCCATCGTTATCTCGGTGCGCGAGCTGCGCGCCGGGTACGGCGCGGCGCCCGTGCTCAAGGGCGTCAATCTGGAGGTCAAGGAAAAGACGGTCACCGCGATCATCGGACCTTCCGGCTGCGGCAAGTCGACCTTGATTCGCTGCCTGAACCGCATGCACGAGGCCATCCCCGGAGCGACCTGCGACGGCCAGATCCTCCTCGGCGGGCGCAACGCCCTCGACATGGACCCCGTCGTGCTCCGGCGCGAGGTCGGCATGGTGTTCCAGCGCCCCAATCCCTTCCCCACCATGACCATTGCGCAGAACGTCGCGGCCGGGCTCGTCCTCAACGGCGTGCGCGACAGGGCCGTGCTCGCCGAGACGGTGGAAAAATCCCTGCGCCGCGCGGCGCTGTGGGACGAGGTCAAGGACAAGCTCGACGCCCCCGGCGTCGGCCTGTCCGGCGGACAGCAGCAGCGGCTATGCATAGCCCGGGCTCTTGCCGTGGAACCGCGCGTGCTCCTGCTCGACGAGCCGTGCTCCGCGCTCGACCCGATCGCGACGGGGCGCATCGAGGAGCTGCTCATCCAGATCAAGGACCAGCTCACGGTCGTCATCGTCACGCACAACATGCAGCAGGCCGCCCGCGTCTCGGAGTATACTGTCTTCATGCTGATGGGCGAGATGGTCGAGTACGGCCTCACGCGCAAGATGTTCACGCAGCCCGCCGACAAGCGGACCGAAGACTACATCACGGGGAGATTCGGATGACCATGAAGCGGCAGTTCGACGCCGATCTGGAAGACCTGCGCGGCCGCCTGCTGCGCATGGGCGGCCTGTGCGAGGAGATGGTGCAGTATGCGGTGAAGGTCGTCGTCGACCGCGACGGCGCGCACCTGAAGACCGTGCAGGACGGCGAGCAGCAGGTCAACGCGATGCACATCGAGATCGACGAGGTGGCCCTGCGCCTCATCGCGCTGCACCAGCCCGCCGCCGGCGATCTGCGCCTCATCGCGGCCGCCATCAAGATCAACTCCGACCTCGAGCGCATCGCCGACCAGGCCGTCAACGTCGCCGAGACCGGCGTCTACCTCTCCAAGGAGCCGAAGATCGCGCTCGGCGACATCCCGCGCATGGTGGAGGTCGCCTCGGGCATGCTCAAGGACTCGCTCGACGCGTTCTCCCGCGGCGACGTGGAGCTGGCGCGCGACGTGATCAAGCGCGACGACGAGGAGGATCGCCTCAAGAGCCGGATCTTCAACGAGCTCGTGCAGCTGATGCAGCGCGACGCCTCGACGATCCAGCGCGGCATGGACATCATCCTGATCGCGCGCAACCTGGAGCGCATCGCCGACCACGCGACGAACGTCGCCGAGGACGTGATCTTCATGGTTCTCGGCAAGGACATCCGGCACTCCGTCGAGAAGATTTAAGGGAACAAGGCGCGCCAGAGGGCGCGCGTCCCGTCGGCGCCTAGAAGAAACAGGCCGATGTGGAAAGAGATCGAGAGCATGATGCCGAGCCAGCCGAGCGCGGCGATCAGGCCGTCCTCCTCGAGCAGTGCCAGCGACAGCAGGACGGCGGGGCTCGCGCAGATCATATTGGATAGGGGGATCGGAAACGGCAGGGCGAGCAAGGCGCCCGAGAGCGCGATGCCGGCGCCGGCGGCGCGCGGGTTCGCCGCCAGCCCGCGCAATCGCGGGCGCGAAAACTTGTCTGCGAGCGCGAAGAAGCGGCGCGCCGCGCCGAGCAGCAGGTGCAAGGTCCGCTCCTCGAGGCGCCGGTGCGCGATCCAGGACGGCAGGTGAGGCTCCTCTTTGCCCCTCATCAGCTGCACGCCTTGGAGCGCGATGAACACGCCGAGCACGGTCGAGAGCCCCGCTAGAGGTATCGGCTGGAGAAACGGCATGCTCACGAAAATGACGATGAGCCCGAAGCCGCTCTGGCGCATGCGGTGGACCAACTCGCCGAGGGTCATCGGTCCGCTGACGGCGGCCTCGAGGGCGCGCAGATGCCGCTCGACGGCCATGGCTTAAGGCGCGGAGACGACCCGCACGCTCGTCGCGTATTTGCCGTCGCGCGTGCGCACCTCGACGGCGTCGCCGACCTGGAGCGCCTCGAAGGCGAGCGGCTTGCCGTCCTTGCCCAGGATCGTAACGGCCTCGGCCACCACGTTGAACTCTCGCTCGCTGTGCGGGCCCGTGCGCAGGGAGAGGGTCCCCCGGAACACGTCGGTGCCGGCGACCTCGCCGGTCAGGACGCCGGGGGCCGCGTCGGACGGTCCGGCCTTCAGATCGAGCGCGTGCAGCTCCTTCGTGGCCGGGTCGTATAGCGCGCGCAGCACGAGGGCGCCGGGGGCCGCGGCCTTGAACTGGGCGGGCTTGCCGTCGAGGGTGATCTTGGTGCGCGGCGTGACCTTCAACGTCTCGGTCTGGTCGCCCTTGCCCGTCATCGTCAGGCGGCCTTCCCGGAACACCGGCCGTCCGTCCGCGCCGGGGGAGATCTTTGAGGAGGACGTCACGACCTTCCCCGCCAAGCTCGCCGGCGGCGCTTTCGACTTTTTCGCGGCGGCGGCGGCGGAAGACAGCGTCAGGAGCAGGAATGCCGCGGCGGCGAGCGGACGGCTCAGGCGTTGTCCTCGACGATCGGCTCGGCCGGGGCCTCGGCGGGCTTGACCTTCTCCACCTGCACGCGGCCTTGGGCGTCCACCTTCACGCCGTGATGGCGCTTGAGCTCCTCGAGGATCTCCTCGGGCGAGAAGCCGTGGCTTCCCGCGCGATTCTTGATGTCATTGAGGAGAGTCTTGACCCGCGACGGGACGTCCTTGATGCGCTGCAGGCGCGACGCGTAGATCCACGCCGCCTCTGAGAGTGTTTTGCCGCCGACTTTTCTAGGCTCGTCAGTGGCAGGAGGCGGCAAAATCACCGCTGCGGCGGCCTCCGGGGGCGTCGCGCGGGAGGACGAGCGTCCGCGTCCGCCGCGCGAGCGGCGGGAGGACGGCGCCGCGGCGGGAGCGGCGGCGCGGGAGCGGCTTCCTCCGCGTGAGCGTCCGCCCCGGCGGCGGTGGTTCTTCGCCTTCGTCGTGCCCTCGCTTTCGTAGGAGCCCGTGCCCTCGGCTTCCTTGAGCTCGGCTTCCATGTCGCGGTGGGAGGTCCAGACGGTCGCCATGCGGCCCAGGCGCTGGAGCTCGGCCGTCATCGCGGTGAGCGTCGCGTCGTTCGTCACCATGAGAAACGGCACGCTCTGCGGCAGGACGGCGTGCAGCATGCCGGCGTGCAGCGACATCACGAAGTCGGCGGCGTTGGCGCCGCCCTTGGGCGAGGTGACAGTGCAGAAGTTGGGAAGGCGCGCGAGCGGCTTCTCCAGGTTGCGCGGCAGCAGCGCGCCGGGGCGCAGGAACACGCGCACGAGGGTGTGGCGCGTCACGGGAACGTCCGGCGGCACGTGGGGGTCGTTGTCGCCGTCGATCAGGAGAACGTTTTCGATCGGGGAGCGCGGGACGGAGTAGGCCGCGGGGTCGGCGTAGGGCGTGGTGTCGTAGACGGGAGCGGCGTCTTCGGTCCCGATCGGGGCCGACGTGGAGAGATCTTCTGCGGTGGAGTCGTGGGGAGTGGTCATTGTTGTGTGGCCAGTATACTAATAAAGCTAAAGCCCTTCATCCCGAGGGTATCCTCTCCCCTTCAGCGGATCGTCGGCTTCTTGACGCGCATCGGCGCGAACTTGTGCGCGATCCAGTCGTAGAGAAAATCGGGGATCGAGGGAAGGACGTACTTGCTCGCGTAGGAGAGCTGCCAGGGGAAATGCACGACTCGACGCTTCGCGTCGATCCCCCCCAGCATCGCGGCGACGCCGTCCGCGGTCTCCATCAGGAAGGGCATCGTGCCGGTGTTGTTGCGGTCGGTCATCTCGGAGCGCACGAAGCCGGGGCACACGGTCACGATCGAGACGCCGGTGCCGATCATGTCCACGCGCGCCGATTCGAGGAGCGTGATCAAGGCGGCCTTGCTCGCGGAATAAGGTCCGGACTTGGGAAGCCCGCGAAAGCCCGCCAACGAAGACACGCCCGCGATGATCCCGGATTTCTGGGCGAGCATGCCGGGGATCACGGCCTCCATCCAATGGCAGACGCCGAAGACATTGGCGTCGAAGGTCCACTGCACGGATTCGGCCTTGAACTCCTGGGCGCTCATCATGTCGCCGACGCCGGCGTTGAGAACGGCGTAGTCGAGGCCGCCCCAGGCGGCCTCGATTGCGGCGTAGTGGGCTTTGACCTCGGCGGGCACAGTGACCGAGCCGCACAGGATTAGCGGCTCGCCCCCCGCCTCCTTGACGAGCCGGGCGGTCTCCTCGAGCTGCTCGCGGCGGCGGCCGCTGACGGCGACGCGCCAGCCGCGCCGGCCGAGCTGAACGGCGGCCTCGCGGCCCAGGCCGGAGGTGGCCCCGGTGACGAGCGCGCGGATCAAACGGCGGCCGTCTCGGGCCTGACGAGCGCCAGCAGGTCCTTGGCCCGGACGTGGAGGTCGAGCGCCTCGGCCTCGGCGGGATGAAGCGCCAGGCGCCGGTCCAGGCACGCGAGGAGCTGCTCGATCTTGCGCAGCGAGCGCGGGTGGCGGCGGGCCTGCGTGATGAACGCCGCGTACTCGGCGGGCGAGGCCTCCTTGAGCATGTAGCGCCAGTTGGTGGCGTCGGAGAAGGTCAGCGCGTCGCCGGTGACCACGGCGTCGATCTGCGCGCGGTGCGTGTCGGGATTGAGGTAGGTCCCGAACAGCCGGTCCATGAGCGGATGCACGATCGTGAAGTTCATCGCCTGATCCCAGTGGTGGAGGAGGTGCATGTCGGCGAGGCGCTTGAAGTAGGCGCTGTCCTTCCAGGGATGGTTGACGAGGTGGAAGCGGGAATGGGTCTCGTCGACGATGAGCTTCGCGTACGCCGCGACGCCGGCGATGAAGGCGAGCGTGCCGAGCGTGAGGCCGTGGGTCCAGACGACCAGGCCGGCGACGATCACGCCGGGGACGGTCCACGAGTTGGCGAGCCCGGTCTCCGAAGCGACGTAGCCGGTGTCGCGCTTGTAGTGCCCGCCGATCGGGTAGATCACCATGTGGTGGAGCCAGTGGTACATCTGGTTGCGGCGCACGGTGCCGGATTTGCGCGTGAGCCAGCCGACGTGCTGGAAGAAGCGGTGGTAGGCGTAGCCGAACGCCTCAACGAGCAGGATGCCGCGCAGGAACATGACGACGGGCTTGAAGGCGGGCGGGAGCAGGCGGGCGGAGAACGGCTCGGCCCACGCGAGGGCGATCAGGGCGGCGAGGCCGGCCGCGGTCCAGATCTCCAGAAGACGCTTCCTGAGGGAAGCGTCCGGGCGGCGGAGAAGGGCGGTCCAAAGCTCTGCGTCGAGAGTGTTGGTCATGGTTTCGAGTCTATCAAATCGGAGGCCGCGGCTTCGATTGCGGCGGCGGGAATTCTGAGCAACGATCTTCTGCCTTCCACGCGCACGAGGCGCTCGCTTCCGGCCCGTCCCCCCACGGTGAAGCCGCGGCCGTCGGGCGTGCGAGCGCGCAGGAGCGGACGGTCGAAGCCCGCCGGGTCCTCGGGGGCGTCCGCCGTCCAGTGCGAGGCGCGCAGCGCGCAGAGGCCGCTGACGGCCGCTGTGCTTAAAAGGGGCCGCCAGGAGCCGCGCGTGAAGACCTCGAGCCCGCCGTCGCAGCCGCCGGGCAGGAGGCGGGGCTCGCGCCACCGGCCGCCCGAGCGGAGCAGAAGCTCGGGGTCCAGGCCCGTGGCCACGCGCACCTCGTCCTGGTCGCGGGCGCGGAAATAGGAGGAAAGACCGTAGAGGCGGCGGCCGAACAGGCCGTCGAAGATCGGCCGTCCGGCCGCGTCGAGCACGCGCACGCGCGAGGAATCGGCGGGCCCGAGGCCGCTCGCGAGCCCGGCGCCGGCCGGCGCGATGGGAGGTCCGAATTCAAGCGAGCGTAAACCGCTGAGGAGGAGCTCGACGGCTTCGGCGTCGGCGAGATCGTTGAGCCTTTCGACGAGCCATTCGCCGCCGGCCTCGCGGGAGAGGATGAGATCCTCGCGCGGGCGTCGGACTTCGATGCGCGAAGGCTCGGGACCGGACGCCAGCCGCGCGGGGGCCGGCTCGCGCCGGCACGGCCCGCCGAGCCCAACAACGGTGAGCAGGAGAATCGCGAAGAGCAGGGCGCGGCGGGGGCTCATGGGGTGGCGTTCGTCCGAAACGCGGGGTATGATAGTATAAGGCCGGGCCAAAAGGCCCAGGCGCGCGTCGTGAAATCGACCCATAATCGCCTATAATAAAGGTATGAGACCAATGATCCGGCTGGCACCCTGCGCCGTCTTTTTGTCCGTCTTCGCGGCCGCCCAGCCGGTCGAGCGGCCGACCACGAGCGGCACTAACACCGGGACGCCGACGCCGGTGACCGGCATGGGAGTGAACTCTCCGGTCGGTCTTCCCGGCAGCGGCGCCTCGAGCGCGCCGAGCCTCCAGGGCGGGCTCAACGGCCTCGCTCCCGCTCCGACCTTGAACCCCGCCGCCGCCAACGCGGCGGCCGTCAATCCCGCCGCCGCGGCGGCCGTGCCGGCCATCGGTACGGCGCTTCCGATCAAGACGCTGGCTCCGGCCGGGGTGCCCGTGAAGTCGCCGGCCGCCGCGCAGCCGGCCGCTCCCGGGTCTAAAGAAACGCAAGCGCCCCGCGCTTCCGCCACTCTCGACACCACCGCCAAAGGGATCACCGAAGGCAAGGCGACGGAAGCCTCGGGAGGCGACGGCGTCTCCGTTCGCCAGGCGCTCGACCGCGCCTACGACTCCTCCGCGCGCGCCGGCGACATCGGCGGCGGCGCGGGCGTGGCCGGAAAGTTCTTCACCGCCCGCGAGAAGGTCGCGGGCCTCGTCGGCGTCGCGAACAACTCGGCGCCGGCCGACGCGCCGGGCCTGTACGGCTCGGCCATCAAGACCGCCGAGGAGACCTTGCCCGCCGCGGCCGCAGCGGCCGTGACCAAGGCCGTGCTCTCCTTCGCCGCGCGCAAGGCCGACATCTCGCTCTCCGAGCTCGCCCAGGCGGCGTACGTCGCCGCGACCGCGGGGCACTCCGCCGAGGCCCGCCGCCTCGTCAAGTCGCTCGACAAGTGGGAGGAGCTTCTCGGCGCCCCCGGCCGCCCGCTGATCTCCAACGGCGACAAGCTCAAGGCCGGTGTCGAGAGCGCCCTGGCAAGCACCTCCCGCGCGTCCGGCGCGACGCCTTCCGCGCCCCGCGTCTGGGTCGTCAAGCGCGGCGGATCTTATGTCGCGGCCTTGCCCGGCACGTCAGTCGAGAAGGTTCCCGGCCTCGCCGCGTCGTTCGCCCTCAAGCTCGAGAAGCTGTCCATGACGCCGATGGCCGACGCATATCGCTCTTTCGCCGCGAAGCCGGGCCTGCGCTCCGCGATCGGCGCGCGCGTGGCGCTCGGCGAGTCGGTGCCCGCGGCGACGCTGTCGACCGGCTGGCTCTGGCTCAAGCATATGGCCGCGCGCGCCTGGAATGCGCTCCTCGCATTGATGCCCGGCCGCGGCCTGCCGTCCGTCGCGAACGCCGGGACTTTGCCGCGCCTGCGCGACGCCGCGAAAGCGTGGCGGGACGCCGCGAGCTTGGGCGAAGCGGCCGCGCGAGCCGCCGGCGCGCCGCGGTTGACCGTGTCGCGCGCCCGGGGCGCGTTCGCCCTCGCGCTGCGCTCCGCCGCCGCGCACGAGGTCCTGACCGGAGAGGCCGGCGCCTTGGCGCGCGTCGAATCCCTGTCCGCCGAGTTCGAGGCCGGCGTCAAGCGCGTGGCACTCTCCCCCGCCGATCGCCTGAACGCCGGGCTCGAGTCGATCGTCTCCGGCGACGGCGGCCTGAGCCATTGGGCCTCGCGCTACGCGTCCGACGCGCGCGAGCGCGGCGGCGAGGTCTTCGGCCGCCTCAAGGGCGAGCGCCCCGTCGTCGTCCTCGGCGAGGGTCCGGCCGCGCTCGCGGCACCCGCCCTCGCGGCGGCTTCGAAGGGGCTGAGCGTCACCGCCTACGGCGACGCACTCTGGGCGACGGGCGCGGGCGACTACGGCGCGACGACGCTGTCGGCCGACCTGCGCTCGACGGAGGACGGCGGCTCGCTCTCGCTTAAGACGGAGCGCGGCGACGAGCGGCTGGCGTCCTCTCTCGACGCGCTCGGCTTCCTGGTGACGCGCGCCGGCCGCGGCCTGAACGCCCAGCTCGACGCGCAGACGATCTCCGCGGACGCGCAGGAGATGGCGGAGCTCGCCGCCGACGGCGCCGCCTTGATCTCGGGGGCCCCGCTCGAGCGCGGGTCTTCTCCGGCGGGCCTCGACCGCCTGCTCGCCGACATGAAGCGCGCCCCGAAGGACGCGGCGAAGACGGCCGCCGAGCTCGACGGATCCTCTCGCCTGTCGCGCGCCCGGACCGTGGCGTGGGTCGGTGAGTACGAGGCCGTCGCCGCCGAGATCCGCTCCCGCGGCGTGCGCGTGATCGCCCTGCGCGACCCCGCGACCGGCCTGGCCAAGTTCGCCCGCATCGAACCGCTGCGCGTCAGATGAGCATCGGCCGGGCCCTCCTTCCGCTCCTCCTCGCCGCGGCCGCACGCGCGCAGCCGCAGCCGGGCTCGTTTACCGGCATGACGCTGAGCCTCGGCCAGGGGCGGGCCGTGTGCGCGAGGGCGACCTTCGACCGCAAGCTCGCCGAGGCCGGAGGGCGGGTCTTCGTCCTCGACGCGGCCGCGCCCGCCGACGAGCCGGCGATCCGGATGGCCGAGGCGGTCGTCGTCCGGCGCGCGGGGCTCTCGAGCCGGGCGGGTGCTGCGGCGCGGCGCCACGGCGTGCCGGCCGTAGCGCTCGGCCAGGGCCGCTGGGACGGACGCGGACCCGCCTTATATCTCGACGAGCCGTCGTTCGGGGGCCCGCGGACGGTCGAGGGCTACACCTATTCCCCCGTGACCGGCTCCGAGGAGCGGGCGCTGCGCGAGGGCGACGCGGTGATCGTGGACGCGGCGAGCGGCCGTGTCACCTTGGTGCCGCCGGCGGAGGCGGAGGCTCGCGTCGCCGCGGCCGAGGCCGCGCGCGCCTACGACGGCTTGCGCGACGCGCAGGCGCTCGAGCAGTGGCTCGCCGAGCCGGACGGCGGGGGCCGCGCCGCGGCTCTCCTCGAGGAGCTGGTGCCGCGCGCGCTGTCGGGTGGGATGTCCGCCGACGACCTGGCGCGCATCCGGCGCGCGGCGGAGCGCTCGGCCCCGGCGTCCGCGCGCGAGGGCCTGCGCCGCGCCGAGGCCCGCGTTTTCGGCCGCGCCGCGCGCGAGGCCAAGCGCCGCGCCGAGGATTGCGCGCTCGACTCCGGCGAGGCCCGCGCCGCGGCCGAGGGCGCCTCGGCCCTGGCGCGGATGCTGTCCGTGTCCGACGGCGGCGCGGCCTCGGCCGCGCGCGCGTGCCTCGACACGGCGCTGCGCCGCGAGAAGTCCCGGGCCGGGAAGGGCCCGGACTTCGCCGCCGCCGCGGCGGACGCCGGCGCGGAGCGCCCCGCCGGGTTCGAGCTGCCGGCGGACGCGTGGAAGCGCTTCGTCGAGAGCAATGATCTGGGCGAATGGCTCGCCCGGACGCTCGACGACTCGTCCTTGGGCCTGCGCCGCAAGTCGGAGCGCATCCGGGAGCGGATCGCCGCCGGACGCCTGGGAGCGGTTGCGCTTGTTGGACCAAGCTTGATCATCGGAGAAGACGCGGTGCTCAAGGCCGACTCATCCTCAGACGCCGCCCAGCGCGTCAAGGACGCCTGGGCCGCGTCGTGGGCGCCCGGCCCGCTCGGGGCTCGCCAGCGCGCGGGCCGCGGGCTCGCCTACGACGGCCGCGTGCGCGTCGAGAAGATCGTGCCGGCCGAGGTCTCCGGGCTCGTGTTCTCCCGCGACCCCGGCTCCGGGCGCCGGGAGCGCGTGCTCGTCGAGGCGGCGGCGGGCCCGATCGACGGGATCCTCGCCGGCGACGCCGAGACGGCGTCCTATACCTTGGACCGCAAATCGGGCCGGGAGCTGGCCCCGCGGGCGGGCCCGGCCGGCGGCGCGCTGTCCGCCGAGCGCCTGGCGAAGGTCGCGCGCCTGGCGCGCGAGCTCGACGCGTGGAAAGGCGCGGGTGTGGAGGTCGCGTTCTCCTTCGCCGGCGGGCGCCTGATCGCGCATCACGCGCGCTCTCTCGACGCGCCGCGTCCGGTGATTCCCGTCAATGATCCTTTCGCGCCGCGGCCCGAGGCGGACTACCTGAACATCAAGCCCGTCGCGCGCTGAGCAGGGACCGGAGCTCCGCGAGCTCGTCGGCGCCGAGGAAGCCCGAGAGCATCAGCCCCGCCGGATAGGCGGCGAGCAGCACGAGGCGCGCGGGAAGGCCGACGCTCTGGCTTGGCCACCACAGCGCCGCGGTCCAGCCGGCGAGCAGCGCCAGCCGCTTCCATTCGTACGGCACGGGCCGCGACGAGCGCCCGAGCGCCCACACCGCGGCGGCCATCGCCATGTACGCGGCCAGGGTCGCCCACGCCGCGCCCATCATGCCGAGGCGCGGAATCAGGAGCAAGGTGAGGAGCAGGTTCACGATCGCGCCGGCCCAGGTCGCGGCGGAGACCGCTCCGGTGCGCTTGTCGAGCATCAACGGCGCCAGCATGACGAAGTAGAGCCCGTTGAACAGATAGGCGAGCGTGACGACCGGGACGACCGGCATGCCTCCCCAGAACGAGGGATGGATCAGGGGCTTTCCCGCGAACAGCGGCGCGGTCGCGAGAGGCTCGACGAACAGGGCGATCGCGAGGAACGCCCAGGCGCCGAGGGCGCCGAAATAGGTGAGCACGCGGGCGATCAGCGCTCCTGCGTCGGGACGTTCGGCGCGTTCCAAGATGAACGGCTTCCAGGCTTGGTCGAACATCCCCACGAGCAGCATCATCCCGATGCCGAGCTTGTAGCAGGTGCCGAAGACGCCCGCCTCGGCCAGCCCGGAGAGCTTCGCGAGGATCGGACGGTTGGCCACCTGGACGATCATCGAGCCCAGGCCCGCGGCCACGAGCGGGAGGCCGAACGCCAGCATCTCCTTGAGCCGCTCGCGCGAGGGCGCGGCGAAGCGCGCGAGGATCACCGGGGCCAGCATCGCCAAGGTGGAGAGCGAGGCGATCAGGTTGGCGAGAAACACCCCGCGCAGCCCCAGGCCCATCGAGCGCACGAAGACGAAGGCCAGCACGACGTTCATCGCGATGCCGGCGAGCTTGATCCCCGCGTACGCGCCGGCGCGGTGCGAGCCGCGCAGCTCCGCATAAGGCAGGAGCATCGCGGCGTCGACCAGGAGAATCAAGGCCCCGTAGCGCATCAGGCCCGCCATCTCCACCGGCAGGCCGGAGAGGCTCGAAAGCGGAGCGGCGGCCAGGAAGATCGCGGCCGAGATCGCGGTCGAGGTCGCGAGGACCGTCAGGTAGGCGGCGCCGAAGGCTCCTTCGTCGGGCTTGCCGTCCCGGCGCCCGAAGCGCAGGTAGGCGGTGTCGAGGCCGAGGCCGTAGATCACGGTCAGGAAGGCGATGAACGCGTATATGGATTGCATCGCGCCGTTGTCGGCGGGCTCCAGCAGATGCGAGTACAGCGGCGTCAGCAGGAAGTTCAGCAGCCGCCCCAGGATCGTGGACAGGCCGTAGATCGCCGTTTCTTTTACCAGCCCCCGCAGCTCCCGGAACATGGCGCCATCCTATCAAAAGCGTTATCCTATGAGCATGAGCGAAGCTCGCCACCTGCCGGAGCGGCTCGTGCTGATGGCCTCGCGCTTCCGCACCGAGCGCCAGCTGCGCCGCCTCGCGCGCCTGCCGAGCGCCGCGGGCGACAAGGTCTCCTTCGCCGTGCTCGGCGACGCGGAGCCCTCGCGCTTCTGGATCTACCGCAAGCTCTTCAACCGGGAGGGCGTGTTCCACGACCAGATGCACGAGATCCAGTCCCACCCCCTGACCTTCACGGTGCAGCTCGGCGACATGGTCAGCAAGGGCAGCATCTCGCAATACGAGATGTTCTTAAGAGGCCTGCGCCGCGTCTGGAGCGGCCGGCCCTACATCACCGTGATAGGCAACCACGACCGCTCCCGGCCCAACGGGAAGTCCCACTCGATCCTGTACCGCGGGCTGTTCGGCAAGCCCAACTATTTCTTCGAACACGGGGGCGTGCGCTTCGTGGTCCTCGACTCGAGCGCGAAGAGCGTGAGCCGGTGGCAGCTCAAGTGGCTGAAGATGGCGCTCGACTTCCCCGGACGCAAGATCGTGTTCACGCACATGCCCCCGGTCCAGCTCAGCCTGTGGGGCGGGGTCGGGCGCGTGCACGCGCTCGGCGGCTTCATCGGCGGCTCGCGCGAGTTCGCCGACATCGTCTCCGCGGCCAAGGTCAGCCGCGTCTACATGGGCCACGTGCACGCGTTCGGCGTGCAGGATCATGGCGGCGTGCGCTACGTGCTCACCGGCGGCGGCGGCTCGGCGCTGTTTCCCTCGGGCAGCACCGACATCTTCCATCACTACCTGACGGTCGAGATCACGCCCGGCGGCATCCGCGACCGCGTGCATTCCCTCGACGGCAAGGTCTTCGCGATCCCGCACGGCCTGGTGATCCTCCCCACCCACGACGAGCCGAAAAAGCGCCGCTGGTGGGAGCTAGTCTAAGGACGCAAAGCGCCCGCGCCGCGTCCAGCCGGCCCCGCGGCGGTCCGCCTCGCTCTGGACCAGCAGGACGTCGCTGTCGAGATCGCACCACCTGAAAAAGCCGGTGCCCAGGGCCAGGTGCACGCTCGCGCCGAGGCCGCGCGCGGTCTCGGCCATGCAGCCGATCATCAAGGGCAGGCCGGCCGCGCGGGCGACGGCGGCGATCTCGAGGCCGCGCGAGATCCCCGACTTCGCGAGCTTGATGTTGATCGCGGTCACCCCGGCGTCGGCGGCGCGCGCGGCGTCGGCCGGCGTCGCCACGCTCTCATCGGCGGCGACCGGCACGGGGCAGCGCTTGGCGACGAAAGCGAGCGCCGCGAGGTCGTGCTTGGGCGTGGGCTGCTCGAACAGCTCCACCTTGGCGCCCGTCTTGAGCACCGCCGACGCGAAGCTCAGCGCGGCCGCCGGCGCGAAGCCCTGATTGCCGTCGAGAAGCAGGCGCGCCTTCGGCGCGGCCTCGCGCACGGCGCGCACGCGCGCCAGGTCGTCGGCCCGCTTCCCGCCGACCTTGATCTTGAGCAGGCGGAAGCCGTCCGCGGCGGCCTCGGCGGCGGCGGAGCGGATCTGCTGCGCGTCGTTGGACGCCGAGATCGTCAGATCGGTTTCGAGGCGCCGCGCCGCGCCGCCGAGCCAGCCCGCGAGATTCGACCCGGCCTCGGCCGCCAACGCCGACAGGAGGGCCGCCTCGAAGGCGGCCACGGCGGGGCTCAGGGCTCCGTGCCGCTTCCAGGCGTCGTCGACGAGGGCGCGCCAGTCGCGGGCGTCGCGCCCGCGCGCTCTCAGCGCCATCCGCTGCAGCGCGCCGCGCAGCGCCTGGGGCGTCAGATGCTTTTGCGCGAGGGAGGTGGAGGCCTCGCCGTAGCCCTCCGCGCCGCCCTTCAGGCGCAGATGAATGGCGGCGTTGACGGTGCGGTCGCGCCGGCCGGCCGCGGTGATGAAGGGCCGCTTGAGCGGCGTTTCGAGGAGAACGACGCGCGCGGAGGCGACGGCGGTTCGTGGCACCGAACGACCATAGCAAAATGGTTATAATCCCGGGGATGATGACCCTATTGATGTCCCTGCTGCTGGCGGCCGCTCCCGTTAGCGCCCAATCCACCGCGACCCTGCGGGGAGTCGACGTCTACCGCTCGTCGGTGCTGACGTCCACGAAGGCGCGTGAGCTGTTCGGCCCGCGCCTGGCGGAGATCGTCATGCTGCGCAACCAGCGCCGGCCCGCGTCGACCGCGAAGGCCGAGGCCGTGCGCCGCGGCATCGAGCTCGAGGCGGCGAAGATTCCGGGCATCGCGGACGCCCGTTTGGCCGTCACCGAGTACTTCACCTCCGTCGACCACGCGATGTACGCCACGTTCGACGTCGTCGACGAGATCGACCGGGGCCGCCTCGCGTTCGCCCCCGAGCCGAAGAGGACCGTCGCCGATCCGGCGGGCCTGCTCGCCGCCTGGAAATCCTACTACGACCTCGGCTCGGACCTGACCCGCCGCGGACAGATGCCGGTCGATCGTCCGGACTGCCCCGGCTTCTACTGCCTGTGGGGCGGGGCGACGCCCGAGCTTGAGGCGCTGCAGCAGAAATTCATCGCCGGCGCCGCGGCCAAGGAGCGGGAGCTTCGCACGGTGCTGACGCACGAAGCGGACCCCGAGAAGCGCGCCGCCGCCGTGTTCGTGCTCAGCTACGGGACCCGCGGAGAAAAGGTCCTCGAGGCCTGCTTTGCGGCCCTCAAGGATCCGTCGGCCGTCGTTCGCGGCGCCGGGCTTCAAATCTTGGCCGACATCATCAATCACCGCAAGGATATGCCCGTGGCCGCGGAGAGGATTCTTCCTCTTCTCGACGATCCGAGCAGCTCCGTGCGCCGCAAGACTCTCGGCCTCCTCGTGCCGCTGGTGGACGCCAAGGAGCAGCGGCCCAAGATCCTCTCGTCGGCGCCGAGGCTCCTCGAGCTTCTCAAGCTCTCGGAGCCGGGCGGTCACGATCTGGCCTTCACCGTGCTCAGCCAGCTCGCCCAGAAGGCCTTCGGCCGCCGGGACTACGCCAGCTGGGAGAAGTGGATCTCCGAGAGCACCGAGGGCCTCAGGAGATGAGCGAGGGCGTCAAGCCCTGGCTCTCCGTCACCCCCCAGATCATGGGGAAAACGGCGCTCTCGACCGTGCTGATGGCGATGGGAATGTTCTACCTCACGACGGATCGCCGCGACGCCGACACCTCGCGCATGTTCACGGGCGCGTTCCTGACCCTGGCCAGCGTCTTCCTCTTCGTCCTGTAGCGAGCGCCTCGGCCGGGACCCTTCGGGCCCGGCACAGACGCAGCTGAGGAAATCTTTTAGCGTCTAGATTCGATCTCGCGGCGCATCTCGGCTTCGAGATCGTCCATCTCCTTCATCTCGGCCTCGAGCACGTTCTCGATCCGGTACGGGGCCTGCGGCGTCACGACGACCGGCTTCGTCTTCGGAGGCGGCGGTAGCGGAATCGCGGCGACCGGCGTTTCGGCGGCGGGCGCTTCGGCGACGGGCGCCGCCGGGGCGGGCGCGGCCTCGCCGCCGATCCAGCGCTTGGCCACGGAGGACTTCACGGAGAAATTCACGCTCGTGATGGTGAGACCGTCGGCGGCCTTGCGGGCCATCGAGGTGTTCACCCCGATGATGGCGCCCGAGCGGTCGAGCAGCGGTCCGCCGGAGTTGCCGCGGTTGATGCTCGCGTCGGTCTGAAAGGCGTCCTTGCCCGCCACCCCGCCGAGGTCGGCGATCACGGTGCTGACCACGCCCTGCGTGAGCGTCCACAGGCCGCCCTGCTCGGGATGCCCGATCGCGACGACGGCGTCGCCGGGCTCGACGGCGGAGTCGTCGCCGAGGGCGAGCGGTCCGGCCTTGAGGCGGCTCTCCGGTTCGAGGATCGCGAGATCGAGGCCTCGGTCGAAGCGCGTCACCTTGGCGTTGATGGGGCCCTGCAGGTCCCGCTTCGTGTCGCCGGTGACGCGTTCGGGCTTCAGATAGACGCGGACCGCGGAGAACGGCCGGCCGGTCTTGTCGTTGACCACCACGTGGGCGTTGGTGAGGACGCGGCCCCCCTCGATGACGCTTCCGGTGCCGAGCTCTCCCGCTCCCGTTTTTTCGCCGGCCAGGATCAGAACCACCGAGGGCGCGGCGCGCTGATAAATCTCCTTGGAGGAAAACGTCTTGGCCGCGGGCGTCTCGACGGCGGGCGAGGGCGCGGACGCGGCCGGGCCGACGAGCGCGGCGATCTTGTCGTAGGCCGCGGCGGCCTCGAGGTGGTTTCCCGCGTCGGCGGCGGCGAGGAGGCGCGTGACCTCCTTGTCGGACTCGGTGGACAGCTTTCGTCCGCCGCGCACGGCGGCGACGGCTGCGGCGCCGCGGGGGTTCGGCGTGTAATTCGCCTGGGCGACCCAGGAGTTCGCGGAGCTCCACCAGCCGGTTTCCAGCAGAAGGTCGGCGTCGGGCCCGGCGGCCTTCGCGTCGGCGTCGAGCTCGCGGCCGGCGGTCACGAGGCCCGCGTCGGCGGCGCGGCGGCGGCGCGAGGCCGCGAGGCTCTTGAAAGAGGTTCGGAGGAAGGCGGGGCGCTCGAGCTTCGCCCACTTGGCGCCTTCGGGAGCCTTCTTGGCCATGTCGCGATAATCCTCGTCGGACATCGTCAGCACGTTCTCGACCGCGGCGCGCAGCGCCGTCTCCTTGGCGGCGGCGTCGTCAACGGCGGCGGCGCGAAGCGGGGCGGCGGAAACGATCAGCGCGGCGAAAAGGACCAGGTGTCGGATCATCCTCCGACAATACCAAAAAAACTTTGCCCCCTCCAGGAATCGAACCTGGATTGCCTGCTTAGAAGGCAGGAGCTCTATCCATTGAGCTAAGGGGGCGTAATTTGAATTATAGCGGATAGAGCGACCGCCTTCTAAGTATTAACGGAAAAGGGATTTCGCCTCGTTCAGCGAAATCCCGCGGCAGGAGCTCTATCCATTGAGCTAAGGGGGCGTGGTCGCCTTGGGCTTAGTGGCGAGCAGCACGGCGAAGGTTTTGTAGTCGCTCTCCTTAACGAGGATCGCGTAGGGATAATTCTTCGCGCCCGGCGGCACGACCTTGCCGCCGACGGTCAGCTCGGTGATGACCGCCTGGCCGCTCCAGACGCAGTAGGCGCCCTTGGGGCAGGGAGAATTGATGAACTTCACGATCCGCAGCAGGGCTCGTCCGCCCTCGAGGGAGGCGACCTCCCCTTTTTTCAGCCGGAACTCCTTGCCGAGCTCGACGGGGATCGGCTTGGCGGCAGCGTGTGCGAGCAGCGGCGACAGAAGGGCCGCGAGGAGGAAGCGCCGCATGGCTAGTTCCTTTGGCTTCGGCGGAAGTCCCACGGGGGGACGGGATTCGGGTCGGCCCACAGGCCGCGTTTGGCCGCGCGGGCGCTGGCCTGCTTTTTTCCCAGCTCTCCGAGATTTGGATAATAGCGTTCGTACCACCACGCCCAGCCTTCCTCGATGAGAACCTCATGAAGCCAGGAGTCCCCGCGGCTAGGGAGGCGGATCCAGCCGACCAGGCGGCCGTACGGGTCGACGTCCTCGACCTTCACGCGGACCTTCATCCCTTCCGCGGCGATCAGCGCCGAGGCGCGCTCGCCTGCTTCCTTCCCGTAGGGCTGGCCCGGCTTATTCGCCCCGTGCGAGACCTCGGGCGCGTCGAGGCCGGCGAGGCGGATGTAGTCGTAAACCGTCTGCTTGGTTCCGAGCGCGGCGGTGTCTGCGTCGGGCATGTGCTTGACGGTGAACTCGAGCTCCTCGCCCGGGAGGATGCGGCGGATGCCTCCGGCGGTGCGGCGACGGAAAACCCACGGCGATTCGGGCCAGTATTCCCCGCCGCGCGTCTTGCCGGCCCAGAGCCCGCGGCCCGCCGCGATGGCCTCGTTCTCGAGGACGTTGAGCGCCTCGTCCTTGTTGAAGAAGAAGTTCCACCAGGCCCAGCCGCCGCGCAGAATCTCGTGCTGGAGGGACCGGCCGTCGGGCAAGGTCACCCAGCCCACGAAGCGCCCGTATTTGTCCGCTTCCTTTATGAAGATCGTGACGGTCTTGCCTTTGACGAGCCCGTTGACGAAAGCGGCGGCCTCGTCGCCGTAGGGCTGTCCGGCCTTGCCGTGCTCGGGGTGCGCCGTCTCGGGGGCGTCCACGCCGTCGAGGCGGATATGGATATTCCCCCCGGGACCGACGAGCAAGGTGTCGGCGTCGAGAACTTTCGCGACGGGAGAGGTGAACACATCCCCGGGCTTGAGCGCGGCGAGGTCGGGCTTCCTCGGCGCGGCGGCGAGAAGGGCGTCGACCTCGGAGCCGGCGGGCGGGTAGCCGACGGCGGAGGCGGATACGGAGCACAGCAAAAGCCAAGCCGCCGCCGGCCGCGCGATCATCCGCATGACCCGAGTATACCACCGGGAATTATTAAAACAAGGAGAAAAGCGCGGAGAAAGGCGCCTATTTTTACGGCGTTTTCGGATGGAGCGTTTCGCCCTCGGAGCGGGCCACGAGCACCGCGATGAGCAGGTCGCCGGTCACGTTGAGCGTCGTGCGGCACATGTCGAGGAAGCGGTCCACGCCGAGGATCAGCAGCACGCCCTCGGGCGGCACGCCGATGGAAGCGAGGATCGCCATGAGCATCGGCAGGGAGCCGCCCGGCACGCCGGCCGTTCCCACGCCGCCGAGGATGGAGAGCAGCAGCACCGTGCCCTGCTGCGCGAGCGAGAGCTCGACGCCGAAGCACTGCGCGAGGAAGAGCGCGGTCACACCTTCATAGAGCGCGGTCCCGTTCTGGTTGGCGCTGGCGCCGACGGTCAGCACGAAGCGGCTGATCTCGCGGGGCAGGCCGAGCGTCTCCTCCCCCACCCGCATGGACACCGGCAAGGTGGCCGACGAGGAGCTCGTGCCGAAGGCGGTGAGCATCGCTTCCTGAATGCGCTTAAAGAATAGCCGCGGGCTGAGCCCGCCCAAGGTCTTCACGAAGACCGAGTAGGTCACGAACTGGTGGAAGGCGAGCGCGCCGACGACGACGAGCGCGTAGCCCGCCAGCTGGCGCAGGAGCCCGAAGCCGAAGCGCGCCGTGAGATTGAGCACGAGGGCGCCGACGCCGAAGGGCGCGAGCTTCATCACGAGGTGGATGAACGCCATCGAGGCCTCGTTGACGGACTCGAGCACCTTGAGCAGGGGCTTGGCCTTCTCCTTCTCGACGCGGATGACGCCCAGGCCGAAGAGCATCGAGAAGAACATGACGCCCAGGAAGTCTCCCGTCGCCGCGGCCTTGATGGGGTTGTCCGGCACGAGGGCGAGCAGGCGCTGCGCGAAGTTTCCGCCGGCGTCGACGGGCACGGTGGGCAGCTTGCCCGTGGCGAGCAAGGTCTCGCGGACCTCGGCCGGAAAGCCGTCGCCCGGGCGGAACATGTTGACGGCCGCGAGGCCCGTGAGGACCGAAATTCCCGTGATCAGCAAGGTGAAGCCCAGGGTCTTCAGCGCCACGCGGCCGAGCTTGGCCGCGTCGCCCATCTCGGCGACGCCCAGGATCAGAGAGCTCACGACGAGCGGGAGGACGGCCATGAGCAGGAGGCGCAGGAAGAGGCGGCCGAGCGGCTCGGCGCCGTAGTCGAGAAAGGCCTTGAGCCCTTCGGGCGGGACCGGATAGAGCCGGTGCAGGAGCAGGCCGGCGACGGCGCCGGTGATGAAGCCGATCAGAATCTTGCGGTGCAGAGGCATGGACGTATCCTACAAATGAATGAGATATGATACGCGCCATGCCGAAGATCGGGCTCACCGGACGCATCATGCTCGGCCTGGCCGCGGGCCTGCCGGTCGGCCTCTACCTGGGGGCCGACGCCGCCGCGCTCGGCGAGATCGGCAAGCTCGTCATCCAGGCGATCAAGCTCGCCGCCGCGCCGCTGCTGATGTTCACGATCGTCGGCGCGGTCCTCACCACCGAGGTCGGCGCCAAGGACGGCGCGCGCATGGGAGTTTTCGCGACGCTCAACGCGTGCCTGGCCCTCGGCCTGGGTCTCCTCCTGTCGAACGTGCTCAAGCCCGGCCTGCATCTCGCCTCGTCCGTCGCTCCCGGCGGCAACGGCGAGCCGCTCGCGGCGCTGGCCGGAAAACGGCTCGGGCTCTCCTCGTTCCTGGCCAACTTCGTCCCCCCGAGCCTCGTCCAGCCCTTCGCCGACAACGCGATCTTCCCCCTCGTCGTGATGTCGCTCGCCGTCGGCCTCGCGCTGCGCGCCCTCAAGAACAGGGGCGAGAGCGTCGCGGTCATCGAGGAGGGCGTCGTCGTCCTGCGCCGCGCGATGGAGGTCCTGCTCGGCTGGATCATCGAGCTGGCGCCGTTCGCCGTGTTCGGCGTGGTGGCCAGCTCCATCGGCAAGTACGGCCTGGATCCCCTGAAGGGCCTCGCGGCCTACGTCGGCGTCGGCCTGCTCGGCCTGATTCTGCATCCGCTGCTCGTCTATCAGGCCTGGATGGTGCTCTACGCCCGCGTGCCGCTTCGCCGCTTCTGGGCCGAGGCCAAGGCGCCCGTGGTCAACGCGGTCGGCGTCAACTCGAGCCTCGCGACCTTGCCGCTCACCTTGAAGGCGCTCGACAACCTGGGCGTGTCGAAGTCGTCGTCGACGCTCGGCGCGTGCGTCGGCACCAACCTCAACAACGACGGCATTATTCTCTACGAGGCGATGGCCGTGCTGTTCGTGGCGCAGGCCCACGGCCTGGATTTGTCGTTCGGCCAGCAGCTCGCGGCCGCGTTCTCCTGCCTGATCGCCGCGATGGGCATCGCCGGCGTGCCCGAGGCGGGCTTCATCTCGCTGGCGCTCGTGCTCGCGGCGGTCGGCCTTCCCGTCGAGCTCCTGCCGCTGCTGCTGACGGTGGACTGGATCCTCGCGCGGATGCGCTCGGTCGTCAACGTGCTGGCCGACATGACGGTCTCGATCCTGATCGACCGCGCCTCTGGCCGCCGCTTCACCTAACAACGCAACAATCGGGGTCTGACCCCAATTGTTGCGTTGTTACCAGTTGGCTTGCTTGTAGTCCTTGAGGAACTTGCCGGAGACGTGCTCGCCGGTGTTGAGGCCGACGAACCAGGGATCGAGGATGCGCGCCGCGCCGTCGACCACGTCGAGCGGGGGCTGGAAGTCGTGGACGGCCTGCTTGCGCAGGGAGTGCACGACGGGATCCTCGTCGGTGACCCAGCCGGTGTCGACGGCGTTCATCCAGATGCCGTCGTTGACGTAGTCGCGCGCGCTGGTGAGCGTCATCATGTTGAGCGCGGCCTTGGCCATGTTCGTGTGCGGGTGCTTGTCGGTCTTCGTCCCGCGCGAGAAGATGCCTTCCATGGCGGTGACGTTGATGATGTGCTTGTCGCCGGTCTTGTGGCGGAGCATCAGGGGCTTGAGCTTCGAGGCGAGGATGAAGGGAGCCACCGAGTTGATCAGGATGACCTCGAGGAGCTCGGGCGTGGGCACCTCGGCCAAGGTCATGCGCCAGGTGTTCATCGTGCGCAGGTCCACCTGCTGCAGATCGCAATCGAGCTTGCCCTCGGGAAAAATGTGTTTTCCCGTGATCTTGTCGTCGTAAACCATGCGGACCTGGGACAGGGCCGCGGAATTCTTGAGCCCGATGCCGACGGGGCCGTTGTCGAGGGAGACGAGCGCGCCTTGCGCGCTCTCGTGCGGCAGCGCGGCGGTCACCTCGTAGTGGCCGGCCAAGATGCTCTTCTCGTTCTGCGACAAGCCGCTCCAGGCGAGCGCCTCGTACGGGAGCAGATGCTCGTAGAAGCCGACGGGCCGGCGCACGGTCTGCGCGGCGTTGTTGAGGAGCGCGTCGAGCCGGTCCTCGGTCTGGGTCAGGTAGCGGCAGAAGATCTCGACCGAGGGCGAGTGGCGCAGATCAAGGCCGTAAACCTTGACGCGATGGCCCCAGTCCTTGAAGTCGTGCTCGGCGGCGAAGCGCTTGGCGCCGTCGTGCGGAAAGCGGGTCGAGACGATGACGCGGGCGCCGGCCCGGAGCATCTTGAGAGCGGCGTGGTAGCCGATCTTCAGGCGCGCGCCGGTGATGTAGGCGGTGCGGCCGTTGAGGTCCGCCGTCTGGAAGCGCTTGGCGTAGTTGAACTCCGCGCAGTCCGGGCACATGTTGTCGTAGAAGTGATGGAGGCGCGTGAAGTCCTGCTTGCAGCAGTAGCAGCCCTGCGGGCGCGAGAGATGGCGGACCGGGGCCTCGGGAGCGGGCAGGGCGGGCAGGGGCGCGGTGAAGACGGGTGCCAAGCGGGCGGCGCGGATGCCCGAGGCGGCGCGGGCGGCGCGGTCGGCCTCGACGGCGGCGAGCTTGGCTTCCTGGCGCTCGAGGCGCGAGATCCGGGAGCGCTGGAGGCGGGTCGGGCGGGCGAGCTTGCCGGCGGCCTTCATCAGACGGATGCGCTCGTCCTCGCTCAGGTCGCGGATGAGCTCGGGGTTGGAAACGACGCTTTCCAGGATCGCGAGGCTGCGCCGGATGTCTTCGAGTTTGTCGACGGAGGGGCTGGGGTTCACCCTAACATTGTACCACGAGAGTACCCGCGATCATGTCGTGGAGGCAGCGCCGGTCCGCGCGGAAGATGAACAGGCTGTCCACCAGGAAATAGCCCGGAATGAGGCAGATCAGGCCGTTGACGACGCCGCGCTTGAGGACGTTGACGACGAAGCCGCCGTTCTCCAGCGTGTCCTTGAGCACGATTTTGATGCCCATGGCCCGCTTGCCGATCGTTTGCCCGCGTTTGGAGACCATGACGAGCTGGGCGATCACCAGGGCGAACGCGCCGAACACCCCGAGCACGCGCACGGGCTCCGGCGCGTCCTCGAACATGCCGACGGTGTACGGCACGGCGACGAGGAAGCCGTCGATCAGAACGGCGAGAAAGCGCTGCATTCGCGTGGCTGGTTCCATTAGTTTTTGCTCGCTATGGGAGGATGGTGAATGAACTGCAGGCCGTTGCCGTCGGGGTCCTTTACGTAGAAGGAGCGTGCGCCGTCGCGGTGGGTCTTGGGCGCCTTCACGGCCCACTCCTTGAGGTGCTCATGCCAGGCGTCGACGTCCTCCGCCCTCTTGAGAATGATGCCGAAATGGTCGAGGCGGGATTCGCCTGACGGCGAACCTCTGTGTAAGGCCAGGTTGTCCTGGCCGTTCATGGTCAGGTACAGGTTGTCGGCGTCGGGGCGCCACTCCACCTGATAGCCCAGCTTGCCGCAGTAAAAAGCCTCGGATTCCGCGATGCTTTTGACGAAAAGCGCGATGTGGCGGATCCCCAGCGTCGTCGGTAGGCCCATGGGGAAATGATATAATTTTCTTCTCATGCCCGAGACCTTGATTCGGCCCGCCAAGTTCGTTCCCGACATCTTCGCCTACAAGCGCCGCCGCTCGCGCGAGGTCATGGTCGGCAACGTCGGAGTCGGCGGCGACAACCCGATCCGGGTCCAGTCCATGACGACCACGGATACCCTCGACGTCGAGGCCACCTTCCGCCAGTCGGTCAAGATGATCGAGGCGGGCTGCGAGATCGTGCGCATCACGGCCCCCACGGTCGCCGACGCGCAGGCCATCGGCAAAATCAAGGAGAAGCTGGTCAAGGCCGGGTTCAACCAGCCGATCGTCGCCGACATCCATTTTTCCCCCAACGCCGCGGACGCCGCCGCCGAATTCTGCGAGAAGGTGCGCATCAATCCCGGCAATTTCGTCGACAGCAAGCGCTTTGCGGTGAAGGAGTACACGGACGAGCAGTACGCCTCCGAGATCGCCCGCATCGAGGAGCGCTTCACCCCCCTCGTCCAGAAGATGAAGCGCCTCAAGCGCGCCTGCCGCATCGGCACGAACCACGGTTCCCTCTCCGACCGGATCATGAACCGCTACGGCGACAGCGCGCTGGGCATGGTCGAGTCCGCGCTCGAGTTTGCGCGCATCGCCGAGAAGAACGGGTATTACGACCTGATCTTCTCGATGAAGTCCTCCAACCCCAAGGTCATGATCGCGGCGTACCGCCTGCTCACGCAGCGCCTCGACGACCTCGGCATGAACTACCCCCTCCATCTTGGCGTCACCGAGGCCGGCGACGGCGAGGACGGCCGCATCAAGAGCGCGATCGGCATCGGATCGCTCCTCGAAGACGGCATCGGCGACACGATCCGCGTCTCGTTGACGGAAGACCCTGAGCGCGAGGTACCCGTCTGCCAGGTTTTGGCGAAGCCGTTTCACGCTCGTCCGCCCGAGCCCGCTCGGGCCGAGAGCAAGAAGCCCGAGTACCATTGCGCCGACTTCTACTCCTACAAGCGCCGCAAGGCCGACTACTTCCCCGTCGGGCCTTTCGTGACCGGCGGGCTCGACCTCGTCCGCGTGGTGACGCGCGTTCCGGAGATCATGACGGCCGACGCGATCCTCGATCTGCACGAGGTCCTGCTCGGCAAGGCCTCCGGCGCGGACCTCGAGATCCTCGAGTTCCCGGTGACCGGCAAGGAAAGCCTCGAGCGGCTGCGCGACATCCGCGCCAAGCTCGCGACAGAGACCTCCCGCCTCGCGTACCTTGCGCGCGTGGAAGGCCCGCTCGCCCTGGCGCTCGACGCGGTGAAGATCGCCGACATGGTCTGCTGGGCGACGCCCGTGGAGAAGGAGTACGCCCCCTACCTTGACGCGCTCAAGGCCACCGGGATGGTCAATCTCGTCGAGGCCGACACGGCGGAGCTCGCCCGCAAGTACGAGGCCGCCTCCCTTTATAAGGGCGTGCCGACCATGACCTCGCTTCGCGGGACCGATTCCGGCAAGCTGATCCGCGAGTACCGCGCCTTGGCCGCGACCGGCGGGACCTCCCCCATCCTGATCCGCGCTCCGCGCGAGAACACGCCCGACGAACAGGTCATGCGCGCCTCGACCTTGATCGGCGGCCTGCTGTGCGACGGCGTCGGCGACGCGGTCTCCATCGACGCCGACGTGCCTTTCGAGCGCGGCCTGACCACGCTCTACAACGTCCTTCAGGGCGCGGGCGTGCGCATCACGAAGACGGAGTTCGTCTCGTGCCCGTCCTGCGGCCGGACCTTGTTCGACCTGCAGACGACGACGGAGCGCATCAAGGCCCGTACCGGACATCTGAAGGGCGTGAAGATCGCGATCATGGGCTGCATCGTCAACGGCCCCGGCGAGATGGCCGACGCCGACTTCGGCTACGTCGGCGGGGCGCCGGATTCGATCAACCTGTACGTCGGCAAGGAATGCGTCCAGAAGGGCATCTCCTTCGCGAAATCCGACGACGCGCTCGTCGAGCTGATCAAAAAACACGGAAAATGGGTCGAGCCCTAGGGCTTCTCCCGCTTCTCCTCCTTTTCTCCGGCTGCTACGCTTACCGTTCGACGGCCGGACACCTCGCGTTGCTGTGGAACCGTCGTCCCATCACGGAGACGATCAAGGATCCCGCGACCGCGCCCGGCCGGCGCGAGAAGCTGAAGCTGACCGTCGACGCGCGGCGCTTCGCCGTCGATAAGCTCGCCCTCGCTCCGTCGCGGGACTATAAGGACTGGGCGCCGGTCGACGGTGCGGTGACCTGGCTGGTGTACGCGTGTTCGTCGACGAGCCTGACGCCGGTCTCTTTTCTGGGTTATCCGTACAAGGGCCATTTTCGCCGCGAGCAGGCCGAGCGCGAGGCCGCGGCGTGGGGAAAGAAGGGCTTCGATTCGGCTGTGGTCCCGGCGTCCGCCTATAATACTCCGCTGCCGATCGGCGATCCGCTCCCGTCGTCCGTGCTTGATTACGGGCCGGGAGATCTCGCCGAGCTCCTATTCCATGAATTTCTTCACGGCACCGTGAACACGCGCGACCAATCCTTCAATGAGGCGATGGCGTCGTGGCTCGGCGCGCGCGGCGCCCGGATCTATCTGAGCGAGCGCTACGGCGACGTCTCCCCGGAAGCGGCCGACTGGGAGCTCGGAAACGCGCGCGCGGAAACCGCGGCGACGCTCTATGAAGAGCTGGGCAAACTCCTCGACGAGCACTACAAGGCGGGGCGCCCCGATCGGGAGAAGATCTTTTCCTGGGCCCGGGAGGAGGCGCGGAAAACCGGGGTCGAGCTCCCGGCCGTGCTCAACAACGCTGTCGTCGCCTCTCGCCGCGTCTACCGCGGGGAGCCCGCCCTGTTCGACTCCCTGCACGAGAAGAACGCCCTCGACTGGAAGAAGACGATCGCGGCGCTCAAGGGCTTGGATCGCCGCGACCCCTGGGCGGCGCTGCGCGCCGCTACGTCTTATTCTTCCACAGCGTCCGAACGGCGTTAGGCGCGAGCGCGAAAAGCTCCCGATGGCGTTCGGGCACGCGCGTGAGATCGCGCCTGGAAATGACGACGTTCGGGAAGGTTTCGGCCAAGTTCGGGTCGCGAAACCACGGACGCGTGAAAACGAACATCAGGACGGGGCGAGGCTCCGGCGCGTCGTTGGGCATGCCGCAGTGAAAGGCGCGGTAGTCGAACAGGAACGTGCGGCCGAATTTCCCCGTCATGCGCACGGCGGGATACTCGCGCAGAATTTCCGCCTTTCCCGGCGGCTTGGCGCGAAGCGCGGCGCGGTGCGAACCCGGCCAGATCGCCGTCGGCCCGTTGTTCTCGTCCACGTCGCATAAGGGCACGCACAAGGTGACGGCGTAAGGCGGGACGTCCGACAGGTCTCCTTTGTAGGCGAGCTTCCTCCCGCCGATGCGGCGGTCGAACCTTACGGGCCCATCGATGTGCTGGTGCTGCGCGTAGGCCCCGGGCATCGCGATGACCGTTTCCAGGCTCCCGATGCGGTAGTCGGCGCCGAGCAAGGCTTCGAGGATCGCGCGAAGCTTGGGATTGGCGTAGAATGCCGGGGTCAAAAATGGGCCTTCGAACGGAATGATCGCCGCGTAGCGGCCGGCGATGTCGCGCACGAGCCCATGCGCGCGTAATTCCCCGCTCGCGTGACGGCGAAAGACGTTCGCGCGCAGCTTTTTGAGCAGGCCCATGGGAAACAGGCCGGCGAACGCGACCGCGCCGTCGCGCTTCATCCCGGCTTGGACCTTCCGCAGCGCCCTCGGGTCCCTCTTGGCTAAATCGACGGTCGCGATGCTCACGAACCTCTAGTACTTGACCGAGCAGCCGTACGGGCTCGACGAGGGCGTGGACACCGGCTTGCCCGCCAGGGCCTCATCGAGCGCGGCGGCGACGTAGTTCTTCGAGTTCTTGATGTCGTTGGGGTCCGCGCTCGGGGTGTCGTCGATGCCGCCCATGTAGATCAGGACGCCTTTCTTGTCGACCACGAACATATGCGGCGTCGTCTTCGCGCCGTACAGGCGGCCGACGTCGCCGCTTTCGTCGAGCAGGATCGCCTTGGAGGACATCGTCTTGAGCTTGCCGGAGGCCTGCGCGGGAGTCATGTGACCCTGCTTCCCCTTGTTCGACGAGATGATCGAGTACCAGACGACGCCCTTATTGCCGTATTTCTTCTGGAGGCCCTGCATGTTGTTGAACCTGTAATGCTTCTTCACGAACGGGCAGCCCTCGTTGAACCACTCGAGGACGACGAACTTGCCCTTGGCCTCGGAGAGCTTGACGGCCTTGCCGCTTTGATCGGCGAGCGTGAAATCGGGGGCGGGCTCTCCGAGCCGGGGCGCGGCGTGCGCGGCGGCGGCCAGCGACAACAGAACGGCGGCGATCACGGTCTTCATGGTTTCTCCCCTAACGTTTCGAGCACGAGCGCCGGCGTCAAGATCTCCGGGAGGGTGACGGCCTCCCCTCCCTTCGGGTACACGATATAAAGTGGCACGCCCGCGCGTCCATGCCTGGCGAGTTCCGCCTCGATGACGGGATCCTTGTTGGTCCAGTCGGCCTTGAACGCGGCGCCCTTCTGCAGGGCTTTGACGACCTCCGGCCGGGCGAGGACGATGCGTTCGTTGACCTGGCAGGAGAGGCACCAGGCGGCGGTGAAATCGACGAACACCGTCTTGCCGGCGGCGCGGGCCTCGGCGACGGCCTCGGGCGACCAGGTCTTCCACAGGGAATTATCGCCAACGGGTGCGGCGACCAGGTGCCACAATACCCAGAGAAGCCAGGCGGCGGTGGTGAACATCGGCACCGACAGCAGCTTTTTCAAGGTTTCCATCCACGCGCCGGGGCGCGGCAGAAGCTTGAGCAGGGAGGGCCAGGAGGCGAGCACGGCGTACGGCGCCGCCGTCCCGAGGCCGAGCGCCGCGAATACCGCGAGCGCCTCCCACGCTGGCCGCCCCAGCGCCCAGCCGATCGCCGCGCCCATGAACGGGGCGGTGCAGGGCGCGGCGACGACGACCGCGAACACGCCGGAGGAGAACGAGCCGCCGCCGCTTCGCTCTCCGAGGGACATGAGCCGCGTGCCGACCTCGAAGACGCCAAGGAGGTTAAGCCCGAGCGCGATGAACAGCGCGGCCATCGCGCCGACCACCCAGGGGGACTGGAGCTGGAAGCCCCAGCCGAGCGACGCGCCGGCCGCGCGCGCGGCGAGGAGGCCTGCGGCGAGGGCCAGAAAGCTCGTCACGACGCCGGCGGTGTAGGCGAGCGCGTGGAAATGGGGCGCGCGACGCCCGTCGCTCGCCTTGAGGAGCCCGAGCACCTTGATGGACAGCACCGGGAACACGCAGGGCATGAGGTTGAGGAGAAGGCCGCCCAGGAAGGCGAGGAGCAGGTTTCTCGGCGCGGCTCCGCCCGCGGCGACCGGGACCGTGATCCAGACCGGCGCGAGCCCGGGGCGCACGAGGACTCCTGAGAGCGACTTCGGATCGGAGGCGCCGGGGGCCTTCTGCAGGGTGAGCTCCGAGCGCGACGGCGCGACGGCGACGGGGCCGCGAGCGCCCTCGAACGCGCCCGGCTCCGCCGGGAAGAATTCCGCGAGCGGATGGCGGCCGGCGATCTCGAGGACGATCCGATCGCCGCGGCTCGTCGCGCCGAGCGCGGCCGACGGGTCGGGGCGAGGGAGCCGCTCCCGGGCTAAGGCGAGCATCTCCGGCTTCACCTTTTGTGCGACGAGGTCGGCCTTGCCGGGTATGCAGATCTCGGCGCACTCGAGCCACGCGACGGTGACCCGCTTGACGTTCGGCGTGACCGGAAAAAGAACCTCGCCGGAGTAGCCGAAGCTCGTCAGCGGCCCCGCGACGATCCTTTCCGGCGCCGGCCACTCGATCGTTCCGGTCGAGAGCTTCGTCGCCAGCCCGGAATCGCCGGGATTAAGCCAGTACGTGTGCCAGTGCGGGTCGTGCACGAGCCGCAGCACGGCGCCGTCGCCGGAGGACAGCAAGGCCGCCTTCACGTGTCCACGCTCCCTCGCGGAGGCGGGGAGCGCGAGCAGAAAGGCGAGGGCGAGAAGCTTCATCAGAACCAGTACTGCGCGGTCAGCACCGCTTGGTTGGGCTGGCGGCCGTACTCGCTTAGCGCGTCGCCTCCGAAGCGGCGCCAGGCCGCGGTCAGCCACAGGTCGGGGATCGCGTTCCAGGCCAGGCTCGGGTAGGCCAAGGTCGAGTTGTCGTCGGCGTTGATGATGGCCGCGCATTCGAGCTTGAGTAAGGTGTGGAGGTCCTTCGAGAAGGTCATGCCCGCGTAGTTCTGGGCGACGCCCTGCTCCGCTCCCGCGCGCAGGGCCGCGAAATCGTAGCGGAGCGGATCGACCTTGCCGTTGCCGGCGTGATACAGCTCGAAGACGAAGGCCGCGTCCTTGAGCCACGACCAACGCGTATCGGAAGCGAAGTTGTAGTCGTATCCCAGCCCCGCTTTCCAATACGGGGTGCGGTTGACGGGATTGAACCAGCCCACCTCGCCGTGGGCCGTGCCCTCGAGGAGCTCCTTGGCGAAATCCCCGCCCAGGACGAAGGAGGCCGTCGAGCCGGGAATCTTGCCGCCCATCACCGCGGCGTCCCAGCCTTCCCAGTTGGCCCGGCCGCGCGCGAGCAGGGCGTGGTCGAGCCAAACGTCGTTCGGCGCCCAGACGAGCTCCGCCTGGCCGAGCGACCCGATGCCGGCGCGCGCGTACAGCGCGTCCACGCCGCGGCGCTCGTCGCGCTCCACGCTCGTCGGGTCGAAGGCATTCAGCACATCGGTCGGGTTCCACAGCTTGCCGCTGCCCCAGGCGATGCGCTGTCGCCCGGCGCGGAGGATCCCATGGTCGTTTTCGACGCCGACCCAGGCGCGGTAGGCGCCGATGCCGAAGCCGTTGGTCGTGCCCGTCGAAACCGTGTGCTCCATGTCGAGCCAGGGCTTGGGCGGCGCGTAGCCGAACAGGCGGAACTCGGTCGTGCGGAAGAAGGAGCCCGCGGCGACCTGCTGGTCGAAGTCCACGTGCGCCTTGAGCGGGCCCCGTTCGCCGTCGAGCGTCAGGCGCGCGCGTGAGGTGTTGAGGTTGTAGGCGCGGCCGTCGAGGGCGGAGTGCGAGTACTGCCAGAAGTTCTTGAGATAGCCGCCGGCCTTCACGCCGGCCGAGGCCGGCGCGGCGAGGAAGAGCGCGAGGACGCTAGCGAGCGCGCACTTCATCGGCTTTGAGCTCGCCGTCCTGAAGGCGCACGACGCGGCGGGCGCGCTCAAGGACGGCGCCGTCGTGGCTCGAGAAGAGGAAGGTGATGCCGTGGTCGCGATTGAGCCCTTCCATGAGGTCCAAGAGCTGTGCGCCGGTCTTCGAGTCGAGGTTGGCGGTGGGCTCGTCGGCGAGCACGAGGGACGGGCGCGTGACGATCGCGCGCGCGACGGCGACGCGCTGCTGCTGGCCGCCGGAGAGGAGGTCGGGGCGGCGCTCCGCATACTCGGTGAGGCCGACCCACTTCAGCGCCTCGTGCGCGAGCGCCCGGCGCTCCTTGGGGTCCGCGTTCTGCAGGACAAGGGGGTACTCGACGTTTTCGACGGCGGTCAGCACCGGGATCAGGTTGTAGGCCTGGAACACGAAGCCGAGCGAGCGCAGGCGGAAATCGGACAGAGGATCGGCGTCGAGCGTGGACACGACGTGGCCGTCGTAGCTCACCGTGCCCTTCGTCGGGCGGTCGAGCGTGCCGATCAGGTTTAGAAGAGTCGATTTCCCGGACCCAGACGGTCCGGCGAGAGCCGAGAACTCCCCCCGCTCGATCTTGAGGTCGACGCCGCGCAGCGCGGCGACCTTGGAGCCGCCGGGGTAGATCTTGTGGACGCCCTTGACCTCGACGAGGCTAGACATGGCGCAGGGCCTCCGCCGGCTTTAAGCGTCCGGCGCGCAGCGCCGGAGGCAAGGAGGCGAGCAAGGTGATCACGAACACCGAGACGCACGCGAAGGCGTGCATGCGCCAGGCCGGGATCATGTAGATCACCGACGGGAACGGCAGGAAGTAGGAGAACGCCTCCCCGACCGGCAGATGCAGGCCGTGCCGGCCGAAGTGCCCGATCAGGACGGCGCCGACCACGAGGCCGAGCAAAGCGCCGACGGAGCCGAGCACGAGGGACTCGGCCAGAATCAGGCGCACGATCCATCGGGGGCGGGCGCCGATGGCCATCAGCACGCCGAACTCGCGCACGCGCTCGAACAGGCTCATCAGCTGGGTGTTCAGGATTCCGAGGGCCACGATCATGAACACGATGACGAGCACGACCGTGAGGATGCCGTTTTGAAAGGCCTGAATTCCGATGATCTCCCGGTCGATCTTTTTCCAGCTGATCGCCCGGATGTTGCCGGGCGGCAGGCGCTGGTCGATGTCGAGCGCGACGGCCTCGGCCAGATCTATGTCCTTGACGCGCGCGGCGAGCTGGTTGGCCTGGCCGGGGCGGCCCAGCATCTCCTGCATTGCCTTGAGCGGCAGCCAGACGATCTGCCCGTCGAAGGACTCCGAGCCGGTCTGATGGATGCCGACGACGCGGAAGGCCTCCGCGCCCATCGAGCCGTCGGCGGCCTGGGCCATGATCACGACCTTCTCGCCCAGGCGCACATCGAGGCGGCCGGCGATCTTGCGGCCCATGACGATGCCCTTGCCGTTGGGATCGAGGTAGGTCCCCTCCTTGATGTAGGTGGACATGTCGGTGAGCCGCTTTTCCTTGTGGGGCTCGACGGCGCAGATCAGCGCGCCCAAGGACGCGTTGGGCGAGGAGACGAGGCCGGTGAGGTGGATGCGCCGCCCCCACACGGCGATCCGGGGGTCCTGGTCCAGGAGCCGGCCGGCGGGCTCGGGGTCGGCCATGAACTTGTCGGGGAACTTGGACTCGTCGACGTCGCTGCGCTGCACGCGCACGTGCCCGGTGATCGAGCCGGTGGCCTTCTCGATGAGCTGGCCCTGGAGCGAGATCAGCAGGCTCTGGCCGAACATGATCGCGGCCAGGCCGAAGCCCATCGCGGCCACGTTGATCAGGCTGCGGCGGCGATTGCGCCAGACGTTGCGCCAGGCGAGGCGCAGCACCTAGCTTCCCCCCTTCTGGAGGCGCTGGTAGCTGAAGAAATCGTCAGACAGCGGAATATCGAATTCGAGCTCCTTGTATTGAAGAATCGTGCGCTGGCCCGGCTTCTTGGCGGGCACGCACTCGAGGCGGGCGGGCACGCGTCGCCCGCTCATGACCTTGATGTCGGAGAGCGTGATCGTGCGGATCAATTCCCCGCGCTCGGAGTAGTCGCGCTCGTTGACTGGAATGACGCTTTGGTCGTCGTCGTACAGCGCCACGTCGGTCAGCACCTTGCCCCAGACGACGGGCGCGTCGGGCTTGGGCATGGCCTCGATGTGGTAGACGGTCCGGCCTTCCTCCTTCGTCGTCTTGAGCAGCTTGTGGGTGTAGTCCTTGACGATCGAGTCGGCCTTGACGATGTCCTCGTAGGTGAAATCCGAGCCCTGCCAGGTGGAGTGCATCATCGTGGGCGGAATCTTGATCACGCGCTCGACCTTAGGGAGCCAGACCCACATCTCGTTCTTGCGGCGAAGGGTCGTGTTGCCCCGCTCCTTCGCGGGCGAGTGGATCTTGATGAAGGCGAACGTCCGGTCCTTGTTCCAGCCTTCGATCTCAAGCGCGCGTTTCCATTCCGGCGTCTCGATCGTCATGATGAGGCGGCCGTGGCTCGAGTCGCCGCGCAGGGCCTTATTGGCCTTGTCGATGAGGTCGCGGATGTCGGGTTCCGCGCCGGAGGCGGGCACGGCGAGCAGGAACGCTAAAAGGAGGCCCTTCATGGCCCGCATTCTACTTAATAGCAGGGCGCGCGGTGAGGCGCCAGAGGTCGAACTCGCCGGAGAGGCCCTTCAGTGGGATCGTGAAGTGTTCCGCCGCGGCGACGCGGCGCGAGAGGACCGCCGCGCAGGCCGGGTCGTCGCCGACCGCCTTCGTGATCACGATGTCGCCGCCGACGCTTTCATTCTGCACGCGCGCGGCGACGTTGACCATGGTCCCGAAGTAGTCGAGATGCCCGCCCGCGTTGATCGCGATGGACGGTCCCTGATGCACGCCGATCTTGAGCGCGACCGGCTCGCGCGGCGCCAGGCGCGCCGACAGCTCGCCGATGCCCGACTGCATGTCGAGCGCCGCCTCAAGCGCGCCCGCGCCGGACGGAAACACGGCCATCACCGCGTCGCCGATCGTCTTGACCACCGCGCCGCCGCGCGCCGCGATGATCTCGGTGAGCCAGTCGAAGTGGTCGCGCACGACGGCGTAGGCGGTCGCGTCGCCGATCCGCTCGTACATCGCCGTCGAGCCCTTGAGGTCGGTGAACAGCAAGGCGAGGTTCTTGACGCCGATTTCCACCCCGGGCGCCAATACCTCGGAGGAGAAGAGGTCGCGAAACTCCTGCATCGTCGTGACGAGCGCGGCCGAGGCGGCGGCGTCCTTCCAGCTCTCCTTCTCGACGCGGACGAGCGCCTGCTCGAGTGTCGGCTGAAAGACGATTTTCACCGGCCCCGGACGAAACGGGAGCTCGTCGCCGTCGGCGGCTTTCGCGAGGTCGATCGACACCGTCGTGGGCCCGTCCGAGGCGGGGCGCAGGCGCAGCAAGCGCTTCGCCTGCATGAAGCGGACGGTGTAGGAGCGGGGCTCGAGCTCGAGCTCCGTCGTCCGGGCCGCGGTCCCGTCGAGCCGGAACTGCGCGGCGGCGTGGCGGGAGTGGACGGGGCTGCCGGCGCAGAAGAGCGTGCCCTTCGCGTCGCGCACGCTCGGGTGCACCGAGAAGCGCAGCTCGACCGAGCTGCCGAGGTCCACCCCGTACTCGATCTCGCACGTGCCGCAGTGCGAAACGGCCTTGAGGTCGGACAGCTTCGAGAGCGATTCCTTGGGCGCCGCGCAGTTCGGGCACAGCACGTCCCACTTGAGGTCGAGCAGGCCGGCCTTGGTCGCGTGCAAAAAAGCGCCGAGCGCGGCGAGGCGCGGCAGGCCCCAGCGGTCGGCGAGCTCGAACGGCCGCATGCCGCGCAGCTCGTCGTCCGGCGCGTCCTTGATGTGCCCGATCAGGCGCTCGGCCGCGGGCCGGCTGATTCCCTCCGCGAGAAGGGCCTTCGAGCGCGCCTCGTACAAATCCTCATCGACGGAGGTCACCGTGCGCGGCGGCGCGGGGAAGGTGCCCAGGCGCTTGAGCGAGGCGTCGATGCGGGATATGAGGCCGCCGATGTCGGCGACGGCGCCGCCGGCGGCCAGGCGCACGAGCGGCCGCACGATCGCCCATCTCGGCCAGAAGACGCCGTGCAGGACCGCCGTCGTTCCTTCCGCATTCGGAGTCAGCGTCAGCCCCCATTCGTAGCGGTCGATGGGTCCGGAGAGGAAGACGCGGGTCAAAACGTAGAAGCGCGCGTCGACGTATTCGAACGGCGCTTCGAGCCAGGCGACCGGAAGGCCGAGCAGCTTCGAGCGCACGGTTTTCGTGTAATCCTTGGGATCGACCCCCGAGGTGACCGCTTCCGGGAGCCCGAGCGCGCGGTTGATCCGGTCGGTGTTCGACACCTGCGGCCACAGGTCCGCTGGAGAGGAGGAGAGCTTGAGCGTGCGTTCAACCCGGACCGGTTCCATTCGTCGATTATAGTAAAGTACATCCATGAAGCGTTTTGCTTGTGTGCACGGTCACTTCTACCAGCCGCCGCGGGAAAATCCTTGGACCGGCGCGGTCGAACGTCAGCCGTCGGCCGGGCAGGACCACGACTGGAACGCGCGCATCGCCCGCGAGTGCTACGTCCCCAACAGCGAGGCCCGGGTCGTCGACGGCGAAGGCCGCATCACCGACATCGTCGACAACTATGCCTGGATGTCGTTCAACTTCGGCCCGACCTTGCTCGCGTGGCTCGAGAAGGCCCACCCGCACGCCTACGCGCGCCTGCGCGAGGCCGACAAGGCGAGCGCGGCGCGCCTCGACGGCCACGGCAACGCCGTGGCGCAGGCCTTCCACCATTCGATCCTGCCGCTCGCCTCCCCCCGCGACCGGACGACCGAGATCCGCTGGGGGCTGGCGGATTTCCGCGGGCGCTTCGGCCGCGAAGCTGAAGGAATGTGGCTGCCCGAGTGCGCGGCCGACGATGCGACCCTATCGGCGGTCGCCGCCGAAGGCGTCAAGTTCGTTATTTTAGAGCCGCACCAGGCAGACGGGGTCCGCCCGCTCTCGGGCGGGGCCTGGAAGAACGCCGCCGACGCGCTGCGCCCGGGGATTCCCTATCAGTGGAGCGACGGGGCCCGCAAGCTGGCGGTGTTCTTCTATGACGGGCCGTTGTCCCGCTCCGTCGCGTTCGAGCGCGCGATGAGCGACAGCCGGGCGTTCGCCGGCCGCGTCGCGGCGCGCGTCCCCCCGACGGCCGAGGACGGACTCGCCTTGCTGGCTACCGACGGCGAATCCTACGGCCACCACGAGTCTTTCGCGGAGATGGGCCTGGCGCACTTTCTGCGCTACGCGCTCACCGAGAAGGGCGTTCAGCCGGTCAACCTCGGCTGGTTCCTGGCCAAGCACCCGCCGCGCCATGAGGTCCGCCTGCGCGCGGGCGGCACCTCCTGGAGCTGCCCTCACGGCGTCGAGCGCTGGCGCTCGGCCTGCGGCTGCGGCGCGGTGGAGGGCGCGAGCCTGGAGTGGCGGGCGCCGCTGCGTGCGGCGCTGGAAGGCCTGCGCGATCAATTCGCGGCGCTTTACGAGAAGGAGGCCGCGGGGCTGATCGCCGACCCTTGGGCCGCGCGCGAAGACTACGTCTCCGTCGTGCTCGACCGGTCAGAGGAGAACGTCGCGCGCTTCCTGACCCGGCACGCCCCCGCCGCGATGGGCGAGGACGCGCGCGTCAAGGCGCTGACCTTGCTCGAGCTGCAGAGGCATTCGCTGATGATGTTCACGAGCTGCGGCTGGTTCTTCGATCAGCTGTCCCGCATCGAGCCCGTCCAGGTCCTGCTCTACGCCGCCCGCGCCCTCGAGCTCGCGCGCGCTCTTGGCGCCGACCTCGAGCCCGGGTTCGTCGCCGCGCTTCAGGATAAGACCGACGTCTGGTCGCGCCTGGTCAAGCCCCAGATCGTGACGCCCGACCACGTCGCCGCGCATTACGCCGTGTCCCTGCTCTTCGAGGATCAGCCGCCCGCCTTCGTGCACCATCATCGCGCCGCCAACGAGAGGTTCACGCGGCGCGTCGAGGGCGGCATCACGGTGGCCGCGGGCCGCACCACCTTCTTCGACGGCTGCACCGGCGCGAGCTGGACGCGGACGTATTTCTCGGCGGTGCTCAAGGGTCAGCGGGTGCAGACCTTCGTCTGCTCCGGGGACCTCCCCGACGATCGCTTCGACAATCTGCTGCAGGCCGCCGCGGGCGGCGGGGAGGCGGCCCTTCCACCGGGGCGCCTGTTCCTCCTGCGCGACCTGCGGCCCGACGAGCGCGAGCGGGTACTGACGACGGTGCTCAAACGCCGGCTCGCCAGATGGGAGACCGCGGGGCGCGATCAGCTGGAGGACGCTCTTTCCCTCGCGGAGCAGTTCCGCGGCCTCGGCCTGCCGCTGCCGCCCGGCCTCGACGAAGAAACGCGGCTGTCGCTCGCGCACGCGCTCTTCGACGCGGCTAACCGCTTCGCGGAGAACACCTTCGGCGCGCTCGACGAGCTTAAGGCGGTCGTCGCGCGCGCCCGGGCCGCGGGCCTCGAGGCGCCCGCCGCGCGCGCCGAGCAGCCGTTCGCCCGCGGCGTCGAGCGCCTGCTTGGGGGCCTGGAGAGCGCCTCGGCCGATGAGGCTTCCCGGGATCTCGTGGAGGCCGCGGAGGCCGCCGCCGCGGCGGGCCTAAACGCCTGGCGCGCCGGCGCGCAGGTGCGCGTGTTCCGGTGGCTCAAGTCGGGAGGGATCGCGACGCCCACGGCGGCACGGCTGGCGGAGCTGTTGTATCTGAAGCTTCCGGCTTAATCGGCGGGGATCGCGCGCAGCTCTTCGCGCGCGTAATGGAGAAGGGCCGGCGCCAGCAGGACGCCCGGCACGCCCATCATCGCTTCGCCGACGACGAGCCCGAGCAGGGTCATCCACATCGGCGTGTCGATGGAGCCGCCGATGATGCGGCTGTTGAGGAGGTACTCGAGCTTGTGGATGACGACGAGGTAGACGAGGCCCACGGTCGCGAGCTGAACCGAGATCGTAAGGCCCGCGGTCACGATCGCGATGTTGCTGATGATGTTGCCCACGATCGGCACCATGCCGCAGACGAACGCGGTCAGGATCAGGAAGGTCTTGAAGGGAAAGCCCATCACGTGAAGGAAAAGCCCGGTCAGGATCGTGTTGACCGTGGAGATCGCGACCTGGGCGCCGACGACGCGCTCGAAGCTGCGCACGAACAGGCGCACCCGCGCGGAGAATTCGGCGCGCAGGACCTCGAAGAGATTCGAGCGGGCGTCCTCCTCTTGCGGCGTCAGGAAGCGGATCGCGGCGGCGAACATGCCGACGAGCACCTGGAAGAGGATGCGCGTCAGCCAGCCGCTGGTCTTGCCGATCGAGGAGAAGTTGTCCTTCGCGGAGGAGACGACCAGGTCGCGCAGCTCGAGGGCGTTGTCCACCGGGAACTCGTAGCCGAACTCGAGGGTCAGGGCCGTCAAGCGCGGCAGCACCATGTCGAGCAGGAGCGGGAGGCGGACCACGCCCTGGCGTACGAAGGAGACGAAGATCCAGGCGAAGAGGGTGGTGAGGATCGCGAACACGCCGAGGGCCGCCACGCGCGCGAACCGCTGCCGTACGCCGGTCGTGCGCAGGCGACGCTCGGTCAGGTCCATCATCATGTACGAGACCAGGCCCGCCAGGACGCAGGGCCCCAGGTTGAAGCGCGCGACCACGATGAGAGCCAGCGCGAAAAGGACATAGGACGCCTTGCGCGCGGTGGAGAGGGGCTGGCTCATTAGACCGGAGTGTAGCGGCTGGATGACGGCCTGTCAACGGGGGCCATATGTCGTGTTCAGGGTAGGCCTTCCGGCTCATCTGCAAAAGGCGTTCTCTTAATAGGATGTCGCCATGAAACAGCTCCCCCTCCTTTTAGCGCTGCTGCTGGCGTCTGCGTCCGTCCTGCCCGTCCGCGCGCAGGTCGTCGGCCAGTCCGCATCGATCCCCGGGGGAGGCGCGCCATCGATCCCCGCGCTGCGCTTCGACCTCTCGCGCCCCGAGATGCGCCAGGCCTACCGCGATGCCTCCGCAAACCTCGATGGCGCCCTCAAGAACATTCTCTCCGCTCCCGTGCCGCAGGCTGACTTCGCGAACACCGTGCTCGCGCAGGAGAAGGCCGTCGGCGACTACGCGCGCGCGATGGTCCCCGTCGTCTTTGCCGCGCATGTGTCGCCTGACAAGGGAGTGCGCATGACCGCGCAGGCCATCGAGAAGGTCATGAACCGCCGTTTTGTCGAGCTCGCTCAGAACAAGGAGCTCTACGACCGCGTCGAAGCCGCCGCTGCGAAGGGCGAGGCGCTTGACGCCGCCGACCAGAAGCTGCTCGACAAGACTCTGCGTGACTATCGCGACAGCGGCTTCGGCCTCGATGAGGCGAAGCGCGCGCGCCTGAAGGCGATCCAGACCAAGCTCAGCGACCTGTCCGCGCGGTTCGAGATCAACATCAACGAGAGCAAGGATTTCCTCGAGGTGGACGAAAACGGGCTTGCGGGCCTGCCCGCCGACTACAAGGCGAGCCTCGAGAAGACCGCCGAGGGCAAGTACAAGGTTGGCCTCGACTATCCTTCCTATGTCCCGTTCATGCGCTACGCGAAGAACGGCGAGCTGCGCAAGGCGCTCAACCACAAGTACGAGAACCGGGCGATGCCGGAGAACCTCCCTCTTCTGAAGGAGGGGCTCGAGCTGCGCCGCGAGCTCGCCATCCTGCTCGGCCACAAGGACTACCCGACGATCGCGCTGAAAGACCGGATGGCCAAGACGCCCGAGCGCGTCGCCGAATTCCTGACGCGCCTGACCGGGAAGGTGAAGGCGCGCGCGCAGGCCGAGATGACCGCCGTGCTCGAGGTCAAGCGCCGATTCGAGCCGGCGGCTGTTGATGTCGGGGACCATGAGCGCGGCTTCTACTCGCGCATCCTGCGCGAGGAGAAATTCTCCTACGACGCCGAGGAGGTTCGCCAGTACTTCCCCGTGGACCGCGTCGTCTCGGGCGTGATGTCGGTCTACCAGCGGATCCTGGGCGTGACCTTCACCGAGATCAAGAACGGCCCCATCTGGCACCCCGATGTGCGGCTCTTCGAGATCGTCGACACGAAGTCGGGCAAGGCCATCGGCCACTTCTACCTCGATCTGTACCCGCGCGACGGCAAGTACACGCACGCTGCCGCGTTCCCCCTCCTGATGGGACGCGCCATCCCCGGCGGCTACGACCAGACCGCCGCCGCGATGGTCGCCAACTTCCCCAAGGCGATCCCGGGCAAGCCCGCGCTGCTGCCGCACGCCGAGGTTGAGACCTTCTTCCACGAGTTCGGCCACCTGATGCACCAGACGCTCACCAAGGCTCGCCACATGTCCTTCTCCGGCACCTCGGTCGCGCTTGATTTCGTCGAAGCCCCGTCGCAGATGCTCGAGAACTTCGCGTGGGAGCCGGAAGTCCTTGCCGAGATATCGGGCCGCTGGGACACCGGCGAGAAGCTGCCGGAGGCGCTGTTCAAGAAGATGACCGCCGCGCGCCGCTTTAACGAGGGCGTCTCCACGCTCCAGCAAATCGCGATGGCCTCGGCCGACATGGCCCTGCATGCGCTTGTGCCCGCCGATCCGTCCGCCGAGTTCAACCGCATCGTCGCCGGCATCACGGGCATGACGCCGGCCCCCGGCGGCAACTCCGCCGCGAGCTTCGGCCACCTGATGGGCGGCTACGGCGCGGGCTACTACTCCTACCTGTGGTCGCTGGTGTTCGCCGAGGACATCTACTCCGCGTTCAAGTCCGAAGGGCCGCTGAATCCTTCCGTGGGCGGCCGCTACCGCCGCGACATCCTCGAGACCGGCTCCGAACGCTCAGAGGAGGAGTCGCTCAAAGCCTTCCTCGGCCGCGCGCCCAGCGAGGACGCGTTCATGATGTCGCTCGAGGACGAGGCGCCGGCCGGCCCGTCGGAAGGCGTGACCATGACCGGGAAGTTTGGTCCCGAGGCTATGGCGGCCGTAATCGCCGCGCGAATCAAGGTCGGTGCGCTGCCGAGAGGCGTGACGCTCGAGTTCCTGTCGCATTTCGCCGCGGACAATCCCCAGGTGCGGATCAAGATCGACGGCCGAACGGTGTACTTCGAGTACCTGTACCACTCCGAGTCGAACCTCGGCCGCCTGCGCCGCCGCTGGTGGAATCCTCTGACCTGGTTCGTCGGCCTGGGCCGCCCGTCCGCCGAGGTCTCCGCGCGCTACGAGGCCGCCTACCGCTTCGCCGTCGAAGCCCGCGCGGCGTACGACAAGCGCATCGCGGCGCGCTAAAAAAGTTACCCCCAGTACTTCCAACGTTGGAAGTGCTGGGGATAAGTCCGAAGGACTGAAAGGTGGACGCGTCCATGTGCGTCCGGACGCACCAGAGCCTCCTGCGACTCGACGATCGAGAGGCCCGAAATGTTCCCCAACTCGGGTAAACTATCCGGGTGACCGTTTCGATTCGCGTCCATGAAGGGGCCGGCCCTACCGTGATCTATCTGCCTGGTATTCACGGCGACTGGGGGCTGATCGGCGCTTTCCGTCGCGCGCTCGGCGACCGCGTGCGCTTCGTCGAGTTCTCATACTCCAAGGCCGACCTGAGCATGGAGGAGCTCGCCGCGCAGGTTCACGCCGCCCTGACCGCCAACGGCGTGGCCTCCGGGTGGCTGCTGGGCCAGTCGTTCGGCTCCCAGGTGGGCTGGGCGCTCCTCGCCCGCGGCTTCGCCGCCGACGGCGTCGTGCTGGCGGGCGGCTTCGTGAGGCACCCGTGGCCCTGGGGGGCGCGCCTGTTTCGCGCGGTGCTGTCCGCCCCCTCGGGCGTGATCAACCCCGTCTACAAGGGCTATACCTCGTTGTGCAACGCGCTCGCGCGGCGCGGACCGGAGGAGGCCGAGGAGCTCCTCGCCTTCGCGCGCAATCGCGGCGGCAAGGACTGGAAGGCGACGACCTGGCGGCTGTCGCTCATCGCCGGCTTCGATCCGCGCGCGACCGCGCGCTCGACGCGCGCGCCGGTGCACTACCTCGGCGGCATGATCGACCCGCTCGTGCCCTGGCCGCTCGTCACACGCTGGCTGCGGCGCGAGTGCCCCGGCTACAAAGGCGAAGCGATCTTCCCCTACGCCGACCACAACGTGCTCGGCAGCTCGCCGCGCGAGTCCGCCGAGCGCGTGCTTGCCTGGGTCTCTTCCGCTTAGACCTTAAAGCGCCCAGCCGATCCCGGCGAAGTAGTTGGCCGTCCAGTAGTTGTAGCGGTAGGCGCTCTCGTAGAGCATGTTCGAGGTGGAGCGGCGGTAGGTGCCCTGCGCCTTCAGGGAAAAGCCGCGGCCGAGGGCGTAGGCGGCCGACAGGTTGACGGTGTGAGTGTCGAGGCGGATCGCCTTGTCGCCATAGGTGCCGCTCTCGTCCTGCACGGGACGGTGGTCGAAGGCTCGGCGCGTGTAATCGTAGGCGACGGTCGCGCTCAGCTTCTTGCGCCAGCGCGCGGCGAGGAAGGGCCCGGCCGAGATCTCGCCGTAGTCGTAGTACCCCGGATTGAAGCGGGTGTTCTGCGCGTCGTAGTTGTGCTGGGAGGACTCGAGCCGGGAGTACGCCGCGTTGAGCCCCAGGCTCGACTCGAGCGCTCCCCATTCCGGCAAAGTCCGGCGGGCCGACGCGGCGCCCGCGACGAAGGCGTCAAAGCGGTTCTGATTCAGGTAGGTTCCCGCGAGGGTCACGACCTTCTGGTCACGAAACGGACGAAGGGAGCCCGTGACGGAGAACGATAGCAGGGTGCGCTCGTTCGGCACGACGTCGACGGCGGCGGAATACTCGTAGGCGTTGAAGTCGAGCACGCGGTCGCCGGCGTTGACCTCGGAGCCGAGATCGGCGACCTCGGCGCTGAGCGCGCGGTAGTGATAGAAGCGGATCGCGTAAGCGCCGAGGCTCTGCCGCACCGAGCGCACCGTTCCCTGCCCCGCGCGCTCGAACTCGACGCCGGCGGAGATCTTGTGATAGTCGAAGATCCCCGCGCCGAGCTTCTCCGTGACGCTCTCGGTCAGCATCTGGTTTTTGTAGGAGAGGGTGGACTTGACGTTCCAGTCCGGGCTCAGCAGCCTCACCCACCGCAGCCCGAGCGTGTTGTCGAGCGTCTCTTGGGTCAGATAGCCGCCGCCGATGAGCTCTTGAACCTCTCGTGTGCGGCGGTACTGGCCGGAGACGATCGGGATCAGCAGATCGCGATCGGAGAGCTTGAGCCCGGGCGTGAAGCTCCAGTCGGAATTGAGATTGAACGAGGTCTCCTCGCCCTGGAAGAAGAACTGGCCGCCCAGCACGTCGAGCTTGGCCGCGGGGATCAGCTCCACCGCGGAGGCGGCCGCGCTCAGGCAGGCACAGAGAAGGATGGCGAGGAGAATCCGGGTCTGCATGCGCCTTAGAAGGGCTGGCCGGGAGCGCGCACGGCGCCTCCCCCTCCGCCTTGGTTGGCGACGCCGGACTGGATCAGGAACGACGGGCTGACGACCACGTCGATGTCGCCGTTGAGGCGCGTGCCGCGCAGTCGGCGCTCGAAATTGCGACCCAGCAGACCGCCGCTCTGGCCGAGGTTGCCCTGCCCTGCGAGAAGCTTTCCGGCGTCGTCGATGATGAAATCGTCTATGAGCAGGCGTTCGCGGGGATTGTTCAGGCCGAAGATCAGCAGCGGCGAAAGATCCACGGCGCCGGCTCCGGCGTAAGACAGGATCGCGCCCGAGGCGACGGGGCTGCCGGCCGCGTCCTTGCCGCTGAAGCCGTTGTCGCCGACGCCTTGGCGCGCACCCACGCCGGCGGCTGCGATCAAGTTCGTGCCGTCGGCGCGCTCGGCGATGTCGTGGTAGACGATGCCTCCGAAGCGCCCGTCGAAGGCCAGACGCTCGCCGAAGTCGAGGATGCCGTTGCCGTTGGTGTCGGTGAAATCGAGATAGTCCACGCGCTTGGTCGTCCAGGCCAGGCCCGGAAGAGGATCGTTGCGGAAGGTCGCGAACGCGAGGCCGGTCTGCGCCCCGGAGTTGTCCGCCGGGTTGCGGGAGACGAAGGAGTCGGTCCAGTAGGTCCCGACCACCGCGTTGCCGGCGCCCGGATCGTTGCGGATGTCGACGCGCACGGGCTGCAGGTGCGCGGTCATGCCGGCGACCTGCGTGCCAGCGGTGAGGATGTTGTCGACCGGGCGGAAGGCCGGGTCGTTCCAAATCCGGTTGACGGCTCCGAGGCTCCCGTTCTGGAACTCATAGCTGTTTCCGAACATCGTCTTCCAGAAGACGGCGCTCGGCGTGACGAAGGCGTTGAGGCCCGGGTCGAAGAAGGCCTGGCCGGGCAGGTTGAACTGGCGGGGCGCGCCGTCGACGCCGAGCTGGACGTAGGAGTCGCCGTTCGAGAGGTTTCGCAGAATCGTGCGCTGCTTCACGGCGAAAAACGACGGGGCATTCGCTCCGCCGGCGCCGAAGAGGTTTCCCGCCTGCTTCAGGTCGAAGGGCAGGGCCTGGTTGGCCTGAATCTCGACGGACGCGACGTCCGTGCGGTCCACGCGGTGGCTGACCGAGACGAACTTGAACGTGTCGGCCGCGGGGCGCGTGATGAACTCCTCGACGCGCACGCGACGCCCGAAGGCGTCGATCATGGACTTTCCCGACTGGTAGATCTCGTTGCGCCGTTCGAAGGCGGCGGACGATTCGCGCTGGTCCTGCGCCGCGAAATGCTCCGTTTCGCGCGCGACGAAGTCCTTGAGACGGTCGGGATTGAAGCCGAACTGGGGCTTGCGCTCGCCGTCGCCGCGCTGCTCCCCGGGCCCCCCCGGCCCCGGGCGGCCGTCCGCGCCGCGCTTGTCGGGCGGCGGCGGGCCTTTGCGGTCGCCGGGGCCCTCTCCGCCCTTGGCCGGCGGCATCCTGGGGTCGGGCCGGGCCTCGAAGCGCTCGACGGCGTTGAGGCGTCCTCCAGGGGATTCGACTCGCTGGCTGGCTCCGACGAGCGCCTCATCCCCGAGCGAGCCGCGCACCGAGACCAGCCCGCCGAACACCTCGACGGCCGATTTCGCGGCGCCGAAGGACTCGACCGTGAACTCCGTTCCCCGCACGGCGGCGACCACGGTCGGCGTGCGCACGCGGAAGCGCCGGTTGGCGAGCTTGCTGACCGAGCACCAGAGCTTGCCGAGCGTCAGGCTCAGCGTGACGCTGTCGTCCTTTTCCTCTTCGATCGTGAAGACGGCGTCGCGATCGAGGGTGGACTGGGAGCCGTCGCGGAACTGGATGAAGACGCGGCCCGAGGATCCGGTGTGGACGACGTCACCGGGAGACAAGGCCACGGGCAGGCCGTTGACGGGCTCACGCTTGGGCCGGCCGGCGCGTTGGACCTCGACGGCGCCCGAGTAGCCGATGATCGACGCCTTGGCGACGCTCGGCTGCGGGGCATAGGCGTTTACCGGAGGGGCGAAGGGCGCCGGCGCCGCGGGAGCGGCCGCCGTCGCGGCATGGACCGGTCCGGTCAGCATGACGATCAACGCGAACGCCAGGGCGGCTGCGCCTTGCTTTGCCATGAGGTGAGTATAAGGGAAAGGCCCGTGAATTCAATGGCGGAAGGGTTACATCAGCCTGTGACAATCGTCACCGGCCGCCGCGCGCCCCGGCTCGCGCGTCCTCATTTCGCCGCGAACCTCCAGCTCAGGCGCGCGGAAACCGTGCGCCCCACCGCCGGCACGACGAAGCGCTCGAGCCTTCCGCCCGAGGCGGCGAGAATCCCCCGCGTCGCGTAGCCTTCGTCGAGGACGTTGCGCGCGCCGATCGAGACGGTCCACGCGCCGCGCTCGAGCGAGGCGTCCAGGTCGAGCGTGCAGTAGCCGGGAAGCTTGCGCTCTTGGTTCGCCTCGTCGCCGACGAAGCGGGCCGAGCCGACGCATTGGCCTCCGGCGCCTGTGCGAAAGCCCCGCGGCAAGGGGACCGAGGCCCCGGCCGACATTCGATGGCGCGGCACCATCGGGATCTCCGAGCCCGGCGTCACCGTCTGCGTCGCCGGAAACGGCGCCTTGTCGATGGTAAAAAGCCCTTCGAAGATCGCCTCGGTATACGAATAATTGAGGTAGGCGTCGATCATGCCGGCACGCGGCTTGAGCGAGATCTCGATCCCTTGCCGGCGCGTTCGGTCGATGTTCCGGTTCTTGCCGAACCCGGCCAAGGGATCGAAGACGGCGTAGATTTCGTCCACGGACGACGCGCGGTAGGCCGTCACGTCGGCTTCGCCCCACGCGGGATGCCGCCACGACGCTCCGGTCTCCCAGCTCCGGGTCTTCACGGGCCGCAGGTCGGGGTTGGAGGAGAACGGCCCCAGCGCCGAGAGCTCGCCCGAGGTCGGCGCGCGGAACGCTTCCGCGTATGACCCGCGCCAGGCGAATCCTTTGCCGAGATCCCAGTTCACGCCGACGCGCGGTGAGGTGCGCGCATACGACCGCAGGCCGTCGTTGACGGGCGTCTTGCGGTTCTTGAAGTCGATCGTCGTGCGGTCCCAGCGCGCGCCCGCCGTCAAGCTCGGCCCCGACGGCCACAGCTCCGCCGAACCCGTCAGCCACGAGCCGAGGCGCGTGTCCCGCGTGCCGGTCGCGTTGGCGAAGGGAAACGCGCCGAACGCGCCCGCCGAAGTGGACTCGGCCTCGGCCCGCGCGCCTTCCACGCCGCCGTTGAGCGTCATCCTGCGGTCCGTCAAGGTTCCGGAGGCGGTCAGCTGTCCCGCGCCGCCGGCGCTGCGCAGCTTGGCCGAGGACGCGGAGACCGACGTTCGGCCGCGATTGAGCGGGGTATTCTCCAAGCGCTCCCGGAACTGGCCCATGACCGCGCCGGAAAGCCCCTCTATTAAGGTACGGCGAGCGTTGAGGGCGACGGATTGGAGCAGGCTGTCGGTCTTGACGATGCTGAAGCGATGGCGTGGATCGGCTTCGAATTCCCCCTGCGTCAGCGAGCCGCCCTGATTGAGGCGGTCGTCGGCGAAGGCGTAGGTCAGCCGGATGTCGTCCCGGCCGGTGCGACGGCCGAGGCTGCCGTTGACCGTGGTCATGCGCGACGTGGCGCCGCGGCGGTAGCCGTCCTCTTGAGCGTGCGCGCCGGACGCGGCGTAATCGAAGCCTCCGGCCTCGCCGCGCACGGAGGCGCCAATGTCCGAGCGTCCGTACGAGCCCACGCCCGTCGTCGCCGTCGCTTCGGTTTTTTTCGTGCCGCGCTTGGTGAAAATCGCGACGACGCCCGCCAGCGCGTCCTTGCCGTAGATCGTGTTCGGGCCGGGCAGGACCTCGACGCGCTCGACGCTGTCGAGAGGGATCAGCTGCCAGTTCACCTGGCCCAGGTCCGTTTCGTTGACCCTTACGCCGTCGACGAGGACGATCGTCGCGGGCCCGGGGGCGGCGTTCCAGCCGCGCATGTCGAGCGTGGGAGAGAACGGATTGCCGGTTTGGTTATAGAGAACGACTCCGGGAAGGCGCCCGATGGCGTCGGCCAAAGTATCGCCGCCCAGACGGCGAAGGTCGGCGGAGTCGTAAGCCCGGACCGTGCCGGGATAACGGCGCTCGTCGACGGGGGCGTCGGGCAGGCGCGAGGCGGCGCGAACCTCCCGGAAGAGAATGTCGTCGGTGAGCGAAGCGGCGCGCGCGACGGCGGGAAGGCACGACAGGACGGCGGCGAGGACGGCGATGCGTGACGGGACCATGGTTGGTCCTCCTTACTCGAGGTTGCCCAACGCAGGTCTCCTGACTTATGGATCGTCGCCCATTGCCGCGTCTTCCCATCCTTTCTAGGACAGTGACGTTGCGGCGGGCTCCCCAATTACAGTGGCGGTACCGTGCCGGAATTGCACCGGCTTCCTACGGATGCGTCGGGGTGAGGCGCGGCCAGTCTACAACATTAGAACTTGAAGCTGCCCCCGAAGTTGAGGTACTTGGTGTCGGCGGTGCCCTTCTGGCGGACGAGCTCGTAGCCGAGGTCCGCGGCGAAGCCTCCGTGCTTGAATGATGCGCCGGCGCCCGCCGTGGCCGAGGCGGGCTGGGGCTGGATCACGTAGCGCGTAGCGGCGAAGGAGATGTAGGGGCTCACGGCGCGCCAGCGCGAGTAGTCGAGGCGCGCGGATCCTCCGCGATCGGGGAAGCCGTTGACGAGAGAGGCGGTCTCGGCCAAGCGAGGGCGGCGGCGGACGGCGGCGGGGATATCGTCGAAGTCCTGATCGTAGACCGCTCGGAAGGCGTCCACCGAGAGCGTCAGGTCCCAGCCCGTGACGGCCGCGGAGACGCCGAAGTCGTGCTGGTTGATGACTATGTCGCGCTCGATGCGCAGCGCCGGCGTCGCGGGCACGATCTGCGAGTGGCGAGTCTGCGACCACCAGGCGCCGAGCTCGAACTCCTCGAGGCCGGACGGCGCGTCGGAATCGTCGAGCACGAAGGTCCAGCCCCCGTCGACGCCGAAAGCGCGGTTGGCGTAGTTGTCGTTGCGCGGCGTGACCGAGGCCGTGAGGCCGACGGCGAGGCTCTCGCCCTGGTAGGACCCGCGCACGCCGGCGGTACGCGTCGTGCCGGTCGAGCCGTCGAATCGGTAGTCCGAGTAGCTGCCCCTGACGCGCCATGCGTCGCCGTACTGCAGAAAGGCCCCGCGACCCAGGTAGCCGCCTGTGCCGACGGTGCCGCGCGCGCCGGTCTTGATGCCGATGGGCTCGGAGCCCCCCCCCTCCTCGGCGCGGACCACGGCGGCGCCGAGGGAGATCAACGACAAAATCGTCAACATGGCGATATGTTTTCGCATGAGGGTCTATATTACCATTTGCCCCGCCCTGGGCCCTTTGGTCCCGGCGTCTACGCCCAATTGCCCATGACGGCCGCCCGCCGCCCGCCTACCCTATGATCATGACCCCTAGCTACGCGACCGACCTGGCGCTGCTGAAGCGACGTCGCAGTCCGGCGGACAACCCGCATTTCGACACGGAGCTCCTGGAGGCGGTGCTCGAAGGCCCGTTCGCGGCCTTGGTGGACCAGGCTCTGATCAGCGAGCAGGATTTGCTGAAAGTGGAAAACGCGGCCCGTCAGCTCAAGATGGACGCCGCCTCGATTTTGATGCAGCAGCATGGCATCTCCCGCGCCGTGCTTCGCGAGTGCCTCAGCGCGCACTACGGCGTGCCGTTCGTCGAGTACTCCCCCGACGTCGAAATCTCCCGTGAGATCGTCGCCAAGCTCAATCCGCGCTACCTCATGCGCGTCGGCTGGGTGCCCCTTCCCCCTGACGGGAATCCGGTCTCGATCCTCATCGACAATCCGCGCAACGCGTGGAAATGCCAGGACATCCAGCAGATTTTCCGCGACTGCGAGATCCGCTACTTCGTCGGCTTCCGCGAGGACATCTCGCGCTTCATCGACTCCGCCTTCGGCAGCGTTCCGGTGCAGAAGAACATCGCCGCCATCATGACCGAGCTCGGTGACGCGTCCGCGGCGCCCGCTCCCTCCTCCGATGAGGAGTCCACGGAGGAGGTCGTCACCGAGTCGGACAGCGCCATCATCCATCTCGTCAACCAGATCATCATGGACGCCCACAAGCAGGGCGTCTCCGACATCCACATCGAGCCCAACTCCCACGACAAGGACACCGTGGTTCGCTTTCGCGTGGACGGCCATTGCCGCACCTACCAGAAGGTCCCCGGCAGCTACCGCAAGCCGCTGGCGGCGCGCATCAAGATCTTGGCTGGGCTGGACATTTCGGAGCGCCGCAAGCCCCAGGACGGCAAGATCGTGTTCCGCTTCGGCGGCAGGAAGCTCGAATTGCGCGTCGCGACGATCCCCACGAGCGGCACGGGCAACGAGGACATCGTCATGCGCCTGCTCGCCTCCGGCGAACCGCTGCCGATCGACCGGCTCAACCTGACCGAGCGCAACCATAAGCAGCTCAAGGCCATGCTCGACAAGCCCTACGGCCTGGTGCTCTGCGTCGGGCCGACGGGCTCGGGCAAGACGACCACGCTCCATTCAGCGCTCAAGTATCTCAACCGCCCGGAGAAGAAGATCTGGACCGCCGAGGACCCGGTCGAGATCACCCAGGTCGGCCTGCGCCAGGTGCCGGTCCAAGCCAAGATCGGGCTCACCTTCGCCGCGCTGCTGCGCAGCTTTCTGCGCGCCGATCCGGATGTCATCATGATCGGCGAGATGCGCGACTCGGAGACGATCGAGATCGGCCTCAAGGCGTCGCTCACGGGCCATCTCGTGCTCAGCACCTTGCACACCAACAGCGCGCCGGAGACCGTCAGCCGCCTGCTCGACATGGGCGTCGATCCCTTCTCCTTCGGCGACGCCCTGCTCGGTGTGATCGGCCAGCGCCTGATCCGGACCTTGTGCAAGGCCTGCCGCCAGCCCTACGAGGCGTCGCAGGCGGAGCAGCGGGAGCTGATCTCGGCGTACGGCGAAGAGGACTACGTGAAGCTCGGGCGTCCCGAGGGCATGGGGATGCAGCTCTACCGCGCCAAGGGCTGCGAGGCCTGCGGCGGCAGCGGATATAAAGGCCGGACCGGCATTCACGAGCTGCTCGTCGTCACCGACGAAATCCGCAAGCTCATCCACGCGCGCGCGCCGATCGCTCAGGTTCAGCGCCGGGCGATGGAGCAGGGCATGACGACCTTGTGCCAGGACGGGCTCTTGAAGTGCCTGGCGGGCCAGACCGACCTGCGCCAGGTCGTCGGCAACGTGAAGACCGCCTCTTAGACGAACATCGCCAGAAAGGCGTTGAAGCGGCGGGCCACGTCGAGCAGCAGGCCGTGGAGCTGCAGAGGCTGCGCGTAGACCTCGACCGGCGTGACCATGTCGGCCCGCGCGATCGGGATCGTGAAGCAGAAGGTGGAGCCCGAGCCCTTCCAGGACTCGGCCCAGATGCGGCCGCCGTGAAGCTCGACCATGGCGCGCGCCAGGGTCAGGCCGAGGCCGGTGCCCGAGGCCTGGCGCTGCGCGGAGCCGCCGGCCTGCTCGAACATCCCGAAGATCTTCTCGAGCTCGTCGTGGGCGATGCCGCAGCCCGTGTCCTTGACCTTGAAGAGCAAGGTGCCGGCGTGCTCGTACTTGCCCTCGGCGACGGTGACGGTGACCGTGCCGCGGGCGGGCGTGAACTTGATCGCGTTGGAGATCAGGTTCATCAGGACCTGGACGACGCGGCGGCTCTCCGCCGCGCAGCGCGGCAGAAGCGGCGCGAAGTCCTTGTTAATCTTCACGCCCTTGGCGGTGGCCATGGCGCGAAGCGAGTCGGCGGCGTCGTCGACGAGCATACGGGCGTCGGAGGGTTCCTTGACGATCGCGAGCTTGCCGGCCGCGATCTTGCTGTAATCCATGATGTCGTTCACGAGACCTTCGAGCCTCATCGTGTTGCGGATCGCCAAGGAAAGCATCTGCTTCTCATCGCCCTGGAGGCGGCCTTCGATCTGCTCCGACAGGATCTCGAGGCCGAGGCGGATGGAGGTGACCGGCGCGCGCAGCTCGTGGGCCAGATAGGCGGCCTGGACCTTGGGCTGGGGGCGTTGGATCACGGCGGGAATAGGCTTCGCGGGCGTCGGCAGAATCGCCGGCGCCTCGCGGATCACCATGTCCTCCCACTGCGGCTGTATCGCGTCCATGTTTGGAGTATACCCCCCACCCTGTTACAGGCTTATTACGCTTAAACTTACACCAGTCCTATGCAACTTTTCGCGCCCTCAATCGTATAGTAGGTAGGATGGCAGACATGGACTGGGACGCGCTGATCGACGCGAACGCCAATAAGGCCTATTGCTTCGCCATGGGGCTGTGCGGCAATGAGGAGGACGCCAAGGAGCTCGTCCAGGAGGCCTTCGCCAAGGCCATGGACCGCATCGGCACGCACGACTCGAGCCAGCCGTTCGAAGCCTGGTTTCTGACCATATTGAAGCACCTGTATCTGGACGGGATGAAGAGGCACGAGAAACGCTTCGGCCAGTCCCTGGAGCAGCCTCTGAGCGAGACGGGGCTGACGGTGGCCGATGGGATCGCCGATAGCCGAGAGATGTCCCTGCTGGAACGCCTGGAGCGCCAGGAGTCCGCGAAGCTGGTGCGCCGGGCCATGCGGGTGCTTACGCCGGACGCGCGGGCGGTGCTGCTGATGATCGATTTGGAAGGGCTTAGCTATGAGCAAACGGCCGCCGTGATGGGCTGTCCGTTGAACACGCTGCGCTCGCGCATCGTTCGCGCCCGCGCCGCGCTGAAGGAACGACTGCTGGCCCTGGAGGTAACCTTATGAATGAAGACGACGAAGCTCGCCTGTCCAAGGCGGCCATGAAATCCTTGATGGTCCCGGCGCCGGAAAGTCTGAAGGCGGATCTCAAGCGCATGGCCCGAAACCGCAAGCCTAAGCCGTCGATTTGGGACGGGCTGAGGGAAGCCCTCACGGAGCGGGCCTGGGCCTATGGAGCGGGCGCCGCGTTCGCGGCCGCCGGCATCGGAGCCCTGATCATCCGCGCAGTTCCGGAGCGCGAGGCCGCGCAGGGCGTCCCGGCGCGTCCCGTTCAGCGACTCGAGAGCGTCGCGCCGCAGGCGCTGGCGGATATGTGGTCGGACGACGCGGGAGAAGACAATGACGAAATATAGCCTCGCCGTTCTGCTCGCGCTGGCGGCCCTCCCCCTTCAGGCCAAGCCGCGCGCTCCGCGTCCCGGCGCCGAGGAGCTGGTGCTGAAGGCGCTGGCTGGGCCCGCGACGAGCTACACTGCGGTCGAACGCGTGCAGGTCTTTCTTCCCGGCCGGAAGCCGAAGGCCCTGAAGGTGAATGTCGCGGCCCTGCCCGGAAAAGTGCGCCGCGAGGTTCTCCCTCCCAAGAAGAAGGCGGCGCCGCTCGTGCAGGCCCGCGAACGGGAAAAGGCCGGGACGGGGCTCGCCCGCCTGCGCGCGCTTTACGAGATCTCGGTGTCGACCGGCGGCGTCGTGGCCAAGCGCAAGACCTGGAAGGTCGAGCTCAGGCTCAAGTCCGGGATTCTTCGCCGCGCGCTGTGGGTGGATCGCGACAGCGGCCTGCTCATGAAGCGCGAGACTTACCGCGACGACGGGAGCCTGGCGCGGCGGGAGCGGATCGTGAAGCTCGAGCTGCCGGCCGCCGTGGAGGCCGCGGGATTTGAGATCGAGTCCGCCTCCGGGCCTTGGTCGCCGGACGGCTATGTCCTCGCGGCCGAGGGCGGCGGGACGCGGCGCTACTCCAACGGCCTCGAGAGCTATGTGGTCGCGGCAACCGCCGGAAAAATCGTCGTGACCGGCGATCTCGCCGAGGACGACGCGGCGCGCGTGCGCGAGTCGGCGGCCAAGTGACCCTCATGGAACAGGAGCGCCCGCGAGAGAAGCTGGCGCGCCGCGGGCCCGAGGCGCTGACGGACGCGGAATTGGTGTCCGTCATCCTGAGCGTGACCGCCCGGCGCGCCGAATCGATCGTCAAAGAAGGCGGCGGCCGCGGCCGCGAGGCCGCTCTGGAAGAATACGCGAAGCGCCGCCGCGCCTTCGACCCGCGTCCGGTCGTGGATGGGGCGCGCGCGGCCGCGGGCCTCGTGCCGGCCGAGGCGCGCTGCGCCCGCAAGGAGCATTTTCTCGTGCTGTGCCTGAACGCCCGCCGCCAGCTGCTGCGCATCGAGACGGTCTCCGTCGGGACCTTGTCCGCGAGCCTTGTCCATCCGCGCGAGGTGTTCGCTCCCGCCATCTCCCACGGCGCCGCCGCGGTCGTCGCCGTCCATAATCACCCGTCGGGCGACCCGTCGCCCTCCGCAGAGGACCGCGAGGCGACGCGCCGGCTTCAGCGCGCGGGAGAGCTCCTCGGCATCCCCCTGGCCGATCATGTCATCGTGTCCGAGAGCTCTTTTTTCAGCTTCCGGGAAAGCGGGCTGCTGTGACTGTTCCCGGAAACAGTTAAAATCATTCATGCTTCCGGTCCTGACCTTATTTTTGATTCCCGTCGGGGGCGGTATTCCCGCCGGCGTGCTGCTCGCGCGCAAGCTCGGCCTCGCTTGGCATACGGCCGCGGGGCTTTATTTCGTCTCGGACCTGATCCTGGCCTGCGTCTTCGAGCCGGTCCTGCGCCTGCTCGCGGCCTTCGCCCGGCGGACCCCGCTCTTGGCCCGGATGGGCGAGGCGATGAAGGCCGCGATGGACCGCAGCGCGTCGCTGTACGGCGGCGTGAGCGCGGGACCGTTCACCCTCATCCTGATCGCCTTCGGCGTGGACCCGATGACGGGCCGCGCCGCGGCGATGGCGGCGGGGCACGGGTTCGTCGCGGGCTGGGCCATCGCGATCGCGGGCGACATGCTCTATTACGGCGTGATCGCGTACTCGACCTTGCGCCTCGAAGCCTACTTCAAGGATCCCAACACGACGATATTCATCGTGCTCGCCGCGATGATCGGCGTCCCGATGCTGGTCCGCCGCCTGAAACTGGCATACTCTAAAAGATGACCCGCGCCCGACTCCTGCTGGCCGCCGTCCTGCTCTCGGGCTGCGACACTTATCACTTCCTGTCCGGCACGATCCAGGAGGACGCGCGGCGTCCGGTTCAGGCCATGAAGCATTACGAGAAGTTCCTCGCCTCCCGCCCCAAGGATCCGCGCGCATGCGAGGTTCATCTGCGCGCGGCCGAGCTGTACCGGACCGTCTTCAACCGTTGTGAAGAGGCGCGCGTGCACTATGAAGCCGCCGCCCGGGATTTCCCGCGGCAGACGGCCTGCCTCGAGCGCGCCAAGACCGGACTATTGCGCTGCCCCGACTACTTCCCGACCGACGCGGGGCGGACCTGGATCTACGTCGACAGCGCCAGCGGCGGCAAGGCGATGCGCCTCGAATGGGAGGCGCGCGCGTCCTCGGGGAGCGTCGGCTCGATCGTCTCGGCGATGTACGCCGGCGACCGGCGCATCGAGGCCAAGACCGAGTTCTTTCAGAAAGCGGACTGGGCGGTGTGGCGGGTCGACAAGGACGGACGCGAAGCGATCCTGCGCTACCCGTACAACGAGGCGATGGCCTGGTCCGCCAAGCGCGGCAAGACGAAGGTCGAGTACCTGGTCGTTTCCGGCTCGACGACGGTCAACGTCGCCGCCGGCGTGTTCAGCGGCTGCCTCAAGATCCGCGAATCGGAATCGACCTTCAAAAACGCCTGGAGGTACGACTACTACTGCCCGGGCGTCGGCCGCGTGAAGACGACCATCGGCGGTCCGGGCTACGAGAACCCGAACACGGAGCTCCTGCGGTTTGGTAAAATAGATTAGGCCGCTTCCCCGTCGATGAAACTCCCTCGCCCCCTCTCGCACTCGTCGATCACGCTCTACAACGAGTGCCCCCAGAAGTACAAGTTCAAGTACGTCGACAAGATCCCCGAGAAGCCCAAGCACTTCTTCTCTTTCGGCCAAAGCGTCCACCTCGCGCTCGAGTACTTCTACGGCCCGAAGGAACCCAAGGCCCCTTCCCTCGAGGATCTGCTCAAGCACTATCGCGAGATCTGGGTGAAGCCGGGCTATCGCGACGAGAACCAGGAAGCGGAGTACTTCGAGGAAGGCCGCCAGATCCTCACGCGCTTTCACGATAAGCACGCGAAATCCTTTCATGTGCCCTTCTCCGTCGAGTACAACTTTAATTTTGAATATGAAGGGGTCCCCCTGACGGGAAAGGTGGACCGGATCGACGAGTTGCCCGACGGACGTCTGTCCATCCTCGACTACAAGACCGGCAAGAAGCTCGCGGCCGGTCGCCTGGACATCGACGCGCAGCTCACGATGTATCAGTTCGCGGCGGAGAGCCAGCTCGGCAAAGAGGTCGGCGAGCTCATCTTCTATCACCTCCCCACCCTGAAGGAGCACCGCACGACGCGCCGCGACAAGCCGCTGGTCAAGGAGCTGACGGCGCGCATCGTGGACACGGCGACGGGCATCGACAAGGACCGCTTCGACCCCAAGCCCACCGAGAACGCCTGCCGCTGGTGCGACTATAAGCCGATATGCCCCATTTATAAGGACCAGTACGCCGGCATGCCGTCCGTCGCCGCGAAGGCCGCGGGCGAGCCGGAGCTCGCGGCGCTCGTGGACCGCTACGGCGACGCGCTGGCCAAGATCGAGGCGGCCAAGGCCGAGGCCGCCGCCGCGGCCAAGGAGCTCGCCGCCGCGCTCAAGAAGAAGAATTATGCGCGCGCCTTCGGCGAACGCTTCGAGGTGACCGCCTCCCCCGCCGTGAAGTGGGAGTTCGCGGATAAGAAGAAGGTTCTCGAGATGCTGAAAAAGGCCGGCGTCTACGAGCAGGTGCTGGCGCCGTCGGCCCCTCTCGTCAACAAGCTCATCGAGGACAAGGCGACGGACGCGGACCTCCGCGCGCGCCTGACCGAGATCGGCGAGCGCGTCGACACGACGGACCTGAAGCTCAAGGGCTTATGAAGACCCGCGACCTTCTGCTGGCGCTCGATCAGGGCTCTTCCTCCTCCCGCGCCGTGCTGTTCGACCTCACGGGCAAGATCGTCGCCCTCGTTCAGAGGCCGGTGCGCACGAAGCGGCCCAGGGCGGGCTGGGCGGAGCACGATCCGCTCGAGCTGGCCAAAACCCTCGAGGCGGCTCTCGATGGGGTCCTGACCAAAATCGGCCCGAAGGACCGCGTGCTCGCCGCCGGCCTCGCCGTCCAGCGCTCCACGATCGTGTTCTGCGAGAAGGGCACCTTCAAGCCCGCCGCCCCCGCCCCGTCCTGGATGGACGGCCGCGCCGCCGAATTCGTGGCGCCCCTTCAGGACCGCCAGGGCGAGGTGCACGGCCTGTCGGGCCTGTACGCCACTCCTTATTATTCCGCCCCCAAGATCCGCTGGTTCCTCGACCGCGAGCCCAAGGTGCGCGCGCTGGCGGATTCCGGCCGCCTGCTGTGCGCGCCGGTCTCGACCTTTCTCGCCGCGCGCCTGACCAAGGGCGCGGTCGTCGCGGCCGATCCGACGTGCGCCCAGCGCACCTTGCTTATGAACCTGGACACGGCGGCCTGGGATCCGGGGCTGCTGGCCTTGTTCGGCCTCTCCGCCGAGATCCTCCCCTCCATCCGCTCCTCCGCGGGCGAATGGGGCGTCATCGAGCGCAAGGGCCGCAAGATTCCCCTGCTCGCGACGGTCGGCGATCAGCAGTCGGCGGCGATCGGCTTGGGCGCGGCGAACGAGGGCGACGCGGTGGCCAACTACGGCACCGGGGCGTTTCTCCTGCGCCACACCGGCCCGCGCCCCGAGCGCGCGCCCGGCCTTCTCGCCTCGGCGGCCGCGACGGTGGGTCAGCTGCGCGGCTACTATCTCGAGGGCACGGTGCACGCCGCGGGGACCTCGTTCGAGTGGCTCAAGGACAATCTCGGCCTGATGCAGGACTCCCGGGCCATCGACGAGGCCTTCAAAAAATCTAAACGGCGAGTGCTCATGCTGCCGGCGATAGGCGGCCTCGGCGCTCCGCGGTGGGATTACAAGACGAAGACCGCCTTCTTCGGGCTCGATTCTCAGACCACGAAGCACGATCTCGTGCGCGCCACCGCCGAAGGCCTGTGCCTGCTCCTGGCCGACGCGGCGGCGGTGATGACGGCCTCGGGCTCCCCTGTGACGCGCGCGCGCGTCGCGGGCGGCCTGTCGCGCGCCGACGCGATGATGAGCTTCCAGGCCGACGCGCTCGGCGCGGTGCTCGAGCGGCGCAAGGAGGTCGAGGCGACGGCTCTTGGCGCCGCGATCCTCGCCGCGAAGGCGGCGGGCCTCCCGGACCCGGAGCGCATGGCCGACGCGCGCGTCGAGAAGACCTTCGCTCCTAAGTCCGACGAGGCCGCGCGCGCCAAGCGCCGCGCGGAATGGACGGCCTTCGTCGAATCGACCCAGCGCCTGAGCCGCGAGATCGGGCTGTAAGGCCTTTTTTTAATCGGGCCTTAAGGCCTAGAAATCTTCGCCGCTTTTTTCTGGCTGTGCTACAATAATTCGCATGACCCGCCGATACCTCCCCCTCGTGGCCGTGCTTCTCGCCGTAGCCGGATGCGATTTCAAAGAAACGCGTTCCGGATCGATTACCTTGACCGGATCCTCCGGGATCCCGCTCGCGGGCCGCAACGGCGCCGCCGAGCTCGTCGCAGGCAAGACGGAGATCACCTTCAAGAAAGGTTCCTCCGACAAGTCCATCGCGATCAAGGTCCGACAGCCCAGCCGCCCCGACATCGAGCTCGAGGCTAAGGTTAACGGTGACTACACGACCGGGAACTTCACGCTGAAGGGCTCCGAGATCGGCCAGCCCGTCGACATGACCAGCGCTCGCGACTACGCGATCACCGGCCAGCGGGTCCACTACACGAGCTGGGAGAACATGGGCAGCCAGGAATGCCTGGTCGAGATCAGCTTCGATCCCTGCGACGAGAACTGGAACGTGTCGTTCCGCTCCGCGGACGGCAAGGCGCTCGGCTCCTTCTCTTCGCGCTACTCGTTCCGCTGCAACGAGTCTCGCCGCCAGCAGTTCTGCCGCCGCGACCCGATCCGCGAGCCTCACTTCCCGCGCGACCGCCACGGAATTCTCAACCGCGCCTCGGCGATCGAGCCCGCGAACCTGAAGTTCGACTAGTTCAAGCCTTAGGTTAGCCGCTTACTTGGACGGCCGGCGTCGCTTTCAGCGACGCCGGCCGTCGCATTTACGCCGAAGATCGGGGGTAACCTTTGGTATAATGACCTGCCGTCGGAGAAACCCATGAAAAAGACCCTTCTCGCCTCGCTCCTTCTCGCTTTCGCCGGCGCCGCTTCCGCCCTCTCGTTCGAGGACGCCGGCCAGCAGGCCAGCTCGCTGAGCCTTCGCGCCGCCGCGCTCGCCGCCCAGGTGCAGCCTCGCGCCGCCCGGGGCAACCCGCGCCGCCGCGGCATCGCGACCATCAAGGGCGCGGCCAACAACTCCCCTTTCGAGCTCACGATCGTCAAGCCGACCGGCGAGGTGACGGGCGCGTCGAACCTGAGCGGCATCACCCTCAAGATCGACTATGAGGCCGGCACGATCAAGGGCGGCGCCAACCGCAGCCCCGTGGACCTGGCCTTCGACGAGAACGCCGGCACGCTCAAGGGCGGCGCCAATTACTCCCCCGTCGACCTGACCTACGACTATAAGAACCACGTCGTCACCGGCGCGCTCGGCCTGGCCCCCTTCGAATTGCGCTACGACCGCGCCACGGGCCGGATCACCGGGGCCGCCAACGGCAGTTCCGTCGGCCTCGTCTACGATGAGGTTTCGGGCAGCCTGAAGGGCGGCGCGAACGGCGCCGCGGTGGACCTCGTTGTCGACAACCTGACGATCGACGAAGTCCTGACCAAGTACGTCTTCCTGATCCTCGCCCGGAACAACTAGTTCGAGCGCTGCCGGTAATATTTGCTCTTCCCGGGAAGAGTAAATATTATCACCAGCAGAACGGTTCGGGCTGCATTCGTCGCGGGACTGCCCAGGCGGATTTTGGGTTAGCGGCGCAGGTGGGACAGAAGCTTTTCGAAGCTCAGGCCGGCGAAGCCGCCGAGCTCGATGTCGGCGATGGACAGGTCCTGGCCGTCGTTGGAGCCGTTGCGGTAGGCGGCGGTCTTCATGCCCGCGCGCTTGGCGGCGAGCAGGCCGATCGAGGAGTCCTCGATCGCGAGGCACTCGACGGTGGGCAGGTTCAGGCGCGCCGCGGCCTCCAGATAGATGTCGGGCAGCGGCTTGGTCTTTCCCCCCACGTCGTCGGCCGACACGATCGTGTCGAGCAGCGGCGACAGCGCGAAGCGGTCCACGACCATCTTGATCCAGTGCGCGGGCGAGGATGAGGCGATCGCGGTCTTGATCCCCAGGTGCTTGAGCTCGCGCGCCAGGTCCAGGAAGCCGTCGGCGCACTCGACGCGCTGCTCGTAGACCTTTTTGGCGGTGATGTCGCAGTGCTGCAGAAATTCGTTCTTGGAAACGGTTACCTCAAATTCTTTTATCAGGAAGCGGTGCAGGTCCTCGACGCCGAGGCCGACGGCCCGCTCGTCGTGGTCCTTCGTCCAGGCGGGCGCCAGCTCGCGGAAATAGCGGGCCTCGAGGGACTTCCACTCGGCCTCGCTGTTGACGATCACGCCGTCCATGTCGAAGATGACCGCCTTCATGAGGCTTCGGGGGCTTCGAGCTGCTGGTAGCGGGTGAGCGTGGCGTAGACGCCGTTTTTGGCGAGCAGCTCGCCGTGGGTGCCCGATTCCTCGATTTTTCCATGGCGCATGACGACGATGCGGTCGGCCTTCTGCACGGTGGAGAGGCGGTGCGCGATCATTACGACGGTGCGGCCCGGGTAGAGGCGCTCCATGGCGTTCTGCACGGCGCGCTCGCTGCCGGCGTCGAGGTTCGAGGTCGCCTCGTCGAGTATCAGGAGCTTGGGGTCCTTGAGGACGGCGCGTGCGATGGCGAGGCGCTGGCGCTGGCCTCCCGAGAGCCGCGCGCCGCGGTCGCCGAGCGGCGTGTCGAGGCCCTGGGCCATCGCGCCGACGAACTCGGCGGCGTCGGCGATCTCGAGGGCCTTCGACACCTCGGCGCGGGTCGCGCCCTCGCGGCCGATGGCGACGTTGCCCAGCACGGTGTCGTTGAAGAGTATGGTTTCCTGGGAGACGAGGCCTAAACGCCGGCGGAGCTCGTGCGAGGACATGTCTTTTAAGTCGATGCCGTCGATCAGTATGCGGCCTTCGGTCGGGTCGAACAAGCGCAGCAACAGATGAACGAACGTCGTTTTACCGGAACCCGATGGACCGGCCAATGCCACGACCTCGCCCGGTTTGATCGTGAGCGAAACGTCCTTTAACGCCCACAGCTCGCGGGACGGATATTTGAACGAAACATTCTCGAACACCACCCCTTTGGTCAGGGAAGGAAACGGCAACGGATGAAGCGGCTCGACGACGGACGGACTTTCGTCTAAGATCGAGAAAATCCGTTCCGCCGCGGCCATGCCCAGCTGGAAGGTGGAGTTCATCTGCGCCAGATTCTTGATCGGACCGTAAGCCATGAAGAATGAACCGATAAACACCGCGAACTGCGGGGCGGTCATCTTTCCGGCGCCGATGGCGCTGCCGCCGAGCCAGATGATCGCGGCCATGATCAGGGAGCCCAGGAACTCCATGAGCGGGCCCGAGAGCGCGGTCGCGCGGAAGTAGCGCATCATCTGGTGAAAAAATTCGTCGTTCTCGACGCGGAACTTCACGATCGAGCCTTTCTCGTAGTTGAACGATTTCACGACGAGCATGCCCTGCAGGCTTTCCTGGAAGCGGTGATAAATCTCCCCCATCACCTCCTGGCCGCGGCGCCCGGAGGAGCGGAGCTTTCGGCCGAGCACGCCCAAAACTCCGCCCGCCATGGGAATGACGACTAAAGCGACGAGCGCGAATTTGGGATTGGTGGTGATCATGATGGCGAGCACCACCACGATCGTCAACGAATCACGAATGGCGTACAACGGGACAAATTGTAAGGCGGATTGCAGCGCGGTCATGTCGTTGGTCAGCTTGGACAGGACCTCGCCGGCCTTGGACTTCCAGAAGAAGTCCATCGAGAGGGCGTGCAGATGGGTGAACAGGTCTTCCCGGATTTCCTGGGTGATCTTCTGGCCGAGCCAGGACATCAGGTAGCTCTGCGTGTACTGGAAAATGAGCTTGAGGAAGAAAATGACGGGGATCATCAGCGCCACGCGCTTGAGCTGGACGGGGTCGGAGTCGATGAACAGGCTGTTCGTGATCGGCCCGAGGACCTTGACGAGCGCGCCGTTGAGGGAGGCGACGCAGACCATGACGCCGGTCGCCTGGAGCAGGCGCAGGCGGTGGGGCCTGACGTAGCCGAGGAGGCGGTCGAGCGAGCGGCGGTCCGCGCTCACTTCGCCCCGACCGCCGAGAGCTTCGGCAGCGCGAGCTTCATCGCGGCCAGGGCCTTCTCGATGTTCTCGACGGAGTTCGCGTAGGAGAAGCGCAGGTAGCCTTCCCCTAAGGCGCCAAAGGAGGTGCCGGGAAGGCAGGCCACGCCCGCCTCGGAGAGCAGGGCGTCGGCGAGGGCTTTGGACTTGAGCCCGGTGCCGGCGATGTTCGGGAAGACGTAGAACGCGGCCTGCGGCGTCTTGCAGGTGACGCCGGGCAGGGAGTTCAAGCCTTTCACGATGACGTCTCGCCGCTTCTTGAACTCGGCGACCATAGCCGTCACGGAGGCTTGCGGGCCGTTCAGCGCCTCGATGGCGGCGATCTGGGAGAAGGACGAAACGCAGGAGTGATCGTTGGTGGCGAGCTTCGCGATCGCGTCGATCAGCCACCTCGGGCCGACGCCGTAGCCCAGGCGCCAGCCGGTCATGGCCCAGGTCTTAGAGAATCCATCGAGGAGGATCGAGCGCTCCTTCATGCCGGGGTAGGACAGCAGGGAGTGGTGTGTGCCTTCGTAGACGATGCGGGAGTAGATCTCGTCGGTGAGCAGCATCGCGTCGGGGAACTTGGCGAGGGCTTTCGCGACGCGGTCCATCGTCTCGCGGGTCATCACGCCGCCCGTGGGATTGGCGGGCGAGTTAAGGATGACGAGCTTCGTCTTCGGGGTGAGGAGCTTCTCGAACTCGACCGGATCGAAATCGAAATCGCGCTCCTCGCGGATCGGCAGGGGCACGGGCTTGCCCCCCGCGTAGTTGATCATGGACTCGTAGATCGGGAAGCCGGGGTTCGGGTAGATCACCTCGTCGCCCGGCTCGATCAGGGCGAGGATGGTGAAGAAGATGATCGGCTTGCCGCCGGGAACAAGGATGGTCTCTTCAGGAGCGTAGCGGACGTCGCGCGTCCGCGTTACATATTCAGCGACGGCCGCGCGGGCTTCCGGAAGTCCGGCGGCCGGCCCGTAATGGGTGAAGCCGTCGTCGAGCGCCTTCTTGGCGGCGTCGCGGATGTTGGCGGGCGTGTCGAAGTCCGGCTCGCCGATCTCGAGGTGGACGATCTTGCGCCCCTGGGCTTCGAGGGCGCGGGCGCGGGCCAGTACTTCGAAGGCGGTCTCCGTCCCGAGGCGCGAAAAGCTCTGTGCCAGGCGCATGACGGGATTTTAGCCTAAATTAGGCCGCGCGGCCCAGGATGCGGCGCTGCTCGGCGTCTCCCAGCACCATGAAGCGGCCGTCGGCGTACGCGTAGACGACGTTGTCGGCGCCGCTGAGCGTGCCTTCGACGAGCACGAGCCGATGCCGCTCGCGGATCAAGCGGGTCTCGACGAGCATGGTCGCCCCCACCGGCACGACCTTGCGAAACTCCGTGGTCAGGCGCGTGGTCATGACGGGACGGTCGGCGAGCCAGGCGGCGGCGCCCAAGGCCTCGTCGAGCGCCGTCAGGATCGCCCCGCCGTGGACGGAGCCGGGGGCGCCCTCGGACAGGGGGCCGAAGCGGGCGGTGGCCACGAGGGAGCCGTCGTGGCGGCGGTAGTACTTGAGGACGATGCGGTCCTCGGTCGCGGTCATGCCCGCGAAGGCTCCCCGAGCCTCGGCGAAGGGGAATGGCTGCACGGCCTCCCATCCGGGAAGGGGCCAGGGCGCGGCGGGGGTTTCGCTCATTCCGGCATTTTAGGAAATTTGACGGCCGCCGGGTCGCCGTTCAGAGCGTTCATGAACGCGATGAGGTCCCTCTTCTCTTCCGAGGTGAGGCTCAGGGGTTTGATGCGGCCGTCGAGGTGGGCGTTTTGGTTTCCGCCGCGGTCGTAGTAGTCCACGACGGCCTCCAAGGTCGCCTCGGAGCCGTCGTGCATGTAGGGGGCGGTGTGCTTCAGGTTGCGCAAGGTCGGCGTCTTGAAGGCGCCCGTGTGCTTCTCGTCCTTGGTCTGGCCGAAGCGGCCGGGGCTCGGCGCGGCCCCGTTCACGCCGACGCCGATGTTGTGAAAATCCGAGTTGGAGAAGTTGAAGCCGTCGTGGCAGATCGCGCAATTGGCCTTGCCGTGGAAAACGTGGTGGCCGCGGATCGCGGGCTCGCTCATCGCCTTCTTATCCCCCGCCTGCCACTTGTCGTAGGGCGAGCCGCCGGTGAGCACGGTGCGCTCGAAGGTCGCGATCGCCTTGGCTACCCGGTCGATGTCGATGGCCGCGTCACCGAAGGCCTTCTTGAAGAGCGGCGCGTAGCCCTTGATCGACTTCAGACGGGCGACTGCCTCCTCGTGGGTGAAGCCCATCTCGAGCGGGTTCTGGATCGGGCCCTTGGCCTGCTCCTCGAGGCTCGGGGCGCGGCCGTCCCAGAACTGGAACTCCATGTAGGCGGCGTTGAGCACGGTCGGCGCGGAGACGCCGCCCTTCTGGCCCTTGATGCCCGTCGACACCGGCGCCTGGTCGGTCCAGCCCTTTTCCGGCGCGTGGCAGGTCGCGCAGGAGACGGTGCCGTCGCGGGAGAGGCGCTTGTCGAAATAGAGCTTCTTGCCGAGGTCGACCTTGGCGTCGGTGACCGGATTGTCCGCGGGGACGTCGGGCGCCTGGAGGCCGAGCGGAACCTTATACGGATACTCGGGGCCGTCGAAGTCGCCGGCCCGGGCGGCAAGGGCGGTCGTGCAGAGCAGCATGGCGGCGAGGAATCGGATCATGGCTTCTCCAGTAGATAATAATTATCAACTGATACATTATATCACTAGTGCCGAATCCTGTCAAGCCGGACGGACGGTCGTATTTCCAACGTTGGAAGTGCGGGCGATAACTTAGCGCTTCCCCATCGAGGCGGACCCTCTCAGCTCATCCGGTGTGCGGTAAATAATTTTTTTACGAGCGGCGGCCGCGGGCGAAACATGGAGATAGAGCCACTCGCGGTAGCGGGCCAGGCCCTCGGCGAAGCCGCGCTTGACGGCCGCGTCGTCGGCCGCCTTCTCGAAGGCCTCGACCGTCTTGCCTCCGGGGCGCGCGGCGTAAGCCCAGCCGAGCCCCAGCAGATCCATTCTGCCCATCTCCGTGTAGGCTTCGATATGGGCGAGCTCGTGGGCAAGGATCGCTTTCTCCGCGTCGGGCGGCGGCGGGTCTTGGCAGAGCTTCTTGTTGACGAACACCGCGTAGATGCGATCCTTCGGAGCGCGCCAGGCGTAGCGAGGACGGGCCATGAAGAAGGAATCGCCGGAATCGAAGGTCTCAAGGACCAGATTGTGGCCCGCGAGGCGCGGAAAGGCGGCGCGCAGGGAGGTGATTTCCTCCGCGACGCGCGCCAGGCACGAGGTCTCGGCGCGGGCGCCGAGGGCTAAAAAGAGGAGCAGAAAGGTCACTGGTTGCAGTGTACGGTAATTTGGTTGAATCCGGGAAGCCGCTCGTCGAGACCCGGAGGACGAATGATCACCGCATCCCTGCCCGAAGTGCACCCCCTTCTGAAGGATTTCCTGTCGCGCAAGGTCCACAAGCTCCTCATCGACGGCGTGCCCGCCGACGCCCTCTCGGGCAAGACTTTCACCACCCTCAACCCCGCGACCGGCGAGACGCTCGGCGCCGTCGCCGAGGCCGACTCCGCCGACATCGACCGCGCCGTCGCGGCCGCGCGTAAGGCGCTCGAGGGCCCCTGGTCCAAGATGTCCCCCGCCGAACGCGAGAAAGTCCTTCATAAGGCCGCCGACCTCCTCGAGGCCCGCGCGGAGGCCTTCGCCCAGCTCGAGACTCTCGACAACGGCAAGCCGATCCGCGAGGCGAAGAACGGCGACCTGCCCTTGGCCATCGGGCTGTTTCGCTACTTCGGCGGCTGGCCCACGAAGATACACGGCGAGACCACCCCGGTCTCGGTGCCTTACTTCCCGGGCGCCAAGTTCCTCCACTATACGGTGCGCGAGCCTGTCGGCGTGGTGGGTGCGATCATTCCTTGGAACTTCCCCCTCTTGATGGCCGTCGAGCGCCTCGCGCCCGCGCTCGCCTGCGGCAACGCGATCGTGCTTAAGCCCGCCGAGCAGACGCCTTTGAGCGCTCTTTGGCTCGGAGAGCTTCTTCTGGAGGCGGGCGTGCCCGCCGGCGTCGTGAACGTGGTGCCGGGCTTCGGGCCCACCGCCGGCGCCGCGATCTCCAAGCACATGGGCATCGACAAGGTTACCTTCACCGGATCGACCGAGGTCGGCCGCGAGGTCGTGAAAGCGTCGGCCGGCAACATGAAGCGCATTTCCATGGAACTGGGCGGGAAATCTCCCAATATCGTGTTCGCCGACGCGGATCTCGAGGCCGCGGCCAAGGGCATCTTCATGGGCATCTTCTACAATCAGGGCCAGTGCTGCTCCGCCGGCTCCCGGGTGTTCATCGAGCGTCCGGCCTACGACAAGATGGTCGCCGCGCTCGCCGAGCGCGCGAAGACGGTTAAGCAAGGTAATCCGCTCGACCCCAAGACGCACATGGGCCCGCTGGTCTCGGCCGAGCAGCGCGACCGCGTCCTGTCCTACATCGAAGCGGGCAAGAAAGAGGGCGCGCAGCTCCTCTCCGGCGGCGAGGCCGCCGCCGGCCCCGGATTCTTCGTCCAGCCCACCGTGTTCGGCGGCGTCAAGGACGAGATGAAGATCTCCCGCGAGGAGATCTTCGGGCCCGTCGTCGCCGTCATGCCCTTCGACACCCTCGACGAAGTCATGGCGCGCGCGAATTCCTCAGACTACGGCCTCGTCGCCGCGGTGTGGACCAAGGACGTCAAGAAGGCCCACCAGGCCGCCGCCAAGCTCAAGGCCGGCACCGTCTGGATCAACTGCTACCACTTCGTCGACGCGGCGGCTCCGTGGGGCGGCGTCAAGCAATCGGGATATGGTCGTGAGAAAGGCCAATACGCTTTGGAGAACTACACCTCGCTTAAATCGGTGTGGGTTGACCTGAACTGATGGCCCAGACCGCGGCCCCTGAAGTGTTGGTCGAAATAGACGGGGCGATTGGCGTCGTTACGCTCAATCGCCCTCAGGCTCTGAATGCGCTGTCGATCGCGGTCGTGGATGCGATGATCGAGGCTTTGGGAGGTTTCGATCGGGATCCGAAAATCAAAGCGATGGTCTTGGCCGGTCTCCCCAAGGCGTTCGCCGCAGGCGCGGACATCGGTGAACTGAAAAACGTCACCGGCGCCGCAGGCGCCGAAAAACAGCTGGCCCATCACCTGTCGCATTGGGATAAAATCGGTCTGTTGAAAAAACCCATCGTCGCCGCGGTCTCGGGCTTCGCTCTCGGCGGCGGGTGCGAATTGGCGATGGCATGCGACATGATCGTGGCGTCCGAAACCGCCGTTTTCGGCCAGCCTGAGGTTCAGATCGGCGTGATGCCGGGTGCAGGTGGTACGCAGCGTTTAACGAAGATCGTTGGAAAAGCTCTTTCCATGGAGATGAACCTCACGGGCCGAAGGCTCACGGCGCGCGAAGCGTTGTCGTTCGGCTTGGTCAACAAGGTCGTTCCCGTGGAGTCGTATCTCTCCGAAGCCAAAAAATTGGCTCATTCCATCGCCGCTCAACCGCCGCTCGCCGTGCAGGCGGCGAAAGCTTCAGTCCGCGCAGCCGTCGATTCGAAGTTGTCGGAAGGTCTGGAATTCGAGCGCCAGTCATTTTTCCGTTTGTTCGATTCAGCGGACCAGAAAGAGGGCATGAAGGCATTTTTCGAAAAGCGTAAACCCGTCTGGAGCGGCAACTAATATGACCGAAACCGCGACTCAGGAGCTGTTGATCGAGCAAAAGGACGGAGTCCTCATCCTTACCTTGAACCGTCCCGAAGTCCTCAATGCCTTGACCATGGGCATGATGAAAGGGATCAAGGAAGCCCTCAAGAAAGCGGAGTCCGACAAGTCCGTCAAAGCCATCATCATCACCGCGTCCGGCCGCGCCTTCTGCGCCGGCGCCGACCTCGGCGACCTCAAGAAGCGCCAGGCCGTCAAATCCTTCTCCCTCGGCGACGAGCTCCGCGACCATTTCAATCCGCTCGTCGCTCAAATCCGCAAGCTGGAAAAGCCCGTCATCGGCGCGATCAACGGCTTGGCCGCCGGCGCCGGCGCGAGCATCATCCTCGCGACGGACCTGAAAGTCTGCGCTGAGAAAGCCACTTTCTTGAATGCGTTCGTGCGCGTCGGCCTGGTCCCCGACTCCGGCATGACCTACTCTCTGCCCCGCTTCGCCGGCTACTCGAAGGCCCTCGAGCACATGTGGCTCGCCAAGCCCGTGACCGCGGAGCAGGCGTTGTCCTGGGGCTGGGTGAACAAGGTCGTCCCCGCCGAGTTCGTCCTCGTCGAGGCGCAGATGCTGGCGGCCGAGCTCGCCAAGATGCCCCCCCTCGCCCTCGCGCTCACCAAGCGCGCCGTGAACCGCTCCCTTGAGGCGCCGAGCCTCGACGACCAGATGGAGTACGAAGCCCAGCTCCAGGAAATCCTCGGCAGAACCCAAGACCACTCCGAAGGAGTGACCGCCTTCCTCGAGAAGCGTCCCGCCCAGTTCAAAGGAGAATGATCATGACCCTCGAACCCAATCGCGTCCGCGAAGAGAAGCTCCTCGCCAAGATCGCCAAAGGCCAGAAGATCACCGAGCTGTCGGAGATGAGCGACGAGTACCGCGAGCACCTGCTCAACCTCATGTCCATGCAGGCCGACTCCGAGCTGGCGGGCGCGTTCGGCTACGTGCCGTGGATTCAGAAGTCCCCTGATATCAAAGAAACGCTGCAGGTCGCGCAAATCGTCAAGGACGAGGTGCGTCATGCGCGCGTGATGTACCGCCTGCTCGAGGGGATGGGCGTGGACGTGGACGAGTACTACAAGACGCATAACTTCGCGCTTCGCGTGAATGCCGACGACATCGGGACCCTGCGCGCCGCCGACGACAAGCGCGTCAACATCTTCTACTACCCGATCGACACCTGGTACGACTTCATCATGTTCAACTTCTGCATGGACCGCGGCGCCGGCCACCAGCTCGAGGACTCCCTCGACTGCTCGTACAAGCCCTGGTGCGACGGCATGGAAGGCATCTTCAAGGAGGAGGAGATGCACATGGCGCACGGCGACCAGTGGGCCAAGAAGCTCTCCGAGGACCCGAAGACGCACGACGACCTTCAGGCCGCGTTCGACAAGTGGTACCCGCGGACGATGAACATCTTCGGACGCGCGAATTCTCCCAAAAACGCCCTGTACCGGAAGTACGGGCTGAAGAAGCGCGACAACGACGAGGTTCGTAAGGCCTTCGCCGCGGACATCAAGAGCAAGTCCGACAAGTTCGGCCTGAAGGTTCCCGAGTGGACGCCGGTCGCGGCCAAGATGTCCGAAGAGCCGTTTATTCCGGGATAGATGTGGGCCGTCTGCTGACCGAGGTCCGCGATCATGCTCTGAAGCGGCCTTGGCTGCTCGTGCCGCCGCTGCTGGGGCTCCTCGGCCAGAACGTGTTTTTCCTGCTGTCGCCGGGCACGGCGGGCGCCGTGGCGCTGAGGACCGCGCTGACCGGGGCGCTGACCGTTGCCGTGACGACCGTGTTCGCGGAGCTGTGGCTCGGCGACGGAAGGAGCGTGGACCCGGGCCGCCTCGTCGAGACCGGAACCTTGTTCGTGCTTCCCTACCCGCTGCTGCTCGTCTTCGGCGTCGTCTCGGCCCCCCTCGTCTACTGGCTGGTGCGCGCGGACGTGCCGCAGGCCGTCGCCTTGGGCGGCGTCTATCTCGTGCTCGGCGCGGGCAAGCTCGCGGCCTTCGCCCTGGGGGCCGTCTCCGCGATCGCGGCCGCGCGGCGGCGCGAAGCCGCGGGAGCCTTCGGGGCGCTGCTCCTCGGCGCGCGGTCCGTCGCGGCGAATCCCGGGTTCTTCTTCGTGATGCTCGCCGGCTTCTGGCTCTTTCAGGAGGCGTGCGTGTTCCTGGCGCGCACTCTGGCTCCGGGCCTGCTCTCGGACTTCCTGACGACGGCGATCCCATTAGTGGGCTGCGTCGCGGTTCCCATCGAGGCCTGGCTGTCCGACTCCGCAGTTCAGACCCATCGCCGCGCGGTCATTGATCGACGCGGAAACATTCTCGCCTGGCAACTTCAATAAGCCGTATCTGCGTATCTGGGTTTCT
>Ga0209824_10000052_pt1 | contig 90664 bp, 93 predicted proteins | sample VDWuncwatermetaG_FD_184124 | JGI IMG/M metagenome (GOLD analysis project Ga0209824, IMG submission 184124) | Wastewater microbial communities from Netherlands to study Microbial Dark Matter (Phase II) - VDW unchlorinated drinking water (SPAdes)... ... | reverse complement strand
CACCGAGACCGTGAGGTTCCCGGCGGCCACCTGATTTGCGACCAGGGCCAGACTGTTGAGCGGCCTGGTGATACGGCGCGCCAGGAAGGCGCTCAGGGCAATTCCGCACACAATAATCAGCGCCGTGATGACGGCGGCCTGCAGGACGGTGGCGCGTAAGGTCGCCCGCATGTTCGTCTCGGTCATCCCGACGTGCGCCATTCCGTACACGCGGTCGAGAGGTGTGCGCGTCGGCGCGTCGAAGGACAGCGCCATCTCGGTCGGCTGCTTCTGGCTCTGTCGCATGACCGGCATCGCAATATCATGATGCATCTCCTTGTCATGCGCGGTAAACGGCGTGATCGTCGGCTCTTTCGACGCGGAGGCCACGACGGCGATAATGTCGTCGGGGGGCGGCGACCCTGTCTCCTTGTGCTTGGCAAGCACCAGCTTTCCTCCCGGGCCGGTGAGCATCACATAGACCACGTCCTCGACGTTCAAGACCCCGTCTAGGAGTTGTTCCAGCCCTTCCCGATCCTCGATAATCAGCAGGTACCGACTGTTGTGCGCGAGGTTTTTTGCCAACATGGTCCCGGCATTGAGCAAGGCGGTCTTCATCATCTCAGCCCGTTGCTGGATGAAATACCAACTGAGGCCGGAACAGACCGCAATGATAATGAGGCTGGTGAGCAGGATGAATGTGCGCTGGAGACTTCCCGATCGGACGGGTCGTAAGCTCGTGCCCTTAATGGAGTTCATCGGCCTTTTGTACTATTACCGGGGGCAGGGTAATGCTCAAAAACTTGGCGGTCTTGAGATTCAACGCCAGGAGGAACTGATCCGGCGAAGACGGGACTGACCGGCCTGGCCCGAACAGGATCGTTGCGGCCAGCGCACCGGCTTGCCGTCCCATGTCTGCGTAGTGCACGGAGAGTCCGATGACCGCGCCATGGCGCGCCAGTTCGGACGAGAATCCGATCACTGGCATATTCTCGTCCAGCGCCGTTGCCATGACGAACGGCAGAGAATCGTCCGTGAGTACCGTGCTGTCGGGCAGCAGCCACAAGGCGTCGGTCTGACGCAGCAGCATCCGTAACGCGCTGGGCACGTCTTGTTCCGTCCGCACCGGACGCGCGATGAGTGTCAGCCCCATGGCCTTCGCCACGTTTCCGGCCTTCTCCACCAGGCTGCCTGTTTTCGCAGGGTCATACAGGACCCCGAGGCGTTTGCGGCCCGGCAGGGTCATTTGGATGGTCGTGAGTTGGCGGTCGAGCGGCACGGCCATGGTAATCCCGGTGAGGTTCGGCGCTGTCAGGTCAGGCCGGTTATGGTCAAGCACCATACAGAAAATGATGGGGAGGTCGGGCAATTCCATTTTGGCGACCAGTGCGGCTTTGAAGCCCACGGCCAGCACCAGGGTCGTGCCAGAGGCGCGAATTTTCCGCGCGAGCGCCTGGCCCCGTGCAAGATCGCCATGCAGGTTATACTCCGTGATGGTCGTGGACGCCGGCATCGAGGCCTTGAAGCCGGCTACGGCTTGGTTGTACGCAGCAAGGTCCATGGACTTGAGCAGGACAATGTCAGACGTGGCGGACGAGGCAACCGACGCCGGCAGGAACAGGCACAGCCATACCGACATCCGCAGCGCGCACCAACAGGCACGCAGGGCGGTCGTGAGTCGTGACCGGGAGGACACCCTTGTCCGCATCGCTTACTCCGAATTAAGCGTTAGCCTGCTTCCCCTTGTGTGCCGATAGCCGCCATGTAGATCGTCGAATGGGTCACACCGTCGAGCTCCAGGAACTCGTCCACCGCTCGATCCAAGAACCCGCCGATGTTCACAACGCCCAGCCCGAGCGCGGTCGCCGTCAGATTCACGTTTTGGGCGACATGGCCTGCCTCCAGCAGGGTAAAGCGATACCCGCGATCCCCATACTTAAAGACCGACCGCTCGAACAGGGCCGTGATGAACAGGATGAGGGACGCGCCACGCGCAATCTCCGGCTGAAGCATGGCCTCAGCAATCGTCCCGGTCCCGTCGCCTTCGCGCAGCAGGCGAAGATGATGCTTTGAGGGGTTGTAGTGATACAGCCCTGCGACGAGTCCTTCGATGGCGGCAGCATGGATAAAGAGTTCCAGGGGATACAGCGCCCCCGCTGACGGCACGACGCGCAAGGACCTGGGAAAATCTTGGTTGGGGCACTCACGATTGACGCCATAAGCGTAATGGAGAAGCGTGGCCACCGTCGGCATCGTCGAGGGAGAGGCGCGGTACTCACGAACCGAGACGCGCTTCGTGATTGCCTGGTCGAGGGAGAGCGGGAGCGGCGCCAATGCCGGCGGAAGCGCCACGATGGGGTAGCCTTCAAACGGCAACGACTCGTGCAGCCGAGCGACATGGTTGCGAACGTCCTGATCGGTGGCGGAGGTTGAAAACCGGCCGTTCTTCGAGTTTTCGTGGAAGAGTTCCCACGCCTGGTCGGCCGGATTGGGCGACAAGAGCCGATGCTGCCACTCTAGGGAATTCATGTACGCACTCCTTGCAGTCACGGAAAGGCGCTCATGGAAATGGATGGGGCGCCGGATTGTCCCCGCCGTCAGGCGTCAGCCCCTTGAATCCCAGTTGCTGCGGAATCTTCCAGAGGCGTGTGCCGCCCAGCGCCCTGAGGCGGTGACCGAAAAACAGGGGATGAAATCCAGGAATCACCGCACGGATGACCGAAAGTCCGAGGCCTCGCACGTCGTCGCTGGTGACATCCGCCAAGAGGAGGCGGTGGCCGACGGCCCTGATTCTCTCATGCAACACCTGCAAGTCCCTGTCCGGATCACCGGTGGAAAGGTTGGCGATCTCGTGAAAATCAATCTCGCGGGGCGCGAAGAGAAAATCCGTCAGCGGCCTATTCAGAGGATCGCAATAGAGATTCCCGTGGTCGTGCAGCGTCACCACATTCTCATAGCAAGGGCCGGGCACGATGCGCGGCAGATGGTTCCTGGCCCATTGCGCAAAGACCCGCGTGTGCGACAGTTCCTCTAAGCTCTTCCGCAGGGCCTGTTCCGGGTCCAGGGCGGTCGCGGCGGCAAAAACCAACGGAGGGGCGTCCTCCGCCTGATGGCGCAGGACGGCGAGGATCGTCGGGACGCCGTGATCCATCGCCAGGTGCAACAGGGTGACGACGGCGCCCGTTCGCTCGAACCGCCGGACGAGGTCCTGGTTGCGGTCGCTCAAGGTCTGGACGGCGATCTGCGGTCTGGCCATCCGGGCCTGCCAGGTGATAGTAAAGGCGTCGCGCTCGATGACCTCGCAGATGGCGGAGACGGCCGCGTGGTTGGGGTGAACGTGACAGGCCAGGCCGGTGGAGACGGATTGGGCAATCGGTTGCTCGCCGTTCACGTAGCGACAGGACAGCACCACGATGGACGCAGGCACGTGGCACGCCTGCCCACTGGTCAGGTCGTAAGCCGGCGCCCAGCGCACCTGCGTGTTATGTGCAAACGGGATGTAGGGAAAACCGGCCTGCGCGTATTGCTCCCGGCTGTATAGGGCGAATTCTCCGGGAGGGACGCAGGGGAACGGCGCGGAGTCAAACGACGCCGACGGAAACGTCTGCGTATCATGCATGGCGGCGCAATACCGCTCCACCGCCTCGCCAATGGCTTTGGCCATGGCGAGGTCCCGGTCCGTCGAGGCCCCGCCTCCGTCGGGCTTCCCGGACGTCGCATATCCGCCGATGACGCCGGGATCACAGGCGGAAGCGAAGAACGAAAAAAAGGCGGGACTGCCCGCCTCATTCGGCGCCTCCTTCACCTCGCGGATGATGCCGACGCGCTCGTCCACGAGAGAGTCCACAACGTCGAAGAGACTGGATGCAGGGGAGCGCAACTCGTTACCTGGCGCCTGCGTCAGGCAGGTCAAAGGTCGGTTTATAGGGAGTGACGGAGGGCCGTGTCGTTAACGGACTGCACGTGGGACAACGGGGAATCTTGAGGACCTTGCGGGCGATCACCTCTGTGGCCAGCAGATTGATCTCGATCAGTGTGCCGACAGTGCTGAAGGGAAGCGCATCGCTGTACAACTTGATCAGTTCAAACGCGGCGAGATTGCCGACGATGGAGGCCATCACGGGATGGACTCCTCTTGTCCCCTGTCCCTCGAAGGCGACGCTTTCAATCGGACACGCGCGCTTCTTTTCTTCGACCTGGCTGTTCCGCCTGATACGCAGACAGTCGAAGCAGGCGGTCTCTCCCGGCACCACCACCGGCCCCACATACCCGATCAAATCCTGGAGGACCACCGGCAGGAAACGGCGTTTCTCCCGGATACAGAATGCATTCCATTCACGCATCGCTTCCTGGCCGCCGAAATCGGATGTCGCGATGAGGCAGTCGAACGATCGGGGATCGAGTCCGTCGCTCCAGTCCTGTGGGGCCTTGACCGATGCCGGCCATTGGTCGGACTTCACTCTGCCCGCGCCGTCGAAGAAACGCAGGTTACGCAAATTGGGGTGATCCAGGACGCGGACGTGCTCCACATTCGACTCCGCGAAGGACACGGCCATCTGGCGGGAGATGCCGTTGACACCGAGGATGACCAGAGAGCGTCTGTTCAAACGCTCGGTCACCCGCGAGGTTGTTTCGCCGAAGTTCCAATAAAAGATGTCGAGGCTGCTTTCAGGGGCGTCGGAGGAGCCTGCCTCCTCGCACGGCACCAGCAGTCGCCTGTTGAGCAACTGCTCGCTGAGACGCTCGATAATCGGGCCTGCGTCCGGCTCAAAGAGATTGCGGATGTCTTCACGGGTCGCGCCGCCGGTGCCGGCACGGGCCAGGATCTTCTTCACCGCTTCAGCAGCGCCTGCTCCGGAAATTTTGAATTCTGTACAGCCCCGTTTGAGGATCACGCCCTCGCCGGTCTCAATGACCTGCGTCGGCAACGCTGTGAACGTCGGAGAGGCTTTCAACGACATCAAAACAGACCCCCTTCATTGTTGCCCCAATACAGGGAGACCGGTCCCCTTGCCTGTCTCCCCTGCACCGCTCAACCAAAGGCAGGAGCGCCCCCTATTCAGGGCGCTCCTGCCTGGCATCATTCAGAGGCCTGGACGGGACTCCGAGACAAAACAGATGGAACACGAACCTGCACAAACAGACGGGAGCGGCCGGGAGGACTGTCCCCCCGCCTTGGACCCGGTTGCAAGAGCAGAGGTCGCGGTCTTCACGTCTTCATAGCCGAACTTGTTCCGGAGATGGAGTGTCGCTGTCTTCATACTCATGGCGTTCTCCTTTATGATAGGAATGGGTGTACTGGTTCTTCAATGGAACCGGGGGATGTGGTCACCCTGGGAGGCGGCGCGCGTGGCCCACAGAGTCCCATACAACAGTCCCTCCAGTAACGGACCCATAACATGCAAAACACATGCCTTGGCCTGCTAATACCTGATGGTCAGCCAGCCCATGGCCCTGCTGCCGATGGTCTCTCCAACAGGGTTTTCCTGGTGCCGGTCATTGAGCGCGTTGAACAGCGACACCGCCACTTCCGCCCTCTCCTGCCAGAACTGATAGGCGCCTCGCACTGTCACAAGCTGGTAACTTCCCACCCTCGTATCTGGCGGGGCAAAGCTCCCGGCAGACGCAAAGAATGGAAACAGAAAGCTGACCGGGTAGGAGGCGGCCGCTACATGGTGCAGGGCTACATCGCCGCTTACCCCGTTGTCCCATTCGCCCCTCAGTCCCACATTGACTTTGTACGGAGGCGCCCCCCTCTGGAGAAAACCTCCGGAAGCCATCAAGTCCGAGCTTTGCCAGAGCTGCACGGTGGAATAGTTGGCAAACCCTGTCAGCCAGGTGGTGGCTAGGAATTCGATGCCGGTCTCCCCTCCATAGAAATCGGCCTTCCCCCTGTTCGCAAAGGTCAGAACCGGAGGCGTGATGGAGACGACTGTGATGACGTCCGCAAGGTGGGTATAGAACAGATCCCCCCGGATACGCAGCCTGTGCCGCCAGAACCATCCCTGATATCCAATATCATAGGAGGTGAGGTGCTCCGCAGTGAGGTTCTGCGATCCGCTGGTGCGAGAGGTCGCCCCGCGGGTCGGAAAGACTGTCCGGAGAATGGTATGGGTTTCCGCGCTATTCGGGGGCCTGTAGGCGATGGCGCCGGAGAGACGGAACGTATGGTCCCTCGCCGGCCTGTAGAGCAGAGCGAGACGGGGGCTGTAGGTGGGGTTGATCTCCGTATGGAGGTCCCACCGCAGCCCACCCACGAGGGTCACGGTCTTTGTCGCGCGCCATTCATCCTGGACATAGAGACCGAACCGGTTTTCCCTGGTAAAGGCATCCAGCACGTTGAGCGACACGGCGTTATGCCGGTAATTAACGCCATAGGTCAGCCGATTCGTGGCGCCGACTTCCACCACCTGTTGGGCCTCCAGGTTATAGACATCCTGCTTGAACCGTTGATTGACGTTTCCGTCCCGGTCGCTGAATCTAACAAAGCGGGCCAGGCGCGGATCAGAAAGTTCCTGCCGGTTCTCGCTCCATCTGATCCAGTTGCCTCGAAGAAACATGTCCGGCCGTTTGTATTCCAGATTGGCATAGCCGTTTTCAATCGTCGAATTTTCATGCACCGCGTCGAAGACCTGGCCATCGAAGCGGTTGGCCTCCACCAGGCCGCCCGACAGGGCCAGTTGGGAGCGGCCAGGGAGACGGTACTCGGTCAGAAGATTGAACTTATGTGTGCGCAAGGCCAATTGGTTGCGGTCGCGCCATTGTTGGTTTTGGTCCCTGCCGAGCGACAGGCGATAGCCCCACCTATCGGATACTCCGGATTGGACAGCCGAGGCCCTGAGCGTGCCGACCTCGCCCCCGCCGATCTGCACGAGGGTCCCGTTGGTCGAACTCTTCATCTGATCGGGAGACTTGGTGATGATGTTGATCACCCCGTCAACCGCGTTGAATCCGTAGATGGCTGACGCGGGGCCTTTCAATACCTCAATCTGCTTGATCTCCGGCAAGGTGACCGGAAGCACCGTCCAGAAGATGCTTCCGAAGACATCTTCATAGATCGAGCGGCCGTCCACCAGAACCAGCAGCTTGTTGGCCGCCTGCTGGTTGTCCCCCCGGACGCTCACGTTGAAGTCCGCCCCGGTCATCTGCATGACTTCCATGCCGGGGATGCGGCGGAGCAGTGTGGGAATATCCGTCGCGCCGGAATGGCGGATGTCCTCATCGGTAATCACGTAGACGTTGCCGGAGGCCTCCGTGATGGGGACCTCGCGCAGGTCCGCGATGCTGACCCGCTGTTCCTCGAGAAAGAGTTCCATCTCCTGGTTGATCGCGCTGTGCCGCATGGACCGATTGGCGTCATCTGGCCTCTCGGCGGATGCCTGCTGCGCGTCTATCATCAGGAGCAGCGACAGCGACAACAGGACCAGCGTTGCGAGGGCCGGCAGGCGACGCGCAGAGGCAGCCTCTTCCGTTCGACTGAGCCGGGGAGACGAGGCCCTCACGCGGTGCGCCCAGCCACGAGAAATCCCGTTGCTGCGGCGAAAAATCTTCCTTGGCGACCAGCCTGTTTCAAGCCGCGCAGCCATCGGGCCGCCTGGTCCACGGCCTCAAACCCTGGTCCCGCTGCCTGAAGCATTCGCGTCATGGGGTCTCCGGTGGCTTCTTGAGATTCATGTCCTTGATCAATCTGTTCAAGTACGTGCGATTCAAGCCCAGCAGGTCGGCCGCCTTCGCCTGATTGCCGTGGGTCTTCGTCAAGGCACGGTGAATGACTTCTTCGCGGTGCTGCTCGACAGACTCGCGGATCGCAAGGCGCGGCGCGTGGCTCTTCAGCCACGCAGGGGACGGCTGACGGAGGCTGAAGTCCTTCAGCGTGAGTACGGTGCCTGTGGTGAGCGCGACGGCCCGCTCGATGGCATTCTGGAGTTCCCTGATGTTGCCTTTCCACGGATGGCTGACGAGCGCCTTCATGGCGGGGGGTGCGATGCACAGCGCCGGTTTGTTCATGCGCTGGCAGAACTTCTTCAGGAAAAACTCGGCCAGCGCGGGGATATCCGTCGGACGATCCCGGAGGGGCGGCAACGTGATCGAAAGCACGTCGAGCCTGTAAAAAAGGTCTTCGCGGAACGCGCCTGACTCAAGGGCCTGCTGCAAGTCCCGGTTGGTCGCCGCGATCACGCGCACATCCACCCGGATCGTCCGAGTGCTGCCCACACGCTCAAACTCACGGTTTTGTAGGAAGCGCAGCAGTTTGACCTGGAGCGCCAGCTTCATGTCGCCGATTTCGTCCAGAAACACCGTACCGCCATTGGCGAGTTCCAGCTTGCCCTGTTTCTGAGCTGCGGCGCCGGTGAAGGCGCCTCGTTCATGGCCGAACAGCTCCGACTCCAGGAGGTCATCCGGAAAGACCACGCAATTCACCGGCATAAACAGCCGGTTGCTGCGTACGCTTTCATTGTGGATGGCGCGGGCCAGCAGGTCCTTGCCGGTCCCGCTCTCCCCGAGCAGGAGCACGGTGCTATCGCTCAGAGCCGCCTGCCGGGCCGCGTACAGAGTCGCCTCCATCGCCGGGCTCTCACTGCCCACCATCTCGAACCGATTTTTCAACTCTGCGCGAAGAACCAGTACCTCGCGTTTCAGCAGGCTCCGCTCCATCGCTCGGGTGATGACCATCGCCAGGTGCTCAAAATCGAACGGCTTGGTCACGAAGTCGGTGGCGCCTTCTTTCATGGCGTCCACCGCCATGGGAATGGTTCCAAATGCGGTCATGAGAATAACCGGCATCTCCGGCCATTCTTGCCGCACATGCTTGAGGACTGCGAGGCCGTTGAGCGTTGGGTCAGGGAGTTGGACGTCGAGCAACAACAGGCTTGGCATCACGCGCTTGAGCGCGTCCAAGGCGGCCTGTCCAGCGCTGACCGTCATGGCCTCGTAGCCCATGCTGGTCAACCGATCACGCAGCACAATGGCGATATCAGCGTCGTCTTCGACAATCAGAACCAGAGGATCCATCACACTCCCCCTACCTTTAAGCAAGCAAAATCAGCGCCACGCACTGTCTGTTTTTAGATAACAAGGTGTCTGATTTGAGATACACCTATCAAAACGTGAATGTGACGCTCACTGTCAGGACGTGGGACAGTGTTGAGTAGGAACCGAAGGCCGGAGGGCCAAGACCCAGCGGGCCGCCTTTGTTGTTGGGATCGAGCGTGGAACGGTCTATCGAGCGCTTCTCGTAGAGCCCGATCATGTAGGCCAGATCGTAGGCCACGCGGTCCCATCCGTACCCCGCGCCCGCCGAAAGACCGTGCTGATTGGCATGGGGAATATTGGCATCGAAGGTGTTGTCTGGGATCGGGGTTTCGTCGTAGAAATATCCGCCGCGCACCGCCAGCCGCTCTGTCGCGGCATATGCCGCGCCCACCCGATAGACCCAGGAGTTCTTCCAGAGTCGTGTGCTGACCGCATCCAATGCCGTGCTGCCGATGACATCACGGGGAAGCGAGCCCACCCTGCTCCATCCTTCCCACTCGACATCGGCATTGATGGTCCATCGGGGGATCATTTTTGTGGAGAGGCCGACGACAACCTGGGGCGGGAGCGTTACTCGGCTATGCAATCCCGCCGTGGCAAACCCGGTTCCCGATCCCAATCCGGTCGCGCCTGGGCCGGTGATGTCTACCTGCCCTTTCAGCTTGGCCTGGAGTTCGCTCCGAACCTGGAGGCCAACCGACATGGTCTCCGTCACGCGATAGAGTAGTCCGACGTTCCATCCGATAGGGTGCGCGGTAAGTCCGTGCGCTCGTGCCTTGGACTCGCCATTGCCGAGAGTAATCTGTTGCTCCAACTCGGCGGCCACGTCAGCATACCGCAACCCGGCTGCCACCGACAGGGTTGGCGTGGCTTGGAACGCCACGGCAGGATTGTACACCGTCACGCGGAGCTTGGCGTTCGTCGAATTAAACCGGCCCTGCCAGGTGTCCGGCCAGTCAATGCCGACGCCAAATTGAGTGGTAATACCGAGACCGATGCTGAACCGCTCGTCCCATTGCTTCACGCGATGGGTGAAAAATATATGAGGGATCAAGAGCACGTGATCCTGAAGTTCCGTGGACTCTCCGGTTGTCGAGCTTCGGAAGGTCGAATCAAAATAGACCACCGACGAGCCGACCATGGCCTGTGTGCCAGGCGCCTGCGTGATACCGGCTGGATTGTAGAAGAGTGCGGAGGGGTCGTCGGCCTGTCCGGCAAAGGCGTTGGCCATACCGGTGGCCTTCGCGCCGTGATTCGAAAAGGACAGCCCGCCCGCGAACGCCGGACTATTCCCCAGCGCCAGCAGCACGAGAGTGGAGAGAGCCAGGCGTTGCCTGTGGTAGGGGAAGAGCGTCATGGCGCTATCAGGGCATGCGCAGCCTAGTCCATCACATTGATGACCAATCCGGTGAGGGGTTTGGGATAGAAGTAGGTGGACTTGTGCGGCATACGGTCGCCGGCACCGGCGATATCCTTGACCGCCTTGACGGGGGGAGGGTTGAGCAGCACCGCGAGATCGCCGTCGCCGCGCGCCATAGCCGCCAGCACGTCGTCTTCGTCCTTGCAATAGAGCAGGCGTTCCTCACTCTTCTGATCCAGACGCAGGGCCTCTCGGAACACCAGTTGGTGGAGGATCGAGACATCAAGCCGCTCGCGGGCGGAGGCACCCAGACGGGACCGGCCCGCCGAATTGAGGGTCATCACGACATATCGGGACTCCCCCCGCACAATGAGTCCCAGGACGTGCATGGGGGTCTTCCGCGCGGCATAGAGCGCGTTCATGAGCCTCATGCGCGCCACCGGCTCCGTCTCCTTCGTAAACGCCAGTGTCTCCATGTTAAACATCTCCGACAACCGTTCGTGGAATTCAGCGGTGGGGCAGGGGAGTGGTCCAGGGAGTATGCGGTGAGTCGGCAGGATGATCAGACCAGGATCGTCGAGGCTGGCGAAATACATCAAGACCCGGTCGGAGGTCAGAGGAGTCTTCGTCCCCAGAGCCTGTCGTTGTGCATTCCGGTATCGCAGCGCCGATTCATAGCGGTGGTGTCCGTCTGCAATGAACAAGGGCAACGGCTTCATGGCCGCCGTGACCCGCGCGAGCGCCTGCTGATCGGTCACAGTCCAGAGGAGATGACGGACGCCGTCCGCGTCCGTCAGGGCGCACTGCGGACGCCCCTTGTCAATCGTCCGTTCCAATGTCCTGATGATGGCGCCTTCAGCATCTGGGTAGAGTCCCCAAATGGGGCTGAAGTTGCTCCGGCAGGTCTCCAGCAGCCGGTAGCGGTCGTCCTTGGCGGCGGCGCGAGTGTTCTCGTGCGGAAAGATGCCGCCGGCGCTGAACTCCTCCAGCGTGACCAACGAGAGAAACCCGCGCATGGTGCGGGTGGGCCCGTTGCGCAACCGATACTCCACGGCGTAGAAATAGATCGCTGGCTTGTCGTCCCGGCGGAGGAGTCCGTCGCGCAGCCATTCGTGGAGACAGCGCTGGGCGCGGCTGTACCGATTGTCCTCCGGGCCGTCTCCGGGATGGTCCTGGCCCATCTCCAAGCGAATAATGTTGCCGGGATGTCGGGCGTAGAGCGCCGTCTGTTCGTTCGGCCCGATTACATCATAGGGCGGGGCCACGACAGAGGCGATGTGGCCCACCTTGGCCGGATCGTAGAGCACACCGCGAAAGGGAACAATGTCTGCCATGCCATGTCTCCCATACAACCCGTAGGGGCGACCCGGTGGGTCGCCCGAACACGACGGGCGAGGCACCGCCTCGCCCCTACATATCAAAAATATCGTTCGACCTGAAACCGGTAGAGTTCCACCACGTCCGATTCGCCGATGCCGCCCTTTTGTCGCGCAATCGAGAGTTGCGCGTCCACGGAGGCAATCCCTTGGATGTCGGGCAGCAACAGCCCGCGCTTGCCCCCGGACTGGACGATGACCCCATAGAGCCGCGCGTCCAGATCCCCTGTTCCCTCCACGCGCTCTGGCGCACTCAGGATGTCCACGGAGACGGTCAATGCCGCCAATTCTTCTTCCTCGACAGGCCGGAACCGGGAATCCTTTGAGGCGGCGCTGATGGCGTTCTCCGCAATTTCCACAGCGAGATTCTCCCTCGTCGGCCCAGTCGTGCCGATGCACCCGCGCAAGACGCCGTCCTTCTTCAGCGACACAAAGACGCCCGCAGTCAGACGCAACTCCGGGAACTGTTCCAACAGGGTCTCAGACGGACGGAGGAACCGAAAATCTACGACATAGGCGGTGATGACATCGAACGCGAGCTGTGCAAAGGGATGACGGGGGGCAAAAGGATCATGGACGGAGGGGGGGGCGGCGCGCATTGCTTCACCAAACGTCAATGGCTGCGGGACACCATGTAGTCCGCCACGATATGCAGCGCCAGTTTATGCAGGGACTCCTCGAACGGGGACAGATGCGCCTTGGCGGCCTGCACCAGACCCTGTGCCATGTCCATGGCGTAGGTGATCGAGCCGTAGTGTGCCATGGCCGACCGCACCCACTCCAGATCAGCCGGATCGCCCTGGCCGTCGGGAGTCCTGACCATGACCGCCGCAAGCCGCGTCCGTTCCACGTCCGTGCAGTGCCGACGCAGATGCAAGAGGGGCAGCGTGACCTGCCCCTCCCCCAGATCCTTGCCGAGTGATTTGCCGAGCGACGCCTGGGGCGCAGCATAATCAAGCGCGTCGTCCGCCACCTGAAACGCCGTGCCGATCTCCCGTCCGAACTGGAACAGGGCCTCGCGTTGCGCAGGATCGGCGTCCGCTACCACCGCGCCCATGCGGCAGGCCGCCGCCATCAACGACCCGGTTTTATGCTCGACAATGGTCAAATACTCCCGTTCGGAGAGCGCGGCGTTGTCCTTGAATGACAATTGCATCAGCTCGCCTTCGGCCATCTTCCGGCAGGCGTCCGAGAGACAATCATTCACGTCCTGGTTACGAAATCCCACGATGTGGCAGAGCGCCTTGGCATAGAGATAGTCGCCGGCGAGAATCGCTACCTGGTTCCCCCACAGCCCGCCGGCGGTTTTGCGCCCTCGGCGCAGATCGGCATGATCCACGACATCGTCGTGCAACAGCGTGGCCGTATGGACGCATTCAATCAAACTGGCCAGGACCACATCATCCCGACCGGCGTACCCGGCCGCGCGGGCGCTCAAAATGAGAAGGAGGGGGCGGATCCGCTTGCCGCCGCTGCTGAGGATGTGGGCACAGACGCGGTTGACTAGCGCGACTTGTGAATCCAGATGCTGTCGAATCTGTTCTTCGACGGCGTTGAGCTCATCGCGATAAGAGTCCCAGACATCGTGCATTCCTGCAATAACGCAGGTGTTCGCTCGTTCAGGCATGGCCGGATACTAGGTAAGCGTCGGTGGTTTGTCAAGTCTCACGTCGCGTCTTTCGCGCAGCGAAAACCGATCGTATTGGCGCGGTGCGAGGGATAGGCATCGCGCCGGAGGGCCACGCGGGTGCCGTTGGCATGGTTGTACCAGGAGCCGCCCCGCAAGGCTTTTTTCTCCCCGGTCTCCGGCCCTCTGGGATTGCGGTCGGGACTGGCGTGGTAAAAGTCCGGCCCGGCCCAATCCGCCACCCATTCGGACACATTCCCTGCCATGTCCTGGACGCCATAGGGACTGGCCCCACCGGGAAAACTCCCGCCGGACTTCAGGACGCCCGCCAGGGTTTTGGTGTCGAGTAGATCAAAGCCCAGGATGTCCCACCATGTTGCCCAGGATTCATAGCTCAGCAGATCTTTCGCGGCCCACAGGCTGGCGCTGTTGAGGAGCGTCCGGTCCCATTGCTCACCCCAGGGGAACACTCTGCCATCCAGCCCACGCGCCGCCTTTTCCCACTCAGCCTCCGTCGGCAGGCGCTTCCCCGCCCACCCGCAATAGGCCTGGGCATCATGCCAATCCACATTGACCACCGGCAGGTCGGCGACTGCAGAGGGCGGCTGGCCCCCTGTCCACAGATTCCGAGACGGGTCGTGAGGGCCGTTGGGGCTGACCGGTGCGCGATGCTTCTTGGCCTGGACGAATTTTTTGTACTGGGCGTTGGTGACTTCAATGGCATCAATCACAAAGGCATCCAGCATCACGGGGTGCTGGGGGAATTCATCGTCTAGGTTGCATTGCTTATTGGGTCCGCAGTCATCAATGGCGCTCCATTCCTCGATCGTCGTCGAGGAGCTCCCCATCAAAAACTCGCCGGACGGAATCAGGATCATAGGCCTTTCTCCCGTCGCTCGAGCAGGGGCCATGGCCGCCTTGCCTGGCTTGCTCGGCGTCCCTGTGGTTGCCGTGGCCGGCGCCGCTTTCTTCCCGGTTCCGGTCGCATCGGGCACACCCGACACAAGCACCACCACCGCCGCTCCCACCACCACCATGCGCATCACCATGCACCCTCCTTCCGGTCGCCCTCTCCGACGTCTCTCTGGCGAATCCGTGCTCACCACGCCCCATTCTCTCGCAGTCGCCTCCGCCGGTCAACTGCGGGGCGGCGCAGGGCTTGACTCCGGATCTCGTCACCGTCTATCGGACCCTCACCGTGCTCAAAGAATTGGGCTTGGTGTCGCAGGTCGAATTCCAGGAAGGACAATTCCGGTACGAAGTCTGCCATGGACGAGCACACCACCACCACATCCGGTGCCGAGGATGCGGGCGCATTGCGGATCTGATGCGCTGTCCCCTGAAGAAGCTCGCCGCTTTGGTTGAGCGTGAGACACGCTTTCTGGTCGAGGGTCATGCCTTGGAACTTTTCGGATGGTGTCCCCAATGTCGGTAGGTTTCCCCAGCACCGTCATGATGCGCCTGAGCCTCGCCATGGCCTACCTCGTGCTGGTGCTGCTCCTGAACCCTCTGCTGCTTGACCATACGCTGCCGGCGCCCCGCCCACGCCTAAGGACACTGCGCAGCCCCAAGCGGCGGCTCCAGCGAAGCCTGCAACGGTTGAAGGCTTTGAAAGGACCGAACAGACCCGTACGCTCACGTTCCGGCTCGTGGACACGGCTCCTGTATGGATTCCCGTGTTGTTCGGGTCCATCCTGGCTCTCGGATGGTTGGCTCGCAGATCGGAAAGGTAATGGTGGCGTTCTGCTTGATGCAGCGAAGTACGTCGGTTCGCCTAACTCATATACTGCTACCCCCGGCATCGACACGAGGAGTTCCTGAAGTTCCTGCGTACCATCGATCGCGAGACCCCGCCGAGGCGGGCGCTGCACTTGATCCTCGACAACTACGGGACGCGCACACACCCCATGGTGAAGACGTGGATGACGAAGCATCCACGTCTTCACTTGCACTTCACCCCGACCAGCTCCTCCTGGCTCAACTTGGTGGAGCGATGGTTGGGCGAGCTGACCCGTAAGAGAATCCGGAGAGGCGTCTTCAGGAGCGTGCCGGATCTGATTGCGGCGATCGAAGCATTCATCCGGCTCAACAACGAGAATCCCAAACCCTTCGTGTGGACCAAGAAAGTCGATGAGGTTTTGGACAAGGTCAGTCATTGTAAAGCCGTTATGGAGACACTACACAATTCCACCGAGCCTTGAATTGTTCGGTCAGGCTTGTCACATTGAATGGGACGGCTTTGTAACTTCGCATACAATTGGACAGCCCTTCGTGTAATATTGCTAGTGTAGTGTCTCCAATGTTTCTTTACATATCCCGTTCACCCTGAGCCTGGTTCGTTGAACTCACCACAGGCTTCGATATGCCGGCCGTTCGTCCTGAGGCACTCGAAGGATAGGCCGGCATCCTCAGGACAGGCCTGTCGAAGGGCGAAGTATATCAACGAGTTCCGTTCATGGTTCGACAAGCTCACCACGAACGGACTGTAAAGGGATTATTGAGACACTACAGTAGGTATTGCTAGAATTGCGAAAGGTCATCGTTCCTTTTTCTCCACGCCGTGCCGGCGTAAAGACTCGACAGTTTGTAGGGAATGCTTTTGCTCTATAGCTCTAACGCGTGCTGAAGCTTCGCATCGGCCTGCTGCAACAGCACCCCAGAAAGCTCGCCCAGTTCACCGAGCAGGATGGCCGATTCCACCGTCACAAGTTTGTCTAACTTGATGACCGATTTCGTTTTCAGGCCTGTCCGGGCAAAGTCGGGGTGAGAGTCCTCGATAAGCAGGTCGGTTGGTGAGAGTGGATGGCCCCGATGCGAAGTGATGAAGGCCAGCATGACATCTCTTCCAGAACGGTCCGAACGCGATACCACGACTGCAGGGCGTACCTTCTGACCTGAGAGGTCGGTGAAAGGAAATGGCGCCAGGACAATGGTGCCACGTTTCACCGGTAACGCACTTTCAAATCATTCACGGTATAGAGGTCTTCTTCGGCGGCGAGCCACTCAAACGAGCCTCCCTGCTCCGCCAGCCACATGATGCCCACTGCAGGCGCTTCGTCCGTCTCCATTTGCAACGTGATCTCGTCGCTTCGCCGTGCCAGAGCCACGAGCCGCTCGAACTCATCCCGCGGCAGAATGGCGTTATCCCCGATTAACTGCGCATGTAGTGTCGTCATCTGTATGCACCTCTTCATCTATTGTGGCGTTTGCGTCGGAGCCTGTCAAACGCCACAGGAACTCCCCTCGCCCTGCCCTTGCCCGTCAGGAGCGCTGGACTGCAATGAACCGTCGCGCTGCCGCAGGATTTCATACAGCACGGCGGCGGTCGCCACCGACACGTTGAGACTCTCCACCTTCCCCGCATCGGGATGCGGACCGTCCCGTCGCACCGGCCGGCGCCCCGCCCACGCCTAAGGACACTGCGCAGCCCCAATCGGCGGCTCCAGTGAAGCCTGCCCGTACGCTCACGTCCCGGCTCGTGGACACGGCTCCTGTATGGATTCCCGTGCTGTTCGGGTCCATCCTGGCTCTCGGATGGTTTGCTCGCAGATCGGAAAGGTAAGGGTCAAGAAAAGACTCTCGACCCCTTTATTTTCTCTTTCATTCCCGCGTCTTCTCCGTCATTCCCGCGAAAGCGGGGAACCATCTTGTCCGATAGTGCTGGATTCCCACTTCCGTGGGAATGACAAATGAGCGTCACCCAGAAACCCTTGCCTGGTGCGGACGCCAAACACTTTTGAGCCATTTCTTACCCACTCGATTGGGAGAAGAGCCAGAATTATTTCCGAAACAATCCCCTGTGCCTTCAACTTTTCCCCCAAGGCATTGAGCTCTTCAGGGTCGGATGAGATTCCTACTTGTACGTGTGCTTGCTCTTGATACCCACGCCGATGATGCGCAGTTTGTCGGCGGCCTGGTCGATCTCATACAGGACTCGGTAGTCCCGGTCGATCCAGACACGAAACACCCCTTCTCGCCCCGCCACCTTATCGTAGCCCTGCGGTCGCGGATTTTCCCCCAAGTCCAGAATTGTCTTGAATGCCTTAATCAAGATGTGATCCGGCAAGTCCATCAATTCCTTTCGGGCAGAAGGCTTGACGGTGAGCGTCATCGCTTCGCGAGTTTCTCGATCCGCCGCAATATCTCCGCGCAATCCTGGAGCATGACATCCTTTTCGGATTTCCTGGCATCATAGAGCAGGGCATCGGTATCGACTTCCTTCTCGAAAGCCTCAAGCCCCAACTCCAGGAACTTCCCGGCCAACTCGCTTCTGGAACGTCTTGTGACTCTGGAGAGATCATCGACTTTTTTCAGAAGGTCCGGGGAAAGCGCAAAGGAGGTCGCACGCTTTTTCATCTTGGGTTTTAATATCGTTGCCATAGGATTCCTCATATCATGAACATTCTCACAACAATATTATTAACTTCTTGTTTTGTTGTCAAGTCTGAGGAAAGAAGGTGTAGATAGCCCATCATCTGTCCGGTTGAGGGTGGTCCCTCAAGGAGGGCCACGATGACACGGGCAATTGTCCTACAGGAGGTAAGACAGATGCGGTTTGAAGCACTCTATGCACGGCGGCAGCAGCGGATTTTAACGATGGCGGAGGCGGCGGAGATGCTGGGGATCACGCCCATTCCCGCCTAACAGGGCGGCGCTGTGTTTCTTTGTCTTTGGTATTGCAGTATACTGGTAGGGTCGTAGCATTGGACGAGGCATGATCCATAATCTGCTCAATAAAATCTTCGGCAGCAAGAACGAGCGCGAGATTACGCGCATGCGTCCGGTGGTCGCCGAGATCGGCGCCAAAGAGCCGGCGCTGGCGCGTCTCTCGGACAAGGACTTGGGCGCCAAGACGGAGGAGTTCCGGAAGCGGCTGGCTGAGGGGGCCACGCTGGATGAGTTGCTGCCGGAGGCCTTTGCGGTCTGCCGCGAGATGTCGAAGCGCATTCTGGCCATGCGCCATTTCGAGGTCCAGCTCATCGGCGGCATGATTCTGCACGAGGGCAAAATCGCGGAGATGAAAACCGGAGAGGGCAAGACCCTGGTGGCCACCCTCGCCCTCTATCTGAATGCCCTCGACGGGAAGGGCGCGCACCTCATTACCGTCAATGATTACCTGGCCCGACGTGATGCGCAGTGGATGGCCCCGCTCTACCATCATCTCGGCCTCTCCGTAGGCATCATCCAGCACGAGGCCTCGTTCCTCTTTGATCCGACCTATGAGGCAAAGGACACACGGCTCCAGTTCCTGCGTCCATGTAGCCGTCAGGACGCCTACCGCGCCGACATCACCTACGGCACCAACAACGAGTTCGGCTTCGATTACCTGCGCGACAACATGGTCGGCGAGCTGGCGCACTGCGTCCAGCGCGAGCAGAATTTTGCCATCGTAGACGAGGTGGACAGCATCCTCATTGACGAAGCCCGGACCCCGCTCATTATCTCGGGGCCGACGGAGGACTCCACCGACCTCTACTACCGCATTGACCGCATCATTCCCTCGCTCAAGCGGGACACGGACTACACGATTGAGGAAAAGACCAAGACGTCCGCCCTGACCGAAGAGGGCAACGAGAAGGTGGAGCGGGCGCTGGGCGTGACGAATCTCTACGACCTGGCCAACATGAGTCTGGTCCACCACGTCGTGCAGGCCCTTCGAGCGCATGTGCTCTATCATCGTGATGTGGACTATGTCGTGAAGGACGGTGAAGTGCTCATCGTGGACGAGTTCACGGGACGGCTGATGCCCGGACGTCGCTGGTCGGACGGCCTGCACCAAGCGGTCGAGGCGAAGGAAGGGGTCAAGATTGCCAACGAGAACCAGACGTTGGCCTCCATCACGTTCCAAAATCTGTTCCGCATGTACACCAAGCTGGCCGGCATGACCGGGACCGCCGACACTGAGGCCGGCGAGTTCGCCAAGATCTACAACCTCGATGTGGTCGTTGCCCCGACCAACCGCCCCAACATCCGGACGGATTTTGCCGATGTCGTCTTCCGCACCGAGAAAGAGAAGTTCACCGCCATCGTCGAGGACATTCGGGATTGCCACCAGCGCGGCCAGCCGGTACTCGTCGGCACCATCTCGATTGAAAAATCCGAGCGGTTGGCCGCCTATCTTGTGCGGCACGGTGTGCCCCACCACGTGCTGAACGCGAAACATCACGAGAAGGAAGCCGAGATTATTGCCCAAGCGGGCCGCAAAGGGGCGGTGACTATTGCCACGAATATGGCGGGGCGCGGCACCGATATTCTCCTGGGCGGCAACCCCGACTTCCTGTTCAAGAAGACCCTATCGGCCGATCCGGAGATATCGCCCGATCGGCAGGCAGCCCTGTTGGTCCAGACCAAGGCCGCGTGCGAAGCGGAGAAACAAGCCGTGGTCGCCACAGGCGGGCTACACATCCTGGGCACGGAACGCCATGAGAGCCGTCGGATTGACAACCAGCTTCGAGGTCGCGGCGGGCGCCAGGGCGATCCCGGCTCGTCCCGTTTTTACCTCTCTCTCGAAGATGATCTGCTCCGTATCTTCGGCTCCGAACGCATTTCCAAAATCATGCTCAAGCTCGGCATGGAGGAAGGGGTGCCGATTGAGGCCGGCATGGTCACTCGCGCCATTGAAAACGCCCAGAAAAAAGTGGAGGCCCATCATTTCGAGGTTCGGAAGCAACTCCTTGACTACGACGACGTGATGAACAAGCAGCGCATGGTCGTCTACGAACGCCGACGCATGATTCTTGGTGGAGAAGACCTGTCTGCGGATATCACCGCAGACGCCGAGGAGATACTGGATGGGCTCCTGAACGTGCATTGCCCCAAGGAATCCTATCAGGAAGAATGGGACCTCAAGGGTCTGGCCGCCGCCTGCTACGCACAGTTCGCCATTGTGCTCAAGGACGGGACGATTGAGGCCCCGGACATCGGCTTCGAGGCGCTGCGCGAAGAATTGCTCCACAACATCCACGCAGCCTATGAGGCGAAGGAGCAGGAACTCGGCCCAGACCTGAAGCAGTACCTGGAAAAAATGGTGATGCTCCGAACGCTCGACGCCCTCTGGAAAGATCATCTGCTGGCCATGGACAGCCTGCGGGAAGGCATCGGGCTTCGAGGGTACGGCCAGAAGGACCCGTTGATCGAGTACAAGAAGGAAGGCTTTGACCTCTTCGCCGCCATGCTGGACCGGTACAAGCAGGACGTCCTGGAACATTTGTTTCGCGTACAGGTTGCGCAAGGGGACCCACCGCCACCCGTCATGGAACGGCCACGCCGCCCGCCACCCCTCCTGTTGAATCGGGGCGAGCCGGCGCTCGAAAGCGCCATGGACCAGCGCCCCACCAGGACAGCGGACAAGGTCGGGCGCAATGACCCCTGCCCCTGTGGAAGTGGGAAAAAATATAAGAAGTGCCACGGAACCTGAGTGTAGCCGGAGAACCATGCCACGGACCACGACAGCCAGCCGTTCCCGTCGCCCGACCCAGAAAACTTCCGCAGATGTGCAAGCCCGACTGACGATGATGGTCCGCGAGCTGCGTTTTCTTGTCGAGACGACTCGCGTTCTGGCCTCGACGCGCGAACCCAAGTCCGTGCTGCGGATCATCTTTGACAAGGCCAAGACCATGGTTCGGTGTGAGGCCTGGTCGCTCTTTCTGATTGACGCCACCACCCATGAGCTGGTCTTCACCATGGTTGGCGGCCCCCAATCCCGGCGACTCAAAGGGCGGCGCATTCAGCCGGGTCAGGGGATTGCTGGGTGGGTCGCGCAGAACGGCACGGCGGCCATGGTCGCCAATACCACACGGGATCGGCGTTTTCTCGCCGAGATTGACCGCGCGACCAAGTTTGTCACCAAGTCGGTGCTCTGTGTGCCGATCTTCAGCAAGAAGCGCCCAGCGGCCGTGCTGGAGATGGTGAACAAGGTCGGCAGGCCATTTAATCGACAGGACTTGCGCCTCCTGACACGCCTCTCCGAGCAGGCCTCCATTGCGCTGGAGCGGGCGAATCTGCATGAACAGGCGGCTACGCTCGGGGTGATGGACGAACTGACCAAGCTGTACAACGCCCGCTATCTGGATCAGGCCCTGGACCGGGAAGTCCGCCGCTGCCGCCGCTACGGGTCCATCATGGCGTTGATCTTTCTGGACCTCGATCGGTTTAAGTCCATCAATGATCGTTACGGACATCTCCTGGGCAGCCAATGTCTGGCTGAGGTCGCAAAAATATTGGCGGCCGGCATTCGTGACGTGGACATTCTCGCCCGCTATGGCGGAGATGAGTTCGTGGTCATTTTGCCGGAAACCACCGTTGCCACCGCCAAGATGGTGGCCGAGCGATTGCATGTCGGCGTGAGTACCCATGTGTTCTTGAAAGACGCGGGCATCAACGCGCATCTTGGCGCCAGCATCGGCATTGCCGGGATCCCCGACCATGCGAAAACCAAGGAGGACCTCGTCCGTAAAGCCGACGCAGCGATGTACCAGGCCAAGTCGGAGGGCCGAAACCGTCTCTGCATCGCCGGAGACCCCTGACGTCACGGCTCTTTGAGAAGTAGGTCTTTCAGCCTATGAAAAGCTTGACTAACGTCGCGGCCCTCGGCTATCGTCAACCCTCTCGTGACGGCGATTTTACCTGTGTTGCGGAGGAGTGCCGCTGTGGATATTGGGCATCCCGAACTGGTCGCCAAACTGGCTGCCCGCATCACGCGGGACGGCCCGCTGTCCTTTATCGCCTTTATGGAAGCTGCACTCTATGACGCTGCATGCGGCTACTACATGACTCCCGGCACTCGTATTGGGAGCGCGGGCGACTATTACACCAGTCTCGATGTCCATCCCATTTTCGCCGAGTTGCTTGGACGACAAGTCGTACAAGTGGCAGAGAGTCTTGAGACCGACGACTTCACGATTGTCGAGATGGGCGCCGGCAAAGGGTTACTGGCCCGACACCTGCTCGACTCTTATCGGCGAACCAACCGAGCCTTCCTGTCCCGCCTTCGCTACATTCTGGTGGAGCGCAGTCCCGCCATGGTCGCTGTGCAGCAGCAGCATCTACGTCCGCTTCTGGACGAGGGCGTCCGCATCGAGTGGGCGTCGGGCCTGAGCGCCTTGCTGTCCGGATCTGTCACAGGCGTCTTCTTGTCCAACGAGCTGGTGGACGCTTTTCCCGTGCATCGTGTCGTCATGCGCGAGTCGGGCCTGCGGGAGATTTGCGTTGGATGGAAGGAACACCCCTCACCCCAGCCCTCTCCCCCAAGGGGCGAGGGCGACTTCCCATTCTGTCCCTCTCCCCTGGAGGGAGAGGGGAGGGTGAGGGGGAGCTTTATCGAGATCGAAGCGCCCCCGTCCACGCCTGCGCTGAACGCGTACTTCGAGCGCGTCGGCATCACTCTGGAAGTCGGCCAGCGGGCCGAGGTGAACCTACAGGCACTCGACTGGATGCGGCAGGTGAGCGCGATCCTGCGCCGTGGCCTTGTGCTCACGATCGATTACGGCCATCCTGCCTCCGATCTTTATGGACCGTCCAGGAAGACCGGCACATTGCTCTGCTATCACCAACATCGCGTTTCAGATTCGCCCTACGCGCTGATCGGACAACAAGACATGACTGCGCATGTGGATTTTACCAGTCTCGCACAGGCTGGACGAGACTGCGGTCTCGAGGTTACCGGATTTACCAACCAGTTGCACTTTCTGATGGGACTCGGTATGGAAACCGCCTTTGCCGGCGTGGATCCCGAATCACCTGAGTCAGCCGCCATGCGCAATCTGATTCGGCCAGACGGCATGGGCGGCACCTACAAAGTCCTGGTGCAACATAAAGGGATACCCGCGCCCCAACTGGACGGCCTGCGCTCGCGGCCGTTTTTTCGTGACGCGCTGCAACGTCCGCAATTGATGGAAACCGTGGCGCGATGATGCCCGATCAGGTGCCGCTCAACTACATTCCGGTCGTGATCTTTATGGTGGTGGCCGCCGCCTTCGGCTTGGGTTCAATCCTGGTTGGCTATCTCGTCCGTCCCTCGCGTCCCTACAAAGCGAAACTGGCGCCCTATGAGAGTGGCGCGCCGCTGTTCCACGATGCGCGCACGAACATCCCCATGCGCTACTATACGGTGGCCATGTTGTTTGTGATCTTCGATATCGAGACGGTGTTTATTTTCCCTTGGGCTGTGGTCTTTAATCAACTCGGACTCTTTGGCCTGATTGAGATGCTGCTATTCATCGGCATCCTGCTCGTGGGCTATTTCTACGCCTGGAAGAAAGGGGCGTTGGAATGGGACTGATTGACCGCTCCCTTGACGCCAACGTCATTACGACGAGCCTGGACATGGCCATTAACTGGTGCCGGAAAGGTTCGCTGTGGCCCATGACCTTTGGGCTGGCCTGCTGCGCCATTGAGATGATCGCCACGGTGTCGTCGCGCTACGACATTGACCGGTTCGGGGCGGGCGTGTTCCGGGCCTCGCCCCGTCAGTCCGACCTGATGATCGTCGCCGGCACCGTCTGCCGCAAGATGGCGCCGGTGATCCGCCGTATCTACGACCAGATGCCGGAGCCCCGCTATGTCATTTCCATGGGGTCCTGCGCGACGTCCGGCAATCATTATAATTCCTACAGCGTGGTGCAGGGCGTGGATCAGATCGTGCCGGTGGATGTCTATGTGCCAGGCTGTCCGCCTCGCCCCGAAGCCCTGTTGGACGGCCTGATGCTGCTCCAGAAGAAGATGATGACGGAAAAAATCCTGGTGAGATAACTCGATGCATCCCCTGCTCACCAGGCTCAAGGACCGGTTTCCGGACACCGTGCTGGCGGTCCGCGAGGAAGGCCCGTACAAAGACCTCGTCGCGCAGGTCACGGCGTCGGCTGTCCCGGAGATCGCCCGCTTTCTCCACGACGATCTTGAGTCCTCGTTCGACATGCTCTCAGACCTGCTTGCGGTGGATTACCCGGAAGATGAAGACCGGTTCGAGGTCATCTATCTGCTCAAGTCGCTCCCCCACAACCACCGGCTTCGTCTCAAAGCGCGGCTTCCGGAAGATCACCCGACGATCCCGACCGTCACGACGGTCTGGAAAGGCGCGAACTTCCTGGAGCGGGAAGTGTATGACTTGATGGGGATCACGTTCGCCGGCCATCCGGACCTGCGCCGCATTCTCATGCCGGAGGACTATGACGAAGGCTACCCGTTGCGGAAGGACTTCCCGACGGAGGGACGGGGCTGGCGCAGTACCTTCCCCTTTCTTCCGCGACTCGATGAGTCGGCCTCCTCGTCGGCGGAGGAGATGCCAGAGGACGAGCAGCGCCCCTTTCTCAAAGAGGCTGAGGGCCTGCCGAAGGACGCCAGGGCTGTCCGGCGACAAGAGGAACTGCTGCTCAACATGGGCCCGCAGCATCCGGCTACCCACGGGGTGCTCCGTATGGTGCTGGAACTTGAGGGGGAACGCATCGTCAAGGCTACGCCGGACCTCGGCTATCTGCATCGCGGCGTTGAAAAACTGTGCGAGGGCCTGGGCTACCAGCAGATCATCCCCCATACCGACCGGCTGGACTACACCTGCTCCATGACCAACAATTACGCCTATGTGCGGGCTGTGGAAAAGCTCTTGAACCTCACGATCCCGCCCCGTGCCGAGTACATCCGGACGGTCGTTGCCGAGATGCAGCGAATCATCGGCCATCTGTTCTGGCTCGGCACCCAGGCGCTCGACATCGGCGCCATGACGGTGTTCTTCTGGACGTTCCGCGAACGCGAAGTCCTGCTGGACCTTTTCGAAAAGCTCTGCGGCGCGCGGCTCACGCTGAACTATTATCGAATCGGTGGCGTAGATAGCGACTTCACCGCAGATCTCGTTCAGCGGCTCGGCGCGTTCCTGGACACGTTTCCCGATCATCTCAAGGAATACGACGAGTTGCTTCTCACCAACCGTATCTGGCTGGCGCGGACCAAACATGTCGCCGTGATTTCCGCCGAGGACGCCGTGAACTTCGGCTGCACCGGCCCCGTGCTACGCGGATCGGGCGTCGCCTATGACGTGCGCAAAGCGGAACCCTACGGTGCCTACGACAAAGTGGAGTGGGAAGTCCCCGTTGGTAAAAACGGCGATACCTACGACCGCTATTGGGTGCGGATGGAGGAGATGCGGCAGAGCGCGAAGATCATCCGTCAATGCCTCGCGCAACTGCCGGAGGGGCCGATCATCGCCGACGCGCCCCAGATCATTCCGCCGCCCAAGGAAAAAGTGATGAGGGACATGGAGAGCCTGATCCACCACTTCATTATTTTCACGCAGGGCCTCAAAACGCCCAAGGGCGAAACCTACTGTTCCTCCGAAGCGCCGAAGGGCGAACTGGGCTTCTTCATCGTGAGCGACGGCGGATCAAAGCCCTACCGCATGAAGATCCGCTCGCCCTCCTTCGTCCACCTGGGCGCATTCGACCACATGGCGCGGGGCTATCTGATCGCCGACATCGTGACCATCTTCGGCACCTACGACGTTGTGATGGGAGAGTGCGACCGATGAGGTCTATCTTTTCACCAGCCGCGCAGACCCGCATCCCTGGTCTCATCGCCCGGTACGCAGAAAAACGCGGGGCCCTGCTGCCCCTGCTCTGGCTCGCACAGGAGGAGCAGGGCTATGTGTCGGAGGAGGCGATGAAGGAGATTGCGGGGCTCCTGGGTCTCACGCCGCCCCAGGTGTACGAAACCATGACGTTCTATACGATGTACCATCGCCGGCCGATTGGGACGCATCACATCCAAGTCTGCCGCTCGCTGATGTGCGCGCTGGTGGGCACGGACCATCTGCTGGGGTGGATTCATGCCAAGCTTGGCCTCACGACCGGCCAGACGACAGCGGATGGTGTGTTCACATTGAGCCTTGTGGAATGCCTCGGTTCCTGCGCGACCGGCCCGATGATGCAGATCAACGACGACTATTACGAACGGCTGACGGCCGAGAAAGTCACTCGTATTCTGGACGATCTAAAACGCGACGGCACATGCCCGCTGGCGTCCGGGCCGTTCATGTTCCCGGAACCGACGGCAAAATAGCGTAGGGGCGAGGCGCTGCCTCGCCCATCAGGAAACGCATGGCGACGCACGAACCACTCTTATTGAAGAACATGTCCCAGCCGGGCTATACCGGGTCGCTTGCCGACTACGAGCGGGCGGGCGGGTACCAGGCCCTGAAGAAGGTACTGGGCAAGATCCTGCCGGCCGACATCACCGAGATGGTCAAGAAGTCCGGCTTGCGGGGACGCGGCGGCGCGGGCTTCCCGACCGGCGTGAAGTGGTCATTTATCCCCAAAGACCATCCTGGCCCGCGCTACCTCATTTGCAACGCCGACGAGAGCGAACCCGGCACGTTCAAGGATCGCCAATTGATCGAACGCGACCCTCATCAGATGATTGAAGGGATGATTCTTGCCGCCTATGCCATTGGCGTTCGCACGGCCTACATTTACATCCGAGGCGAGTTTGCCTTAGGGGCCAAGATTCTTGAACGTGCGTTGGCGGAAGCGTATCAGGCGGGCTACCTCGGCGCGAACATTCTCAGAGCCACGTTTGAGTTGGACATCTACGTGCATCGCGGCGCCGGTGCGTACATTTGCGGGGAAGAAACGGCCCTGCTCGAATCCCTCGAAGGCAAGCGGGGCCTGCCACGGATCAAGCCCCCGTTCCCTGCGACCCATGGCCTATTCCAGAAGCCGACGGTGGTCAACAACGTGGAGACGCTGGCCAACATCCCGCACATCGTCGCCCGTGGCCCCGAATGGTTTGCCGCCATTGGGCACCCACCCAAGAGCAGCGGCACAAGGGTCTTTTGCTTGAGTGGACACGTCACGCGCCCCGGCAACTACGAAGTGCCAATGGGGATCACGTTCCGCGAGATCATCTACGACATCGCGGGCGGCATGAGGGGCGACAAGCCGCTTAAGGCGTTCATTCCCGGCGGCGCGTCGGCTGCGTTTCTGACGCCCAATCATCTGGACGTCAAGCTGGACTTTGAATCGGTCGCGCAGGCCGGCTCCATGCTCGGCTCCGGCGGCATCACGGTGATGGAAGAAGGCACCTGCATGGTCTGGGCCGCAGAAAACCTCCTGCACTTCTTCAACCATGAATCCTGCGGCAAATGTACGCCCTGTCGGGAAGGGACGTCCTGGCTGTTGCAAATCCTCCGACGGATTGACCATGGCCATGGCAAGGCGGATGATCTGGCCACCTTGTTGCGCCTCAGCGGCAACATTGTCGGCCGCACGGTCTGTGCCTTCGGCGATGCGGCGGTCGCGCCGATTACCAGTACGCTCCAGTATTTCCGCGAGGAATATGACGCGCATATCCGAGAGCAACGCTGCCCGCTTCGTCCGGCTCCGGTACGGGAATTGATAACGGTGGGGCGGGAGGCATAGGACATGGCGGACATGGTCAACATTCTCATTGATGGCAAATCGCTTGCGGTGGAGAAGGGCACGCTGGTCATCGAGGCCGCGCGGCGCATCGGGGTCATGGTGCCGCATTTCTGCTATCACCCCAAGCTCACGCCCGACGCGAACTGCCGCATGTGTCTCGTCGAAGTGGAGAAGATGCCGAAGTTGCAGACCTCCTGCAGCACGGTGGCGACCGAAGGCATGGTCGTCCGTACCAACACGCCCGTGGTGGACGAGGCCCATAAGTCCGTGCTGGAATTCATCCTGGCCAACCATCCGCTCGACTGCCCGATCTGCGACCAGGGCGGACGCTGCGATCTTCAGGATTTCTCGCACCAGTACACGCCGACCACCAGTCAGTTCACCGATACCAAGCGTGTCTATGAGAAGGGGTTCTTCAGCCCACTGATCGAGAAGGAGATGAACCGCTGTGTCTCCTGTCTCCGCTGTGTGCGGTACTGCGACGAGATCATGGACGTCAAGGCGCTGGCCAACGTCAACCGTGGCACGGTCACCGAGATCGCGCACTTCGCCGGCCACCCGCTCGACTGCGAGTTCTGTGGCGGCTGCGTACAAATTTGTCCGGTGGGCGCGATCACGAGCCGCCTTTCGATGTATGAATTCCGGCCTTGGATGATGAAGCGGGCGGACAGCACCTGCGGCTATTGCGGCGATGGCTGCTCGCTCATCCTGGAGGCGCGTGATGAAAAGGTGATCGAGGTCATGTCGTCCCACGGGAACGGACGGAATAACGGCGACCTCTGCGCGAAGGGCTTCTTCGGCTACCAATACGTCAATCACCCGGATCGCCTGACGACCCCGCTGGTCCGGCAGGCGGACGGCCAGCTCCATCCGGCGACCTGGGACGAGGTGCTGCCGCTATTGGCCGAACGGCTCACGCAGATCAAGCTGACCCATGGCGCAGAGACCATCGGTGGACTCATCTCGGCTCGTTGCACCAACGAAGACCTCTACCTGTTCCAGAAATTCATGCGCCTGGTGATCGGCTCAAATCACCTGGACAGCACGGCCCGCTACGGCCACATCAACGCCACGCGAGCGATGCGGCGCGTCCAGGGCACCAACCGCTGGACGGTCTCCTACGAGGACATCGTCCAGGCCGACGCCCTGCTGTTGATCGGCACACACATCACGGCGGCCAATCCCATCGTCGGATTGCAAGTGAAGGCAGCCGTCAAAAAGCACGGGGCGCAATTGCTCACCATCGAAACGCTCGTGCCCTCCATAGAAACGACCAGCAACATCACGAACCTATCGGCGACACATCTCGCGGTCCCGCCCGGTCGCCATGCTGCCGCCGTGCAGGGCCTCGTCAAGGCGTTGTTCGACGAGAACCTCGTGGACGCCGCGCTGTTCACGCACACGAACGAGTACCTGTCGCGCCTGCGGACAGCCGCAACGTCGTTGCCCTATCCCGAAGGATTACACGAGACCTCGCTTCGCGCCATTGCCAGGACCTTTGCAGGCGCGCGGCGCGGGGTGATTCTGATCGGGCAAGATCTGTTGAAGGCTCCCGGTGGTTACGAGGCCACGGTGAACCTCTTGGACTGTCTCTTGTTGCTCGGCAAGCTCACACAACCAGGCTGGGGCCTCGCATCGCTCACTGAAGAAAACAACGAGCAGGGCGCGATTGAAATGGGCGCCACGGCGGACTACCTCCCAGGCCCAGTTGACGCCAGTGATGCCGCGAAGGGGATGCGTCTCATGGAGATGCTTGATGCGGCCCGCGAAGGCACACTCAAAGCGATGGTCATCATCGGCGAGAATCCGGCGCGGAGCCTGCCAACCTCCGTGAAGACTGCCGAGGCGCTGGAGAATCTGGACTTCCTTGTCGTGCAGGAACTGTTTCTGACGGAGACCGCACAACTGGCCGACGTCGTGTTGCCGGCTTCTTCCTACGCCGAAAAGAGCGGCACCTTTACGAATTCAGAGGGCTTCGTCCAAAAAGTCCGTCCAGGGATTGCGCCGGTTGGTGACAGTCGCCCGGACTGGGAAATTCTGTCTGCGATTTCGGTGATGATGGGCTATCCGCTTGAATATGCCGACGCCAAGGACATCCTGAAGGAGATTCGCGCGGTCGTCCCAGGCTATCGGGTTTTGGGTGCGACGCCCGAACCGGCTCAGGTGGAGGTCGCCACAATGCAGCAGTATCTCGCAGGAGAATTTTCCACCGACCTGGCCACACGCTACCGCGCGGCTGAGCCTCCGGCGACGGACAACCATCGCTGGTCATTGACTCTCGGCCAAACGCTGTTCCATTCAGGCGCCATGTCTCGCAAGGCCCAGGGCCTGCTGGAACTCCAGAAGGATGGCGCGCTTCTCATGAACCCAGCCGACGCGCAACGCATGGACATCACGAGCGGAGAGATCGTGCGGCTCACGTCTACGTCCGGTGAGGCGACCGTCCCGGTGTCTCTGCTGGGCCGCATCCCGGAAGGCACGGTATTTTTCCCTGAATCCTTCCGTGAAGCTCTGGCTGATCTGCCAACCCTCACGCTTGACCCCGTCACCGGCGTCCCCTATCGCACACACGTGATGGTCTCGCTCGACAAACTCCCGCCCCCTCCCACACTGGAAGACGAGAGTGAGCCACCCTGTTCCTCGCCATTGGAGGAAGACTACAGGGTGGACACATGAAGGGCGTGAAGGGGATACTGTGGCCATGACAGGAGGCATGTAGGCGATGGAGTTGCTCGTATTCACAGGCGCGGCGGTGGTCAAGATCGCAGTGGTCATGATCACAGTGTTGCTCACCGTGGCCGTGCTCACCCTGGCTGAACGGAAGATACTCAGTTGGATGCAGGACCGCATGGGGCCAATGGAAGTGGGGCCGTACGGCATTCTGCAACCAATTGCCGACGGCATCAAACTGTTCTTCAAAGAGGACATTGTCCCGTCCGGCGCGAACCGGTTTCTGTTCTCGCTGGCCCCGATCATCTCCCTTGTGCCGGCCTTCATCGGCTTTGCGGTCGTGCCCTACGGCCCCAACGTTGAAATCGAGCTGTTCGGGGTCACGATCAAGCCCTTCATCATCACGGACATCAATATCGGCATCCTCTACGTCCTCGCCTTCGCCTCCATCGGCGCCTACGGCGTCATCCTGGGTGGCTGGGCGTCCAACAACAAATACTCCCTTTTGGGCGGCCTCCGCGCCGCCGCGCAGGTCATCAGTTATGAACTGAACGTCGGCCTGGCGATCATCGGCGTCATCATCCTCTCGGGGTCGTTGAGCCTGATGACGATCGCGGAGAAGCAGGCCGGCGGCCTCCTGAATTGGAACATCATTGGGATGGGACACGGGGAGGGCATCTGGTGGTGGGTACCCGTGACCCAAGTCATCGCCTTTGTGGTGTACGTCATCTCCGTCATCGCGGAGACCAACCGCCTGCCCTTCGATCTGCCGGAGGCGGACAGCGAGTTGGTCGCCGGCTGGATGACCGAATACAGCGGGATGCGGTTCGCTTTCTTCTTCATGGCGGAATACGCGAACATGATTTTGGTGTCCTGCATCGCGTCCGTCCTGTTTCTCGGCGGCTACCACGCGCCGTACCCGGGGACTATCCTCTCGGGCATTGGGGCCTACTTTGAGGGGGTGGCCTGGTTCACGGTGAAGGTCTACGGCTTTCTGTTTCTGTTTTTTTGGATTCGCGCTACGCTGCCGCGTCTGCGGTATGACCAACTCATGCGTTTCGGATGGAAAGTGATGCTGCCGTTGGCGCTGGCGAACATCGTCGTCACGTCCATCGCCGTCTATCTCCTGCGATAAGAGGGAGCCGAAACAGTATGACCGTCACAGACCTGGTCAAGACCTGTACATTCTATGAAATCCTGGTAGGGATGAAGGCCACGATGACGGTGTTCATCCAGCGGATCATTCTCCGCACCCGCCCGCCCGTGACGTTCCAGTACCCTCACGAAAAACGGGATTTGCCTGGCGGCTATCGAGGGATGATCGCGCTCCTCAAGTACGACGATGGAACGGAGAAGTGCGTCGGCTGCGACCTCTGCGAGGCCGCCTGCCCGTCCCGCGTCATCACGGTCGTCAGCGCCGAAGTCGAGGGCGAGCCGATGAAGCGTTATGCCAAAACGTACAGCATGGACATGACCCGCTGCCTCTTCTGCGGTCTCTGCGTGGACGCCTGTCCAGTGGACGCCCTGGCCATGACGAAGGAGTTCGCCTGGGCCAAGTACAACAAACGCGACCTCCTGCTCGACAAGCCGCAACTGCTGGCCCTCGGCGACCGCAACTTTCCCGAGCGCGAGAAGAAGCTAGAGTTCCAGCATCCCAATGTGGCGACCTTCAACATCGGCCACAAAACCCTGCCCGCCAAGGTCTCGTAGGCACTCGGCGTCATCGTGGCCACCCTCGCGTTTTTCTACTTCGCAAGCGTCATTGTGCTGACGGCCCTGCTGGTGGTCGCGCTACGCAACCCGGTACAGAGCGTGATCGCGCTGCTCGTGATGTTTGTCCATGTGGCAGGCTTGTTCATTACCCTGCGCGCCGAATTTCTGGCGGCCGTCCAGTTGATCGTGTACGCAGGCGCCATTCTGGTGCTGTACCTGTTCGTCCTGATGATTCTGAATCTCCAGCGGGAGGATACCTACCAGCGGCAACTGAAGTGGGGCCTGGGGATCGGCCTGCTTGCTCTCGCCGAGGTCGTCTATCTCATCAGCCAAGCGGCGCTGCCGGAGGCGCCGACCAGCAGTCAGACCAACACCAGCGACATCGTGGAGGCGGTCGCCGGCAATACCGAAACCGTGGGCAAGGCGCTCTATACCACCTACCTGTTTCCCTTTGAAGTGGCGTCCCTGATTCTGCTGGTCGCCATGGTCGGGGCCATCCTTATGGCCAAGAAGGGGATGATGGGGCCGACGGAAAAGGAATTGAAATAGCGTGATTCCTCTGTCCTACTACATGGTTCTCAGCGGAATCCTCTTCATCATCGGCGTGGTTGGGGTGCTGATCCGGCGCAACATCATCATGTTGCTGCTCTCCATTGAATTGATGCTGAACGCCACGAACATCAACTTCGTGGCCTTCTCGCACTATCTGGACAACGTGGCGGGGCAGGTCTTCGTGTTCTTCACGCTCACGGTCGCGGCGGCGGAAGTGGCGGTTGGCCTGGCCATCATCATTGCCCTTCACCGCGCCCACGCGACGATGAACGTGGACGAGTTGAATCTGATGAAGTGGTGAGTATGGACAACGCCATTCGCATTCCCCCAGAACTTGCCGCCCTTCAAGAATTATTGGTGGCGCGCCTTCGCGAAGCCATCTCGCCTATCCTGGCTGTCTATATCTATGGGTCCCGGGTCAAGAACAGCGCAGGTCCAGAGAGCGACTTAGACGTGGCCCTGCTGTTGCCCATTGAGCACACGGTTTCACCATGGCGCCTGCTCCAGCTGTGCGGGGATCTGGAGGTCATGACCAGGTATCCGGTCCAAGTCTCTATCCTGGATGTGAATCGGTTTCTTGTCCATTGCAAGGAGGTTGTCGGTGGGGGCGTGCGGGTATATGTGGCTGATGAGCAAGCGGTGGCAGAGTTCGAAATGCAGACACTTTCCAACTATGCCCGGCTCTGCGAGGATCGGAAGCCGGTCGTGAAGGCCTACTTGATGGAGCCGGTGGATGGGTGACGTGCTTCTGAATAAGGCCGCCATCATCGAACGCTGCCTTCGGCGGGTTGCTGAAGAATACGCCTGTGATCCCATGCGACTGATGAATTTCACCCATCAGGATGCAATTGTCATGAACCTGGAAAGGGCCTGTCAAGCCGCAATCGATATGGCGATGCTCGTGATCGCGAGAGATCATCTTGGGGTCCCGCAGACCAGCGCTCAGGCCTTTGATCTGCTGGCACAGGCCGGACGCATTACGCCGGATGTCGCGCAGAAAATGCGCGCAATGGTGGGGTTTCGTAATATTGCGGTCCATGAATACCAAACCCTGCGCCTCGACATTCTCCAGCAGATCGTCGAGGAAGGCCGGACTGACTTGATCGCATTCTGCGCAGCCATCGGGTTGAAGATTGTATAGCAGCGGCAATGCGCACAAAGTTCGTCTGGGGAAGATTGGGAGACAGAGTTATTGTCCAGGCAAGGTCGTTTTTCATGCCGGAAAAGCCAAAGTACGTCTGTCTCTACTGCTGTTTCCGGTGCCATCCTCCGGAGGGTGCCGGAGCTTCCTGTCCCCCCTCTCCCTCAAGGGGCGAGGGGGAGGGGGGAAGCAGCTTTTTTCGAAAGGCCGCTTGGGCCGGAAAAGTTTGAGGCAGGCGTCGAAATCGGTCAGGGAGGCGGGGCGTCTTTGTAATTCTGGAGCCACAACACCTGATTGTGAAGATCCTGGTCTTGGTGGCGGGCGATCAAGCGAAGAAGCCGGCGCAGTAGTTCCGATAGAGGGAGTTGGTCCGACACGATGATCCCGGCATGTTCCCGGTTCTCGGCAGCCCAGGTTACGGCGAGACGAAGATAATCCACGATATTGAATGTGATGATGGTGCGGTTGTGAGACGCGGCGAACGTGAGTTGTTCGGGATCGGACCGGCCCAGGGTGTCCGCCTCTCGCGCGGCCAGGCACTCAACGCCTCGGTTCCGAAGCATGTCGGCGAGCAAAGGCTTAACGTCCTCGTCGAGATAGAACTTCACGCGCCGAACGGGGGGATGATGCAAGCCTTACACGCTGAACCGCCGGCGGGCGTCGTCTTCGGTGTTGGCTCGAATGTCGGCGTCCACTTCCTCGCGGTTGTCATAGTAGTAGGCAAGGGCGTCATAGATGGTTGCAAGGCTGAGATGAGGAAAAGCAGCGCACAGCTCTTCCGGTGTATCCCCGTGGTGAAGGATATAGACCACCACGGACCGGACAGTGAAACGAGTTCTGGCAATGATCGGGCTGCCGCCGCAGACGGCGGGATCGCTGGTGATGTGGGGATGCAAGACCTTAGGCACGGTGGCCTCCACAGTAACGGCGCTAGACTATCGGAAAACCCGCCTGGGGTCAATTGCAGGATGCCTACAGGCTCCAGCGGCTTGACGCGGTGAGGTGGTCTGTGAGAGTCCCTATCCCCTGGAGGGCGAGGGAAGGGGTGAGGGGGAGCGAAAAAGGAACAGGCAAGAGAGAGAACACCTGCAAAGTCAGTCCAGAACATTAATCGTTATGCCTAGAAGGACGCATCGTGCGCTTTGAGTGGGATGCAGCAAAAGCCGCCAGCAATCTGCGCAAGCATGGCGTATCGTTTGACGAAGCATCGACCGTGTTCGCGGACGATCTTTCGGCGACGGCACGGAACCCCGACCACTCGCACGGCGAGCTGCGAATGCTGACTTTCGGCATGTCCAGTTCAGGCAGGGTCCTTGTCGTGTCGCACGCCGACCACGGCGAAGCCGTTCGTATCATCAGCGCGCGGCCCGCAACTCGCTATGAAAGGAAAGTCTATGAAGAAGCCTGAGAAAGACACAGATGAAATGCGCGCCGAGTACCGGCGCGAAGACCTCGGCGCGCTGGTGCGGGGCAAGTACGCGGCTCGCTATGCGAAAGCCACAAACGTCGTGGTCATTGATGAAACGCTGACCAAGGCGTTCCCGAACACCGAATCCGTGAACGAAGCGTTGCGCAGCCTGCTCATTGTGGCCACGGCCGCCACGCGCACAATTGGTCGTTCAAAGCGGACGCCCCGCAAGCGAGTCGCCGTTTAACTTGAGCACGATGAAATGGTAAAGCACAACACACAGTACAGGCTATGGCCGGCGGGTCAATGCTTTTGCCCTCTCCCCACCGAGGGAGAGGGAAGGGTGAGGGGGATTTACGGCAGGCGGACCAGACCGGTGGAGTTATACGGAACCAGATAATCCAGAGTTATACAGTTATGACAAACGGACATGGCACTGAAACTCATGCGAATAAAATCGCAACTGCCCAAGCAATGCTAAGTCTTGCGATTCGCCTAAACGCTGAGGTCAATCAGGGCCGTATCACCTCTGACCTTTTGAAGCGCGAAGTTACTGTCATCACTGATGGCAATGGTCTCAGACTACGTCCCTTCCCAGAAGGTACTAACGAGGACCTCCAACACGGCATGTTCAATTTTATACAGATCGCTCTGAGCGCGTCGGCGCTCACCGTGGATGAGGCCCTTAAAGAAGTGTTCGGAAAGTGCGCCGACGAGAAAAATCCGGCGCGCGTTGGCATCCGTGTCATGGTGAATCAGTTACGTAATGCCTTTGCACATAATCCGTGGCGCCCCAAATGGCAGATCTACTCGAAATACAGAAAGACCTACTCAATCACCCTTGACGACGGATCAAAATTTGACTTTGATGCGACGAATCTCCACGGCGATGGAGTGAAACCGGAACAGGTAGGCGGGCTGGAGTTCTGGGTAAAGGTACTACAGCATTGTGAACGTATAGTAGTTAGCTGATAAAAAGGAAAGAAAAGAAGGCGAGACATGCCTGAACTTGTCGACGCGTTTAAAGCAGTAGCAGAGCAAGGAGACATGGAGGCTCAATTCAGCTTGGGTTTCGTTTACGCTTCCAGCCTAGGCGTAGCGCAGGACTATAAACAGGCCATGTTCTGGTATGAGAAGGCAGCGGCACAGGGGCATTCAAAGGCTCAATTCCAATTGGGTTTGAAGTGTGAGAAGGGCGAAGGCGTAAAGCTTGATTACAACATGGCAGCCAATTGGTATGCGAAAGCAGCAGAGCAGAGACATGCAGGAGCGCAATTGAACTTGGGTGTTCTGTACTACGAAGGCAAAGGCGTAGCGCAGGACTATGTTGAAGCTCACAAACGGTTCACCATTGCAGAGATAAATGGCAATTCAAACGCCATCAGTAATCGTAGCGTTATTGAAGGCAACATGACGCAAGAGCAGATCGCCGAAGCGCAGCAGCGAGCAAATGCGTGGATCACAACGCATAGCCGAGGCAAAGATGCCTAACATGTCAAAGATAACAAACCCACTTTCCCCCTCACCCTCCCCTCTCCCTCCAGGGGCGAGGGTGAAGACGGGATAGGCAGGAGAGAGAAGAAATTGCAGAGTCGCACACAAACACTTAGCCCTCGCGCCAAGCGCCTCCGCCGTGACCAGACCGACGCTGAGCGCAAGTTGTGGCTGTATCTTCGGAGCCGACAGATGAATGGCTTCAAGTTCCGTCGACAACAACCAATCGGACGCTGCATCGTGGACTTCTTTTGCCCTGAATCTAAGTTGGTCGTCGAGCTGGATGGCGGACAACATGCCGATCAGGCCGAGGCAGATCAGCGGCGGACTGGCTTTCTCGCCAAGGCGGGCTATCGGGTGCTTCGGTTCTGGGATAACGACGTGCTGACTGAGCCGGAGGCAGTATTGCAGAAGATAGTCGAAGAGTTGAATCACCCCTCACCCCCGCCCTCTCCCTCAAGGGGCGAGGGAGTTAAGAGAACGCATCAAGCATCACCCCTCACCCCCGCCCTCTCCCTCAAGGGGCGAGGGAGTAATGGAGGCGGACGATGAAGTACGCCCTCATTCCATTGCTGCCGTTTGCGGCGTTCCTGGTGATCGGTCTGTTCGGCCATTGGATCAAGGAGCGCGCGCATTGGATCGCCGTGCCGGCGGTGGGTCTCTCGTTCCTGCTGTCCGTGTCGGCGTTCATGGAGATTGCGAACGGCGAGCCGATTCGCCTGACGCTCTATTCCTGGATCACCTCAGGCGCTTTCGACGTCACCATCGGATTGTATATTGACCGGCTGACCGCCGCGATGCTCCTCTTGGTCACCATCGTCAGCGGACTCGTGCATGTCTACACCATCGGCTACATGCGCGGCGAACCGGGCTATGCCCGCTTCTTCGCCTACATCGCGCTGTTCACCTTCTCCATGCTGATGCTGGTGATGGCCGATAATTTCCTGCAATTGTACGTCTTCTGGGAAGCGGTGGGCCTCTGCTCGTACCTCTTGATCGGGCACTGGTACGACCGCAAATCAGCTTGTGACGCCGCGACCAAGGCTTTCGTCGTGAATCGCGTCGGCGACTTTGGGTTCGGTCTTGGCATCATGCTGATTTTCGTGACGTTCGGCTCGCTGCAATACGATGCGGTCTTCGCCCAAGCCGCGATGGCGGAGGGCCAGACGATCAATGTGTTCAAGCCGTTTGGCGGCGAGTGGATGGTCGGGACGCTTACCGTGATCTGCCTCCTCCTCTTCACCGGCGCTGTTGGTAAGTCAGCCCAGGCGCCGCTGCACGTCTGGCTGCCGGACGCCATGGAAGGCCCGACGCCCATCTCGGCCCTGATCCACGCCGCCACGATGGTCACCGCCGGTGTCTTCATGGTGGCGCGCCTGGCACCGCTCTACAACTTGGCGCCGGCCGCAATGGACGTGGTGGCCGTGACGGGCGGCGCGACGGCCCTGTTTGCGGCGACCATCGCCCTGACTCAGACCGACATCAAGCGCGTCGTGGCCTACTCGACCGTCAGTCAACTCGGCTACATGATGATGGCCTGCGGCCTGGGGGCCTACACGGCCGGGATGTATCACCTCCTGACCCACGGGGCCTTCAAGGCCCTGCTGTTCCTCTGCTGCGGGTCGGTCATCATCGCGCTGCATCACGAGCAGGACATGCGTCGGATGGGCGGGTTGAAGGACCATCTCCCGGTCACGTACTGGATGATGGTGATCGGCTCGCTGGCCCTCGCTGGTATGCCCGGGTTCTCAGGCTTCTTCAGTAAGGAGGAGATTCTGGCCGCAGCCTGGGGGGCCGGCCCCTTGGGTCAGACCCTCACGGTGGTCGGGCTGCTCACGGCCTTCATGACGGCCTTCTACAGTTTCCGCCTGGTCTTCGTGGTCTTCTGGGGAGAGTCCAGGGTGGACCCCCACCATGCAGACCACATCCATGAACCGTCCTGGACGATGACCATGCCCCTGGTCGTCCTGGCCATCCTGTCCATCGTCGCCGGGTACGTCGGCATTCCGCAGTTCCTCCAACCGGTTCTGGAGGGTCCGGACGGTTTTGATAGCAGTGCTGCGCATGAGGGATCGCTCCTGCTGATGCTCATCGCCGTGGCCATGGCGTTCGGCGGAATCGTCCTCGCCTGGGTCGTCTATGTGAAGTCGCCGGGGTTGCCGGATCGGCTGGCGGAGACATGGCGACGAGCCTATGCCTTCTCCTTCAACAAGTGGTATGTAGACGAACTGTATGACCGAACGATTGTCCGCCCGACGGTGGCCCTTGCGAACGGCCTGTGGAAGATGGTGGACGTGGCCATCATTGACGCGATGGTGAATGGCGTGGGCGCTGCTGCCATCGCCTGGGCCAGAGGCATGAGACGAGTCCAGAGCGGCCAGGTCCAACATTACGCGCTGGCCATGGCCCTTGGCGCGGTCGTGATTCTCGGCGTCTATCTGATGGTTGGACACTGATGCGCGACATCATCCTCAATACCACGGCTCTGCCGCATTTGCTCACGCTCCTGATTGCCTTGCCGCTGGTGGGCGTGGCGATGATGGCCTTCTTCAAGGACGACGCAGCCGCCAAGCGCATTGCCTTCTGGACGACCGGTAGTGAGTTCGTCCTGTCGCTGCCGCTCTATCTGTGGTTCGACCCGGCCACACATTATATGCAATTTGTGGAAATTGTCCCGTGGATCACCGCGCCCTCGATCAACTATGCCGTTGGTATTGACGGGATCAGTCTCTGGTTGGTGCTGCTCACCACGCTGCTCACACCGATTTGCGTGGTCTGCTCCTGGACGTCCATCACGTCCCGCGCGCGCGAGTTTATGATCGCGTTGCTGGTCATGGAGACCGCGATGGTGGGGGTCTTTTGCGCCCTGGACTTCGTCCTCTTTTATGTGTTCTGGGAGGCCATGCTGATCCCCATGTACCTCCTCATCGGGGTCTGGGGCGGGGCCAATCGGGTGTATGCCGCGATTAAGTTTTTCCTCTACACACTGGCCGGCAGTCTCCTGCTGCTGGTGGCCATCATCGTCCTCTATTTCGAGGGAGGTCACACCTTCGACATTCTGGCACTGAGCCGCGCGTCGTATAGCGAGACGCTCCAGGCCTGGCTCTTCTGGGCGTTCTTTGCGGCCTTCGCGGTCAAGGTGCCGATGTTTCCCTTCCATACCTGGTTGCCGGACGCCCATGTGGAAGCGCCCACCGCCGGTAGTGTGCTCCTGGCCAGCGTGCTGCTGAAGATGGGGGCCTATGGCTTCCTGCGGTTCAGCCTCCCGATGTTGCCGGACGCCTCCCAACGGTTCACGCCGGCGATCCTCGCGCTCTCCGTCATCGCCATTCTATACGGCGCGTACATGGCGTTGGCCCAAAGCGATTTAAAAAAACTGATCGCCTACTCCAGTGTCAGCCACATGGGCTTCGTGACGCTGGGCATGTTCGTGCGCAACACCCAGGGCGTAGAGGGCGCGTTGCTGCAAATGCTCAATCACGGCATCACGACCGGCGGGCTGTTCCTCTGTGTGGGGCTGATCTATGAGCGGACGCACAGTCGGCAGATCGCGCACAACGGGGGCCTCTCCAAGTCCATGCCCCGCTACGCCACCTGCTTGGTGATCTTCGCCCTGTCCTCGCTCGGACTGCCCGGCACGAACAGCTTTGTCGGCGAGTTCCTGGTGCTGGTGGGCAGCTTCATGTACAGCAAAACTATTGCCGCGCTCGCGACGCTTGGCATTATTCTCGCAGCGGTCTATCTGCTTGGGATGGTCCAGCGCGTGGCCTTCGGTGTGTCGATTGAGAAGACCGCCAGGCTGAACGATTTGAATTGGTGTGAAATGGCCACGCTGGTTCCGCTGGTGATCCTCGTTTTTTGGATCGGCATCTTCCCCAATCCCTTCCTGGAGCCGATGCACGCCAGCGTGGCGCATATGTTCGAGGTGATGGATCGAGAGAGTGTCCTGCCATGACGTTTGTCTCGACGGCTGATCTTCTGGCGATCCTTCCTGAACTGATGGTGATGGCGGGCGGCTGTCTCGTGCTTGTGCTGGCCCCTGTGATCTCCGAGGCGCGGAAGGAGTGGTTGGTCTACCTGAGCCTGGCCGTGCTGAGCGCGGCTTTCGTGGTGAGCTATTGGTTTATGGGGCCGCTCATCGGCTCGCCGAGGTCGGTGTTCAGCGGACTCTATGTGCTGGACGCCTACGGGGCCTTCTGGAAGCTGCTGCTGCTCGTCGTCTCCGCGTTGATTATCCTGCTCGCGAAGGCCCATCTGAAGTTGGAGGGCATGGACCTGCCGGAGTTCTATGCCTTCATCCTGCTCTCGCTGGCCGGCATGATGGTGATGGTGTCGGGTACGGACCTGCTGGTCATCTATCTCGGTCTGGAGCTGATGTCCATCGCGCTCTACATCATGGCTGGCTTCAAACGGTACGCGCTTCGCTCACTGGAGGCGGCGGCGAAATACTTCATCCTGGGGTCCTTTGCATCCGGCATCCTGCTCTACGGTATCTCGCTGCTCTTTGGCCGCACCGGGAGCACCACGCTGGTTGGCATTCGGGAGGGCATTGCGGGCCTTCCACCAGGTGATCCGATTCTGATGCTGGCGATGGGGTTGTTGATCGTGGGGTTCGGCTTCAAGGTGGCGGCCGTGCCGTTCCATATGTGGACGCCGGACGTGTACGAAGGTTCCCCCACGTCGGTGACGGCGTATATGGCCGTGGCCTCCAAGGCAGCCGGGTTTGCGGCGTTCGTCCGTGTGTTCATGGACGCCCTCGGAGGGGCGCAAGACAGTTGGCAGATGCTTCTCGTGGCCTGCTGCGTCGCCACGATGATTCTGGGCAATGTTGTCGCCATCGCGCAGACCAACATCAAACGCATGTTGGCCTACTCCAGCATTGCCCACGCGGGGTACGCCCTGATCGGCCTGGTCGCCGCCGACGCCTTTGGCATAGCCAGCGTGATGCTCTACCTGGCCCTCTATGCCGTGATGAACCTCGGTGCGTTTGCGGTCGTGACCATGTTACGGCGAGGTGGACTCGAAGGCGACGAGATTGACGACTTCACGGGCCTGGCCAGGCGGAACAAGTGGGCGGCTTTTGTCATGCTCCTCTTCATGTTTTCGCTCGCGGGCATTCCCCCGACGGCGGGCTTCATCGCCAAGCTCTATGTCTTTACAGCGGCGGTGGGCGCGGGTATGGCGTGGCTGGCCGTGCTGGGGGTCGTTTTCGCCGCCGTATCGGCGTATTTTTATCTGCGCGTCGTGATGGTCATGTACATGAGGGAGCCAGGCGAAACGGTCGGCACACCCGGCTATGACGTCCGGGTCGTGGCCTCGCCCGCCACCATCGCCGTGCTCCTCATCGCGGCCCTCGGCGTCCTCGTCCTCGGCGTCTTTCCCGATCCGCTCATCCAGGCTGCCCAAAGCGCCATCCTGCCGCTGCGATAACCGCAATTCCGACAATTACGACGGCGGGGCTTCTGGCCAGACGGCGCAGGGGCCGCCGTTGCCGACAAGCAGATAAGGCGAGCCGGATGTTTTCATCGTGCGCGCCACGTTCCACTGACGCAAGAGCGCCTCGATGTCGTTCGGCTGGTGGTCGTCCAGAAACGCGCGTTTGACCGTTACGGTATACAGGGAGCCTTCGCGGGACAACGTGAACTCATGCCCGTTGGCGCCACGGGCCTTCTCTGTGAGTGTATGGAGGGGAAACGAGGCCTGGAGATACTGTCGGACGGCAACGATGGTTGACAGGGCGGACATGGCGGGCGCAGCCTAGTTCGCGAGCTTGAGTGGGAGCACCGTAATCGGGCCGAAGGTCGAGAGCGGCTGTTCGAACTCGTCGTCCTTGCCGACCGCGAGAATCACCACGCGATCGGGATGCAGATGTTGTTGGGCCACGCGCAGTAAGTCTTCCTTCGTCACGGTGACGACGCGGTCTCGGAATCGCTGGAGAAAATCCTTGGGCAGGCCATGATAGTCGAGCGCCATGAGCCGCCCGATGATCTGCCCGGCATCGGCGAAGGAGAAGACGAAGGAATTGAGAAACGCGTCTTTCGCCAACTGGAGTTCCTCGGATGACACAGGCGCCTGCCGCAGCCGCTCCATATGGTTCAACATGCTGGACAAAGCCTGGTGTGTGGACGATCCCTTGGTCAGGGCATGAAGCATAAAAATTCCTGGGCCCGCGTTGCCCGGCGCCATCCGGCTCCCCACGGCATAGGCCAATCCCTGGCGGCTCCGCACGTCTCGGAAAAGCCGTGACGTGAAGGAACTCCCCCCCAGGATGTCATCCAGCAAGGCCAGCGCGACATAATCAGGATCGTCTTCTTTGACCGACAGATGGCCGACACGGAGATGGGTTTGCGTGAAATTCCGCTTCAGGATATGGACGGAGCGGCCCTCCCCTTGCGCGGCTGATGCGGTCACTGGCGGGATCGCCGGCATGGCCACAGTCTGCGCCTGCGGCTGCCAGTCCCCGAACGACTGGCGCAGCGCCTCCAGCATCGCGGGTTTTTCGAAATCTCCGGTCACGCCTAGTAGAAGGGTATTGGGCGCGAAAAATGTCCGGTGAAAGTTCACCATGTCCTCCCGCGTGATGCGCGAGATGGTCTCAGCCGTGCTTTCACGGCCCAGCGGGTGGTCAAATCCAAAGAGTAATTTTCTGAACTCGCGCGAGGCGATCCCGCCAGGATTGTCCGGACGGCGGCGGATGGCCTCCAGCTCCTGACGGAGGGCCTGCTCCACTTTCGCCGATTCAAAGGCCGGTGTGCGAAGCATGTCGGCGAACATGGCGAGTCCGCGGGGCACGTCCTTCTTCAAGACATCCAACGTTGCCACGCCGTGCTCGCTGCCAATGCCCATTGAGAGGTGCGCGGCGAGAAACTCCAACTCCTCATCGCCCTGATCGCCGGTGAAACGGGCCGTCCCGCCTGTGCGCATCACAGCTCCGGTGAGGCCCGCCAGCCCCGCTTTGTCGGGTGGCTCGTAGATGGCACCGGTGCGGATCATGGCCGAGACGGTCACGAGCGGCAATTCCCGATTCGGCAGGAGGTAGACGATGATCCCGTTCTCCAAGACGACCGGCTCGACGTCCGGCACGGTGATGGTCATTGGATTGAAGGTCATCGTGCGGGGATCGTCGAGGCGGATGGGCTTTTTCGGCATCTCCGCAAACGCGGACGACACAGACATGACCCACGCCAGGATACAGACGATGAGGGTGCTCATGGTTTCACCAGCGTCGCCACGATACGATTACGTTTCGTAAAATACTGCGCTGTCACACGCTGGATATCCTCGGGGCGCACTTTGGCGATACGATCACGCTGCATGAACATCTCCCGCCAATCCCCAGTGATCGCGTGAAAATATCCGAGATACGAGGCCATGCCGCTGTTGGATCGAAGGGCACGCACATGCGCCGCGTCAATCTGGTTGAGGATCTTGTCCCTCTCACGCGGGGTGACCGGCTCGTTCTTCAGCCGATCCAGTTCTGCATAGATCGTCTGCTCAATCTCGGCTGCGGTATGGGGTGCGCGTGGGGTCGCGCCGATGACAAAGAGATGGGGATACTGTGCGCCCGGATAGCTCGAGAAGGCCGACACGGTAGCGGCCAGTTGTTGCTCCTGGACCAGGCGTTTGTGCAGACGGGACGTGCGTCCGCCAGAGAGAAGCGATTCGATCACGTCGAAGACGACATCGTCCGGATGACCGGCGCTGGGCTTGTGGAAGCCGATGAGTACCTGGGGTTCGGCGTCGTACTCGACCTCCACGCGGCGCTCACCCGTCTGTGGGGGCTCCGTGGTCTGCACCAGCGGGGACGGCGGACGCGCCTGGAGCCGCCCGAACGTCTGTTCCACAAGAGCGATCACGTCTGTGGGCGTGATGTCGCCCACAATGGTCAGCACGGCATTGGCGGGTCCGTAATAGGTCTGAAAAAAGGCTTCGGTCTGGGCTTTGCTCAGTCCCTCCAGATCGGAGGGCCAGCCGATTACCGGGAGGCCATAGGGGTGCGCCTGGAACGCCGCCGCCGTGAACGCTTCGTGCAGGCGCCCGCTTGGCGAGTTGTCGGTCCGTAGGCGGCGCTCTTCCAGCACGACCTGCTTCTCTTTATAGAACTCGCGGAGCACGCCGTTGGCCATGCGGTCGGACTCCACGGCGGCCCACAGAGGAAGCCGGTTGGCGGGAAAACTCAGGAAATAGCGCGTCAGGTCCTTGCCGGTCGTGGCATTGAGGCCCACGCCGCCGTGTCGCTGATAGAGCGTGGCCAGTTCGGCAGGTACGACGAAACGGTCCGCCTGCGCTTCGATGTCCGCGAACTGCTTCTGCAACGTCGCCAGGCGCGCCTGATTGGCTGCGGGCCCCCTGGCCTTCTCGGCCATGATGGCGTCCGCGAGGCGGTCGAGCTGTTCGAGGACAGGCTGTTCCTCCCGGGCGTCCGTGACGCCAATCGTGCGACTGCCCTTGAAGGCCATGTGCTCATACAGATGCGCGACGCCCGTAATGCCGTTGTGCTCGTTGACGCCGCCGACCTTGTAGGTGAGGTTGACCGCGACGATGGGGGCCTGGTGGCGCTCCATCAAAAGAAGAGTCAGCCCATTGGCCAGCCGGTGCTCAATGACGCGGTCTGCCAAGTCCAGCGCAGTCGCACTTCCCGTGGCCGCCCCCGCCGGTGCGGAAAGGAGCGCCAGGCCAACCAGCACCAACAGGTATCGTTGCAGCGATGTTCTGTTCATTCGGTCATCCTGAGGCTCTCGAAGGACCTCTCACTCAAACAATCCAATCAGGTCTTCCGGATGCTCAATGAACCAGTCCGGATTGCAGGCAGCCATTTTCTCGCGGTCGCCCATGCCGTAGCCCACAGCACAGACTGTGATCCCCGCGTTATGGCCGCCGACGATGTCGTTGGTGCTGTCGCCGATCAACACCGCCCGTTCCGGCGCCACGCGCAGTTCGGCCAGCACCTTCAGCAACATGCCAGGCTCCGGCTTCAAGCCGTACCCATTGTCCCCGCCGACGACATAGGCAAAGTGATGGGCGCCCAGGCCGTCCAAAATGCGCGTCGTGTATTCCAGCGACTTGTTCGTGGCAACGGCCTTCTGCTTGGTGGCATAGTGCGCCAGCACCAGATCAATACCGGGATAGAAGATCGTGCGATCCAGGCAGTGGGCGAGGTAGTGGCCACGGAACACCCGCAAGGCGTCTTCGTAGCGCGACTGGTTGTCCTCGCCGACGGCCAGGCGAAGCAGGCGCTTGATGCCGTCGCCCACGAAGCTGAAAATTTCTTCCTCGTCACGAACGGGCAAGTCCAGGTCGCGGAGCGTGAGATTCACCGCCGTGGCGATGTCCCATTTGGATTCAATCAACGTGCCGTCGAGATCAAAGATGAGCAGGTCAATCTGGTGCATGAGGCGCAGTATACCAATTATAGACGTTCGATGAGTAGCCCCACAATGGCGGCCAGCCCGCCACTGACAGCGACAGCATACCCAATGCCGCCGAGCACGAACCAGAGCCGGATGCGGCGATGCTCTTCCGGCGCCAAGCCCTCATGGTGCCGCGTGGGGTGGATCCACCACCGGTGTGGCAAGGCGCCACGAGTCATCAGCATTCGACGCAGCACGACATGGTACCAGAAGCCGGTCGGCACGCCTTCCACCAGCCCAACCACCAGCAGGATCAGGCCGATGTTGTGGAAGACGTGCGGCGTGATGATCGTGACGAGGTAGCCAAGCGTCCCGATCCCCACCAGCGCCGCGAGCAGGAGGCTGATCTCAATCATGGCCGATGAATGCGACCGCGCATGGCAGGCGGATGTGAGCGCGAGGCACACAGCACGACGACCACCTCGTCGCCGACCACCTCGGCAGAATGGATCACGTTGGCAGCCAGGTCGAGCCGGTCACCCGGTTCCAGAAGGAGCACGTCGTCCCCCACAACCATCCGCATCCGCCCGCTGACCACCCAGCGGATTTCGGCCTTGGAATGGGCATGGTCGCCGTACTCGTCCCCCGGTACCATCTCGAATCGTGACGGGCGTAGGCCCTCCTGTTCCAGACGGGCGCGGACTTTGTTGATGGTGATCTGCCCGGCGTCGGCTGGCCAGCGGATCAGGGTAAACATGGACATGAGGACGGCGCTCCTGAATGTTGTGTTGCGTGTGGCAGGAGTGGGGTGGCGTGATAGGGTCTGAGGAAGCGAAAGCGGGTTGTTTTGAGCAATTTGAGTATTTCCGGTACAGACTCTCACCGAGTGCACCGAAAGACCCGCCCAGTATGTCACGGCAGTCGCCGTCAAGTCCAGGGCCTGGACCCCACGCCCCTGGCCAAAGATAAGTATGGCCAACGCATACGATGCAGCAAGGTCTTGTCAAGCGATGGCGGAGAGGACTAGTCTTTCCGTATGGCGATGGATCCGGTCTGCGGGATGACCGTAGACGAGCACACAGCTCCGGCGACGGCGGCCCATGAGGGAGCCCGGTACTATTTCTGCGCACCTGGCTGCAAGTGGACGTTTGAGAAGGACCCGGTCGCAGTCCTGAAGGGCGGGCCACGAGGGATGGGGTCGCCGCCTCTCCAAATCATTACGATGATGCCCCGAGGGGCACAGTCTACGGAGACCCCCCTCACCTCCGCCCTCTCCCGCCAGGAGCGAGGGAGTCTGGGAGTGGCGAGCATGGCCACACTCACGATGCCAATTGAAGGCATGTCCTGCGCGTCCTGTGTCGCAAAAATTGAACAGGGATTGTGTACTGTGCCAGGCGTCCTCCGCGCCTCGGTGAACCTGGCAACGGAGAAAGCCACGATTGAGTATCAGCCGGGCATGGCAACGCCTGAGAGTCTTCAAAACGCTATCCGCAGCCTTGGCTATCATCCGGTCCTGCCGGGGATACGCGAATCAGGTACGCCTGCGTCGAAGGAAGCCCGTCAGCAGTCCGCCGATCGGGCACTCCTCACGAAGTTCTGGGTGGCCGCTGCGCTGACGGTTCCTGTGATGCTCCTGAACATGTCGGAGCATCTCGGCCTGCCGCTGTCGCAAGCCCTGTCCTGCTGGCTGCAATTCCTCCTGACCACGCCCATTCAATTCTGGGCCGGCTGGCAATTCTATCAAGGCGCGTGGGCGGTGGCCCGTCACGGGACGACCGACATGAACAGCCTCATTGCGGTCGGCACCTCCGCAGCCTATGGCTACAGCGTGGCGGTCACCCTTGCGCCGGAATTGTTCACCGCCGTCGGACCCATCCCACAGGTCTATTTCGAGTCGTCGGCAGCCATTATCACACTCATCCTTCTAGGACGGCTTCTTGAGGCCCGTGCCAAGGGACGGACGTCTGACGCCCTGACCACGCTGATTGGTCTCCAAGCCAAACAGGCCCGCGTCATCCGCGATGGGCGCGAGCTGGACGTTCCCATCGAAACGGTGCGAGTCGGCGACATGGTGATCGTGCGTCCCGGCGAAAAAATTCCGGTAGACGGTGTCATACTTGAAGGACACTCGTCGCTGAACGAGGCGATGCTGACGGGCGAGTCTATGCCGGTGGAAAAAGGCCCAGGCGACAGGGTCATCGGCGCCACGCTGAACGGCACCGGCAGTGTCCGCTTCACGGCCACGCAGGTCGGCGCCGACACCGCGTTGGCCCGCATCGTGCAACTCGTGGAAGAGGCGCAAGGCTCCAAACTGCCGATGGCCCGTCTGGTAGATCAGGTCGCAGCGGTTTTTGTGCCGATTGTGATAAGCCTCGCCCTGCTGACCTTCGTGATGTGGTTCGCGTTTGGCCCGGCGCCCGCCTTCACGCCGGCCCTGATCAATTTTGTCGCCGTGCTGATTATTGCCTGTCCCTGTGCGCTCGGACTGGCCACGCCCACCTCGATTATGGTGGGGATCGGGCGTGGGGCGGAGCAGGGGATTCTCATTCGAAGCGGCGAGGCTCTGGAACAGGCGCGAGCGCTGACGACCATTGTGCTCGACAAAACCGGAACCGTCACGACTGGCACACCAGCGGTTGTGGAGATCGTCATGGTGAGAGACGGCTGGTCGCGAGAGACCCTGCTGCGCTATGCCGCCTCAGCCGAGCAGGGATCGGAGCATCCAATCGGCAAGGCCATCGTCCAGGCGGCGAGGGACGAACAGATCACGCTGGAGTCCGCGACAGGCTTTGCCGCTCTGCCGGGCCATGGCATCAGAGCCACGGTACGGGGCGAACTGGTGCGCGTGGGCAATCTTCGGCTGATGGAAACAGACGGTCTGTCACTGGTCAGAGTGGAGGCGGACGGGGCGCGGGTGGCGGAAGCAGGTCTGACTCCAATGATGGTGGCAGTCGGGGCGAACGTCATCGGAATCATTGCCGTGGCCGACCAGGTGAAAGCCCATGCCTGCGAGGCAGTGGTGGCCCTCCAGGCGCTCGGCCTTGAGGTGGTGATGCTGACAGGCGACCATCCGCGCGTAGCGGCATCGGTGGCGAAAGCCGTTGGCATTGAACGGGTGCTGGCCGAGATGCTGCCAGAGGCGAAGGCTCGCGAGATCAAGCGGTTGCAGAGCGAGGGGCAGATCGTGGCGATGGTCGGCGATGGCATCAACGACGCACCGGGACTGGCCCAGGCCAACGTGGGGATCGCCATCGGCGCAGGCGCCGACGTAGCCCTTGAAGCAGCGGACATTATATTGGTGGGCGGCGACCTGCGCAGCGTGGCAACGGCCATCGCGCTGAGCCGTGCCGTCATGCGCAATATCAAGCAGAACCTCTTCTGGGCCTTTGCCTATAACCTCATCCTGATTCCCGCTGCAGCGCTCGGCTGGCTCAATCCGATCCTCGCAGCAGGGGCCATGGGATTGTCGTCCGTCAGTGTCGTCACGAATGCCCTCCGCCTGCGAGGTTTCGCTCCGACTGCCTAGGTAATATTGCTCTTCCTTTTCCCTCAAGACTGTGGTACATCTTCCTCCATCTGTTCGGAGAGGAACGCACGATGGATGACCTGCTGAACCTGTTCAATGCAATCGAGCTTCCTGATACCTATCCGTACCTCATGGCCATTCTGGGCCTCGTCTTCATCTGGAAGTTCCATGACATGCAGGTCAAAGCCGGTCGCATTCAGGCCAAGGATCTGTGGGAAAAATCAGGCGTCCGATTGTTTCTCAACGCGACTCCAGACGATCTCCAGGCTTGTCTGGCCTGTAAAGAAACGACCAATTATGTGTTTCTCCCCAGCCTCGTGGCGTCCAAGAAATTCACACCTCATACGACGCCCTGCACCAACCCGTCCGGCTGCCGGTGCGTCATGATCGGCCTCTATGGCGGGTGGGCGGAAGCGGGCGCGGCGCTGGCGGCGGCGAAGAAAGCCAACGGCAAGGCCCGGCTGTCCGACGCGGAGATCACGGCTTTGATTGGGAATTCTTCGTCCGCGCGGGCGGGCGCGTCTGCCGACCGAATCTCGCTTCGGATGCTCAGTGCGTTGCGATCCGAGAGCAGCCAGACCGAGACCGCGATGGAGCAGTATCGTGCGATCATCGCCGGCGCCGACGAGGATCGCGACCGGCCTTTTATCGTGCCCTCGTATCTGCGGCTGAGCGCATTACAGGAACAGTCCGGCAATGTGTCTGAGGCGCGTAGGCTGCTTGAGCAATGTCTGCGGGACTCTGGCGCGAAGAAGAAAGGCCTCGATGCCCCGACCGACGCCCAGCGGACACTGCTGAACAAGAACCTGGCCCGCCTCACGACATAGCCAGCTGCCCGTCCGCCACGTCCCGTTCCGCCTGTTCGTATCGCTCCTTCGTGCCGATGTCTGCCCAGTAGCCGCTCATCCGCCAGCCCTGCAACTGCTGGCCCGCTCCGAGCAGCGCGTGATAGACATCAATAATTGAACCGGGGCCTGGCGGGATCGCATCCAGAATGGCCGGCTCCAACACATGAATGCCTGCAAACATGCAGGGCACAGGCCAGGGCTCGACGCGAGGCGCGAACGGCGGCGCATTGTTGATCTGAAGAATCCGCGAATTCCTGTCCATCGTCACAGGCCCCCAGCGCACGGCCTCAGGGTCGTCACGAAGAGCCAGCGTCGCCAGAGCCGTCCCTGTTTCATGCGCGGCCATCAGGTCGGTCAGGTTACAGTCCGACAGCGTATCCCCGTTGAGCACCAGGAATGGCGCGTCCTTGAGAAAGGGCGTCGCGTGTCTAATGCCGCCGCCAGTGCCCTGGATGGTCGGCTCGTGCGAATAGGCCACGTTCATGCCGAAGCGCGTCCCGTCTCCTATCGCTTGGACGATCTGATCGCCAAGATGGTGCAGGTTGATGATGACACCGGTAATCCCGTGGCGCTTGAGCAGCAGCAGGTTCCAGACAAGAAGCGACCGTCCGGCTATCGGCAACAGCGGCTTGGGCTGGTGGTCAGTCAGAGGCCGCAGTCGGAGGCCAAGCCCCGCTGCGAGGAGCATCGCCTTCATGGAGTGGGGTTATCGCAGTTCAGGGACATGCTTCGCCATCGCTGTTCGCAAGGATGCCAGGCGTGGGTATTGTTCCAGGTTCCGCTTCACATAGCCCAGCGTTCGTGGAAGGTATGGCAGGTAGCGGCCATTCTGCTTTTCAAGCTGAATATAGACGAAGCGTCCGGCGGCCTTGAGGTTGCGCTGGATGCTGGTCCAGTCGAAGACCTGTCTGAATGTGAGCCGGTCGAGCGGCGCGCCGGCCCTGGCCCGTCCCTCTAGATAGCGCAGGACCAGTTCGTCAATCAGGTCTTCATCAAGCGACAGATAGGAATCGCGCAGCAGCGATGCCAGATCATACGACGCGGGGCCCATCAAGGCGTCCTGAAAATCAATGATCCGAAGCCGCTCACCCTGCCACATAAGATTGCGGCTGTGATAGTCCCGGTGGGTGAAGCAGCGCGGCTGGCTGGCCAGCAACGCGGCAACCGTGCGCATCTCGGCACGGATGACCTCGCGGTCGAATGCGGGTAGTACGATGTTGGCACGTCGTTCGATCCCATATTCGATGAAGTGGTCAAACTCCCACATCAGAAGTGGTACATCAAAGGCGCGGGTGAAGGCCAGGCAGTCGGGGTTGGCGGGCAGGGTCGCCTTGACGTGGAGATGAACGAGCGCATCCACGGCCTGCCGGTACAGATCCGGCGTGGCGGCATTCGTTGCATGGCCGCAGGCGTCGGCCAACGTCACGTCCCCTAGGTCTTCCAAATACAGGACCCCGGTGGCCTGGTCGTAATAATGTAGCGCGGGCACGACCACGTCGGCTTTAGCGAGGTGCGACAGGATGTTGACGAAGGGCAGTTCCGTGACCGGAGCGTTCCCGCTGACGGCTTCCTCTGACTGCTTGAACGCCTCCGGCGAAGCCAGTTGCATCAGTATCATTGTATGGGGCGGGCCGCCGGATAACTCCAGGCGGAAGTAGCGTCGGTTGGAGGCGTCACCTGTGAGAGGGGCCATCGCGGACAATGCGACGCGAAACGGCAACTTCGTCTGCACCGTGGAGGCGACGAGCGCGGGATCAGGCGGTGGTGGATTCACCTGTGGCATAGGGATCGCAGTATACCACCGTCACTCCTCGTCCTTGGAGGGAGGATGCGTGGAAAGGCGCGGCAGGGGTTCGCCGTAAGGCGGCCACGTCGTAAGGCGGGAATCGTCCACGGGGCCGCCGACGGTGAAGTGATAGAGGGACTGAAACGCCACGTCGTTCAACCCGAAGACGTGATGCACCGGATCGTCGAAGAAGCAGCCAATGCCGGTCGCCCGCACCCCTGCTGCTTCCGCTTCCAGATAGAGCACTTGTCCGATCAGGCCGGTTTCCCAGAACAAGCCTCGGTAAAACCATGGCCCTTGCGTAAACAGGGCTGCGTGGTATTCGGCGATCATGCCCAACGAAAAAGCGCCGTCTCCGGCAAGGTCCTGAAAGCAACTGACCTGCGTGGCGATCCGCTGGGCGTTGCCTTCCTCCAAAAGGTACAAGGGGAGATCGGACGGACAGCCCGGCGGAGTCGTCCACACAAACTGTTCGTGCATGGCTTTGCGGAGTTGATCCACCTTGGCTGGGTCACGCGCCAGCAGGTAGAGTCCGGGCGGAATGCCCTCTACTCGATGAACGAACAAACCCAGGTGGATGGTCGGGTTCCAGGGCAGCGCGTCCCAGGGCATGGGACGTCGGAGGATGTCCAAGTCCATGCGAGGCATGACCCGCGTAAGCATTGCGTAGAAGTGCTTGACCGAGATCGAGGTTGTCCCGTCGCAGGCCAACAGGCTTCGCCGTTGATGGATGATGCGGCCAGCGGGCGGTGACTCCCCCTCCCCCTGGCCCGCTCCCTCCAGGGGAGAGGGACAAGAGAGGGGCAGATGGAGGTCAGGCCACTCGCTGGTTAGTTTGCGTGAGGCGTCCGCCACCTGATCAATGATGTCCCAGGGCGTCGGGTTGTCGTGGCTGAGCCGGTTCGCTTTCCCGTACCAGCCGGGTGATGATGTCGCCAGTGTACGCACCAGGTTAGGATCGAGACCGAGCGGGAGCGTCCGATCCGGGCCTGCCCGCCTGTCCCTGACCGAGTTCGCCGGCCAGACTACCATCACCACGTCCGGATGTTCGCGTTCGGCCCCCGTGAAATCTTCTGCGCGATTCAGCCCCAGCAGGTCTTCGATGGTTGCATCAGACAGTCCGTGCAACACCACTGCCGTCCAGCCCAGCGTGGCGGCTGCGATGCGGATCGTACCCATCGCATGTCCCACGTCGTGTTGACAGTAACGAAACGCGCGTTCGCCGTACTTCCAGGCTTCCCGCCAGTGAACAGAGGACAGCCCGACCAGAAAAGCCTGCTGCGGGAAGCCCTTCATGAGCGCCGCAAACAGGTTGTTGGGACAATCCGTGCGTCGTTCAAGCCCATGTTCTTTGGGAGCGTAATGATAGAGGCCGGGGAGGGACGCCAAGCCATCAACGGCGCCGATCAGTAGATAGCCCTCGGTCGGATGCAGGTTGCCGCTGGAGGGATTGCTGCGCAGTGCCCAGCGCGTTGCGCCGGCCTGCTTCCAGGCCGAGAGCCCCAGTGCGTACTCAAACAACCGCGAGAGCGTATGGGCCGTCACCGGTGCGCTTGGTACGGCACCCGGGAGATAGAGATGGTCATAGGGAGGCGAGAGCGGCTCCTCGTCGAGCCGGCGGATCGGCAGGTGGATGAGGTCTGCGCCCTCGTAGCGCCGGAATGGATTGGGCTGATTGGCCCAGTCCAACGAGCCGAGCGCCTTGGCATAGTGATTGAACTGGTGCTTGGTCTCCTGGTGATACCGCATCACCATGTCGAGTTGTGTTGGGTCATGCATGATCGGGAGGAAGCTTAGCACGAAGAGGGTTTCGCTTGACTCGATCCCATGATGGATGGTACGGAGTTATCCGCGATGAGCACACATGATCTTGCCAAGGCGGTTCTGGAAACCGGCTCCTTTCACTGGAAGGCGACGCCGCAGTTTACGCTCGCGTCTGGACGCGCCAGCGAATACTACGTCAACTGCAAACAACTCCTGTCGCATCCCCATCATCGGCGGACTATGGCCGAATTGATTGCCGCCCACCTCACGGACTGGGAGGTTCACGCGCTTGGCGGGATGGAGATCGGAGCCATTCCCATGGCCACGACGGTGTCAGATTATGTCTATGACCGGACAGGCCGCGCACTACGCACCTTCGTGGTGCGGAAGAAACCCAAAGGCCATGGCATGAAACATGCCGTGGAAGGGGCGTTCCAGGCAGGCGACCGCGTCCTGATTCTGGATGACGTGCTGACCACCGGCCAAGCCACCATTGACGCCATCACCCAGGCGCGCGCGGCTGGCCTTGATGTCACGCAGGCGCTCGTTATCGTGGATCGGCAGGAAGACGGGGGCCGCCAGCGCGTCGAGGCCCTCGGCCTGTCGCTCACCAGCCTTCTCACCCTGCAGGATTTGAAAGACCTCAAAGGCCGGCCCGACAGCTAGAATCGTTGTCGGCTCGGCGGTAGCCGTTGAGAACGAAGCAGCGCTAGCCGTTGAGGACGAAGCAGGTGGTGGTTTTCATGACGCCATCAATCGCTCGGACCTTCGACAGCAGCAACTCGCTGAGCGCCTCCATGCTGTCGGCTTCGATCTGCACGATGAGATCGTAGCTTCCGCTGACGGTATGCGCGGACTTGACGCCGGCCATACGCTGGATCGTCTTAAAAACGCTTTTGGTGTGGTCGCCGGTGACTTCAATCAGAATAAACGCGGCAATCATGAGGTAGTCTCCCAAGCGGACGGACGGTACCAGAGGGGTCTTGGCAAGTCAAGGCGGCGACTGCGCGTCACGTATCCGCGCGATCCCTGCAAGAATGTCCTCATCCCGAGCTGTGATGCCGGGGAGCGTACGCAGGAGTCGTGAGCGCACCAGTGCTTCGAGGTCATCAAGCGTTTGAATGTGTAAGCGTGTTGAGAGATGGCGGATGAGCGCGGGTGTGAAGCCGGGGAGCGCGAGCCAGCGCCCCAGTTCAGGCGGAAGTTCTTCGGGCTGCGAGGGCGTTGTCTCAATCCGCCCGGTCTCACAAAAGAGGGCGATCTTTCGAGCCAGGTCGCTGCCGATCCCCTTCAACGCGATCAACTCGCCACGCTGGGCCAGCTCGCCGGCGTCTTCCGTCAAGCGCTCGATAAGATAGGCGGCCCGGCGGTAGGCCCGGACACGGAACGGATTCGCCTGTTGCTGTTCCAATTCATCGGCTACTCGCCGGAGTTCACCGGCAATGAGAGGGTTGCGCAGAGGAATCATGGCGGGAGTATACGATAGGCCCTTTGCTCACTGCGAGGGGACGCGATGTTCATTGACGGCGTTTCCAAATCGTATGGTATGATTCTCTCCTATGCAGATCACCGTGAATGGCGAAGCGCGCACCGTGACGGAGGGCCAGTCTGTGGCGTCTCTCCTGGCCGATCTTGGCATCCAGCCGGAGCGGGTTGCCGTGGAGGTGAATCTCACGATTGTGGAACGTGTGGCATATCCAGACACCTCACTACGCAACGGAGACCGGGTGGAAGTCATTGGTTTTCTGGGTGGGGGCGATGCGGGAAGGAGTGACGACCATGAAGGATGATCGTCTGACGATTGCCGGGATTGAGTTTCGTTCCCGTCTTTGGGTGGGAACCGGAAAATATAAGGATTTCGTCGAGACGCAGAAAGCCATCGAAGCGTCGGGTGCAGACATGGTGACGGTGGCCGTGCGCCGGGTCAATATCACAGATCGCAAGTCCGAGAACTTGCTTGATTACCTTGATCCCAAAGTCTACAAAATCCTGCCCAACACGGCCGGGTGCTACACCGTCGAGGAGGCGTTGCGGTACGCGCGGCTGGGGCGGGCTGCAGGGGTCTCCGACATGGTGAAGCTGGAGGTGATCGGCGACGAAAAGACGCTCTTCCCCGATACAGCGGGATTACTCGAAGCGGCAAAGATTCTGGTGAAGGAAGGCTTCATCGTCTTTCCCTACACCAACGACGATCCGATTGTCGCGAAGCGTCTGGTGGACGTCGGCTGTCCGGCCGTCATGCCCCTCGCCGCGCCAATCGGTTCAGGGCTGGGTATCCGCAACCCGTACAATCTGAAAATCCTCATGGAGGCCGTGAACGTGCCGGTGATCGTGGACGCAGGTGTGGGCACGGCGTCGGATGCGGCCTTGGCCATGGAATACGGCGCCGACGCCGTCCTGATGAACACGGCCATTGCCGGCGCGAAGGAACCTCTCCTCATGGCGGAGGCCATGAAGTACGCCGTGTGGGCCGGGCGCTTGGCCTCGAAGGCCGGCCGGATTCCACGTAAGCTCTATGCCACCGCCAGCAGCCCGATCGAGGGCATGCTCTAACCGGCGGCATGTCCCTGGTTGAGTTCTCGCTCTATCTGGTCACCGACCGTCATCGCACCGACGGACGCCCTCTCCGGGATGTCGTCCACGCCGCGCTTCGCGCCGGGGTCCGCGCCGTCCAACTTCGTGAAAAGGATCTGCCGACGCGCGCGCTGTTGGCGTTGGCGCGCGACCTCGTGAAGCTGGCAAGGCCCTATGGCGCGCAAGTGTTCATCAATGACCGCGTGGATATCTGCCTCGCGTCCGGAAGCGCGGGGGTCCATCTGCCGGCGGCGGGCCTGCCGGTGCCTGTGGTTCGCAGGCTGCTGGGGCCTGACCGGGTGATCGGTCGGTCAGCGCACTCAGCGGATGACGCCATTCGTGCCGAAACAGAGGGCGCTGATTTTGTCGTGCTCGGGCCGATCTTCGACACGCCGTCTAAACGCGCCTTTGGTGCTCCCATTGGACTCCATGAACTTGAGCACACGCGGATGAGATGCCGGACACCGATCTTCGGGATCGGCGGGATCACGAGCGATTGTGTGCGCGATGTGATGCAAGCGGGCGCACAGGGCGTGGCGGTCGTCGGGAGCGTGATGGCGGCTGCGGACGTCGAGCGGGCGACCCGCGACCTGCTGGATGCGCTTGAAGACTGATGGCGCCGGGTTCGGTCTCACATCCACCGACGCACACATGCGGTGTAGGCGGCGTAGCTCGTGCCGAACAGAGCGGCAAGCGCTCTTTCTTCGGGTACGATTTGGAACCGGTTGATGTAGCACACAAACGCCACCGGCCCCAGCAATGCCCAGACAGACGACAGGAAGACTGCCCAGGCGACGAGAATGAAGAGCAGACCTGCGTACATGGGATTTCGAGTCACGCGGTAAATGCCTGAGCACACTAACGCAGACGTCGTGTCCGGCTTCATGGGGTTGATCGTCGTTCTCGCGCGATGGAACGAGAGGACCCCTGTGAGAATGAAGCCAACGCCAGCCAGCGCGAGTGTTCCCGCCGAGCTGACACGAAGCAACGCGGGTACGTCAAACAACGGGGTCACCAACGAGAGGCCACACATGGCCCCTGCCGTCAGCCCCGCCACCACCGGCGGTGGAATCTTGAGTTCAAGGGCTTGCATGTGGAATCAGAGCCTGTCCCGTGCGCCGCTTGAGATGATCCACGGACAACCCGAACGCCCCGACGATCCGCGCTCTGTCTTCGCGCTCACGGTCTAGCCCCCTCCGAATTGCCTGGCCAATCCGGTCAGCGTCATATTTTCGGCAATGACATCGTGAGGGATCAGCGCGTAGCGCCAGGGTTTGCTGCCATTGGCACACGCATAGTCAGAAGCATTCCCGCACCATTTGATAGCCGCTTCCTTCTTGGCCAGAACAACCGCGTCTTTCATCTGGTTGCTGGCCTTGGGTTCCAGCATGTAGATGGCATCCCTGGTTTCGGCCACAAAGTCGGGTTGATACTCCAGATGGTCAGTGCCCTGTTTGTAGAAAATCTGGAATTGCCCCTTGGCGGGTTTGAACCACTTCTCCGCATCACGCTCCAGAATGACTGCCAGCACCCGCTCGGCTTCCGAGTCAAATTTCTGCACTGGATACAGGCAACGCTGGAAACCGCCGAACACATACTTGGCCATATTGCTCTTGTCGGCAGGCGAGACACGGTAATCCGCAGTAGACTCATTAACCGAATAGGTGTAGGCGCTGGATTTGAATTCCGTGTACCCCTTGCTCACCACCACCTCGTAATCAACCGCCGCTTCCCCAAAATGATCCTGCATTTGCACATGGATGAATTTGGCAATATCGCGCTGGTAGCAGCGCAACACTTTGCGCGCTTCGTCTCCGGATAGATAGCCGCAAAAATGCCTGACGGTTTGCGCGGCCAGGTCATACAGCAAATCGGCGTGATCGTCGTAAGAGACATCGTCAAAATCCACCAAGCCGCTGACCACATAATCCTCCAGCCGTTTTTCTTCAATGCCGCCGTTGCTCATCGTCACCACCTCAAGCTGATTAGTACGCAGGTGCTGTATCCATAGCTCATCAGACACGGGGGCATATTTCAACCCGTCAAGTTTCAACGTGAACGACTTGAATCCCGCCTTGACTTCGCTTTTTGGCACGACAAGGATGCGCGGAATGCCTATCGTCAGTTGCATGACCAGTTCGACCGTCTTGGCCACAATGGCTGCAAAATCCGGTTGTTCGGTAACACCCTCCAATTGCATCTGCGTGGGGCGATGCTGTTCTTTTACAGCCTTGACGATGGCCGCCTGTACTTCCGGGTTTTTCAAGTGCGCCAGCGTGGGCACAGTCGCCGGCTGATTCTCCAGCTTGCGGATCACCTCGTAAGCAATCTGCGCGGCCTTCTGCTCTTCCGGTTTGATGAAAACAGGATGCGCATCCTGCCCCGCCACCTTGGTGCGGGCAGTCGCATCGGCAGGTTTCAGCCCCAGCAGGGTGGCAAGCTGCGATTGCGAAACCAGCGTTGCCGTTTTCTGGCCGAAGTCATCGTCATCCAGCACCACCGCCTTCAGGTGTATGGCGGAATCAGGCCGGTTCGCCTCGTTGATGATCTCCTGGAACTTGTCATGCGCGATGATATTCAGCCTATCGACCGCCGTCACGCCGGTGCGCTTGCCATACGGCAGGCGCAGGCCGCGCCCGATGGTTTGCTCGATCAGGCGCGGCGCAGAGGCCGCGCGCAACGGCACGATGGTATAGAGGTTGGTCACGTCCCAGCCTTCCTGAAGCATGTTGACGTGAATCACAATCTCCGTCGGCTCATCGGTGTGCTCCACCTTCAACAAGCGATCAACGAAGTCCTCTTCCTTGGCGCTGGTGTCAACCTGAATAACACGTTCCTTATAACGGCCATCAAAAAATGTGTCGGACTGAATCAGCTTCAACAACTCCCTGGCGTGGCTCGTGTCCTGTGCTACCACCAGAACAAAAGGCTTGACGATGGGATTATCGGTTTCGCGGGCATAGGTTTCCAGTTCCACCTTCACACTCTCATGCAGGCGCACACCGTCTTCCAGCTTCATGCGCTCGATCTCTTCCGGCGACATCCCCGCCGGATTAAAATTCTTGCGCGTCACCACGGCTGGTTCTTTCACGAAGCCATCGGCCATGGCCTGTCCCAACGGATAGCCATACACCACGTTGTGGAAATACTGCCGGTTCTGCGTGGTCGTGCCGACAAACGGCGTCGCCGTCAGCTCCAGCCCCAGGATCGGCTTCAACTCATTGATCGCCTTGATACCCGCGCTGGCGCGGTAACGGTGCGACTCATCCATCAGCAAGACCAGATCAGGCAACCCGGCCAGATAATCAAAGTAACTCTCGCCGATATATTCCGACAGCCGCTTGATGCGAGGAGCCTTGCCGCCGCGCACCTCGGAATTGATCTTTGAGATATTGAAAATGTTGATGCGCGTCCCGCCGAACAAGGTTTCCGTCGCCTGGTCGCGCTGCTCGTAATTATCGCCGGTGATGATGGCAGGCGCGTCCATGGCAAATTCCGCGATACCCTTGAACACATACTTCGAGGTATTGGGGGTAAAATCGGCGATCAACTTATTGTAGATGGTCAGATTGGGCGCGAGGACAAAGAAATTGTTGATACCGCGCGCCAGGTGCAGATAGCTGATGAATGCGCCCATCAGCCGCGTCTTGCCCACGCCTGTCGCCAGCGCGAAACATAGCGAAGGGAAGTCACGCTCGAAGTCCGTGACCGAAGGGAACTCGCTGCGAATAATCTCCAACGCGGCGGCAATGTCAGTTCCTTTGCTCGGCGGCACGATTTCAGTGATGCGATCCAGAATCTCCAGCGAGTGGCGCTGCGGCGCACGCAAACTCAACCGCCCGGCGATGGCATTCACATGGCGGTTCATTCAGATTTCCCCTTGTTCTTTTTCGATGTGTTTTTTTTCGGGTTCGAGGCGGCTTTCCGCGCAGTTATTAAGTCTTTCTTAATAACTGCCTTACTGGCTGGCGGCACCAGATACCGCAGTTCCCGCCGAAGCTCGTTCTCAAGTTCCTCGACAGTTGGCAGATGAAGTTGGTAGCGGCTGGCGAAAATATTGCGCTCCTGCTGTTCGCCCAGCGTGTACTTCACCACGGCATCGTTTTTGTCGGGACATAAGATCAAACCCAAGGTTGGGTTGTCGCCCTCAGTGCGCCGCTCGCGGTCATAGTAATTCACATAGAACTGAATCTGCCCAAGGTCGGCATGAGTCAGTTTCCCCACCTTCAGATCAATCAGTACAAAGCACTTCAACACCGTGTGGTAGAACACCAGATCAATGTAGAAGTGGTCGCCATCCAGCGTGATGCGCTCCTGCCGTGACACAAACGCAAAGCCTTTGCCCAACTCCAATAGAAAAGTTTCCAGATTGCCGATCAGCGCCTGCTCCAGCTTGGACTCCACCAAACGCGGCGATTTCGGCAGGTCAAGAAACTCCAACACCACCGGGTCTTTCAGCACATCTATAGGTTGTGCAATTTCCTGCCCATGAACCGCCAAGCGCATCAGCCCTTTCTTGTCCCGGCTTTTCGCCAGCCGGTCAAATAACAAGCTGCCGATCTGGCGCGACAATTCCCGCACCGACCATGCATGGTTCACAGCCTCGATTTCGTAATAATCCCGAGCAGACTGCCTAACAACGCGAAGCAGGCTGCGGTAGTGGCTCCAGGACAAATTCGGATTCAATATGCCAGGCTGCCACGAGTCAGCAGCATCCGCCACGGCAGATTTCCGAGACGCCTTCTCGGAAATCGCGGGGAGAACAAAATTCCGAGACACTGTCTCGGAAATCAGGCGCGGATATTCCAGATAAAACTGCCGGAAAGCCTCCAGATTGTCCGCCGAATAACCGCGACCGTAGTCACGCCCAAGCCGTTCGGACAAATCGGCCAGCAACGCCTCACCATAACCGGCGCGACGTTTGCCTTGTTGCTCTTCTTCCACAATCTCGCGCCCGATGAGCCAATTCGCCACTACCTGCGTGGTATTGACGGTGCGGGCAATGTTGGTGCGGGCCGATTCGAGAATGCCCCGGATGCGGTCGAACAGGTGCGGTGCATCGGACACAGGCTTCTTGGGCTTTGTCGTCTTGGGCTTTACTGTCATGTTTTCCCCTGTTGATTCACGCGAAGGCGCGAAGCCGCGAAAAAAGAATAAGGATCAAGCAATCCAGCCAAAGCACATAGCTGATGGAATTCCCCTCCTAATAACATTCTAATGTTTTGCCTCATCTTCGCGCCTTCGCGTCTTCGCGTGAGTCAAATAGACTTTGCTGCCCCGGCGGGACAGGAGCCTTCGGCAAATTCTCCACCCGCAAAGAATAATCATCATGCCCCCACTCGCAGCGCGACAGCACCTGCTTGGGGATTTTTTTCACCGTGAGATTCGGGTATCCACTGGGAGCGCGACCGTCCCGGTCGCCTTTTGCGGGCGAGACGCCCGCGCTCCTGAATTTCGCGTGATAACTCCTCAAAGGGTCTTCCAGCAAAATGCGCGGCTCCAGCTTGGGCCGGTTCTCCTTCCCGATCCAGGTGAGTTCGAGTTTTTGTTTCTTATTCATGCGGCTGTTCAAGTTTTTATTAAATCCCACTTAAAATAACGGTAATGCAGTTTCCTTATCTTGTGAAGATTTCAAGATAATCTTCAAAAATATACAGGCGGTGCCTGGGTGCGCCTGTGACCTCACGCAGAATCCCTAGTTTTATCAAATCTTTGAGGAGTGCGTTGGCCGTTGGCTGACTAATGTTCATGCGCTTTTGCAGATCGGTGGCTGTCACCATAGGCTGACCATACAAAACATTGAGTGCTTGCCGTGCATTGGGTACGCGCTTGCCTAGTGCCAATATTTTCTGCTCCACCTGGGTACGCAGCTTCAGAACCTGCTGAAACACAACACTGCCCTTGTTGGCGATTTCATGTACGCCTTGCAGAAAAAACCTTACCCAATGAATCAGGTCATTGGACACCCAGCCATGATTGACCAGCACCGGCTCGAAACTTTTGTATTGGTAGCGCTGCTGCCAGCGCCCCGCTTTGAAGGTTTCAAATTTCATGACAGTACCCGTCCGATGGTAAACAACGTTTGGGGTCAATGAACACGCACTTCACCTTGCCCGCGAACTCCGCTTCCAGCGCTTTCAACGCCAGCAGGTTGTCACCGAAGATGAGCTGATTATCGAAGATGTCCTGGACCGCAGGCGTCCCGCCTGCATTTGCGGGCAAGATGCCCGCGCTCCTGAATTTCGCGTGATAACTCCTCAAAGGGTCCTCCAGCAAAATGCGCGGCTCAAGCCGGGGCCGGTTCTCCTTCCCGATCCAGGTGAGTTCGAGTTTTTGTTTTTCGCTCACGGTGTTTTTGCCTTATTTGGGAGCGCAGGCGTCCCGCCTGCATCTGCGGGCAAGATGCCCGCGCTCCCAAGTTTTGCGCTGGAGTGTGGCCACTCCGATTCATTTTTCACCAGTCCGGCCTTTACCGGGTTCGCATGGATATAGGCAATGACGGCAGCAAGATGATGGTCATCACGGATGTAGCGGTCGAAATAATCCCGCATCCACACGGCTCCAGTGCGACCAAGGTGCCGGTTAATGCTTTTGGCGGTAAACGATTTCCAGCTATGCAGCAGGCCGGGTAGCGGCCAGCCTGAGCGAGTCTCGATCAACACGTGCACATGATTGGGCATCACGCACCATGCCAACAGACAGTAGCGTTGTCCATCGCCGTGCAGCAGAGCATCTTCAACTATCTCCGCAACTTCTGGCTGTTTCAACCAGCAGGCGCCGTAACCGGCATCGAGAAGTGCTTCGATCTTTCTGTATTTCTCTGCATCATCTTTCGTATCTTGCAGCAGGCTGGTGAGCAAGTCCGCAGGCAGAGAATCCGCCAATCGGAACGTGACAAACTGGAGCAGGCCGGGGGTGTCGCAATGAGTCAAGTAGCCGCGACTGTACCAGTATTTGTGTGGTGAGTTTTGCAGGCAGGATGCCTGCGCTCCCGGATTGGGCTGTGTTTCCTGGCCGATCCAGATGGGTTCGAGCATTTGTTTTTTACTCATGCGCAACCACCATTTTCATTCGAGGCATGCAGCCCGAGATCGTCGTTATTGATCAATCGCGGATCCACTGCCTGCGCCAAATCTTCATCAAAATTCAAAGCTTTCCATGCTTGCTTCCGCTCGTTCTCGGGCAGCTTCCAGAACTGCCTTATCTGCTCATCATTCTCGAACCGGCGCAAGAGGTCTGCACACAAGAGAATGCGGTTCAGGCAGCGCCTAGCGATAATCTCTGTCTGCACTGCTCGAACAAGTACGCGTGTTCGCTGCGCCTTGAGATCGGAACAATCAATCGCTTCAGTTTCGGCAGGGCGTAAATGCTCGACGGCGCTACGCATTTCATAGATTTCTTCAGCTACAGTTTCGTGCCCGGAACCGATAAACAATGCAGTCCGCGATTTGAAATCCTTTTTGCCACTACCCTTACCAGAAAGCACGATACCATCAATGCAACGACAAAATTGGTGTAGCCGCTCGTCGGGTCGCGGTTCGTGAATACCGGCAAGGAAGGCCACAATCGCTCGTTTCAAGCGTGTGGCTTGAGGCTCTGCATTAATACGTAACAGAGCATCCGCCATAATGGCTGCGCTCTCCAAATCTTTCTGGTTGAGCACCCGCTCAATCGCACTCTGGTTGTACGCCTGGCATATTGGCGTATGCAGGTCGATCATTTGCCGAACCCTGATTTCACCCAATACGTTAGCGCCAGTCAGAAGAATCGGCTTCGCCGCAAGGCATGGCGTTTTCACAATCAGCAAGGCATTCAGAAATCCGTTAATGCGCCGCATCAGTTCCTGGTTATCTCCATCCAGAATCTCTGGCGAGGAAGTTGGTCCCGTCACCAGCAGGTAACAGCCCGCTTCTTGCAGTTGTTTGACACGTATCTCGCCAATCCAGCGTTCCCAATTCCCCCCGATTTTGAGCGGAAGCGTTCGTGTCACTTGCAGTCCGTTGGATAGCACCAAATCCTTGACTGAATTGATCAGATTGGCTCGTGGCAAGGCCAGCAGCGCAAATTTTTCGTTCAATTCAATCATTCCGCCGCATTTCTATTGTTCGCAACAGGTGACTCAATGCCTGAAAGCTTGGCCCCGCAATCCCCTACAAGTCGCTGTACATACTGGCGGTGGAATCTTGCGTTCAAGGGCTTGCATGTGGAATCAGGGCCTGTCCCGTGTGCCGCTTTCAGCAGTTCAAGCGTTCTGTCGAACTCGAAGCCGACACTCTTCGCAAGACGTGCGCTGATCCAGTTTGGAAGTAACCAGCCGATTATTCCCAGGCCGGCAGCGGTGCTTATTGGTGGTATCCAAATCCGAGAAAGACATGAGGGATCTCTCTACGTAGCCCAACAATGATGAGAGGGATACGGCGAATCTTCGGAACATCGGTTTCTGATCCAGATAATACCATGGATACCGAGCATGCGACCCCGAGAATCTCTTCAGACGCAGTCACTTGCGTCTCTTGGACCTTGTTCTGAAGATATAGTTGGGGCAGGTCTTGCACTCACGCATCTGTTCGATTCCCCCTCACCCTGTCCCCTCTCCCTCACGGGCCGGCACGTTGACCCCTTCCATTGGGCGCTGCTAGAATGGTTCTGTGGAGGTCCCCATGAAGGCCGAGTACGAGCGGGAACGGGAAAAGCTCCTGGTGCAGATCCACTCTCTGGAGGAGGAGGCGCGCCGCCTGCAGCAGGCACGCTCCCAACTCGACCAGACGCTGAAGCAGAACGATCGCCTCACCGAAGCCCTCCAGGAGGCCAGGGCCCAGATCGTGGCGATGCGGGCCGAAGTGGACAAGCTGACGGCCCCTCCCTCCACCTACGGCATCTTTACCGGCGTCAATCTCGATAAGACGGTCACGGTCTACGTCGGGGGCCGCAAGCTCAAAGTCAATGTACATCCCGCCATCCAGGCCACGACGCTTCGGAAGGGCCAGCAAGTGCTGCTGAACGAAGCGTTGAACATCATCGAAGTCTGTGACTTTGACATCCAGGGCGAAGTGGTCCGCCTGAAGGATACGCTGGACGAACGGCGGGCAACCATCACGTTGCGGACGGATGAAGAGCGGGTCGCTGAATTGGCCGAGCCGCTTCTCGCCCAACGGCTCAGCGTTGGGGACCATCTGCTCTACGACGCGCGTTCCGGCTACCTGCTGGAAAAACTGCCCAAGTCAGAAGTGGACGAATTGGTGTTGGAAGAAGTTCCCGATGTCAGCTACGACGACATCGGGGGCCTCCACGACCAGATTGAGCAGATCCAGGACGCCGTGGAAATGCCGTTTCTCCATGCCGATTTGTTCAAGGAACATCACTTGCAGGCGCCCAAGGGCGTGTTGCTGTATGGCCCTCCGGGCTGCGGGAAGACCTTGATTGCCAAGGCCGTCGCCAACTCCATCGCCAAGAAGATGGGCCATCTCACGGGCAAGGACATGCGGAGCTTTTTCCTGCACGTGAAGGGGCCGGAGTTACTCAACAAGTACGTGGGCGAATCGGAACGCCAGGTACGCGAAGTGTTCAAGAAGGCCAAGGAGAAGGCGGATGACGGCCATCCGGTGATTGTGTTCTTCGACGAAATGGACGCGCTGTTTCGGACGCGCGGAAGCGGGATTTCGTCGGATATGGAATCCACGATTGTCCCCCAGTTTCTGTCGGAGATTGACGGCGTCGAGCGGCTGCGCAACGTGATTGTCATCGGGGCCAGCAACCGACAAGACCTCATTGATCCGGCCGTGCTGCGACCGGGCCGCTTGGACGTCAAGATCAAAATTGACCGGCCCAACAAAGCTGCGGCGCAGGACATTTTCTTCAAATATCTGACGCCGGACCTGCCCTGGCACCTGGAGGAAGTGGCCCAGGACGGCGGGGACGCCGTGAAGACCGTCGCGCGGCTGATCGAACAGACCGTGGACTCTATGTACGCCACCAGCGAAGAGAACCAGTACATCGAAGTCACCTACGCCAACGGCGACAAGGAGACCTTCTATCTCAAGGACTTTTCCAGCGGGGCGCTCATTGAGGGCATCGTCTCGCGGGCGAAGAAATATGCGATCAAGCGGCTGCTTGCCACCGGCCAACGGGGGTTGAAGGAAACGGACCTGTTGCGAGCCATCCGCGACGAGTTCAAGGAACACGAAGACTTGCCGAACACGACCAACCCGGATGACTGGGCGAGAATCGCCGGGAAGAAGACGGAGAAGATCGTGCATGTTCGGACCATCACGATGGGATCGAGTGAATCACGGAAGATCGAGACCGTGACCACCGGGCATTATCTCTGATGACCAGAGTCTGTGGCACCGAAACGGAGTTCGGGATTGTCGCCCGTGACCCGGAATTCCCAGACCCCGTGTCCAATTCGCTATTTCTGATTCATCACTACCCGCAGGCGCCTTCGCCCAAGATTCTGTGGGATTACGAACACGAGAACCCGCTGCTCGACCTTCGCGGCTTTGAAGTGGAGGGCGAGCGGGAGCGTCCAGGGCCGGACTATAATCGGCTCTTGAACAAGGTCCTGGCCAACGGTGGACGTCTCTACGTGGATGGGGCGCACCCGGAATACTCGACGCCGGAATGCACGACGGCGCGCGATATCGTGCTGCACGAGAAAGCGGGGGAGCGGATTCTAGCCGCTGCCCTGCGGGCGGTGGAGCAGGTGCGGGGGCCCGGCAGCCTGCTCGTCTATAAAAACAACACGGACGGCAAGGGCAACAGCTATGGGTATCACGAGAATTACCTGGTGGCACGCGCTGTGCCTTTCGAACGTCTGGTGCGCGCCCTCGTGCCGTTCCTGGTCACACGCCAGATTTTTGCCGGGGCCGGCAAGGTCGGAGCGGAAAACCACACGTCGCTGGCCCCGTACCAGATCTCGCAGCGGGCAGACTTTTTTGAGACGCTGATAGACCTCAATACGATGGTCAAGCGGCCGATCATCAACACGCGGGACGAGCCGCACGCAGACCCCGCCCAGTACAGGCGGTTCCACGTCATCGCGGGGGACGCCAACATGGCGGACTGCGCCACCTATCTGAAAGTGGGCACCATGGCCATCGTGTTGGAGATGATCGAAGCCGACTGGGCGCTCCCAGAGATCGTACTGGACGATCCGGTCCAGGCGATCAAGGCCGTGTCGCGCGACCTCGCGGTGAAGGATGATCTGTGTCTGGCCGGCGGTAGAGCGACCACGGCGATTGCTGTGCAGCGGGCGTACCTCAAGGCCGCGCAGGACTACTATGCGAGCCATGAGTTGACCCTGCCGGTCAAGGATGCGCTGATCCGCTGGGAGGCCACGCTGGATACGCTGGAACGCGATCCCCGCGAGCTTGTCCGCGAGTTGGACTGGGTCGCCAAGCGCGCCCTTATCGAATCCTATATGGGACGCAAGGGCTGTGGCTGGGAGGATCCTCGCGTCGCGATGATGGGTCTTCAATACCACGACATCCGGCCTGAGAAGGGGCTCTATTACACGCTTGAACGTGCCGGTCGGATAGAGCGGATCGTTCTGGACGAGGACATTCGGCAAGCAGAGACGACGGCCCCGCTCGACACCCGCGCTTATTTCCGGGCTGCCTGCGTAAAAAAATGGCCCGAGGAGGTCTATGCGGCAAGTTGGACGTCGGTGCTCTTCGACATGGGCAAGGATGCGGTTACGAAAGTGCCTCTCATGGACCCGCTGCGCGGCACCGAGGCGCTGACGAAGGACCTGTTGGACGAGTCCGGCACCGTGCGTTCCCTGCTGGAGAAATTGAGGGCCTGAGACCATGTTCCTCTTTGACGAGACGCACAGTTCAAGCTTCTCCGAGTTCCTCGCGAGCCGTGATCCGGATCGTCTACGGCCTGTGCCCCACGTCTCTGCGCCGCTCCCGGCCTTCCCCCACGGCACCACCGTCCTGGCGATTCGATTTCAGGACGGCGTCCTGATGGCCGGTGATCGTCAGGGGACCGAAGGGTTCCAGGTCTCCGGACGGCGCATCGAAAAAGTCTTCAAGACCGATGCGCATTCGGCAGTGGCTATTGCCGGGGCGGCAGGGCCGGCCATTGAGCTGGCGCGCCTCTTCCAGGTCGAGTTGGAGCATTATGAAAAATTGGAAGGGGATGTGCTGTCGTGCGAGGGCAAGGCCAACAAGCTGGGCCAGATGGTACGGGGCAACCTCCCGATGGCGTTTCAAGGCTTGGTGGTGATCCCGCTCTTTGCGGGCTACGACCTGACGCGGCGCGAGGGCCGGATCTTCAAGTACGACGTGACCGGCGGGCGGTACGAGGAAACGGAGTATTATGCGACAGGATCAGGCGGCAAAGACGCGCGCGATACGATGAAGGCGTTGTACCGGCGCGGCTTGTCTGAGACGCAGGCGCTTCGCATCGCGTTGGAGGCCCTCTACAATGCGGCTGAGGATGATGTCGGGACGGGCGGGCCGGATCTGGTTCGGGGCATCTACCCGACCATGAAACTGATGACCGGGGACGGCCTGCGGGACGTAGAGGAATCCCGGATTGCGGCGGAGTGCCGTACTCTCATTGATGCACGACGCGAGAGGGCCTGACGATGGCGTTGCCGTACTACGTCTCACCGGAACAGATGATGGCCGACAAGGCCGAGTATGCCCGGAAGGGCATCGCCAAGGGCCGTTCCATCGTCGCCATGGAATATGCTGACGGCCTGTTGCTGGTAGCGGACAATCCCAGTGCGTCGCTCCACAAGATCTCCGAGATGTACGACCGGATCGCGTTTGCCGGCGCCGGCAAGTACAACGAGTTCGAGATGCTACGCAAGGCCGGCATCCGACATGCCGACCTCAAGGGGTACACCTATAGCCGGGAGGACGTGGCGGCCAAATCGCTGGCCAACGCCTACTCGCAAACCATCGGGAGCATCTTCAGCGCCGATCCGAAGCCGCTCGAGGTGGAGTTACTGGTCGTGGAGGTAGGACAGGGCGAGAAGCCCAATGAACTCTACCGAATCTCCTTTGACGGGAGCATCATTGACGAGCGGGGCGTCGCGGTGATTGGCGGGAAGGCGGAGGCGCTGCTGACCTTCCTGAAAAGCCGGTGGACAAGCGCGGCGCTCTCGTTGCGCGACGCCCTCCAGTTGAGTGTGGATGCGCTGGAGACCGTCACGAGTCAAAAGCTGGGTCCGGACGCGCTGGAAGTTGCCGTCTTGGACCGTGCCCGCCCTGGCCGCACCTTCCGCCGGCTTACGCCCGGAGATGCGCGAGGTCTTTTGAACCCGCCATGACACCGCGCATTTTCGGCCTCGAAAACGAGTATGGCCTGATCTTTTCTCCCCACGGACGCATTTATCTCCCCATTGAAAAAATTCTCGGCTATATCTTTGAAGGACTAATTCCCAACAGTTGGCCCTCCAACGCGTTCCTGATGAACGGCGCCCGCTTCTATCAGGACACGGGATGTCACCCCGAATATGCGACGCCGGAGTGTGACAACATCCCGGAATTGGTGGCGCATGACAAGGCGGGGGAGCGCCTCCTGGAAGCCTGCCTGCCCGCCGCCGAGGAACGGCTCCGGGAGGAAGGGCTGTCCGGTTCCATCTACATCTTCAAGAACAATACCGATTCCCTGGGCAACACCTACGGCTGCCATGAGAACTTTTTGATGCGGCGGAACGTGGATTTCTGGAAAGTCACGGAGCAACTGATTCCCTTCTTCGTCACGCGGCAGATCATCGCCGGCGCCGGCAAGGTCCTCAAGGTCTCCGGCAAGGCCCAGTTGTTTATTTCCCAGCGGGCCCAGCACATTCACGAAAAAACCTCGTCGTCTACCACGTCCTCCCGCAGCATCATCAATACCCGTGATGAACCTCATGCCGACGCGGAACAATACCGGCGGTTGCACATCATCATCGGCGATTCCAACATGTCCGAAGTGTCCACGTATCTCAAGGTCGGGACGGCGGCGCTGGTCCTCTCGATGATCGAGGACGGGTATCTGGTGGCGAATATGGAATTGGACGACCCGGTCAAGGCCATCCGCGAGATCGCTCGTGACACGACGCTCACGAAGAAGATCAAGCTGGAGGATGGACGGGAGCTGACGGCCGTCGAAATCCAGCGCGTCTATCTGGAGCGCGCCTTGGCCTATCTCGCATCCCAGGACCAAGACCCGGTCGCCGCCGCCATTGCGCATCGGTGGGAGAGCGTCCTCAACCGACTTGAGGACGACCCCATGCAGCTCTGCCGGGAGCTGGATTGGGTGATGAAAAAGAAACTGCTGATTGAGTACATGGAGCACAAGCGGTGCGGCTGGGAGGATCCCAGGATTATGATGATGGATCTCCAGTATCACGACGTGAAGCGGACGAGGGGACTCTATTATCTGCTTGAAAAACAGGCGATGGCGGACCGCATGGTGTCTGAGGAGGACGTGCAGCTTGCGATGACGACGCCGCCACAGACAACGCGGGCCAAGGTGCGGGGCGACTTCATCCGGTTCGCCCGCGCGAAAAATCGCTCCTATACGGTGGATTGGACGTACCTCAAATTGAATGGCTACTGGGAAGAAACCATCCTCTGCATGGATCCCTTCAGCGCAACCAACCGCCGCGTGGATGAACTCCTTGGACAGGTGTTGGGCCAACGGGCCTTGCATTGACGTGTTTCCACGATTCCTGTACCAGCCCGTCCGTCTCGTCGCCCTGATGGTTTGCTGGTCTCTGCTCGCAGTGCCGGCGCTCTGTATGGCTGAATCGGGTACGGCCGATCCTGGCGAGCAGGTCTTGATGACGAAGCAGGGCGACGTGCTCTATCTCACCGTGACCGTGGATGGCGCGCCGCAGTTCGTGCAGGGGCGCTTCCGAGACCGTCTCGTGCCGTTTTTCAAGACGGAACGGGAGGGCGAATTCAGTGCGCTGGTGGGCATTGACATGGCTGATAGCCCGGACCAGTCCGACCTGACGGCGGAGATGGTCTATCCTGAATGTAGACGAACCAAGGTGTTTCCGGTGGTCGTGGCTCCGGAGACGTTCCGTGAGCAGCGCATGACGCTGCCCCCGGATCAAGTGGACCCCGACGCGGCGTCCTTGAAGCGGATCACACGGGAAACGGAAAAGGTCAAAACCGTCCTTGCGGGCTTCACGCCGGAGAGGCTCTGGAGCGCAGACTTTCTGGCGCCGGTGGAAGGGCCTGTCGCGGGGGCGTTTGGCAGCAGGCGTATCCTGAACGGCCAGCCGCGCAATCAGCACAGCGGCGAGGACATTGCGGCGCCACTGGGGACGCCGGTGAAAGCAACAAATGAGGGCGTGGTCAGGATGGTGGACGATCATTTTTTCAGCGGCAAGGGGGTCATCCTCGATCACGGCCTCGGTTTGTTTACGATGTACTTCCACCTGGACTGGACGGGAGTCAAGGAAGGAACTCGCGTGAAACGCGGAGACGTAATCGGCACGGTCGGCCAATCGGGGCGCGCCACTGGCCCGCATCTCCACTGGGGCGCCTGGCTGAACGGCGCCCGCGTCAACCCCGTCTCCCTCGCCCGGCTGTCGCTGGATCGGTCACAGGAGTCCCGCCGCCCGCCTTGACCTGTTCCTCTGGCACGGGTATGCTGACTTTCCAGTGCGCCGCGATGGCACCAGGGCATGATTCGTGAGGTGTGACTGGTGGCGAAGGAGGGTGTGTATGGAGAAACAGGAGAAAAAAGCAGACGCCAAGCGGGGAGGCGCGCCGCCCCAGGACGACGGCAAGGCGAGCGCGAAGGTCGTCGAAACCGGCAAGAAACTGAAGGACGAGATGGATCAGGTGATGGACGAAATTGACGATGTGCTGGAAGAGAACGCCGAAGAGTTCATCAAGAATTATGTGCAAAAAGGAGGGGAGTGAGCGCGTGGTGTGCCACGTTCGTCCCGTGAGATTACGTGTCTACTTTGGTGCCAAGAGAATGGGTCCTGCGTTCGTCCCGTCCTGCCACGCCACCAGACCCCCATACTGATCGGTTGGTGGCCCAGGCGCTTGGCCTGTGCGAGCTGACCGCTGCTGTGCTGGTGGCCCGTGGACACCGTACGCCGGAATCCGCCAGAGCCTTTCTTGACGGGGGTGCATTCCCGCTCGATCCGTTTCTCTTAACCGGCATGGAACAGGCGGTGGATCGCCTCCACCGTGCCGTCCAGCGTCGTGAGCGAGTCCTGGTGTACGGGGACTACGATGTGGATGGAGCCTCTGCCGTCAGCCTCTATCTCCAGTTTCTCCGAGGCCTGGGTCTCGCCGCCGACTTCTATATCCCGCATCGCATCAAGGAGGGCTACGGCCTCAATGCCGATGCGGTTCGGCGTATTGCCGCCTCCGGTGTCTCCGTCCTCATCACGGCTGATTGTGGCACCACCTCCGTAGACGACATTGCGCTGGCGCAGTCTCTGGGGATGGATGTCATTGTGACGGATCATCACCTTCCAGACGCCATCCTGCCTCCTGCACTGGCGATACTGAATCCCTGCAAGCCTGACTCAGGCTATCCATTTACTGGACTCTGCTCCGGAGGACTCGCATACAAAGTGGCCTCGGCGTACCAGGCCAAGTATGGTGCGGCAGGCTGGGATGCGGACGCCTCGTTGGATCTGGTCGCATTGGCCACGATTGCCGACGTTGCGCCACTCCAGGAGGAAAACCGCGCGCTGGTCAGGAAGGGTCTGGCGCGGCTGACACAAGGGACTCGGCCAGGCATCAAGGCGCTCAAAATGGTGGCTGGTGTGAAGGGTGATTGCGGGGTGGGAACGGTCGGGTTTCGGCTGGCGCCCAGGATCAACGCGGCAGGCCGTCTGGGAGATGCCGCCGATGCCGTGCGTCTACTCATGACGGACGACGAACGGGAGGCCGCCGATCTGGCCGGCCTGCTCCATCGGCTCAATCAGGAACGGCAAGCGGTGGAAGAGGGCATGGTCGCCGCCGCCATGCAGGCCGCTGACGCCGCGCCGCCAGGCCCCTTCGTGCTGGCGTCGCGGGGATGGCATCCAGGCGTCATTGGGATCGTCGCGTCTAGGATTGCGGAGCGGTATGCTCGTCCGGCCATTCTCATTGCCCTGAATGGTGAGGGCATCGGGAAGGGGTCGGCGCGGAGCATAGCCGGAATCAACATGGTCGAGGCCATTGCGCACTGTCGGGAATGCCTTGTGGCGTTCGGAGGCCATGCGGCAGCTGCCGGCGTGACGATTCGTGAGGAGCGGATCCCGGCGTTCCGCGCCCGCCTGGCGGACGTCCTCCAGGGGCCGCTCAGCGACCCGGCTTCTCGCCCTCGGCTGCTCTGCGATGCCGAGGTGGAGGCCCGTGCCTGTGTGCCCGCAGCCGCGCGTGAGTTGGAACGGCTGGGGCCGTTCGGCGCGGGTAATCCGGAACCGACACTGGTGCTGCGCAACCTTCGGATTGCGTCGGCCAGGATTGTGGGGACGAACCATCTCAAACTGACTCTTGCAGGTCAGAGCGGCCCCACACTGGATGCGATTGGGTTTAAGATGGGAACCTTGGAATCGCGCAGAGTGTCTCCGTCCGACCCGATTGACGTTGCCTGCGCACTCGAGATCAATGTCTGGAACGGGACGGAGCGGGCGCAACTCCGCTTGAAAGACCTGCGGGCCAGCGTCAACGGATAACAGATGCGCACTGCTATTCCCACCGTCACCAGCCTTCACGATCTGATCGCGCAGGTGCAGCGGTACAATTCCCTCGCGCAGGTGGACCTGATCCAACAGGCCTATGAGTTCTCAGCTGAGGCCCATGCCGGCCAGGTGCGTCGCTCCGGCGAACCGTATCTGCAACATCCCTTAGCCGTGGCGGGTGTGCTGGCGGCCTTGAAGCTCGATGTGCCCGCCATTGTGGCCGGCCTGCTGCACGATACGATTGAAGATACTGTCTGCACACCGGCGCAGATTGAGAAGGTATTCGGCAAGGACGTGGCCCGCCTGGTGGATGGCGTCACGAAGATCGGCCAGATACAGTTCAAGAGCGACGAGGAAAAACAGGCGGAAAATTTCCGCAAGATGCTGATCTCGATGGCCGACGATATCCGGGTCATTCTGATTAAACTGGCCGATCGTCTGCATAATATGCGCACGTTGAAACATCTGAGTCCGGCGTGCCAGCAGAGGATCGCGCAGGAAACGATTGACATCTACGCGCCGCTGGCGAATCGCCTGGGGATCGGCTGGATGAAGTCGGAACTGGAAGACCTCTGCTTCAAGGTACTGAAGCCTGATGCGTACACGGCGTTGGCCGAACGGGTGCAGAAAAAAATTGAGGAGCGGGAGCAGTATCTGCACGAGGTCAGCGAGATCGTCAAGGCCACGTTGGTCGAGCATGGCCTGGCCGGGAACGTGATGGGCCGCTCCAAGCATCTCTATTCCATCTACCAGAAGATGGAGCGGCAGGGCGTCCCCTTCGATGAGGTCTACGACATCAGCGCCATCCGCGTCATTACGGATACGCAGATGAACTGCTATGCGGTGATGGGGTTGATCCATGCCCTCTGGCGGCCTGTGCCGGGCCGCTTCAAGGACTACATCGGCGTACCCAAATCGAATCACTATCAGTCGCTCCATACGACGGTCGCAGGACCGAACGGCGAGCATGTGGAGTTTCAGATTCGGACACAGGAGATGCACCGTGTCGCCATGGAGGGCATTGCGGCGCACTGGACCTACAAGGAGGGGGGCGAAATTGACGAATCGGAAAAACGCGCCGTCACATGGCTGCGCCAGTTGCTCGAATCCCACCAGGACCTGGCCGACAACCGTCAGTTCATGGAGGCCGTCAAGCTCGATCTCTATTCGGATGTGGTCTACGTGTTTACCCCTCAAGGCATGGTGAAGGAACTGGTCAAGGGCGCGACGCCGATTGATTTCGCCTATGCCATTCACACGGAGATCGGCGACCATTGCCACGGCGCTAAGGTCAACGGCAAGATGGTGCCGTTGAAATATCCGCTTCGGAGCGGCGACACGGTTGAAGTGTCCACGTCCCCCAGCCAGGCGCCCCATCGGGATTGGCTCAAGTTCGTCAAAACGGCGCGGGCCAAAAACAAGATCAAACATTGGCTCCGCATCGAAGAAGCTACGCGGAGTCTGGAGATCGGGAAACGATTACTGGAACGGGAACTCCGCCGCCACCACGCCGCCCTGGGGGCCCTGCTCAAGACGCCCCGCGTCCAGGAGGTGGCCAAGGAGTTGGGTCTGGCGGGACCGGACGACGTGTGTACGGCCATCGGCTACGGACGCCTATCTGCCATCCATGTGGCGAACCGTGTGTGTGCGGTTGGCGACGAGCAGCCTGTCGGAGCTGTTGCGGATGTCGTGGAGAAGACGGTGGCCAAGCGCACGGCGCGCGAGGAGAAGGGTGTCAAGGTCAAGGGCATGCATGATCTGATGATGCATCTGTCCAAGTGCTGCGGCCCTGTGCCGGGCGACCGCATTCTCGGCTACATCACGCGCGGACGAGGCCTGACCATTCATACGGTGGACTGCCCGAACCTTGATGCGCTGAATTATGACAAGGCACGACTGGTGGAGGTGGATTGGGATGCGGCCCATGCCACCACGGTCTCCGTCAAGATTTCCGTGCTGACCCTCGACAAGCCGGGGCTCTTGGCCAACGTGTCGGCCGCCATCACCCATGCCGAGGCGAACATTAGCGGGGCCGACATCACCACCAGGGACGACCGCAAAGCCGTGCTGGAGTTCATGATGGCCGTACAGAACACCGCACATCTGGATCGCGTCGTCAAGGCCATTGAGAAGGTGGAGGGCGTCCTTCAGGCGCGTCGGGTCCGCACTTGGCAGGAGACGAAGTAGTCGCACGTCAGCCCATGCGGGAACCGCCGCCTGGTACTACTTCGGCAGATCAAATGTCAGCGTCATCCCTGTCGCGAGTCTGTGCCGCGTGACGGCGCCGGCTGGTAGTTCAAGGGCGTAGAGAGCGTGTGCGCGAGTGGCGTAGTGTGGGCAGGGGTCCTGTCGGCAGGGCGGAACGTTCGTTGCGATGGAGACGATCGTCTTGTCCGGCCCGATCCAGAGAATGTCGAGCGCGATGTGCGTGTTCTTCATCCAGAAACTCCAGGCGCCGGTCTGCTCAAACCTAAACAACATACCGGCGTCGGGCGCCAACTGTTTCCGAAACATCAGCCCCTGTGCGCGTGTGTGTGGCGTGTCGGCCAGTTCGGCCTGCACGATCGCGCCGGATGGGTAGGTGATGGGAAGCGTGTGATCGGCGGCAGCCGGCGCGGGCACAAACAGTATTGCGGCAAGGGCTACATGTACAGCAGAGAATCTCGTGCGGAGCATAGGGGGTGCATCATAGACAGAGGGCGAGGCCCTGTCAAACGGAGTCCCTGACCTTGACAAGCCTATCGGCTGGGGGGTACGGTTTTCGACTGATGACGCAATATGTGAAAGGCCTGTTCCTCTGCCCTCGGTGTCGGCAATCCTATGTGCATGAGCAGTGGATCCAGGCGTCGCAGGTCCGATGCCGCGCCTGTGACCATCCAGGGGCCTTGACCTATGTGTCGGTCGAGGAGCAGTTGGACGAAGGGGCCGGACGGAGCTGATCTCGGCAGTTAGGGCTTCAGCCCATGCAGGTTGGCCATCGAAATCCCGCTGAGCATCGCCCCCACGATCCCCAGGAAACCCTGGTCGCTGCCGCAGAGAAACAGATTATCCAGATGCGTCCGTCCGTTTTTGTGTTTGCCCGGCGCTCCGTACACCGCGCCGTTGACGTGGCCTGTCCAGTGCTTGATGGTCCGGGGGGTGAAAAAATCCGTGAACTGGATATGCGTTCTAAAATCTGGAACAAAGCGCAGCACTTCCTGGTGGATGCGCGGAAGCCAGTCCGCTTTCGCCTGCTGATAGGCGGACTCGTCGAGGGCCGCCCAGCGATCAAAGTTGGCCAGGCAGGTCAGGCGAATCATAGGGGTGACAAGAGGACGGTCGTAGAGAAAGTTATCGGGGCAGCAGATGACGCCGCTGCGTGGATCCACAAGGTCATCGGGGACGGCGTAGTGAAAGGTCTCGCCGCAGTTGTAGAAAATGATCGTGGCATCGTGGCCGAGCGCCTGCATGGGACGATCAAGCACATGAATGATTTCGATGAACGACATTCTCCCAGCCAGCGGTATCAGACAGTCCGGTCTTCCTGCAAGCGGGCCTGACGTACTATCGGTGCACAGGCTCATCGTCTCGACAGAGCCGGCGGAGGAGAAAATCCGGTCAGCCGTGAGCCGCTCGCCGTTGTCGAGTTCCACGGACTGCACGTGCTTGTCCGTGATGTGCAGAGCCTTCACGCCGCATTTCATGCGAACCGCGCCACCGACCGCTCGCACTTTCCGGCGGAGAGCCGTGATGATGCGCCGGACGCCTTCTCTGGGACGGGCCAGCCCTTCGCAGAAGATGCTCTTGAACATGACGACGAACTGGCCGAACTCCATGTCGTGCTCCTCCGCATTGCCGTAAATCATCAAGGGGCAGAAGAGCATGTCAATCAGTAAGGGGTCGGTCAGGAAGCCCGCGAGGACCTCCCGTCCCGACAGGGGTTGGGCGTCCAGGTCGAGTTCGTCATAGTTGTGGATATACTGCACGAGACGGAGAAAATTCTCCTGCTGAGCGGGAAACTGCTCGATGACCTCCTGCACGAAGCGCGCAAAATCGTTGCTGAAGTGGAGCGTCCTGCCTGGAAATCGCACTTCGGAGCGACGTTGCGGAACCAATCCGAAATCCTCCGGCGTGAGCCGCAATTGCCGGTAGATTTTGGTGAGGGGCGCACCGCGTGTGCCAGGCGGCACGTAATTAGTCATGGCATGGAGGCCAACATCGAATTGGTGGCCGCCTAGCGCATAGAAGGAGTTCAAGCCTCCAGCCGCATAGTGCCGTTCCAGAACACACACTGTTTTCTCGAAATAGGCGAGACGAACGGCCGCTGCCAGGCCCGACATGCCGGCGCCGATGATGATGACGTCATAGTGGCTGGAAGACATACCAGCCGAGGATTATACCGGGATCGGTGCTATTTGTCTGCGAGCCTGGGGGCGAGGTAGGCAGCGCAACTGTCGAGGCTGGCCAGATGCCCGTAGTCGGTTTCCGGGACTTCCACTTTGTAGCGCTTGCGCAACTCCATGACGATGTCGAGAAAGTCCATGGAGTCCAGTTCGAGTTGCTCGCGGAGCGCCACATCGCTTTTGAGACGGCTGAGATCCTCATCAGGCGCGATCACGCTGATGATCTGAATGATGGCTTGCTTGATCTGATCGTTTGTCATGTCGCAACTTCCCCAAGACCGTGGATGGACACAGTTGGCATTAGAAAATACACGATTTATATTCGTTTTACAACAACCACGGAGTTAATTCCCAACATGCCGGAAGAATTGTTCAGGATATAGTCCACGCGGGCCAGTTTTTGGGGCGCATTCAGCACTAAGTTGGAGACTTCGCATTGGGGATCCACATGATCTACGTTGAGAGTCGGATGCGCCATGCCGTCGTCGAACGACGGTAAATTCCCGGCCAATTCAAGGGCGCCGGCGGCCCCCATGGCATGGCCGATGAAGCTTTTTGTGTTGTTGAAATAGGTTGTGGGGCAGTCGGCGAACACGGCCCGTAGCGCCAGGCATTCCTGGATGTCGCCGAGCGGGGTGGCCGTGGCGTGGGTGCTGACGATGTCAATCTCAGAGGGACTGATTCCGGCCTTCGTGAGCGCGGCCTGCATACATTCAATGTGTCGCTGGGCGTTGGGGAGGACGAAGTCCGAGGCATCCGAATTCATGTGGTAGCCGACGATCTCGCCATAGATCCTGGCGCCCCTGGCCTGTGCCCGATCCAAGCGTTCGAGGATGTAGATGCACCCGCCTTCCGAGCACACGATCCCGTTGCGGTCGCGATCAAACGGGCGGGACGCTTTGGTTGGGTCTGCATGGCTGGCCAGCGCCCCCTGGCTCGCAAAGCTGGCAAAAATACCGAACGTATGGATGCTCTCCGAGACGCCACCTGCCATCGCCACGTCCACTTCGTCCAGCCGTAACATCTGGACTCCCTGGATCAGGCCCGCATTCCCCGCCGCACAGGCTGCGCCGATCGTGTAGTGAGGGCCGGTGATGCCCATGTTGAGCGTCACTTCGCCCGCCGGGGAGTTGGCGACCGTGCGTGGATTGTGGTGGTGCGACCAGCACTTCGTGTCGTAGCCGTACTGGCTGATGTTGTAGATTTCGTTCTCGGTCTCCACGTTGCCGTGCTCCGTGATGCCGAGATAGACGCCGATGCGACTTTTGTCGAAGGACGGGAAGTCCAGCTTCGAGTCAGCCATCGCCTCCTGCGCACAATAGATGGCAATAGAACCGGCCCTGGTACCGCGCCGGACTTCCTTCTTTAATTGGTAGGTGAGCGGATCGTAGTGACAGACACCCGCCAGCACCTGGCCCATATAACGGGTCTCAAACCAGACGACGCCGGAAACGCCCTTGAGGAGATTCGTCCGGAACTCGGCGAGCGTATTCCCATTGGGCGACGTCAGCCCGATCCCCGTGATGACGATGCGATGGTGGGTGGTCATCATCTCCTTTCCCTCGCCCCTGGAGGGGTCGCCTGGCCGTGGATGTTATGTGCTACGGGCCGGCCTGACTTCCATGAGCGCGACGCACTGGAGGCCGACGATGGTCTTGGCGTCTGTGATTGCGCCGTCGCGGATCATCGTCAGCGTCTGTTCCAGCGAAAACTCTATGACCTCCAACACTTCGTCATACCCCAGGTTCTGTGTGCCCTGCTGCATCTGCGTCGCTTTGTAGATATGGATCACTTCGTTGGTAAACCCAGGTGTCGTGTAGGCGCTCGTGACGTGTTCCAAGAGGCCGGCTCTGTAGCCGATCTCCTCCTCCAGTTCGCGTTGGGCGCAGTCGCGTGGGTCCTCGCCAGGATGCAGTTTGCCGGCGGGGATCTCGTAGATGTAGCCGCCGACCGCATGGCGATATTGCCGGATGAGGATGACGGTCTGCGCATTCTTCATCGGCACCACAGCCGCCGCGCCGGGATGGCGAATCACTTCCAGTTCCACTGTGGCGCCGTTGGGCAGCGTCACGGTCTCCAGGCTCAGGTCCACGATCCGGCCTTTGTAGATGTTCTTAGTCACGCCGCTGTCCGTTTATAGAAGGGCAGCTTCACCACGACAGCCTGGTGGAGGCGGCCCCTGATATCAATCTGGAATGACGAGCCAAGCGCGCTGAATGCGCCCGGCACGTAGCCTAGCCCAATCCCCTTCTGGAGGCGCGGCGAGAGGTTGCCGCTGGTGACGACGCCGATTCGATCCTCGCTGCCCGCTCCTTGCCCGTCTGCAAGAATGTTCATGCCGTGACGCGGCACGCCCGTCTGGAGCAATTCGAAGGCCACCAGCTTTTTTGCCGGCCCCTTCGCCTTCTGTTCGAGTAAGGCTTGGCGTCCAATAAAGTCGCCCTTCGTAAAATCCACCACAAAGGCCGCGCCCGCTTCCAGCGGCGTGGTCTGTTCGTCCATGTCGTTGCCGTAGAGCAGGTAGCCGACTTCCAGGCGCAGCAAGTCGCGCGATCCCAGACCGCAGGCTTTGATGCCGACTGTTTTTCCGGCCAGCAGGAGGCGCTCCCAGACAGCGACGGCCTTATGCGACGGCACGTAGAATTCGTAGCCGATCTCGCCCGTGTAGCCGGTTCGCGCAACAATCCCAGAGGCCCCCAAGACGTCGGTTTCCACACAGTGTTTGGGTGTGAGGGTGTCCGCGACTGCCGGACAGACGACGCGGAGGATCTCCTGGGAGTGTGGCCCTTGCAACGCAATCTGGGCCATCTCGTCGCTCTCGTCACTGAGACGAATGTCCCCCTGCGGGGCCTTCTGGAACAGCCAGGAAACAATCGTGTCGCGGTTCGAGGCATTGACGCAGACGAGGAACCGCGTGGCTCCCAAGCGATAGATGAAGATGTCGTCCTTGATGCTGCCGGAGGGGTTGCAGACCATGGAATACTGTGCGTCGCCGACCGCGAGTCGGGCCACGTTGTTCGTCGTGACGCGCTGAAGAAACGTCTCGGCCTCCCGCCCCTCAACGCTGACCCGGCCCATGTGGCTCACGTCAAAGAGGCCCGCTGCCCTGCGGACCGCCTGGTACTCCTCAATCACGCCGCCATACTGGATCGGCATCTCCCATCCAGCGAAGTCCACGAGCTTGCCGCCCAACTGTTGGTGCTGCATGAAGAGCGGGGTGTGCTTCATTAGAGGTCCCGGATCGCGCCCTGGAGGACCGTAGCCTGTGTCACCGGCTCGCCGGTTTTTGTGATTTCTGCGCGAATGCGCCCTTTCAGGTATGCGGAATAGCCGACCTTGTCAATGAGCGTCTCCAAAAATCGCTCGCCCGGAAAGAGTGCGCAGGCCTTGAGTTCGCTGATGGTTGATTCCATCACGGGGACGTAGCTGTTTCCGATATGACACAGCACCGGGTAATGATGCCCCGTCCCCGGTACCCGTTCGAACCTGACACCATCCACGCTAGACCTCGCAATAGGTTGACTGGGCTGAACGGTATTGTACGGACCCTGGCCGCCAGAGACAAGCATGGTCTCGAATCACGACCGGCTGGAATGGTATGATGGCGACGAAGCATGATGGGCGAGAAACTTCTCACGGCGGAGGCTCTGGTGGAAGCGTTGCGTGTGCGGCGCGACCGGAAGGAGCGGCGGGTCTTTACCAACGGGTGTTTTGATCTGCTGCATATCGGCCACACCCGCTACCTTCGGGACGCACGCGCGCTTGGCGATTGTCTGATCGTGGGGATCAACAGTGACGCCTCGGTGCGCGCCATCAAGCCGGACGGACGCCCGATTGTGCCACAGGAGCAACGAGCTGAGGTGCTGGCTGCCCTTGCCTGCGTGGATTATGTTGTGATCTTCGACGAGCCGGACCCCCGTATTCTGATCGCCGCTGTGCAACCTGACGTTTTGGTCAAGGGCGGCGACTGGCCGATTGAGCAGATCGTGGGACGCGACATCGTTCAGGCGCGTGGCGGCGCCGTGCTCACCATCCCGCTCGTGCCAGATGTGTCCACGACCATGCTGGTTCGGCGCATCCAATCCTTCCGGTGATGGCCTGTCTCTAATGGCCTTGCTCTGATGCTCGCCTCCGCGCTCCCTGCCGCATGGGCTGCCTTTTTGTCGCCGCTGTGCTCCGCCGTGGAGGAGCAACGCAGTCCCACGACGCTCACCGGCCTGTTCGGGTCCGCCAAGGGGTTCGTCCTCTCGGTCTTGTCCAGACAGCTTGCCCCACAAGGCATTTCGCTGCTCGTGGTGACGCCGACGGATGAGTCCGCCGAGACGCTCTACCGCGACACGGCCTTCTTTCATCGCTTGCAGGGCACGTCTCCTGATGCGGTGTGGCTGTTTCCAGGATGGGCGGTGCTGCCCTACCAGGCCGCCCCACCGCCTGTGGAGGTGATTGGACAACGGATGCGGGGGCTGGATCGGCTCCACGGCGCGACGGCGACAGCCAGAGGCACGGTCGTGCTCATCACCTCGGCGCCCGCTTTCCTCCAACGTCTCCTGCCGCGCGCACTGTTGCAGGAGGCCTGTGTGTCCCTCAGGCCAGGCGTTGCCATCGAACGGACCTGGCTGCGCACTCGCTTGCTGCGACTCGGCTACACGCAGGTGTCGGTCGTGGAGTCTCCCGGCGAGTTCGCCATACGGGGCGGCATCATGGATCTCTTTTCGACGGCCTACGCGGAGCCCGCGCGGATTGAATTTCTGGGCGATACCGTCGAGACCCTGCGGCTCTTTGACCCCGCGACGCAGACATCGTCGGGACGCACCTCCGAGCTTCGGGTTCTCCCTGCGCGTGAACTGATCCGGAGCGGCCATGACGAGGCCGCGCCTCTTCCGCCGGACGCCGAATGGCGGGGGCCTGCCTGCTATGCCACGATGGAAACCCTGCTGGACCACTTTCCTTCTCCACCGGTGCTGATCGCCGACGAGCCGCTGGACCTGCGGAAACAGGCGGATGAATTCCTCGCGGAAGCGCGCGAGGCGTTCGCTGGACTGGCGTCATCCGACAGCGCTTCGTCTCCGCCGGACGATCTCTTCCTGCCGCTCGACGATTTATTGGAAGCCGGTGGGGCGCGCTGTCTCGTAACGATTGAGGCCATCCCACGGGGAGTTTCATGCCAGGACGCTGTGCTCAGCGAGGTTCCGGCTTCGCCGGGCCGAGCGCGGGGCCACGGGAAAGACGGTGCGTCTTGGCGCACCGGGGGCGGGTGGGTGCAAACCGCCGCATCGGAGCCCATTCCGATGGGTGGACGGGCCCCCGTGACACGATGGGCATTTGACACACAGCGTCCTCAGGCGATGGGGATTGGCGTGAAGGGCCGGTCCTTTAGCGACACCGTGACCCATCTTGAAACCTTGCGGGCCAAGGGGCCGGTTGTGATCGTGGCTCGGAGCCGAGGCCAGGTGGATCGCCTGCGTTCGCTGTTTCTCGATCATGATCTTCCGGCGGAGCCATTGGGGGAGAAGGCGGTGATCTCGCTTGGCGCGCACACGCCCTATGCCCTGGTCCAGGGAGAACTCTCAGGGGGGCTTCTGGGACTGCGCGGAACGTGGGATGGAGTGACCTCGCCACCGTGTGCGATCATTGTCGAAGATGAACTCTTCGCGCGAGGCGTCCGGCACAAGGCCCCCGCGACGTCTCGAAGCGCGGCGTTTCTCAAATCCATTGAGGAGGTGAAAGTCGGCGAGTATGTCGTCCATGTGCTGCATGGCATCGGCCGTTATCTTGGACTCCGCCGCCTCTCGATCCATAACTTCGACAGTGACTATCTGGTCATTGAATATGCCGGCAGCGACACGGTCTATGTCCCGTTGGACCGGCTCCATCAGATCCAGCGCTATGGCACCCCTGAAGGCGAAGGCCGCGCGCCTAAGCTCAACCGCCTGGGCGGCGCGTCCTGGGGCCGTACGAAGGCGCGTGTCCGCAAGAGTATCGCAGACATGGCGAAGGACCTCATTGCCGTCCATGCGGCCCGTGAGGCGCGTGGTCGAACGCCGTTTTCGGCAGACAGCCTGCTGGCTCACGAATTCGAGGCCGCGTTCGAGTTCGAGGCGACGGAGGACCAGGCGCGAGCCATTGCGGAGATCACGCGAGACCTGGAGTCGGACAAACCCATGGATCGGCTGATCTGCGGGGATGTGGGGTACGGCAAGACCGAGGTGGCCATGCGCGCCGTCTTCAAGGTGCTCCAGGACGGCAAACAGGCAGCGGTGCTGGTGCCCACCACCCTGCTGGCGCAGCAGCACGGTGAAACCTTTGCCGAGCGCTTTGCGCCCTTTCCCGTAACGGTGGGGGTGGTCAGCCGGTTGCAGCCGTTGCCGGCGCAGAAGGCCACGCTGAAGGGCGTTGCGGACGGATCCGTGGACATCATCATCGGTACGCACCGCCTCCTCCAGAAGGACGTGCAGTTTCGGAATCTTGGGCTGGTGGTAGTGGACGAAGAGCAATGGTTTGGGGTACGCCACAAGGAGCGCCTCAAGCAGTTGCGTGCCCAAGTGGATATCCTGACGCTCACGGCCACGCCGATTCCTCGGACGCTCCAGATGGCCCTGTCGGGCCTTCGAGATCTCTCGGTCATCGAGACCCCGCCGGCTGACCGGCTGGCGATTCGCACCCAGGTCGTGCGGTTCGGCCAGGGGATCATTAAGGAAGCTATTGTGCGCGAGTTGGCGCGCGGCGGCCAGGTCTTCTTCGTGCATAATCGTGTCCAGGGCATTGAGCGGATGGGGACCTGGTTGCAGGAGTTGGTTCCCGAAGCCCGGATTGTCGCGGCCCATGGACAGATGGACCCCAGGCTGCTGGACGCGGTGATGCTGAAATTTCACAAGCGGGAAGCGGACGTGCTCGTGAGCACCACCATTATCGAATCAGGACTCGACATTCCCAATGCGAACACGATCCTGGTGAACCGCGCGGATACGTTTGGCCTGGCCCAACTCTACCAACTGCGTGGGCGTGTGGGGCGGAGTGACCACCAGGCCTTCGCCTATTTTCTGGTGGATGCAGAGGAGACCCTCACCGGCGAGGCCCAGAAGCGCCTCCAAGCCATCCAGGAGTTCACCGCGCTCGGGTCCGGCTTCCGCATCGCGGCGTCCGATCTTGAAATTCGCGGCGGGGGCAATCTGTTGGGCGGGGAGCAATCCGGCCACATTGATGCCGTCGGCTTTGAGTTGTTCATCCGGATGCTGGAAGAGGCTGTGCAGGAACTGAAAGGCGAGCCGGTGCGGGAGGAGTTTGAACCGACCCTCCAGCTGCCGGTCTCGGCCTACATTCCCGAGGTGTACGTGGGAGACGCCGCGCCGCGCCTGTCGCTCTACAAGCGCTTGACCGCCGGGACACAGGTGGGCGAGCTTGCGCAACTGCATGGCGAACTGGTGGACCGGTATGGCATCCCGCCCGAACCGGTCGAGCGGCTGTTCGAGGTCATGGAGATCCGGCTGCTGGCCAAAGCTTTGCGCATACGCGCCATTCAGGTCCGTCCGACTGCCGTGGCCGTTCGTTTCGACCAGCCAGGGTTGCCTGCCCAGGCCAGCCTGCAAGCGCTGCTGGCGCCGTCTCGTGCTCTGGTGCGCGTCACTGCGCCGACGTCGTTGGAGCTGCTGGGCCTGGCCCCAGATTGGAAGACCCTCTTCCCTGAAGTAAAAAGACTGTTGCAGGCCCTCGCCGTCTATGCTAAAAATTCGGGTCGTCTATGGTAACAATTCGGTCGCTCTCCCTGGTGCTCATTCTCGCCGCAGTCAGCGCGTGCAGTGACACGCCGGAGGATTCCACCAAAGCGTTGGCGATTATCAACGGCAAGGAGATCACGTCCGGCGAATTTGATCTGCGCTGGTCCCAGTTGCCGGACTTTGCCAAGAAGACCTATTCGGGCTTCGACGGCCGCAAGAAATTTTTGGACGAGCTTATCACGCGCGAGCTCCTGCTGCAGGAAGCCAGAAGACGGGGCTTTGATCGGAACCGCGCGTTGGTCGAGAGGGTGGAGCGGTTCAAGGAACGCACCCTCCTCGACCAGTTGATGCAGCAGGAGGTGGAGGATCGAGTCACGGTGACGGTGGAAGAGATGCAGGCGTACTACGCCGCCAACAGGGATAGCGTGACCGCGTTGGACGATGTGCCGGTGAGCCCTCTCCTCAAGGGCGCGGCCAAGGACGCGACCGTGTCCTTCGAAGACGTGAAAGACCAGGTTCACGAGCAACTTCTGGCCGATAAGAAACGCAAACGCTTCGATGACTTCGTGGCGTCGCTCCGTGCCCAAGCCAAGCTCCGTGTCGCCGAGGTCCCGATTCCGATGTCGGACCTGCCGGTCGCCGGGACGGCTGCCGGAGCACCCTAGCCGATGCCGCCATTCACACGGCAGAAGGTCGTGACGGTCCTGGCCGCCTGGATCGGGTTGTTGTGGTGCAGTCTCTCTGTCGCCGCTGCCGACATCCACGACCGAATCGTGGCGGTGGTGAACACCGACATCATCGCCCTGAGCGAACTGGAGGAAGAAGTCGCAGAGGTGGCGCGGCAGGCGCAGAAACGGTTCGGCGGCGCCGAACTCGACCAACGGCTTCGACAGATTGATTACATGGGTTTGAATCGCATGATCGAGCGCAAGCTCCAGTTGCAGATCGCCAAGCGTCGGGGGATTACGATCTCAGAGGGGGACGTGCAGGACGCGCTGGTTCGGTTAAGGCGTATGGGCGAGTCCCCCAACGAGCAGGACCCCAGAGAGATGGGACTCATCCGAGATCAACTGACCGCCATGCGCCTCCTCAATCAGCAGATACGGTCCGGCCTGATCGCGTCCGATGAGGAATTGCTCCGTTTCTATCAACAGCACCAGGAACGGTTCATGCTCCCGCCGGAAGTCCGCATCAGCCAGATTTTGATGGCGTTGAATCCAGCAGTGGAGATGCTGGAGGTGCGCGAGAAAGCCCGGCAGGTCTTTGCCCTGCTGCAAAAAGGGGGTCGTTTTGAGGACCTGGCCTCTCAGTATTCCGACGGCCCGGAAGGACAACGCGGCGGAAGCCTGGGCTACATCCGACCAGGGGACATGCTCCCCCAGATCCAAAAGGCGATTGAACAATTGGCCATCGGCTCGATCACCGAGCCGCTGGCGTCTCCGGTCGGAATGCACATCATCCGGGTGGATGATCGCAAACCACCGCAATTTCGCCCCTACGAGGAAGTGAAGGAGGACATTCGTAACATGGTCTTGCAACTCAAGACCGAAGAAGCTTACATGGAGTGGATCAAGGAGCAGAAGGACAAGAGCTACATCGAAATCAAACGGTAAGGCGGGATGATCCCCGTGGCCTGGACAGCACGTCCCGGACGGCCTTCCAGACCGCCTCCATGCCTTCACCCGTCTCCGCCGAGCAGCCGATCACAGGCACACCGAGAAACGTTTCCAGGTCACGGCACCCCTGTGCCCGTTGACCACGGGACAGCTTGTCTAGTTTGGTGGCGACGGCGACCACCCCCAATCCACGCGCGTGGACCCAGCGGACCAAATTCGCCTCCTCTTGCTCGCCGCGCCGCACGTCGGTGAGCAGGACGACGCCCCGCAGAACGGATCGGGACGACAGATAGCCCTCGATCATAGGCCCCCATTGTTCCTGCGCCACCTTGGAGACCTTGGCGTAGCCGTATCCAGGAAGGTCCACGAAGATGCACACAGCGCTCTTTTTCTCGCCCCCCCCCACGCGGAAAAAATTCACCAGGCGGGTTCGCCCGGGCGTCTGGCTGACCCTCGCCAGATTCTTCTTTCCCAGCAAGGCATTCAAGAGCGATGACTTGCCGACGTTGGAGCGTCCGGCAAACGCAATCTCAGGCAAGTCTCCTGGAGGAAAATGTGACGGCGCCGTGGCGCTGGTGACAAATTCTGCGGCGAGAGGTTTCATGGGGACTGTTGTGGCAGGAAGCACCGACCTAATTCAAGAGGATCTGCCGCGCCGAGCGATAGCCAGGGTTCTGCATCCGGTCGAGATCGCGGCGGATGAATCCGATCCCCGCCACGCACAGCTCAAAGTTATCCGAGAGTGTGCGGAACAACGGAGGTGAGGGGTGCGCATCCGCAGCCGTCGGCGTGAGGTCAAACTCTGCCGCAATCCGGTAGGAGCGTTTGCCGGTCTTGATGTAATCCACGAGGAAGTCTTTGTGGTAGATCAGGCCGGTGGTTTTGATTCGCGTCAGGTATTCCGGAAAGAGGCCCGCCATAAAGAGGGTCCAGTCGCCGATATGGCGATGGACTTCGCGCTCGCGCTCAAACGAGCCGGCTTCATGCGTGACTTCCGACTCGTACAGCAGGTCTACGACGGCCTCGACCCGCTCGCCCCTGGCGTTCGTAATCTGATGGAGTTGGTCCTGGCGGATGAAGTCCACCAGGAGCGCAGAGACGTACTCGCTGACATTGAAATCCGCCCAGCCGAGTTTCTCGGTGAAGGTTTTCTCCGCCAGCGTACCGAATAACTGCCGCAGGGGATGCTGTTCAGGAACGCGCGAGTCAGTCATGCTCATGGTGCCTCCCTTCCTCGTCATCAGCCTAGGACAATTGTACCACGTCGCCTCCAACGTTATCGGCCAATTGCACGATGTTCGTGAGACCGCCGATTAGCGGTCTAGGCGGATCCCTTCAAGCCGAAGCAACTGCTTCTTAGTGGGCAGGCCGCCTGAGAAACCGCCCAGCGAGCCGTCACTGGCCACGACTCGGTGACAGGGCACCAGCAGCGGCACAGGGTTGGCGCCGCAGGCCGCGCCGACGGCGCGCGCCGCGCGCGGCCGGCCCACTTTGCGCGCCACCCAGCCGTAAGAACGCACCCGGCCATAGGGGATGGTTTGGAGAACCGCCCAGACCTTCGTGCGGAAGGCAGTCTGTCCCTCGAGATCGAGCGGCAGATCAAAACTTCGGCGCGTTCCCTCCAGATAAGCACTGAGGGCTGCACGAGCTGCACGGAGATGGATCTCAGCGTCCGCCGATTGTGTGCCCTCGCCCCGCAAGGCCCGTTCCACCGCCTGCCTGGTCGGCTTCGGTAACACGACGGTCGAGACGCCGCGCATCGTTGTCGCCAGACCGATCCACCCCAGGCCGGTCTTGAAGACCGCCGTCGTCATTTCTGCTTGATGCACTCAATCTCAAGCATGATCGTCACCTCATCACCAACGACGAGGCCCCCGTTATCGAGCGTCTTGCTCCACTTCATACCAAAGTCCTGGCGGTTGATTGTGCCGGATGCCGTAAACCCGGCGCGCGTGTTCCCCCAGGGATCTTTCGGCACAAGCCCGTTGAAGGTGCCGGTCAAAACGATGTCCTTCGTGACGCCCAACAGCGTGAGGGGGCCCTTGGCCACGTACACCTCTCCTCGCTTTTCGTAGGCCGTCATCTTCCAGGTCATCGCCGGGAATTTCTCGACGTTGAAGAAGTCTGAGTTCTTCAAGTGGGCATCCCGTTTTTCGTGCTGGGTGTTGACGGAGGCCGTCTTGATGACGGCTTCGATGGTCTTCACGGTCTTTGTCTCAGGGTCCATCTCGATGAAGCCGCTGTAGTCTGTGAACCGGCCGGTGGTTTTCGATACGACCATGTGTGCCACACCGAAGCCCACGATCGAGTGATCGAGGTCCACGGTATAGCGCTCGGTTGCGGCCTGGACATGGAGCGCCCCTGTGAACAGACTCGATGCGGTTACAAGCAGGATGCGCGTCAAGAAGTGTCTCATAGATCATCCTCCCATATTGATCGAAGCTTGAGCGTAGCGATAACGGGCGTGAGGGTCAAGTGGCAGCCGCGCGTTTATTGACTGCCCCTGGGCAGTATGCTACGGTCATGTCTCTTTCGTGATGTTTCCGGTAGCGCACACGATGCGGGCGATTAGCTCAGGGGGAGAGCGCTTGCTTCACACGCAAGAGGTCGCAGGTTCAAGACCTGCATCGCCCACCAAATCCCTTGCTTGCTCGGGCCTCGCTTGCCTGTGTCCGACCATGCGCTCAACTGGGTCGGGAGA
>Ga0209824_10000051_pt1 | contig 91255 bp, 94 predicted proteins | sample VDWuncwatermetaG_FD_184124 | JGI IMG/M metagenome (GOLD analysis project Ga0209824, IMG submission 184124) | Wastewater microbial communities from Netherlands to study Microbial Dark Matter (Phase II) - VDW unchlorinated drinking water (SPAdes)... ... | reverse complement strand
GGCATTGGCTAACCTAAACTTGGGCAATAAATTAAGCCAGCGTCTGATTGAGTACAGCAGCGGTTTTTGGGTGTACATCCCACCGCTCAAAGACAAGGCTGCTGTGGCACAAAAAGTGGCGCAACTCAAAGCGCGCGGCGTGGAAGAATACTTTGTGGTGCAAGAAGCGGGCGAATGGTTACATGCCATCTCGCTGGGCGTGTTCAGGAGTGAAGATAAAGCGCAAAAGTATTTGGCGAGCCTTAAAGAACTCGGTGTTAAAAGCGCGAAAACAGGTGAACGCGCCAGCAAATTAAAAGCCACTGTGTTCGTTTTCACACAGCTAGACGACGCGCTAGTTGAGCAACTGAAAACGCTGCAAAAAGAGTTTGCCAGCAGCGAGTTAAAGAGTGTGGAGTGCCGCTAGAAGCTGGTAGCCACTAGCTAGTAGTGAGTAGCTAGCATCGAAAAAGAGTCAGACTCGATTAAAAGAATTCGAATCTGCCCCTCATAACCTCACTTGCACTGTAAAAATAATAGCGGCTAGATGTCGGAGCGGTCTGTTTGATGGCGCGACGACGCGAACGCAACGCAGCACGATGCACGGCGGGATGGGCGCGCTGTGGGTGGTTCGTGGTGTGATGCGTGGCTAGATTCAAGGTTTGGTTTGTTCGTGATTTGTTTGGTTTAATTCGAGTCTGAGCCTATTTCTTTTTTTCAATTGCAACTTGTTCGTTTTTCTATAAGGAAAGGTCTATCCCCCAGAACCTCTGGTGCAACTTGCTTTGCCTTGCTTTCAATTTCGTTTTTACATTCCCTATCTGCTAGACAGCGAGACAGACTTTCAAACATTGTTGTTGCCATTAACTCAGCCTCACACTTGGCTCTACCATTTCCAGCAGATTGGATTCCCAATGCAATGTCACGATAGGCTGAATAGTGTCCCAAAATCACATGAGCATCTGCCATTTCAAAGGCTTGCTCGAAAGACGTTTGAGTATTTTTTTTACCTCTCATTGCACCTCCAACAAACACTAGAGAATGAGTGATAAACAACACAACAACCCAAAATATTATTTTCTTTTTCATCATTTATAAAACGAAATAGTATAAAACGAAATAGGGTCAGACTCGAATTATCCGGCCCTCATGTATCCGCTAATTCAGCTCGCACAACATTGCCATCCTAAATTCACTTCATCAAAAATATCGTTGCCAAGCCTAAGAAAATAAAAAAGCCACCGCTGTCGGTGATGGCGGTGAGCAAGACGCTAGAGCCGATGGCGGGGTCGCGCCCCAGGCGGTGCATGGCGAGCGGGATAACTAAGCCGACCAAGGCTCCGGCGATTAAGTTGAGCAACATCGCGCTCATCATCACGATGCTCAGTGCGGTGTTGTGATACAAAAAGTACGCGAACAAGCCCGCCACGCCGCCCCACACCAAGCCATTCAAGCCGCTAATCGCCAGTTCTTTGAACAGTAAGCGACCCGCGTTGCCTTGGGTGATTTGGCCTAAGGCGAGCGAGCGAATAATGATGGTGGTGGTTTGGTTGGCGGAGTTGCCCGCAATCCCCGCGACGATGGGCATTAGCGCGGCGAGGGCGACGAATTTTTCTATCGTGCCTTCAAAGTTGCCGATGACGCGCGAGGCAAAAAATGCCGTGCATAAATTTAAGCCTAGCCATACCCAACGGTTTTTTGCTGACTTCCACACCGACGCAAACACGTCTTCTTCTTCTAGCAAACCCGCTTGATTGAGCAAGTCGCTTTCCGATTCGGTACGCACAAAATCCAACACCACGTTGACCGTGACGCGCCCGACTAATTTGCCGTCTTCATCCACCACTGGGGCAGACACCAAGTCGTAACGCTCAAATGCTAGGGCGGCTTGCGTAGCTTTTTCGTCGGTGTGCAGTTTGATGATGTCGGTGCGCATCAAGCTGCTCACAATCACTTCGGGTTCGTTGACCACGATGCTGTTTAAGGACAGCACGCCTTTGAGATGCTCGTCGCGATCAACCACGAAAATTTGATCGGTGTGATCGGGCAATTCATCGAAGCGGCGCAGATAGCGCGAGACCACTTCTAAGCTCACATCGTCACGAATATGCACCATGTTGAAATCCATCAACGCACCGACCGAGTCCTCGCTATAGGTCATCGCCGAGCGCAGTTGTTCACGCTCTTCAACCGACAACGACTTGAACACGTCGCGCATTACGTTTTGTGGCAAATCGGGAGCTAAGTCGGCGATTTCGTCGGTGTCGAGTTGCCCCGCCGCCGCACTCAGTTCTTCGCGATTCATGGTCGCAATCAGCGACTCACGCACCGAATCAGACACCTCAATTAGAATCTCACCATCGCGATCTGACTTAACAAAATCCCATACCAATAAGCGTTGCTCGATGGGCAAGGCTTCCAAAATATAGGCGATGTCGGCAGCGTGTAAGCCGTCTAGCTTGCTACGTAATAGCGTGAGATGTTGCTTGTGTAGTAAGCGGTCTATCAGCTCGTGACGCTCTTCACGCGGAATCATTTCTTTATGCGCCACCTCTTCGACTAAAGCGTGCTTCGCCAACAAAGCCTCGACCTGTTTGAGGTGAGTCTGGACGTTGTCGCTGTAGTGAGGGGTGGCGGGAGCTGTCATGGCGAGGGGGGAGTTTTAAGCGCGGCGCATTGTAAAGAAATAATGCCGCGCAGTCGCGGCTATTTAAGCGCGGCGAGCGTGGCGATAAACGCCTCCAGAGCGAGCGGTTTGCCAAACCAATAACCTTGAAAAACATGGCAACCATGCGCCTCTAAAAAGTCACGCTGCGCCTCGGTTTCTACGCCTTCGGCAATCACGTTGAGACCTAACGCGTCGGACATGGAAATAATGGTTTTGACGATGACCGCATCATTCGGGTCGGTGGCAATGTCGCGTACAAAAGATTGGTCAATTTTGATTTGGTCTAGAGGTAGGCGTTTCAAATACTGTAACGAGGAATGTCCTGTACCAAAATCATCTAGTGAAAAACGGATGCCCAATAATTGCAGCGCGCGCATTTTGCTAATCGAGTCTTCGATATTTTCCAGCACAGCACTTTCGGTCAGTTCGAGCTTGAGTTGCGACGCTTTTGCCCCCGTGTTGAGCAATATTTTTTGTACCTGCGCGACAAAATTGGCGGTTTGTAATTGTTTGGTGCTGACGTTCACCGCCAAGACTAAGTCGCGTAGTTGCGCGGATTTTTGCCAAGTTTTGAGTTGTGCACAAGCTTGTTCTAACACCCACAAACCCAGCGGCAAAATGAGTCCAGTTTCTTCGCTTAAGGGAATAAATTCGACGGGCGAAATCATGCCGCGTTGTGGGTGTTGCCAACGCAGTAACACTTCTGCGCCGACGGCGCGTGCTTGGCTATCGACTTGAACTTGGTAATACAACAAAAATTGTTGTTGCTCGATGGCGATGCGGAGTTGTTGCTCTAAATCATGGCGTGCTGCGAGTTTGCTTTGCAAGGCGGGATTGTAAAATTTGATGGTGTCTCGCCCCGCTTTTTTCGCCGCATCAGTGGCGGATTTAGCCTGCTTTAATAACTCATCGGGCGACTCTTTGTCGCCACTAAATAGTGCAATGCCGATAGAAGCCGAGACGCGTAATTCTTGTTCGTTAATCAGGAATGGTTGTTTGAGCGCGCGACTGATTTCATGTGCCGATAAATCAGCTAACTCGGCCGCGATGGACGGCTCGTTGCTGAAGGGAGCTAGCGTCACGACAAACACATCGCCGCCCAAACATGCCACGCTCTGATTGCTGCGCTGCATGGCGCATAAGCGTTGTGCCACTTGTTGCAGCAAGGCATCGCCGATTGCGGCGTTAAAGGATTTGAAGTGATCTAAATCAATCACCAACAGCGCGCCAAAGCGAAGGTTGCTTACGGTGCTGAGTAGGTTTTGTTTGAGCGCGCCAAGCAGTGCGAGCCGATTAGGCAGTTGCGTGAGCGCGTCGTAATAAGTGAGTTGATGCAGCGACTTCTGGGCTTGTTTGCGTTCGCTAATGTCGCGACACGCGCCATACAGTAAGCCATTCGGCATTTTGACCAGATTTAACTCCATTGGAATTTTCTGTCCAGTTTTGCTAATTAAACGGATTTCCATCAGTTCGCGTACGCCGATTTCGGTCACGCGGCTCAAACGCTCGGCGTACACGGCACGCCAATCGGCTGGCGATATATCTAACACCGTCATGCTCAGCAGTTCTGCTTCGCTATAGCCCAAAACTTTTGCTGCGTTGTCATTGATAAACACCATGCGCCCATCGGCTTCGGTGATGAACACCACATCGGGTGCATAGCGTAAAAGTTGCGTGTCAAATTTGTTCATAACTCCACCCCATGGGAATTATTATTTTTGGATACTTGGATACTTGGATACTTGGATACTTGGATACTTGGATACTTGGATACTTGGATACTTGGATACTTGGATACATTATTTTTATCTCCCTCAGCTAACGACGAACTGTAACAAAATTATTTTGCGTTGAGTGAAGGAAAAATAACTAGCCCGCCAGTCAGTGAGATAGCACTAAGGAATATCTGCGTCGCTCATGCGCCCCAAAATAATCCCCGTCTTTTTTGCTAGCCCCGCCGCCTCGCGATGCTTATCGTAGTAGCGCGGATTAGGCACCATCGCGGCAAGTTTGGCGGCTTGATAGGGCGACAGTTGCGCGGCACTGATTTGATAATAATGTCGCGCCGCCGATTCCGCACCGAACACCCCGTCGCCCCATTCGATGCTGTTCAAATAGATTTCCAGAATGCGCTGCTTGTCCATCACCGCCTCTAACATCAAGGTAATTAGCACTTCTTCTGCCTTGCGCCAGGGGGTGCGTTTGCTGGAGAGAAATAAATTTTTCGCCAGCTGCTGACTAATCGTCGAGCCACCCGCGACGATTTTGCCCTTCTTCATATTCTTCTCGTACGCCTTCTGAATGCCGTCCCAATCGAAGCCTTCATGATCGACAAACTTGGCATCTTCCGAGGCGATTAAAGCGCGCTTGAGATGGTTAGAAATTTTGTTGTAATCCACCCACTGATGTTGCAGCGCGGCAGCGGGATTGCTGTCCTGCATCAGCTCTAAACGCGAGTCCATAAACGCACTGCTGTCGGGATTAAATTTGCTCCACCAACACAGCTGCGCGAACAGCCACACTTGATACAAAAGTATTAGCGCGATGCCAAGCAACACCGCGCGCCACAACCAACGCCAGAGTTTTTTCATAGCGCGCGCATCGCTGCGATGACGGCTGCGGTGTCGGGTCGTACTCCGCGCCAGATGAAAAACGCTTCCGCCGCTTGTTCTACCAACATGCCTAAGCCATCTGCAATTTGTGCACCGTGCTGTTTAGCGAAGCTCATAAACGGGGTTTGACGTCCGTACATCATGTCGTAGGCGAGCGCGTGTTGGGCGAAAACACTGGCGGGGAGCGGCGCGAGTTCATCGCTTAAACCGCTAGAGGTGGCGTTAATGATTACATCGAATTGCAAGCCCGTTAAATTTTCATACGCATAGGCTTGGAGGTGGCCGTATGGCACGAAATTTTCGGCGAGTTGTTGCGCTTTTGCGACGGTGCGATTCACCACGCTTAACCCGCAGCCAGTGGTGAGCAAAGGCAACGTCACGCCATACGCCGCACCCCCCGCGCCCATCAGTAATACGCGTTTACCGCGCAAACTCAGGTTCAAATTTTGCTCAATGTCGTGCACTAATCCTGCCCCGTCGGTGTTGTCTGCGGTCACTTTTGCGGGGGTGAAAATCAGCGTGTTTGCCGCCCCAGCAGTTGTGGCGCGCGGCTGTTTTTCACTGGCTAATGCAAACGCTTCAAACTTAAACGGCACGGTCACGTTGCAACCCCTGTAACCCTCGTCGCGCAAGCGTTGCACGGTCGCGGCGAAGCCGTCTAGCGGAGCTGCGATTGCTGCATAGCTAATGTCTTCGCCGGTTTGTGCGGCAAACATTTGGTGTATCAGCGGCGATTTGCTGTGATTGATGGGATTGCCGATAACGGCGTAACGGTCGGTCATGGGTACTTTAAGTGGGTAGCAGGTAGCTTTTAGTTAGTAGCGAAAAGCTACTCGCCACGGTCATTGTGTTCAATTTTTAAGGGCGCGCATTGTAATCAAAATCACGCCACCCACCGCTGCCATCGCCCACACAATTGCCGCGCCTGCGGGTAAGTCGAAGCTAGCGGATAGCAGCAGCCCAGCCGCGTAGCCTGTGATGCCGATTAAGCTGGCAAATTTTAGGCGGTGGCGGGTGAGGCGATAGGTCGCGAGGGCGGGCACAATCAGACTGGCGAAAACTAAATACACGCCGACTAATTGCACCGAAGCGGTCACAGCTAAGGCAAATAAAGCGTAGAAACTGCGTTGCTGAAAACGGGCAGGCAGGAAGCGTAAAGCCAACAGCAGTAAGCCACTCAAGGCGGCGGTGTAGATTAGTTGCGGGCTGCTCACCCACAAAATTTGTCCGACCAATAAATCTTTGAGATGTTCGCTCGCATGGACGTCGCGGCTCATCAATAAAATCCCCGCCGTTGCCGCCAACACAAAAGTCAGCCCAATACACGCCTCTTTCACGTCGTTAAAGCGCGCTTCGATAAACGTCAATAAAGCTGCACCGCACAAGGCACTTAAGGCGGCGATAAGCTGCACTAAAACAGGCTGGTCAGTGAGTTCAAATAGTCCCGCGATGACGATGCCTAAGCCCGCGATTTGCGCCACTGCAAGGTCAGCAAAAATGACTCCGCGCTGCAACACTTTGATGCCCAGCGGAATGTGCGTGAGCAGGACTAACAGCCCCGCGATAAAGGCGGGAATCAGGATGGAAAATTCGATCGTGTTCATTGCAGCCCCGCCAATAGTCGCGTAATCGTGTCGTCAAACAAATTGAATAAATCGGTCGCTTGCGGCGTGCCGCCTACTGTGTAGGGCAACATCACCGCCGATAGTTTGGCGCGTTGCGCAATCCATTCCGAAGGACGTGCATCTTGGTAGGCGGCGCGGATGACGAATTTGGCGGGGTGTGTTTGCAGTTCGTCCAGCACTTGTGCCAAATGCGACGCGCTAGGTTCCATGCCAGGCTTGGCTTCTAAGGTGATGACTTGTTTTAATCCCAGCCAATCATTCAAGTAAGGAAAGCCTTGATGTTGCGCCGCAATCGCCACGCCTTTAAGCGGCGCGGCTTGTTTTTCCCAACGCGTCATCGCGGTGCGCCATTGCTGATTAAAGCTGGCGAGGCGTTGCTGGTATTGCGCGCTATTGGCGGCATCCAGCTGAATCAAACGCTTGCTTAACGCCTCGGCGATGGGCAAAAAATTACGCGCATCGGTTTGGATATGTGGATTGCCGCCCGCGTGCACATCGCCATCGGCGCGATTCAAACGCGTCGGCACTTCCAACATTTTCACAAATTGCGCCGCCTCAAAATTCCCCAAGCTGCCCGCCGCCACAGCAGTGTTGCCTGACTCTCTCAACACCACAGGCAGCCACGCCATTTCTAATTCTGCGCCAGTGCAAACCACCAAATTGGCGCGGCGCGCTTGGGCAATCAAACTCGGACGCGCTTCAACGCGATGCGGATCTTGCAAGGCCGTGGTCGCGATATAAATGTGCGCTTGTTCGCCCGCCAGTTGTTGAGTGAGTGCCGCCCATTCGGGTTCGCAAGCGAACACGTTAAGTGCGGCGTGGGCTGAATTGCTAAGGAGCAGAGCCAATAGTGCGTAAATGATTTTTTTCATAATTTTTCCTTAACGAAGTACATCGTTATAAATTTTTCCCGCGTGACGAATGGCTCGTACACGCAGCGGGATAAGTCGCAAGAAATGCAGTTAATACTGGTGTGCACCATGCGCGCCTAAACTCATCAGGTATTGCACAAAAATCTGATTGTCAGCTTGTCCTTGTCGCGTTAAGTCGCGCGCGATTTGCAGACGTAAACGCGAAAATTCACTGGGGCTGTAATCCAACATCCACGAGCTACGCGTGGGAGTGTAGGCGTAGTTGCTGATGACATTGGTGAGATTTGCCACACCGACATTTGCCGTGCCCGCGTTCATGCGGTCATAGCGCAAACCCGTGCGCCAGTGCGGCATAAACTGCGCCACGCTTTGCATATACCAACCGTTTTGCGTGTTGCGGTAACTGCTAGGCGTGAGTAAGTTGTAAGTGAGTACACCGTTTTCTTTACGCTGAAAAAGCTCGCCTTGTAGCTTGAAATAACGCTCGGCGAGGTTGCCGTTCGGCGCGTATTTCCAAACAAAATCTAAGCCTGCGGTTTGGCTGTCGCCGCTAAAACTATTCGTCACGCCGCCGACAGTGGCGAGCAAATCTGGCACGTTCACGCTCTGCGCATTTTGGCGTTGCGTTTGATACAGCGACGCGCCCGCACGCCAGCTATGTGCCACGCCTATATCGTCGGCGACATGCGCAAATAAAGCGGTTGCACCTGCACCGTTACGGTTGCTGTCGGTAGCGGGAAAGCTGCGTCCGCGCCCAACTTCCGCACCTAGTTCGACAAAAGTTTCGGTTGGCGCGAGCCATTTAAGTTGCACGCCGTCTTCGCCAATTTGGTTGTTCCACAAACTCGCATACACCAAAGGTTGATCGACGAAATCCCAAGCGTGGGCATGTTGTTCGTTGAGATAACCCAAGCCCGAAAAGAAGCGACCAAATTTAACATTGAGCCCGTTGCCCAACGCGCTGCTTTGGATAAAGGCGTTCTCTACCGTGATGCCGCCCGCCGGTGCGAGTGCCATGGTGGCAACGCCGCGATATTCAGGGTCGATGTCAGCGGCAATACCGAGCTCGGATTCGCCCAGATTGAAGCCTTGCGCATGAGCTGGATTAGCATTCATGGCAAAGCCTGTGGCGGGTCGTGCGGGCTGAGCTAAGCGCGCATAAGTGCCGCCCAAAATCAGCGATACGGCGGGGTTGAAGGCGTTAGCACTCGCGGCAGGCGCGGCAGTTTTAGCGTCAGTTTGGTTGATACGTTCCGCGAGTAGCCTGACTTCGTCGCGCAAGGTTTGCAGTTCGGCATCGCTGGCGGCATAAGCGGAATGGATAGACGGCACGAAGAGCAAGGCTATCGCTACGCTCATGATTTTTTTATGGAACATTTTGACTCCAATCAATACCAGTTGATTTGCATTCAAAGTTGCGTAATCGGCGGAGTATTTTGACGTTGCTCTACAGTGGGTGGCGCGCCAAATACACCACTCCCACAGCCAGTGGCACGGTCATCAGGCTGAGCAATAAACTTTGCAGCAGTGCCGCCATTTTTGGCAGCGGCATCACCCACGCCAACAGCGGAATCGCTGCCATTAAGGGCAGGCAATACCAAGGCAAATGCCCTGCCACAAAGGCGACGCAGGTAATTATGCCGATGACTAAACTGGCGGGCAAAGTGAAGCCGCGTTCAGCCGCCAAGGCTTGCTTGCTAATCATCTGTATCAGCAAATGTGCCACCGCCGCGCAGCCCATGCTGATGGCAAATTCGCCGTATAAAGTGGTGCTGCTCCATACCGCGATGCCGGTGCTCAAACCCAATGCAGTCGCGGCATTGGCGGCGCGCAACGGTGCGTCAATTAAGTTATCCATCCCCCACACCAATAAGCCGACGAAGCCCGCGCTGCTCGCCAACAAAATCAGCATTTTGAGTGGTGCATGTTGCTGTACCAGCGGCCACAACATGCACACCGCCAGCACCACGCCTGCCAATGGTAGCAAGGCATTCAGCCAGGGCCAGTCAATCAAGCTAAACAGCACGCCCAACACACTTGCCGCCAGTGCCGTGTAAATAATTTGCTGCGTTAAGGTGAGCGGATGAAGGTCGAAATTGGCAACTAAAAAAACCGTGATGGCGAAGCCTGCAATGAGTGCCAAGCCGCTTAAGCGCAAGCGCAAAAATAATTCAGCAGTGAGCAGTGCGACGATAAAGGGCGCGATGGCGGCGACGAAATAAGGGTGATGTAACCAGGCTTGCATAGTGATGTGCCTCTCTAAATTGATGCGGCAAGCGGCTTTGAGCTCGCCAAAAAGGCGCGCATTTTAGCGGGTATTACGCCCTTGAAACTTTTCCTACTCGCCCCATCTAACGGCAAGCCGTAAGGTAAACTGCGCGGCAAATTTTTTAAGGACAAAAACCATGAAACGTATCTTTTTATTTATTGTGACCAACTTGGCGGTGATGCTGGTGATTAGTGTCACGTTGCGCTTGCTCGGCGTGGACAAAGTGCTCGATGCTAATGGCGCGATTAACTTTAATAGCCTGCTGGTGATGTCGCTGGTAGTGGGCTTTTCGGGTTCGATTATTTCGCTGCTGATGTCGAAATGGATGGCGAAGCGTTCGGTTAATGCGCAAATCATCGAACATCCTGCTGATCCAACCGAACGCTGGTTGGTCGAAACTGTTAAACGTCAGGCAATGGCGGCGCAAATCGGGATGCCCGAAGTGGCGATTTACGAAGCCGCCGATGTCAATGCGTTTGCTACGGGCTGGAACAAAAACAACGCGCTGGTGGCGGTCAGTCGCGGCTTGTTGGACAACATGAGCAAAGACGAAGTCGAAGCGGTGTTGGCGCACGAAATCAGCCACGTTGCCAACGGCGACATGATTACGCTGACCTTGATTCAAGGCGTGGTGAACACCTTTGTGTTTATGTTCGCAAAATTATTTGGCATTTTTGTTGATAGAGTTTTGCTCAAACACGATGGTCGCGACGGTCCTGGCATTGGCTCATTTGTCGCCGAAATAGTGGCGCAACTAGTCTTGGGCGTGTTGGCTTCCATCATCGTGATGTGGTTCTCGCGACATCGCGAATTCCGTGCCGATGCAGGCGGTGCATCGTTAGCAGGACGTGAAAAAATGATCGCCGCGTTGGAACGCTTAAAGATGAATCACGAGCAAGCCAGCTTGCCTAAAGAAATAGCGGCATCGGGCATTTCGGGCGGCAGCGCAATGAAGTTATTTATGACGCATCCGCCTTTAGAAGAACGCATCGCCGCGTTGCGCGCCGCACGTTAATTTAGTCTCGTCACAAATCAATAAAGCCTGCATTTGCAGGCTTTATTTTTGTCACGATTATTGCGTTGTGGTTGTTGCTGGATCAGGCGTTGCTGGATCAGGCGTTGCTGGGTCAGGCTTGGCGGGGCTAGCGTCAGTACTGTCGGGGCTATCGCCGAAGTCCTCATCGTCATATTTTTGCTTAGGCGGATCGCCGTCATAAACCAAAGATTGGCGGCGTTCTAGATAGGCATTGCGCAGAAAATCATAGCGATCTAAACCCGTGTCATCGAGGAATTTTTCCGCCGCTAAATAACTGGCGCGCACGTCCACAATTTTTACGCCATAAGCGACATTGCGTGCCACGACGGGTTTGATTTGCTTCATTTGGCTCGGCACAGTATCGACCGCAACGCCAATACTATCGCGCACCGAGCTTGACCCTAACAGCGGCAACATCAAGTATGGGCCGCTAGGCACGCCCCAATAGCCTAGTGTTTGACCGAAATCTTCGTGATGTTTTTCTAAGCGCGTGGTGACTTCAATTAAGCCAAAAATACCAAAAGTGGAATTAAATATCACGCGTGAGGCATCGGAAAAAGCCTGTTTGAATTTGAGTTGCAATAGGTCGTTAGCGGTGACCACCACATCATCTAAATTAGAGAAAAAATTATGCACCATGATTTTGCCCACCGCTGGTACGGCATAGTCATAACCTTGCGCTAACGGTTTGAGTGCCACTTTGTCCACGCCCATGTTAAAGCTAAATACGCCACGATTAAACGATTCAAAAGGGTCGGCTGGATTGGGATTTTTGACGCTGGCGCACGCCGTTAAGCTCATTGCCAGCAATATCAGCGGTAGATTTAATAAACGCATAACAGTATTAAAGTTAATTAAAGAGGATGCACAGGCGGCAGCAACTCGCCTTCGTGCAGCGTGAATTTACCTGTTTTACGCTCGGCAAAATAATGTTCCAGGCTGTAACGCACGGGGCGAAACGCCAGTTCGTCCCAGGGAATATCGGCCTCGGAAAATAGTTTGACTTCTAGGCTTTCCACACCTGCGGCGTAGTCTAAATCGAGCAAGCGGGCGCGAAACAGCAAATGCACTTGATCTATGTAAGGCAAGCTGTACATGGCATACAAGCCGTCTAGCTGAATGCGTGCCCCCGCTTCTTCTAAGGTTTCGCGTATCGCCGCATCGCCAGTGGATTCGCCGTTTTCCATAAACCCACCGGGCAGCGTCCACATGCCATAGCGCGGCTCAATGGCGCGTTTACACAGCAAAATTTGCTCTTGCCAAACGGGAATGGCGGCGACGACTAACTTGGGATTTTCGTAATGCACGAGGTCGCATTCGGTGCAAACATGACGTGCGCGACTGTCATCGTGCGGGATGCGTAATTCAACGGTCGCGCCGCAAGCGTTGCAGAATTTCATTTCCAGAATTGCCACCAAGATTTTGTGCTTTTAGATAAAACCGTCGCACTCGCCGCGCCGCCATTTGCATCCAACACGCGTTGCGCATCATCACGCAATGTTGTCATGCCTTGTGCGTCATAGGCTTTCACCATAATCAGCAGCGCGTCACGACTGGCGGGCGTTTCAGGGTATTGCGTGAGAATGTCTTGGGCACGGTTGATGGCGGCAATATGCGCGCCTCGGCGTAAATAAAAATCGGCAATCAGCAAATCATGGCGGGCTAAAGCATTCGCCAAAAACTGCATACGCAAGCGCGCATCGGGGGCATATTGACTGGTGGGATAGCGCGTCAATAATTCTTTGAACGCATTAAACGAGTCTTGCGGCATGACGGTTTCGTGTCGGCTAATGTCCGTGCCACTGACCGATTTCAACGTGCTTTCCTCGGCGGTAAAGTTCGCCAACCCTTTCAAATACCAAGCGTAATCGACGCGCGGATTATTAGGAAATTCTTTAATAAAGCGGTCGCACGCGACAATGGCAGGGTCAGGTTCGCCTTGTTTGATATAGGCATATGCCATTTCTAACAACGCGGTTTGCGAATAGCTGCCGTAGGGATAGCGCGATTGCAATTTTTCATATTGTTTAATCGCGCCGTCATAGGCCTTGTCATCTAGTTTCGCTTTGGCGGCGGTATAGAGTTGCTCGGCAGTGGCACTCTTTTGTTTATCTTCTTCGGGGAGGGAGCTACAAGCAGCTAACGTGAACAACAGGAATACGGCTAAAATGTGGCGCATGACTAATCCAGAAAAAAATTTGCGCGATTATAGCGTAAACCCCGCCGCTCCTTCCCTATCGGATTCGACCAACCCCCACCTCAATCCTCTCCTGCTAGCGAGAGAGGAGGCGACCGCCTCGCTGCGCGAATTTCATGTCGTTGTTCCCGACGACTACGCGGGCTTGCGTCTCGACCAAGCTCTGGTGAAATTTTTCCCTGAGTATTCGCGCAGCCGCTTGCAAGAATGGGTGGTGCAACAGCAAGTGCTGGTGAATGGCGCGCCATCATTAAGCAAAGAAAAAGTCTGGGGCGGCGAAAAAATTAGCGTCAATCCACAAGCCAACCTTGCCGAGCAACCTTACATCGGCGAAGACATTCAGCTCGATATTGTGTTTGAAGACGACGCGATTATGGTCATCAACAAGCCCGTTGGTTTGGTGGTGCATCCTGGCAGTGGTAACTGGGAAGGCACGCTGCTCAACGCCTTGCTGCATTACGCGCCGCAACTCAAAGATGTGCCTCGCGCGGGCATCGTGCATCGTTTAGATAAAGACACCAGCGGCTTGATGGTGGTGGCAAAAACGCTCATTGCGCAAACCGCGCTGGTGCGCCAGTTGCAAGAGCGCAGTGTTAAACGCGAATACTTAGCTTTGGTGTGGGGCGAAATTGTGCGCGGCGGCACCGTCGATGCCGACATCGACCGCCATCCGAGCAACCGCGTCAAAATGGCCGTGGTGGAAGGCGGCAAACCTGCCGTTACGCATTATGTTGTGGAGCGGCAATTCCCTAGCTGCACCTTGTTGCGTTGCCGTTTAGAAACAGGTCGCACGCATCAAATTCGCGTGCACATGGCGCATCTTAAACATCCGCTTATCGGTGACTCGGTGTACATCCAAGGCGGACAAAAATGTGTAGCTTATTTACGCACCGTGCTGAACAGCTTTCCGCGCCAAGCCTTACACGCCACGCGTTTGGCGTTAGAACATCCCACCACAGCAGAGGCAATGGAATGGCATGTTGCCATGCCGCAAGATATGCAAAATTTATTGCGCGACGTACAGCGCGAAGTCAAAGAGGCGGCCGAGCGCGAAAAACTAAAAGGTTAGTGCCTTCTCGCTTGCTAGCGGCGGAGTAGGGTTCGCGTCATATTCAATGACTCTTCACACACATTGCATTATTCCTGATTGGCCTGCGCCCACTAACGTGCGCGCGCTGCAAACCACGCGCAGCGGCGGCGCAAGTGCTGCGCCGTATCACAGCCTTAATCTCGGCACCCATGTTGGCGATGCGCCGCTGGTGGTGGCGCGTAATCGTAACTCGCTCAATCCTTTGCTACCTAGCGAACCCGTCTGGCTAGAGCAAGTGCACGGCACGCGCGTGGCAAATGCCGATGCCGCTAACTGCCGCGAAATCGCCGACGCGTGTATCGCGACAAAGCGCGGCGCAGTGTGCGTGGTGATGACCGCCGATTGCCTGCCGATTTTGTTATGCGACCCACAAGGCACGGTTGTTGCAGCCGTTCATGCGGGCTGGAAAGGCTTGGCAGCGGGCGTGCTTGAAGCGACCGTGAGTGCGATGCAAACGACGACACATGAAAATTTATCAAGGAAAAATCTTGCACGCGAAAACGCCGCTCAATCCTTGCAACTTATGGCGTGGCTAGGACCCGCGATTAGCCAAATCGCCTTTGAAGTTGGCGCAGAAGTCCGCGACTGTTTCGTCGCACAAAATCCCGCTGCCACCGCCGCTTTCAGTCCCTCGCCGCCACCCAGAGAGGGCAAGAGGAAAAGACAGAATGCGCAGCGCAGTGCACCAGAAAAATTTCATGCCGACCTATACGCCTTAGCCCGCCTGCGTTTGCAAGCATTGGGGGTCACGCAAATCTACGGTGGCAACCGCTGCACTTACACCGAATCCGATACCTTTTTTTCCTACCGCCGCGACGGTGTAACAGGACGCATGGCGACTTTTATTTGGTTGCAATAACGTCTTACTTCTGCCGCCGTCACCGACAACAATTTAGCAACTCGCAGCGACCCAGCCGCTTTGCTGACTGGCTGCGCTATAATCCGCGCCCTTTTGATTGCCTGAAATTCCCATGAGTGTTTTGTTGTGGATAGTCGCTGCCAGCTTTTTAGGCGGCGCGTTGAGCGTTGTATGTGCCGCCTTGTTTGCGCTGAATGCCCGTGCCCATTGGGTGAATGGGCTGGTGAGCTACGCGATAGGCGCGTTGTTGGGCGCGGTGTTTTTGGACATCCTGCCTGAGGCAATGAAGTTGAGCGGCAACTTCGCGGCGGTGAGTGGCACGATTTTGCTGGGAATTTTGCTGTTCTTCACGCTGGAAAAATTGCTTATCTGGCGGCATTGCCACCATGACCAATGCGAGGCGCACGAGCCGCACGAACACAATAATCACGGGCGCAGCGGTAGCATGATTATGGTGGGCGACACCTTCCATAACTTCGTTGATGGCGTAATTATCGCGGCGGCGTTTATGACTGATATTCATTTAGGCATCGTCACCGCGCTTGCCATCATCGCGCACGAAATTCCGCAAGAAGTCGGCGACTTTATGATTTTGCTGCATTCGGGCTACAGTAAAACACAAGCCTTGCTGCTCAATCTGGTATCCAGTGTGGCGACCTTAGTCGGTGGAATTTTGTCGTATTTTGCCTTGCAAAACATGCAGCACGCCGTACCGACTTTATTGGCATTGGCTGCTGCCAGCATGATTTACGTCGCGGTCGCCGACTTAATTCCAGGCTTACATAAACGCACCCAATTACGCGACACGGTCGAGCAAGTAGTGCTCATTGCGCTAGGCGTGTCTTCAATATTTTTCGTCAACCTGATGGTTGGCATGTAACGCAGAAAGCCAGTTATGAATGAGAAACAAGCCATGAACGCTCCTAAAAAAATCCCGCAAGTTGGTTTTATCTCCTTGGGTTGCCCAAAAGCGACAGTTGATTCTGAACATATCCTGACGCGCTTGCGTGCCGAGGGTTATCTAATCTCCAGCAGCTATAAGAATTCCGACATCGTGGTGGTGAATACCTGCGGTTTTATCGACAGCGCGGTGGCGGAATCGCTGGATGCGATTGGCGAAGCCTTAGCGGAAAACGGCAAAGTGATTGTGACGGGCTGCTTGGGCGCGAAAGATGGCGTGGTGCAAACCGCGCATCCTAGCGTGCTGGCGGTAACAGGCCCACATGCGACCGATGAGGTGATGGCGGCAGTGCATCAGCATTTGCCCAAACCGCATGACCCGTATATGGATTTAGTCCCCGCGCAAGGCATACGCCTCACGCCCAAACATTTTGCCTATTTGAAAATCTCCGAAGGTTGTAATCATCGTTGCACCTTCTGCATCATCCCGTCTATGCGCGGCGATTTGGTTAGCCGTCCCGTCGGTGAGGTGATGCAAGAGGCGCAAAGTTTGGTGAAGTCGGGCGTAAAAGAATTGCTGGTCATTTCACAAGACACCAGCGCGTATGGCGTGGATATTAAATACCGCACTGGCTTTTGGGACGGTCGTCCGCTCAAAACACGCATGACTGAATTGGCGGTCGCACTGGGCGACTTAGGCGTGTGGGTGCGCTTGCATTATGTGTATCCGTACCCGCATGTGGACGAGGTGATTCCCTATATGGCGGCGGGCAAAATTTTGCCGTATCTGGATATACCGTTTCAACACGCCAACCAACGCATTTTGAAATTGATGAAACGTCCAGGCAACAGCGACGGCGTGCTGGCGCGCATCAAACAATGGCGCGGAATTTGTCCTGATTTAACCCTGCGCAGCACCTTTATTGTTGGCTTCCCTGGCGAAACCGAAGCTGAGTTTGAAGAGCTGTTGGATTTTTTACGCGAAGCGCAGCTCGATAGAGTGGGCGCATTTAAGTATTCGCCTGTCGAAGGCGCAGTCGCCAACGAATTGCCCGACCATATTCATCCTGACATTCAAGAAGATCGGCTGGCGCGCTTGATGGCGTTGCAAGCAGAAATCAGCGCGGCGCGGTTAGCCAAAAAAATCGGTCGCACTATGCAGGTGTTAGTCGATGAAGTGGATGATGAAGGTGCGGTGGCGCGCAGTGCCGCTGATGCCCCAGAAATCGACGGCTCGGTGTTTATCGAAAATGCCGCGCACTTAAAAGTTGGCGAGATGGTCACGGTCAAAATTATTGACTCGGACGAGCATGATTTATGGGCGGAGTTGGTCTAGTTGACTACAGACTGGACGAGTGTTCAGTCTGTAATGAACAGCACGATGCGTTTATCTGCTGATTTGTGCTGTTTCAATTTGTACGCGCAATAAATCAAGTTCTTGAGTATTGCTAATCTGCAAGCCTGCTGCGATTTTCCCTTGCTGATTTGCGGCTAAATTGGTGATGAACAGCGGGGCAGTTTGCGCCACGATGCGGCTTGTTGCTGCATCCAGTTTGACCACGCGCAGTTGCACGCGAGCCAAGGTTAGCATGGTCGGGTTGGCAAGCACGGCATACACATTCCCTGCTGCGTCATTACGCACTTCAGCCTGCAAATACTTGGCTGGATTGCGTGGTAAATCGATTTGCACTAAACGCGCCTTGGAGGATTGCCCTGCGCCTGAATCTGAACTGGCGGCGAGCTGGTAGTTTTGCATGGCCGCATTGACATCGCCGCGTCCTTCGGCGAGCTGTCCCAATAAATAATGGCTGGTCGCGGTGGGCAGCAGCGCATTGCTTTTTACCAAAGCGTGTTCTGCTTCACTTTTACGACCTAGGTTATTCAGCGCGATGCCGCTTTGCACATGCGGGCGGAAATAACCAGGCTGCATCTTGATGGCTTTGCCGTAAAAGCCTAATGCCGCCTGATTGTTTTTTTGTTGTAGCGATACATCGCCTAATAGCTCTTGAAAGCGCGCTTCACGCGGCTCGATTGCAATCGCTTGTTTGGCTAAAGTTGCCGCCTTGTTGGGGTCGTTCGGCAGGGCTTTTACGCCTCGGTCGTAATTTTCGTAAGCGGCTTTAGTGGCTTTCAGATGCCCGACTTTTTGCGCATAAACTTCACGCCCCCATTCGCCGCCTTCGCCTAATTCCTTAAGTGTGTCTTGGTTGTCGGCGACGCGCTGCTCGGAGGGTGGGTGGCTGGCAAACAAACCTTTGATGAAATCGCTCTTTTGTCCTTGGCTCAAACGCACAAACGTCTCTTGCAAGGTGACGGCGGCGCGCGGATCGTAGCCCGCCCGTTTCATATACAACATGCCGTATTTGTCGGCTTCCGATTCGTCGTCGCGACCAAATTTAGTGGAGAGCAGTTGTGAGCTGAGTTGTGCACCGCCGACTGCCAGTTGTCCATAGCCCGTGTTCTGCGCAACGGCACTAACGAGTACCGTTGCGCCTTGTAACAACATGCCGCTTTCCATGCTTTTCGCGCCGTGTCGCGCTGCCGCGTGGACGATTTCGTGACTTAACACGGCAGCCAATTCCGCCTCTGAATTGAGCTCGTAAAGCAGTCCGCGATTGAAGGCAATTTTGCCGCCTGGCATCGCCCAAGCATTTGGCACGGAATCATTCAGCACGACAAATTCGTACGGCAATTTACGATCGGAAACCGCCGCGAGTTTATTGCCCACGCTTTGCACATAGGCGCTCAGCTCAGGGTCAATGACGTAATCGCCGCCTTGTTGTTGACGCGCGGGCACATAGTTTTGCTGCCCCATAGCAATTTCTTTTTCTTCGGAGACAAATTGCAATTCGTGTTTGTGTGTGACGGGATTCACACCGCAGGCACTTAACAATATCGCCGCAATGACACTTAAAGAAATGGCTCGCAACATTATTTGTTCCTCGTTCTGAAATGAAAAATTAACCCGCCAGTTTCTGCTTCAACAACTCGTTGAGTTGCGCTGGGTTGGCTTTGCCTTGACTGGCTTTCATCGCCGCACCAACGAAGAAGCCGAACAACTTGTCTTTGCCACTGCGATATTCCGCGACTTTTTCAGCATTTGCCGTCATCACTTCGTCGATGAGCTTTTCAATCGCGCCGCTGTCGGAAACTTGCTTCAAACCTTTGGCTTCGATAATCGCATCAGCTTCGCCGCCCTCGCTCCATAAGGCGCGAAATACTTCCTTCGCACCCGAATTAGAAATCGTGCCATCCGCAATGCGCACCAACATGCCGCCAAATTGCGCCGCGTTAATTGGGCATTGCGCGATGTCTAAGTTATCGCGATTCAACTGCGCACTGAGTTCGCCGATGAGCCAATTTGCCGAGAGTTTTGCCTGTGCCGCGCCGACCATTGCCACGCTTGCATCGAAGAATTCGGCCATCTCACGCGAGCTGGTCAGGTTATTTGCGTCGTATGCCGACAAGCCAAATTCCTCGGTGTAGCGCGCCCGTTTGCTGGTGGGCAATTCTGGCATGGTGGCTTGCACTGCTGCCACCATGGCGGGCGTAATCTCTAGCGGCAGCAAATCTGGTTCAGGAAAATAACGGTAGTCGTGCGCGTCTTCTTTGCTGCGCATGGCGCGCGTCTCACCCGTGTCAGGGTTAAACAAAATCGTCGCTTGCTGAATTTTTCCGCCGCTTTCCAGCGTGTCGATTTGCCATTGCACCTCAAAGTCGATGGCCTGTTGCATAAACTTAAACGAGTTCAAATTTTTGATTTCGCGGCGTGTGCCCAGTGGTGCGCCGGGCTTGCGCACCGACACGTTCACGTCGCAACGGAACGAGCCTTCTTGCATATTGCCGTCGCAAATGCCTATCCAGCGCACCACCGAATGCAAAGCCTTGGCATACGCCACCGCCTCGGCAGCAGAACACATATCTGGCTCAGAAACGATTTCCAACAGCGGTGTACCGGCACGGTTCAGATCGATGCCGGTCAAGCCTTGCGCCGCGCCATGCACCGATTTGCCCGCGTCTTCTTCCAGATGCGCACGCGTGATGCGCACGGTTTTTTCGTAGGGCTTTGCATTTCCCGACAAAGGTTCAACTTGAATCGTTAATGCACCAGCTCCTACCACGGGCAAGTCCATCTGGCTAATCTGATAGCCTTTAGGCAAGTCAGGATAGAAATAATTTTTGCGCGCGAACACCGAGCGCGGCGCGATATGCGCGCCGACCGCCAGACCAAATTTGATAGCGCGTTCCACTGCGCCTTTGTTCAACACCGGCAACACCCCAGGCAACGCGATACTCACGGCATCCGCTTGGGTGTTGGGTTCAGAACCGAACGCAGTGGACGCGCCAGAAAAAATCTTGGTGTTAGTAGAGAGCTGCGTGTGAACTTCCAGCCCGATGACGATTTCCCATTTCATAACAATTAACTTTCTTTGATATTTTTTGTGGCGGATTTTTGCAGTGCTTGCCCTATAACTTCCTTAACGAAAATTGGAATGCTTTTGCCTTGAGCATGAGCCTCTGTTTTAAGTTTTTCATACGCGTTAATTTCATCGCCCTGCCAAACCAAATCAAGCCGCCTAATCTGCTGCGTCGCGATGTGAGAATAGCTCTCTGGATATGCCCAGTAGCAACTTAGGCAAATTGTTTTGTCTTTAGCGTTATTCCAATTATCACATTGCTCGCAAGACCAAGATTTGGCACGGTTCGCCGAACCAGAAAGCAACATAAAATCATCTGGATTTAGCTCGGCATTTACATTGTCTCCAGCCACCTCGTAAGGCACGCGGTGGTCAATTTGTAAATCACGTTCCGCTACTTTTTCTAGGTAAATAAAGCATAGGCAACCGTACTTTTTAACAAGCGCATCTTTTATCTTTTTGGATAGTCCGGTTCGTCCTGACAACTTGGTGAATGGTTGAATCGCAGTATCACCAAAACGATAGGCGGCGATTTTTCGACCATCGGAACTATCTACCCGAAAAGTTTCGATAGCAATTCCATGTTCGCGCACATCTCTAACCGCGCGCGGCGGATGGTTGTAACCGTACTGTTCTTTCAATTCTTCGGTGGTAATAAACCCATGCGCGAGTATGTGGTCTATGACTGTTTTAGGACGTTTCGCCGTTACTGAATGGCATAAATCTAAGAATGCTTGAGGCAACTTAACCATAATGCGATGCCCTCTGCAATAACGCTAATTGCTGAACGTTCGATTCGCGATAGCTACTGATTTTGTTGCCAAGCCGTTTAGACAACGTCTTGGAAAAATACAGGGATTCGTACGTCGTTTCATCACGTCCAAGTAGCGTGGACTGGCTAGACCTTCCCGCATCCAACTCAAGATGAGTCAACTCTAGTTCGGCAGGTAGCGATTCCCCAAAAACCTTGTCACCACGTCGTCCATCGTAACTTACGAGGTAAGAAATTCCTTTGGAATTTAAGTCATCAAGTGCGGCAACGAAGTCATCGTGAGCAATGCCAGAAAAATAACGCAAATCACGCTTACCGCACACACCTTGATAGGGTGGATCCATGTACACAACATCAGACGATTTTGCATCTGCCAAAAGATTGCGGTAGTCCGAAGATGAGAAATTGGTACGACCTTTTAACAGCGCGGACACGCCGACAACATTACCGCGCATGGTGTTGGGCCTAGTGCCAAATCGCCGTTTGTCCGGGCTTTGATTGAACTCCCCGTCAGCGTTGTAGCGCACTGAACCTTTGACGCAACGCGCTAACAAATACAAGAATAAATAGGGACTTTGGGTGCGGTTAAATTCAGCTCGTACTTGGTAAAAATGTTCAGGCTCGTCGTGTTGAGCATTCCAAAGCTGTTCATATTCTGCCGCAACCCCAAGCGGAGAATTTACGATTAAGTTTAATAACTCAGCCAGTGGCTTATTCAAATCGTTAATCCAATAAGTCGCCGATTTTTTGGCGGCAGCACACGCAATACTCATCGCCGCAGAACCCGCAAAAGGTTCAATAAACCTAGCCGTACTATCGGGCACATAACGCAAAATAGCCGAAGCTAAAATGCGTTTGCTACCTTGGTACTGAATAGGATGCGGAATGCTTTTCATATATTGGGTGCGCGGCTATGCCAATCCGTCGCTAATTGATATTGATGCGCGACGCCTAGCATCTGCGCTTCTTTGAAATAATCGCCGATGATCTGCAAGCCGACCGGCAACCCGTTCGCGCCTGTGCCACAAGGGATGGACATGCCAGGCAAGCCAGCCAGATTCACCGCGATGGTGTAGATGTCGGATAGATACATCTGCACTGGATCGTCGCCTTTTTCACCCAGATTGAAGGCGGTGGACGGACTAGTCGGCCCCATGATGACGTCGCATTGTTTGAACGCTGCGACGAAATCTTGCGCGATGAGACGACGTATCTTCTGCGCTTGCAGGTAATACGCATCGTAGTAGCCGTGGCTCAGCACATACGTGCCTATCATGATGCGGCGTTTTACTTCCTCGCCGAACCCTTGCGCGCGGGTCTTCTCGTACATATCGGTGAGGTCGGTGTAGTCCGGTGCGCGATAACCATAACGCACCCCGTCGAAACGTGACAGATTGCTAGACGCTTCGGCCGGTGCCAGCACGTAGTAAACCGGCACGGCTAATTTTGCATTCGGCAGGCTGACCTCCACCACGGTCGCGCCCAGCTTCTGATATTCGGCGACCGCCGCTTGCACGCAGGCCGCCACATCTTGCGACAGACCTTCGGCAAAGAACTCACGCGGCAGACCAATACGCAGCCCAGCCAAGGGCTTGTTCAACTCACGTGTGTAATCTTCCTTATCGCGCACCAAGCTGGTGGAATCGCGCGGGTCGTGACCGGTCATCACGTTCAACATCAGCGCGCAATCTTCCGCGCTGCGTGCCATCGGGCCGGCCTGATCCAAACTAGAAGCGAAGGCGATCATGCCGTAGCGCGACACCGTGCCATAAGTCGGCTTGATGCCGGTGATGCCGCACAAGGCAGCAGGTTGACGTATCGAACCGCCGGTGTCGGTGCCGGTCGCAGCTGCGCACAAGCGCGCCGCGACTGCGGAAGCTGCACCGCCCGAGCTACCGCCCGGCACGGCTTTGATATTCCAAGGATTGCGCACTGGGCCAAAATACGAAGTCTCGTTGGACGAGCCCATCGCGAACTCATCCATATTGGTCTTACCCAGATTGACCGCGCCTGCCGCGTTGAATTGCGTGATGACGTGCGCGTCATAGGGCGAAATGAAATTATCTAGCATCTTGGAACCACAGGTGGTGCGCCAGCCTTGCGCACAGAAAATGTCCTTCTGCGCAATGGGAATGCCAGTCAGGGCTTGCGCTGAACCGATGGCGAGCATGGCATCAGCCGCTTTTGCCTGCGCTAAACTTTTGTGAGCCTCGACCGTCACGTAGGCATTCAACACGGGGTTATGCGTGGCGATACGATCCAGATAAAGCTGGGTTAATTCGACACTAGAAATTTGTTTGGCGCGCAGCGCGACGCCGATTTTTTGCAGGGATAAATTCAGCATGATGGATTATTCGAGAACTTGGGGAACGAGATATAAGCCGCTTTCGACCTGCGGAGCGATAGCCTGAAAAGCCTCGCGTTGATTGGTTGCGCAGACCACGTCCTCGCGCAGACGTTGGGATAATTCTTGCGCGTGCGACATGGGTTCTATGCCTGTGGTGTTGACCGCCTGCATCTCGGCGATTAACTCGAAAATTCCTGACAGTTGGGCGCGAGCGGCTTCGATTTCGTTAGGGTTCATCGCTAAACGTGCTAAGCGGGCGATTTTTTGCACATCTGAAATAGTAAGAGACATAGAAAATGATGGTTGAAATTAAGTTTGATAGGTTATCATATTAGGGTTTACCCGCACACCACTTTGACAACAGGATTTCAATTATGCGCAGATTTTTTAACGACTATTTTTCCAACGATCTGGCAATCGACCTCGGTACGGCGAACACGCTGATTTGGCTGCGTGGACAAGGCATCGTGTTGAACGAGCCGTCGGTCGTGGCGATACGTCAAGAAGGTGGGCCAAACGGCAAGAAAGTGATACAGCAAGTGGGGATGGGTGCGAAACAAATGTTGGGTCGGACACCCGCTAATATCACCGCGATACGCCCGATGAAAGACGGCGTGATTGCCGATTTCACGGTCACTGAGCAAATGCTCAAGCAGTTCATCCGTAAAGTTTACAAGGCCGGCATTTTTAGTCCCAGTCCGCGCATCGTAATCTGCGTGCCGTGCGGTTCGACGCAAGTTGAACGTCGCGCGATTCGCGAATCGGCTATCAATGCGGGTGCGCGTCGAGTGGAGCTGATTGAAGAGCCTATGGCGGCGGCAATCGGTGCGGGTCTGCCAGTGGAAGATGCTAGCGGTTCGATGGTGGTTGATATTGGTGGTGGTACTACCGAAGTGGGCGTGATGTCGTTGGGTGGTGCGGTTTACTCTGGTTCGGTGCGGGTTGGTGGTGACAAGTTTGATGAAGCTATTATCAATTATATCCGCCGCAATTACGGGATGTTGATTGGTGAAACCACGGCTGAAGACATCAAGAAAACCATCGGCTCGGCATTCCCTGGTTCGGAAGTGCGCGAGATGGAAGTTACTGGTCGCAACTTGGCAGAAGGTGTGCCACGCAGCTTTACCATCTCCAGCAACGAAATCCTCGAAGCACTGACTGAGCCCCTTAATAGCATCGTTAGTGCAGTCAAAATTGCGTTGGAGCGTACCCCGCCTGAACTCGGCGCAGACATCGCTAAAAAAGGCATGGTGCTAACAGGCGGCGGTGCGCTGTTGCGTGACTTGGATCGTATGTTGATGGAAGAGACAGGGTTACCTGTGTTGATTGCCGATGATCCTTTGACGTGTGTGGTGCGCGGTTCAGGTATGGCATTGGATAGTCTAGATAAGTCGAGCAATATTTTTACCACGGAATAGTGGTAAGGCTGTGAGTAGAGCGGCAGCACAACGGTATGTGGAAAAACTGCCGCGCTCTGCCCCTTACTTTTGCTAGCTACCTGATATAACAATGATAGACAACACTCATTCATTTCGTTTTTTTGATCGCGGCCCTAGCCCTTTGGCACGGCTGCTCTTTTTTGCGTTTTTGTCGGTGTTGTTAATGTTTGTGGATGTGCGTTATCGCTATTTGGAGTCAACGCGCAGCGGGCTGTCTTTATTGGTATCGCCCGTGCAAGCGGTGGCCACATTGCCTGCGCGCTTGTGGAATCAATTAGGTGACTATTTCACCTTGCAAGCACATCTCAAAGAACACAATCAAACCTTGCAAGCGCAGCATCTAGTGGATGTTGCGCAGTTGTTGGTTTTGCAGTCGCTACAAGCAGAAAACCAACAACTGCGTGCGCTAACTACTTTGCCCTTGCGGCAAACGCAAACCTCGCAACTGGCTGAAGTGATTTATAGCGAACGGGATTTATTCAAACGCAAAATTATCATTAGCAAAGGTGCGAGCGATCAAATCGCAGCGGGACAGGTGGTGATAGATGATAGTGGTGTCGTGGGGCAGGTCACGCGCGTATTTCCATACTTGTCTGAAGTGACTTTGATTACCGAAAAAGATCATGTAGTGCCCGTGCAGGTGTTGCGTAATGGTTTGCGTACTATCGTGTTTGGCGCGGGCGACACCAGCCAACTCAGCGTACGTTACATGCCAATTAGTGCCGACGTGCAAAACGACGATGTGCTGGTGACATCAGGCATAGATGGCACTTATCCAGCGGGGATTCCTGTCGCAAAAATCGTCAAAATTGAACGTGACCCCGCCTATCCGTTTGCGCGTATTACTTGCTTGCCACTGGCGGGTGTAGATAAAAATCATCAGCTGATTATTTTATCTAGCTTGGCGAAACTGCCCGACTTGCCTATTACTGAAGTGAGTGCAGATGAGTTGGCGAAAAAATCTAAATCCAAGCGCGGACATCCCTAAGTTATGTATAGCAAAGCAGAAATTCAGCGTCCCGTAGGCAACACGTTTATCGTGTTGAGTATTTTCGTGGCTTTGCTGCTGAATGGGCTGCCCTGGCATGGCGTGGGCTTGATGTTGAAGCCTGATTTTGTGGCGATGATTTTGTTGTATTGGTGTATGCACAAACCGATGCGGATTGGTATCGGTTTGGCTTGGGCGGTGGGGATTTTTGCTGACGTGGCAGATGCCAGTATTTTTGGTCAGCACGCGCTGACTTACACTTTGTTAGGCTTTGGTGGCGTGGTATTACATCGCCGCCTACAAATGTTCGATTTGCGCCAACAAGCCAGTCAAGTATTGATAATTTTCGCGCTCACTTATTTAGCTTATGGTTTAGTGCATTGGCTGGCGGAAGGTGAAGTAATTTGGGGGTACTTCTTGGGCGTATTTACCTCTACTTTGTTGTGGATACCGCTTTGTCTGTTGTTGCAACGCTTGCAGCAAGTCCGCGTGAATCGCGAACGCTAAGCATGAAGCGTCAGGTCGAACTCAAAAATCATCTAAGGGAAATTTTCCACTTCCGTTTACGCTTGGCGGTCGGCTTTGCTTTCGCTTTGACGCTGCTAGCGATTGTGTTGTTGCGTTTGGTGTATTTGCAAACGGTGCGGCACAGCTATTATCAAACCCTTGCTGAAAGCAATCGCATCTCTATTGTGCCCATCGTGCCGGGGCGTGGCTTAATCGTTGACCGTAACGGCATCGAGATGGCGCACAACTATTCAGGTTACACGCTAGAAATTACGCCGAGCAAAGTGGCGGATTTGGAAGCCACGCTGAATAGCTTGGGCGAACTAATCAGCATTACCGCCAAAGACCGCAAACGCTTCAAAAAACTAATGGCCGAAAATCACGATTTAGGCTCTGTGATGATTCGCAATCGCTTGAGCGACGAAGAAGTAGCGCGTTTTGCGGCGCAGCAATATCGTTTTGCGGGGGTGGAAATTAAAGCCCGTTTGTTACGCGATTATCCTTATGGCGACAAGGCCGCTCACTTGCTCGGCTTCATCGGTCGCATTAACGAAAACGATGTGGCGCAACTGGAAGAAAAAGAACTGGAGGGTAATTATCGCGGCTCGGATTACATCGGCAAAACAGGCTTAGAACAAAGCTACGAAACCGAGCTGCATGGCGTGGCGGGCATCGAGCAAGTCGAGGTCGATTCGGCGGGACGGGCGGTGCGCTTGTTGTCGCGCACTGCGCCTGTTTCGGGCAATACGCTGGTGCTCAGCATAGATGCCAAGCTGCAAGAAATTGCCGAACAAGCCTTTGGCGACTATCGCGGCGCGCTGGTGGCAATCGACCCGGCTAACGGTGAAGTGCTGGCATTTGTTAGCCGTCCCGGTTTTGATCCGACTTTGTTTATCGACGGCATTGATACGCAAAGCTGGGACGAATTAAACACCTCGCTCGACCATCCACTCATCAATCGCGCTTTGCGCGGGCAATATCCTTCTGGCTCAACCATCAAGCCCTTTATGGCATTAGCTGGTTTAACTTACGGCACGCGCAGTCCCGCGCGCACCATTAGTGACCCTGGTTATTTCACTTTGCCGGGCAGCTCACATCAATATCGCGATTGGAAAGCGGGCGGACACGGCAGTGTCGATTTATTCAAATCTATTGTGGTGTCGTGCGATACCTATTACTACGGTCTGGCGACTGAACTGGGCATCGACAACATTTTTAATTTTTTATCACGTTTTGGTTTTGGTAAAAAAACGGGCATAGATTTACAAGATGAATCGTCAGGCTTGCTGCCTTCCGCCGCATGGAAAATGAAGCGTTACAAACAAATCTGGTATCCAGGCGACACGGTGTCGGTCGGTATCGGGCAAGGCTATAGCTTGGTCACGCCGCTGCAATTAGCCGCCGCAACCGCCACCATTGCCAACAATGGCGTAGCGCATATACCGCATCTAGTTAAAGAAATTCGCAGCGCGGGCAGCAATGAATCGCGCCAAGTTAATAATGATGTTGGTGTTGATTTGAAACTCAATCCTGAACACCTAGCCTTGGTGCAACGCGCTATGGCTGCGGTGACACAGCCAGGTGGTACGGCGGTTGCCGCGTCGGCTGGCGCGCCGTATCACATCGCGGGCAAGACGGGCACGGCGCAAGTGGTGGCGATGAAGCAAGGCGAAAAATACGACGCGAGCAAAATTGATGAACGCCATCGTGACCACGCTTGGTTTATCGCCTTTGCACCTGCTGAACAGCCCAAAATTGCCGTGGTGGTATTGGCTGAAAACGGTGGACATGGTGGCGGTACGGCAGCCCCCATCGCGCGCAAAGTGTTGGATTATTATTTGCTGGGCAAACTCCCTACACCGTTAAAAGCTCCGTTAGCAGAGAAAGAGGTGGCGCATGACTAAGCGACAAATGTGGTTGCGTTTTAGTGCGCATTTAGATGGTCAGTTGACGCTCGGCGTTGGGCTGTTGTTACTGACCAGTTTGCTGATTTTATTCAGTGCCAGCGATGCGAATTGGGGGCGTGTCGGCGGGCAAATGTTGAACATTCTGGTGGCATTTACAGGGCTGTGGGTGGTGGCGAATTTACCGCTGCATTATTTAATGCGCACTGCCTTGCCGATTTACGCGCTAGGTATGCTGCTGCTCATTGGCGTGGCGTTGTTCGGCGACATCAGCCATGGTGCAAGGCGTTGGTTGAACCTCGGCGTGGCAACCATCCAGCCCTCGGAGTTGATGAAAATTGGTGTGCCGTTAATGATGGCTTGGTATTTTGAAAAACATGAAGCCACGTTGACTTGGAAAAATTATCTGATTGCCACCGGCTTGCTCATCGTGCCAGTAGGGCTGATTGCACGCCAGCCTGATTTAGGCACGGCGTTGTTGATTACTGCGAGTGGTTTTTATGTGTTGTTTTTAGCGGGCTTGAGCTGGCGCATTATTGGTGGCTTGTTTGTTGCCGCAATTGCAAGTGCCCCTTTGCTCTGGACGACCTTGCATGACTATCAAAAGCATCGCATTGAGATGTTATTCGACCCCTCGCAAGACGCATTAGGCAAGGGCTATCACACCATACAAGGCATGATTGCGGTAGGCTCTGGCGGCATTGTTGGCAAAGGCTATATGGACGGTACGCAAACCCATTTGGACTTTTTGCCTGAACGCACCACCGATTTTATTTTTGCGGTTTACTCTGAAGAGTTTGGGCTGATTGGCAATGTCATTTTGCTGGCGATGTATGGCTTTGTGATTTATCGCGGCTTCATCATCACGGCGGGCGCATCAACTTACTTCACGCGCCTGATGGCGGGCAGCATCACGCTCACCTTCGCCACCTACGCTTTTGTAAATATGGGGATGGTCAGCGGCATCTTGCCCGTGGTTGGTGTGCCGCTACCGCTGATTAGTTACGGCGGCACGTCGATGGTCACCTTGTTGCTCGGCTTCGGCATGTTGATGAGTATTGAGACGCATCAAAAATTAAATAAATCCTAAGGAGCCATCATGTATAAAAATTTACTCCTCATTAGTTTGAGCAGCGTGCTGCTAGTCGCTTGTAGCAGCAACCCACAACGCCCTAGCAGCCCGACATCTGCCAGCACGCCGCCGAGTAACGGTGCTTATCTCGCGGGGGATGGTCCTGATGCCCAAGCACCTGCCAATTTAGATGCCATTCCTGACGCACAAGTGCGCGATGAACCATTACATCGCTATGCGAATCGCCCTTACAAAGCGTTAGGTAAGGAGTACACGCCACTCACTAGCACAGGGCATTACAAAGAAACGGGCATCGCCTCTTGGTATGGCAAAAAGTTTCATGGTCAACGCACTTCGATAGGCGAGACCTACGACATGTATGCGATGTCGGCGGCGCATACCACGCTGCCAATACCGAGCTATGCGCGAGTGACATCGGTCGCGACGGGTAAATCGGTCATCGTGCGCGTCAACGATAGAGGCCCCTTTCTTCACGAGCGTGTGATTGACTTGTCCTACGCGGCGGCACACAAGCTAGGTTTTATTGCCGCAGGCAGCGGCGAAGTAACGGTAGAAAGTTTGGCAGCGAATAGCCCCTCGGCTGCTGTGGTAACCAGCCCAGCGAGCATCCCCGAAGCGGTGGTGAGTACGCCTTTACCCGCCACCCCTGACGTCGCCGTTAGTACGCCTGCCGCAGTCGTACCCGCACCCGTCGCCACTAAAGGTAAGGTGTATTTGCAACTAGGCGCATTTAGCACCTTGCAAGGCGCGCAACAATTTATGTACAAAATGCAAACGCGCTTAGGAGTCGCGCATGAACATTTAGTCATACAACATATTCAAGGTTTGCAGCGCGTGCGCTTGGGTGCATATGCCAATGCGGAGGTTGCCCGTGCTGCCGCCAAAAAATTGCAAGCACGCTTAGGTGTGAAGCCTTTTGTCAGTGCTCATTAACTTCTACGGGAAAACCAAATGTTTTGTCAAAAATGTGCAGCAAACAATCTTGATAGTGCGCAATTCTGTTCGGCGTGCGGACAATCTTTAACCCTCGCCGTTAGCGCACCTACGCTGGTCTATGCCGGCTTTTGGCAACGCTTCGCCGCCTTGTTTATTGACGGATTTATTGTCGGCGCGGCGACGCTGTTGCTGTTCGGCTTACTCGCCATAGTGATGGCGGTGAGCGGCGGCGCGAATGTGGGCGCGATGATAGGGTTGGTTGTCTTGTTTTACCTGGCAGGCTTTGTGATTTCGGCAGCCTATTTCACGCTGATGGAAGCGGGTGAGCGCGGCGCGACCTATGGCAAGCGCGCCCTCAATATCCGCGTCACCGATACTGAAGGCAATCGCATTAGCACAGGACGTGCCTTGGGGCGTTGGTTCGGACATTGGATTACCAATTGCACCTTTTATATCGGCTATGTGATGCAACCCTTCACCGAAAAGAAGCAGGCGTTGCACGACATGATAAGCAGCACTGTGGTGGTGGAAACCGATAATAAAAATCGCGGTGCAGGCGTGGCAATTGCGATAGTGATTGGGCTGCTCGTGTTTGTTGCCGTCATCGGCATCCTCGCCGCGATTGCCATACCCGCTTACCAAAGCTACACCAGCAAAGCCCGCATGGTCGCGGTGTACAAAGTCGCCGATCAGGCAACCCACGCCGTGGCAAATTTTTATGTGACGCATCAACAAGCACCTGTCAGCTTGCTTGAGGCGGGCTATCGTGACGCACCTTCTGGTGCGGTTGAACGGCTTAGTTATGATGCCGACACAAGCGAAGTGCAAGTGCTGACCAGTGCCAATTTGCCGCGTGAGATTGCGGGCAAACACTTGATTTATACGCCCTCGGTGATGGGCGATGGCAGCATCGAATGGGTGTGCCACAGCGACGACATCGCAGAGAGGTATCTGGGTCCCGCATGTAAATAAGTGCATCGCTTAGCGGCTTCTGATTGTTTTTGTAAAAAATTCTAGATTTGAGTTGAACATTCTCGATTGATTCGGTAGAATCCGCGCTCTTTTGAAACTCGGTTGGAGTAGAACCATGGCACGTGTATGTCAAGTAACGGGCAAAGGCCCAATGAGTGGGAACAACATTTCTCACGCGAACAATAAAACTAAGCGTCGTTTCTTGCCTAACTTGCAACGTCGTCGTTTTTGGGTTGAAAGCGAAAATCGTTGGGTGAGCTTGCGCTTGGCTAACGCCGCTTTGCGCACCATCGACAAAAATGGTATTGATTCAGTATTGGCTGACATGCGCTCACGCGGCATCAGCATCTAAGGAGTAAAAAATGGCTCGCGAAAAAATCAAATTAGAATCAAGTGCTGGCACTGGTCACTTCTACACAACCGACAAAAACAAGCGTACAACGCCTGAAAAATTGGAAATGATGAAGTTCGATCCTAAGGCTCGCAAACACGTTATGTACAAAGAAACTAAACTCAAGTAATTGAGTTGGTCTCGCTAAAAAACCCGCTTCGGCGGGTTTTTTATTGTGCAAAATTTGGCAGGAATGTTTTATAACTCACCTTAAACAATGCGCACAACACCTTCTAACGTCGGCTTTGTGTACGGTTTAGGAGTTTGACGAACTCAACGGCGAGGTGTTTGTTTTCGGGAGTGAGGGTGCGGAAGCTGTGGCGGAGTTGGATAGATTCGCTGCTGTAGTCAGTTGGGTCGCCACCTAATAAGTCACGTTCCTTTTTGCTAGTTTTTCACGCTGTTTGACAGTCGCTCATTAGCACGGTCATTTAAGGGGTTGGACTCCAAAATAAAAAGCCGCACGCCTATCGCCGTGCGGCTTTTTATTTTGCTTAAGAACTTAAATCTGCTTGGCTAATTCAACGGCTTTGCCGATATAGGTGGCGGGCGAGAGTTGTAGCAGGCGTTGTTTTTCGGCTTCAGGAATGGCGAGTGTATTGATGAAAACTTGCAGCGATGCGCGGTTGATGCCGCTTTGGCCGCGCGTTAATTCTTTGAGTTTGTCGTAGGCGTTTTCGATGTTGTAGCGACGCATCACGGTTTGAATCGGTTCTGCCATGACTTCCCAGCTCGCGTTCAAATCATCTGTAACGCGCTGCGTATTTACTTCCAGTTTGTTCAGCCCGCGCAAGCACGATTCGTATGCCAACAGCGTGTAGCCGAGTGCTACGCCCATGTTGCGCAATACGGTGGAATCGGTGAGGTCGCGCTGCATACGCGACACTGGCAATTTCTCGGAAAGATGACGCAGCAGCGCATTCGCCAAGCCTAAATTTCCTTCGGAGTTTTCAAAGTCGATAGGGTTGACTTTGTGCGGCATGGTCGATGAACCCACTTCACCTTTGATGACTTTTTGTTTGAAATAACCCAGTGAAACGTAACTCCAAATATCGCGATTCAAATCGACCAAAATGGTGTTGATACGCGCGTACGCATCGAACAATTCCGCCATGTAATCGTGCGGTTCAATTTGAATGGTGTAGGGGTTGAAGGTGATGCCGCGCGCAGTGACAAAACGCTCGGAAAACGCCGCCCAATCGACATCGGGATACGCCGCCAGATGCGCGTTGTAATTGCCCACCGCGCCGTTAATTTTGCCCAAAATTTGCACGTCCGCGAGGCGTTGGTGGGCGCGTTGTAAACGATAAACCACGTTCGCCATTTCTTTACCCAAGGTGCTAGGCGTAGCGGTTTGTCCGTGGGTGCGGCACAACATTGGCAAGTCGGCGAGTTGATGTGCCAGCGTTTGCAAACGTGTCGTCAGGACATTGAGCGCGGGCAACATCACCGCATCGCGCGCGCCCTTGAGCATCCGCGCGTGGCTTAAATTATTGATGTCTTCGGAGGTGCAGGCGAAGTGGATAAACTCCAAAACTTTAGCGGTTTCTGCGTTGCTCACCAGTTGCTCACGCAACCAGTATTCGACTGCTTTTACATCGTGATTGGTGGTGCGTTCTATGGTTTTAATCGCCAACGCATCGGCTTCAGAAAAGTTGCTATTCAGTGCGTCCAGTTGAGCAATCGTCGCAGCAGAAAAAGGCGCGATTTCTGGAATATCGGCTTGTGCCGCCAGTGCTTTCAGCCATTCGATTTCGATTTCAACGCGAAAACGAATCAACCCAAATTCGCTGAAGTAGCTGCGCAAGGCATCAACTTTGCCGTGGTAACGACCATCGAGCGGGGACAAGGCGGTGAGTTTGGTGAGTGTGGTCATGGTGAAAGTCCAAGCTAAAAAGTTAAAAAATGGTCGCGCATTTTACGCGAAAGCGACGGGCGACTAAACGCTTTGATTGATATGTAGGGTATGCGTTGGGAAAGCAAAATCCGCTCCGTGCTGAGCGACGATGTCGGCGACTTTGAACAGGATGTCTTGCTTGACTTGATGGTACTCAAGCAGCGAGGTGGCGCGAGTATTGGCGAGCAGCGCGATATTCACAGATGAATCCGCCAACTGATTAAACGCGACTAGTAAATTCTCGTGGGTGTCGATGTTGGGATGCGCATTCAGCATGGCTTTAATGTCGTCAATAATCGCGCGCACCTTGCTTAAGTCTTGATAGCGCAGCGCGATGGTTTCTTCGATGCGTTTATGCGACATGCGCGTGACATTCTCGACAATGATGGAAGTAAACAGCGCGTTGGGCACATACAGCATCGCCATATTTATGCCGCGCAAACTGGTTTGTCGCCAGCCGATATGCTCGACTTGTCCTTCAATTTCTTTATCGGGTGAGCGAATTTTGTCGCCGATATTAAATGGTCGATCGAGATGCACCATCAAGCCGCCGAACAAATTTGCCAGCAAATCTTTAGCGGCAAAACCGACCGCAATTCCGCCCACGCCACCGAATGCCAACACGCCAGATACGCTAAAGCCTAAGGTTTGCATCCCCATCAAAATGCTGACGACAAACACCGCGATGCGCGAAATTTTACTGAGTCCATCCACCGTGGTGCGATCGGTCCCCGCACCACTTTGGATGCGTTTGGCAATGATGTTGTCAGCGAGTTCGCGTATCAGTTTGAACAAAAACCAAGCGATGCAAACGATGAAGCCTAGGTTGCGCGTAGGGGCGAGATATTCGAGTAGTTGTTCGCCCGTTTGCTTATGTACGAGGTGTAAAACCAACGCCAAGCCGCTCAACCAAATCAACATTGGTAAGGGTTTACGCGCGGCTGCAATGATGGCATCGTCCCACAGATTATCGGTGTGAGTGGCAAGCGCAGCAGCACGATTGAGCGCGCGACTGGCGAAAAAATGCGCGCTTAAGGTGGCGATGATGATGAGTAGCAAACGGATAATTTCGGGGGTGAGCACGGTGTACATTATTTAATAATCCCCCCGCCTAAACAAATTTCGCCGTCATACGCAACCACCGATTGTCCTGGGGTCACCGCCCATTGCGGGTCAGCAAAACTAAAGTGTGTGAGCTCTTGATTGAGCGCGATATGGCACGCGGCATCGGTTTGGCGATAACGGGTTTTGGCAGCAAAGCCGCGTGTTAAGTCAGGAGCTGCGCCGCTAATCCAGTGCATCTCAATCACATCGACTTGCGCTTGCAACAGCAGCGGATGATCGTGTCCTTGCACCACAATTAAACGGTTGCGCGTCATGTCTTTTGCCGCCACAAACCAAGGCTCTCCCGATGAATCTTTTGCGCCGCCGATGCCTAGTCCTTGGCGTTGTCCCAGCGTGTAAAAACTTAAGCCGATGTGTTTGCCGACGCGTTGTCCTTCGGGCGTAAACATGTCGCCGGGTTGGGTAGGCAAATAGCCACTTAAAAATTCGCGGAACGGACGCTCGCCAATAAAACAAATGCCCGTGCTGTCTTTTTTCGCGTAGTTCGACAAGCCGTGTTGCTCGGCAATTTTGCGTACGTCAGATTTCAAAATGTTGCCTAAGGGAAACATCGCTTTGGATAATTGTGCTTGATTTAATCGGTGCAAAAAATAGCTTTGATCTTTGCTCGCATCCGTCGCCTTAAGTAATTGAAACGCGCCATCGACTTCGCGCACTTGCGCGTAATGCCCAGTCGCAATCGTGTCTGCGCCGAGCGCGATGGCGTGATCTAAAAAGGCTTTGAATTTGATTTCGGCATTGCACAAAATATCGGGATTGGGCGTACGTCCCGCTTCATATTCGCGCAGGAAATAACTGAACACGCGGTCTTTATATTCTTTGGAAAAATTCACCGCCTCAATGGGTATGCCGATGGTGTCGGCGACCGACACGGCATCGAGTAAATCTTGGCGCGACGAGCAGTATTCGCTGTTGTCGTCGTCCTCCCAATTCTTCATAAACAAGCCGATTACGTCATAGCCTTGCTGCTTGAGCAGTAACGCTGTAACTGAAGAATCAACGCCGCCCGACATGCCGACCACGATGCGAGATTTGGATTTATTCATAATGAGTAATCAACTCCAAAGGATAGCGATGCCCTGCCAAATAATCTTCGATGCAGCGCAACACTAACGGGCTGCGATGGCGCATTTGGCAAGCGCGGATTTCATCTAGGCTTAGCCAGAGCGCGCGAATAATGCCTGTGTCGAGCGGGCGATTTGCCTCAAAACCTGCCAGCTCACCAGCAAAGGCAAAGCGTAAATAAGTGCGATTCGACTCTTCGGCGTGCCAGCGATAAATGCCGGTGATGTGTTTGGGTGTGAAGTGGTAAGCCGATTCTTCTAGCGTTTCGCGCATCACTGCATCAAATAAAGATTCGTGTGCTTCGAGATGCCCCGCTGGCTGGTTGAAGCGCACGCCTTGTGCGGTTTCTTCTTCAACCAATAAAAACTTGCCATCACGTTCGATAATGGCAGCGACGGTGACATGTGGTTTCCAAATAGTCATAGTGCAAGAGGCGTTTATTTTGGACATAAAAAAAGGCAGGGTTTCCCCCGCCTTTTTAACTAAAAATCAACTAATTACTTAGCTGCTTTTTTAGCGTGTTTTTTGTGTTTTTTCGCGTGCTTAGCAGCTTTTGCTGGAGCGGCATCAGCTTTAGCGGCTGGAGCTGCTTGAGTTGCTGCTGGTGCAGCAGCAACTGGAGCTGCGTCAGCAGCAACAGCAGTAAATGAAACAGCAGCGAAAGTTGCAGCGATCAATACAGATAACAATTTGCTCATGGTGAACTCCAGTTTTAAGTGATTAAAAAACGACACTAACGTGTGTCGTAGGCTAATAACGTAAGGCTTAAAGTTTCGTTGACACGATACAAAAATAATTTGGTGCCGGGGGGGGGAATCGAACCCCCACGCCATTTCTGGCACCGGATTTTGAGTCCGGCACGTCTACCAGTTCCATCACCCCGGCAATACATGTGCTGCAAAACTCGATTTTGGCGAGCCGCATAAACGGTGTTTTGTTCATGCTGTTGCGAAGCGGCGCGCATTATGCACAAAACAGTTGCGCGCATCAAGCTACAATTACGACTTTTTGAAAATAGTTGAAGATGATGCGCACGGATGAGTTTGATTTTGTATTGCCTGAAAGCCTGATAGCCCAACATCCACCTACTTTACGCGGCACTAGCCGTTTACTCCATGTTCATGGTGAACAACTGATTGATAAATCATTTTCTGATTTGCTTGAACTGTTGCGCGCCGATGATTTGCTAATTTTGAACGACACGCGCGTGATTAAAGCGCGCTTGTTTGGTACGAAAAAAACTGGCGGGCAAATTGAAGTGTTGGTTGAGCGGGTACTAAACAATCACGAGGTGTTGGCGCAAGTACGCGCTAGTCGCTCGCCTGTGGCGGGCAGTTTTTTAGAGCTGGCTGAGCAGATAAATGTTGAAGTCTTAGGACGTGAAGGTGAGTTTTTCCATTTGCGTTTTGATGCGGCGCAGACGGTTTGGGCATGGCTGGAACAGTATGGACGTTTGCCGCTACCGCCTTACATTACGCACGCCGCCGATGGTGACGATGAACAGCGGTATCAAACGGTATTTGCGCGTAATGACGGTGCGGTGGCTGCACCAACGGCGGGCTTGCATTTTGATGATGTCATGCTGCAAGCCTTGCGCGATAAGGGTGTACAGACCGCCTTTGTCACCTTGCATGTAGGTGCGGGAACTTTTCAGCCCGTGCGTGCCGAGTTTGTGCATGAACATCATATGCACAGCGAGCGTTACGATATTCCGCCCGCCACATTGGATGCGATTAACTTAGCGCGCAAAAAAAATGCGCGCGTGATTGCGGTTGGCACGACCAGTTTGCGTGCTTTGGAAAGTGCTGCGGTGTCGGGTGAGTTAAAAAGTGGCATGGGTGAGACGAAAATTTTTATCACGCCAGGGTTTCAGTTTCGGGTGGTGGATGTGTTGCTGACTAACTTTCATTTGCCGAAATCTACGTTGCTGATGTTGGTGAGTGCCTTTGGTGGCACAGAAAATTTACGCGCTGCTTATCGGCACGCAGTTAAAAATGAGTATCGCTTTTTTAGTTATGGCGATGCGATGTTGATAGAAAGAAGCTAGGTGGCTCGTGGGAGGTCGCCACAGCGAACCTGTGGGAACTCGATTTATCGAGCGAGCTTTTTGATGTGGCTATCGCCCGACAAATCGGCCGCCTACACGCCACGAGCTAGTTAAAAATTGAAACACTGTAATCAAGGACAGCAGCAATGGAATTTACTTTATACAAAACCTCAGGTCTCGCGCGACGCGGGCAGATTTCTTTGGCGCATGGCACGGTGCAAACGCCAGCTTTTATGCCAGTTGGAACGTATGGCACGGTGAAGGCGATGTCGCCGCTGGAGCTGCATGAAATCGACGCGCACATCGTGTTGGGCAACACGTTTCATTTGTGGTTGCGTCCGGGGCTGGATGTGATAGCGGCACACGGCGGCTTGCATCAATTCATGGGTTGGAACTCGCCCATCCTCACCGATTCGGGCGGCTTTCAAGTGTTCAGTTTGGGCGCGTTGCGCAAAATTTCTGAAGAGGGCGTGAAGTTTTCTTCGCCCGTGAATGGCGATAAATGTTTTCTCACCCCAGAAGAATCCATGCGGATTCAAAAAGTGTTGAATTCCGACATCGTGATGATTTTTGATGAATGCACACCGCATCCTGCCACGCTGCGCGAAGCGGCCGACTCGATGCGTTTGTCATTGCGCTGGGCTGCCCGTTCTAAAGCCGCACACGCAGGCAATAGCAACGCGCTGTTTGGCATTGTGCAAGGCGGCATGTTCGAGGAGTTGCGTGATGAGTCCACTCGCGGGCTGACCGACATCGGCTTTGATGGTTATGCCATTGGCGGTCTGTCGGTGGGCGAACCCAAGGAAGATATGTTGCGCATTTTGCAGCACACCGCGCCGCAATTGCCGCACGACAAGCCGCGCTATTTGATGGGTGTGGGCACGCCCGAAGACATCGTCGCGGCGGTGACGCAAGGGGTCGATATGTTTGATTGCGTGATGCCGACGCGCAACGCCCGCAACGGCTGGTTGTTCACGCAATATGGCGACATTAAAATTCGCAACGCAGTGCATAAATTCGACACTAATCCGCTCGACCAAGACTGCACTTGTTACACCTGCAAAAATTTTAGCCGCAGCTATTTGAATCATTTGCAACGCATCAATGAAATTCTTGGCGCGCGCCTAAACACCATCCATAACCTGCATTACTACCAACAATTGATGCAAGAAATTCGAGCTTCGATTGAGGCGGATGCGTTCGCCGAATTTGTGGTGAATTTTCATCAGCGTCGTGCGCTGGGCGCGAAAATTTAGTCGATGCGTCGTGCTAGAATGCGCAGCTTTTTTTAACTCGGAGTGACAAAAAATGTTTATTAGCAACGCGTATGCAGAAGGTTCTGCCGCAGCGGCAGGCGGCGGTTTGATGGATTACTTGCCTTTAGTGGCATTGGTTGCGGTGTTTTATTTCTTGGTATTGCGCCCACAACAAAAGCGCGCCAAAGAGCATCAAGCCATGATGACCGCTTTGCAAAAAGGTGACGAAGTCGCTACCAGCGGCGGCTTGGTTGGACGCGTGAGCAAAGTGCATGAAGATTTCGCGAGCGTAGAAGTGGCTGAAGGCGTGGAAGTTAAAGTGCAAAAATCGGCAATTTTGAATGTGCTGCCTAAAGGCACCATCAGCGCGATTAAGTAAAATTGTTGCTACCCAATTAACCGAGGTTCGCCTCGGTTAATTGTTTTCTGAATAAGTGTTTTTGAGGTCGCGATGAATCGTTATCCCGTGTGGAAATATATTTTGATTTTTGCCGTGCTGTTGGCGGGACTGATCTATACCTTGCCAAATTTTTTTGGCGAATCGCCTGCTGTGCAAATCTCGCCGCTGCGCGCCAGTGTTAAGGCTGATTTAGCTTTGCTGGCACGCGCCGAGAGCGCGCTCAAGGCAGCAAATTTAACGCCTGAATTATTGAGTTTGGAAGGTAACAGCGTGAAAGCGCGCTATACCAATACCGACTTGCAGCTCAAAGCGAAAGACGTGTTGCACGCGCAATTAGGTGAGGACTATGTGGTCGCGCTTAATCTCGTACCACGTTCGCCGCAATGGTTGGCGAGCTTGCACGCGCTGCCGATGTATCTCGGTTTGGACTTGCGCGGTGGGGTACATTTTCTGTTGCAAGTGGATATGAAAGCCGCACTGGATAAGGCATTGGAAGCTGCGACGGGCGATATGCGCAGCACCTTGCGTGAGCAAAATGTGGCGTATTCGGGTGTATCGCGCGAAGAAAATTTACTGCTGATTAAATTTCGCGATGCCGCTGCGCGTGATACTGGCGAAGCCGAAATCAAACAACGCTTTGCTGATTACAGCCTCGCTAACAAAGAAATCGCGGGCGAATTTATTTTACAAGCGCAGCTCACCGAAGTCGCCAAACGGCGCATTCAAGAATCTGCTGTGCAGCAAAATTTGTTGACGCTGCGTAATCGCGTTAATGAATTGGGCGTAGCCGAGCCAGTGATACAACAACAGGGCGTGGATCGCATCGTGGTGCAGCTGCCCGGTGTGCAAGACACGGCGCGTGCCAAAGATATTTTGGGTCGTACTGCGACGCTGGAAATTCGCTTAGTGGATGACGAGCATCAAGTGAGCGTGGGCGGCGTTGCCCCGTTTGGCACGGAGGCTTTCAAAGACCGCGAAGGGCAAACGCTACTGGTGAAAAAGCAAGTATTGCTGACGGGTGAACGCATCAACGACGCGCAACCTGGCTTTGATAATCGTGACAACGAACCTGCGGTGCATCTGAATTTGGATGGCGTGGGTGCGCGTAAATTCAAAGAAGCCACGCGTGAAAACGTCGGCAAACGCATGGCGATTATTTTGTTTGAAAAAGGCAAAGGCGAGATTGTTACTGCCCCCGTTATTCGCGAAGAAATCGGCGGCGGTCGTGTGCAAATCAGCGGTCGTATGACTACCGAAGAAGCGCAAGACACCTCGCTGTTGTTGCGCGCGGGCGCGTTGGCAGCACCGATGGAAATCGTTGAAGAGCGCACCGTAGGTCCTTCTTTGGGCGCAGACAATATCGACCGTGGTTTTAATTCCACCAAGATTGGTTTCATGCTGATTGCGGTGTTTATGGTCGCGTACTACCTGATGTTCGGCACGATTTCGGTGTTCGCACTCGCCGCCAACTTGCTGCTGTTGGTCGCGTTGTTGTCGATGCTGCAAGCCACGCTGACCTTGCCAGGTATGGCGGGTATCGCTTTGACCTTGGGGATGGCGATTGATTCAAACGTGCTGATTAACGAACGTATCCGCGAAGAGTTGCGCAACGGCGTGAGTCCGCAAGCCGCGATTCATGCGGGTTACGACAACGCTTTCGCCACCATTGTCGATTCCAATATCACCAACTTGATTGCTGGGATTGCGCTGTTTTTGTTTGGCTCAGGACCGATTAAAGGCTTCGCGGTGGTGCTGTGTCTGGGGATTTTGACTTCGATGTTTAGCTCGGTGCTGGTGTCGCGCGCCTTGGTCAATTTAATTTACGGACGTAAAGCGCGACTGAATAAAGTAGCGATTGGTTAAAAGTAATGCCGTTCGCCTTGAGCGTGTCGAAGGGGGTGCTTCGACCTGCTCAAGGCAAACGGATTCGTGAGATGTTTTTAGGAGTAGCACATGGAATTTTTTAAGATTAAACGCGATATACCGTTTATGAGTTATGGGCGTTACACCACGATAATTTCGTTGGTGACTTTTTTGATTGCGGTGGCTTTTCTCGCGACAAAAGGCTTGAACTTCGGCGTGGATTTTACGGGCGGCACGGTGATGGAGGTGCATTACGCGCAGCCTGCCGATCTGAATAAAGTCCGCGAACAACTTGGCAGCGTAGGGTTGGCGGATGCGCAAGTGCAGAACTTCGGTTCGAGCTTGGATGTGCTGATACAAATTCCTTTGAAGGCGAATAAAGCTGGCGCGAAGTTGAGTGAGCAAGTGATGGCGACCTTGCATCAGGCGGATGCCACAGTGGAAATGCGCCGCGTCGAGTTCGTCGGCCCACAAGTCGGCAAAGATTTAGTCGAGAATGGTGCGCTGGCATTGTTGCTGGTTTCATTGGGTATCGTCGCGTATTTGTGGGTGCGTTTTGAATGGAAGTTTGGCTTGTCCGCCATCATCGCCAACTTGCATGACGTGGTCATCATTCTCGGTTTCTTTGCCTTTTTCCAATGGGAATTTTCTTTGTCGGTACTGGCTGCGGTGCTCGCAGTATTGGGTTACTCGGTGAACGAATCGGTGGTGGTGTTTGATCGTATTCGCGAAAATTTCCGCAAAATGCGCAAAGCCGAAACCGCTGAAATTATCGACAACGCCATCACCCGCACCATGTCGCGCACCATCATCACGCATGGCTCTACCCAGATGATGGTCGGCGCGATGCTGTTCTTAGGCGGCGAAACGCTGCATTACTTTGCCATGGCGTTGACTATCGGGATTATGTTCAGCATTTATTCCTCGGTGCTGGTTGCCAGCCCTTTGCTGATAATGTTTGGCGTGTCGCGCGAAGACTTTATCAAACCCGAAAAAACCGAAGCCGAAGAAGTTTTACCTTGATAAGGCAGACGTTAGTGGGGGCACCCCGCGCCCTCTCAACTAACGACACGCCACTAATAACTAGCGACTAAGCCCATGATTGATTTTATTCTGCATCTCGACACGCATTTACTCGCGCTCGCACATGACTACGGTTATTGGGTATATGGCATTTTATTCGCGATTATTTTTGCTGAAACAGGCTTAGTGGTCGCGCCCTTTTTGCCAGGAGATTCGTTGCTGTTTGTGGCAGGTGCATTGTGTGGCTTGGGTGCGTTGCAGCTGGAATTACTTATCCCAATTTTGATTGTTGCTGCCTTGGCGGGCGATAACACCAACTACTGGATAGGGCGGACTTTAGGGCTGCGCTTGTTCGATAAATTTTTCGGGCGTTTTATCAAGCGCGAGCATCTAGACAAAACGCGCACTTTCTACGCCGAGCACGGCGGCAAGACTATTATTTTCGCGCGCTTTTTGCCGATTGTGCGCACTTTTGCGCCCTTCGTAGCGGGCATCGGCTTGATGCGCTATACGACTTTTGTCATGTTCAGCGTGATCGGCAGCGTGGCGTGGATTAGCTCTTTGAGTTTTGCAGGTTACTTTTTTGGCAACATTCCTGTGGTAAAAAACAATCTCACTTTAATCATCGTCGCGATTGTTTTTATCTCATTTTTGCCTGCCATCAGCCAATTTATCAAACATAGCAAGAATCACTAATCACAACCTTCGCGCAACAAAAAGCCCAGCATTGCTGGGCTTTTTGTTGCGCGAAGGTTGCTGATTCCGAATCGCTTAGCTAAACCGTGCTGTGATGTAGTGGCTACGCCTAAGCTAAAGGTAAATCTCACCGCTATATAACGAGTCGCTTAACCGAAGCGACCCGTTATATAGTCTTCAGTTTCTTTGCGTTTGGGGTTGGTGAACACAGTGCTGGTTTCGCCAAATTCGATTAGGTCGCCTAGGTACATATACGCGGTGTAATCGGACACGCGAGCGGCTTGCTGCATGTTGTGCGTGACGATGACGATGGTGAAATCTTCTTTCAGTTCGTCGATGAGTTTTTCGATATGTGCGGTCGAAATCGGGTCGAGCGCGGAGGTGGGTTCATCGAGCAACAGCACTTGCGGTTTAACCGCGATAGCGCGCGCGATACACAAGCGTTGTTGCTGACCGCCCGACAAGCCTGTGCCGCTTTGTTTGAGTTTGTCTTTGACTTCACCCCACAACGCGGCTTTTTTCAACGCCCATTCGACACGCGCTTCCATATCGTGTTTGCTTAAATTTTCATACAGTTTTACGCCGAACGCGATGTTGTCGTAAATCGACATTGGAAAGGGTGTGGGCTTTTGGAACACCATGCCAATTTTGGCGCGCAGCATGTTCAAATCTTGTTTGGCATCGAGCACATTTGCGCCGTCTAGCATGATTTCGCCCGTGGCTTTTTGCTTGGGATAAAGCTCATACATACGATTAAAGGTGCGCAACAAAGTCGATTTTCCGCAACCCGATGGACCGATAAAAGCCGTAACCATTTTTTCGGCGATGTTGAGGTTGATGTCTTTTAAGGCGCGGTAATTACCGTAAAAGAAATTCAAATCTTTAACGATGACTTTAGGATTGGTGATGATGTTTTCAGTGGACATAATCTAGCCTTGTTAATGTGTATTTGAGCTTTGGCGGAACAATACGCGCGCCAAAATGTTCAGGGTTAAAACGCTTAGGGTAATCAGCAGCGCGCCTGCCCACGCCAGACTCTTCCAGTCTTCATAAGGACTCATGGCGAATTGGAAAATCACGCCGGGCAAACTCGCCATCGGTTGATCCATATTGCTGCTCCAAAATTGATTATTCAGTGCGGTAAATAGCAGCGGTGCGGTCTCGCCGCTGATGCGCGCAATCGCCAACATGATGCCCGTGATAATCCCCGCGCGAGCGGCGCGCAAGGTAACGAAGTTGATGATTTTCCATTGCGGCGCGCCCAATGCAGCAGCGGCTTCGCGCAAGGTTGACGGGACTAAACGCAGCATGTTTTCGGTGGTGCGAATCACAATCGGAATCACCAAAATCGCCAATGCCAACGCGCCCGCCCAACCCGAAAAATGTTTGATTTGCACCACATACACTTCATAGACAAACAGCCCAATCACAATCGACGGTGCGGACAACAAAATGTCGTTAATGAAGCGCGTCACGGGGGCCATCCAGCCGCGCTGACCGAATTCCGCCAGATACGTTCCAGCTAAAATGCCTATTGGTGTGCCGATAATCGTGCCGAGCACGGTCATCATCAAGCTACCCACAATCGCATTCAGCAAGCCGCCTGAGCTGCCCGGTGGCGGTGTCATTTGCGTGAACACGGCGGCAGTGAGTGCGGGCAAACCGTTCGCCAACAGCGTCCATAAAATCCAGCATAACCAAAATAAGCCGAAGCCCATCGCCAAAACTGAAATCGTCAGCCCTGCGCCATTGATGATGCGGCGGCGTGTGTATAAGGAGTTATTTGTCATAAGAATTACGCCGCCTGACCTTCACGTTTGCCCAGTTTGTACAACATGTAGCGGGCGAGGGACAACACCACGAAGGTGATGAAAAATAATATCAAGCCGAGCTCGATAAGCGAGGAGGTGTAAAGCTCGCCGATGGCTTCGGTAAATTCGTTCGCCAAGGCAGAGGAAATACTGTTGCCTGGATTGAGTAATGATTTGCTCAGTTCGTGGGCGTTACCAATCACAAATGTTACCGCCATGGTTTCGCCCAAAGCGCGCCCTAAACCCAGCATGATGCCGCCCGCCACGCCGACTTTGGTGTAAGGCAACACCACTTTCCACATCACTTCCCAAGTGGTTGCGCCCAAGCCGTAAGCGGATTCTTTAAGCAGCGTCGGCACCACATCGAACACGTCGCGCATCACCGAGGTGATAAAGGGAATCACCATGATGGACAAGATGATGCTAGCGGTGAGGATGCCGATGCCCATAGGCGCGCCCATAAAAAATTCGCCGATAAACGGCAGCGGGCCGATATGGTCGTTCAGCCACGGTTCAACATGGTCGGCGAATAGTGGTGCGAACACGAACAAGCCCCACATGCCATAAATAATGCTGGGAATACCTGCCAATAATTCGATGGCGATACCGAGTGGGCGACGCAAGATACGCGGTGACAGCTCGGTCAAGAAAATCGCAATGCCAAAACTCACAGGAATGGCGATGAGCAAGGCGATGCCCGAAGTAATCAGCGTGCCGACAATCGGAATCAACGCGCCGAATTTATCGTTGACGGGATCCCATTCGGGGCTCGTTAAAAAACCAAAACCGAAGGCGTGGATGGCGGGCATACTGCCAATCACTAAAGACGCGATGATGGCGGCTAATAACACCAACACGCCAAAGGCGGAAACCCGCGTCAGACTACGAAACGCCAAGTCTAATAAGGCTTGGCGTTTTAATTTCGCTTCGAGTGAAAACATCGACATAGTGGCTCTTTATAAATGAGTAGGAAACCTCGTAAATACTGTCTCGACACAAGTTAATCGAATCAAAATTTACGGGGTTTCCCGATGGACACGGGGGCTTTGCAGCCCCCGCTAGTATAACCGAGCGAGGTACAACTACCTCGTATGAGACGCTAAAATTTTGCAACTTTTAGGACAACATATAAACCCGTTAGCACTTACTTCCAGATTGCCTTACCTGCTGTGTCTTTAACTTGCGCTTTCCAAGTCGCGCGTATCAGCTTGATGACACTTTCTGGCATTACCACGTAGTCCAAATCACCTGCCAATTTGCCACCGTTGCTGTAAGCCCAGTCAAAGAACTTCAATACTTCTTTACCTGACTCTGGTTTTTCTTGCGCTTTGTGAATCAGGATGAAAGTTGCACCTGAAATCGGCCATGCTGCTTTGCCCGCTTCGTCAGTCAAAATTTCGTAGAAGCCTGGTGCTTTATCCCAATGTGCGCCTGCTGCTGCGGCTTTGAATGAGTCTTCATTCGCAACCACAAACTGACCATCACGATTCTTCATTTGCACGTTAGTCATTTTGTTTTGCAAAGCGTAAGCGTATTCAACATAACCAATCGAACCTTTGATACGTTGCACATAAGAAGCCACGCCTTCATTGCCCTTGCCGCCTGTACCCGCTTTCCAAGACACGGCCGTACCTTCGCCTACTGCTGCTTTCCAATCCGCACTGACTTTTGACAAGTAGTTGGTGAAAATAAAGCTCGTACCTGAACCATCCGAACGATGCACTACGGTGATGTTGTCATCAGGCAGTTTCATGTCTTTGTTCAACGCGGCAATCGCTGCGTCATTCCACTTAGTGATTTTACCCAAGTAGATGTCAGCCAAAGTTGTGCCATCTAATTTCAACTGACCTGCTGCAATACCGTTGACGTTAATCACCGGCACTACGCCGCCGATAACAGTTGGGAATTGCATCATGCCGTGCTTGTCCAGCTCTTCTGGTTTCAAAGGCATATCGGACGCGCCAAAATCAACGGTTTTTGCCGTGATTTGTTTGATGCCGCCACCTGAACCGATAGATTGGTAGTTCATGTTTACGCCGCCTTGCGCTTTATAGGCTTCAGCCCATTTTGCATAAATAGGGTAAGGGAAGGTCGCGCCTGCGCCTGTGATGTTGGTGGCAGAACTCACGCTTGCAAATGCCATGCTCGATACCGCAGCGATGCTTAAAACTAATTGTTTCATGGTGCTTTTCATAACATCTCCTAGGGGAATAACGTAAAAGTACAACAGGGAAATTCAGTACAGCGGCGCGCAGTGTATGAATAGTTTGTGACAGGATTATTACAAAAACAAAATATCTCGTGTGCCTTGTGTGAGCACTCCCTGTGCTTTTATAATCCGCTTTATTATTTTAATAATTGTTTAACAATATAAATATAAAATGATGAAATCAGCTCAAGTAGTAACAGCCTTATCCGCCTTAGCGCAGCCCACTCGTTTAGCCATTTTCCGTTTGTTAGTAGTGCGGGGTGTGGACGGTATGGCGGCGGGGCAGATTGCCGACAAGCTCAAAGTGTCGCCCGCTAATTTGTCTTTTCATGTCAAAACACTCACCCACGCGGGGCTGATTAGCCAGCGCCTAGACGGGCGTTTCGTCTATTACGCGGCGAACTTTACCGCGATGAATGCGATGCTGGCGTACCTCACCGAAAACTGTTGCGAGGGCAATCCTGATGCGTGCAAACCGAACAAATAACACTCGACAAACTTTTTGAATGACGACTTATGAAATCTGAATTTTCTTGCGTCCTTAAAGCTTGGCGCAACCATGAAAGCGAGCTACGCCGCTACCTCGCGCATAGAGTAGGTGCAAGCCATCTTGCAGATGATTTGCTACAAGACACTTTCGTCAAAGCGATGCGCCAAGGTGAAGTTTTTTGTTGCTTGGATAATCCGCGCGCATGGCTATTTCAAGTGGCGCGAAACAGTTTGATTGACTATCACCGCTTGTATCACGAGTCAGTCGAGTTGCCCGAAGAATTACCTGAAAGCAAAGATTCAGTTGAGCCGATAGATGAACTTGGAGCTTGCGTGGTGCGGGTGCTTTCCGAGTTGTCCGCTGAGGATGGTGACATTATTCAACTGTGTGATTTGCAGGGTATGAAGCAGCAAGATTACGCACTCGCGCATCGCTTGAGTTTAGCGGCAGTCAAGTCGCGATTGCTGCGCGCAAGGCAGCGGATGCGCGCCACGATGTCCAAAAACTGCCAAGTCAGTTTTGATGGTGAAGGACGGGTTGAAGGTTATGTGCCGCGCTGATGCAAATTTATTTGCATCCTTTTTCAATTTCATTCGTCTTCCTAATCAGAACGCAAGGCGCAACGAAATTAAAAATGAAAGGTGTATGAAATGAATGTATCAATTTTGAATTTGCCACGCAGCCAGCCGCGCACATTTTTGCTGGTAGTTGCGGTGCTGTGGTTAGTGCTATACAAAACACTAGAACCGCTCTCGCATATTTTGGTGAATGCGCTGCCTATAGCGCGCGACAGCCATTTATACGACGCGCTGCAATTCTTCTTCTACGACACCCCCAAGGTCTTGCTGTTGCTGGCCGGGGTGGTGTTCGTGATGGGCATGGTCAATTCCTACTTCACACCGGAACGCACTCGCGCTCTGTTGTCTGGACGGCACGAGGGCGTGGGCAACGTGATGGCAGCAACGCTGGGCATCGTCACTCCGTTCTGCTCCTGTTCTGCCGTGCCGTTGTTTATTGGTTTTGTGCAGGCGGGCGTGCCGTTGGGCGTTACATTCAGCTTTTTGATTTCTGCGCCGATGGTGAATGAAATTGCACTGGCACTTCTGTTTGGCTTGTTCGGTTGGAAGATTGCCGCGCTTTATTTAATGCTTGGGCTGTCCATTGCCATTGTCTCTGGCTTAATTATTGGCAAACTGAAGATGGAGCATCACCTTGAAGACTGGGTGCAAAAAATGGCTAAGGTTGAAGTCGTTGTCGGTGCGGATGAACTGACGCTGACCGACCGTATTACGGCGGGCTTTGCCAGCGTGCGAGAAATTGTAGGCAAAGTATGGCTGTATGTGCTGGCGGGTATTGCTATCGGCGCGGGCATTCACGGCTATGTGCCGCAAGATTTTATGGCGAGTTTGATGGGCAAGGATGCGGGCTGGTGGTCAGTTCCAGTTTCAGTTTTGATTGGCGTGCCGATGTACACCAACGCGGCGGGCATCATTCCTATCGTCGAAGCGTTGCTGGCAAAAGGTGCGTCACTGGGTACGGTGCTGGCTTTTATGATGAGCGTGATTGCGTTGTCGTTTCCCGAAATGATCATCTTGCGCAAGGTGTTAAAGCCGAGATTGATTGCGACGTTTGTGGGGGTTGTGTCGGTGGGAATTGTGCTGGTGGGTTATGTGTTTAATGCGGTGGTGTGAGGATGTCCTTTTGTACAGTAGTGCCGCCTAACGCACCCGTTATAAAACTTGCTTTGGTCGGCATCGGTGAACCGTTATTGCGCATGGAAAAACGCCTGACTTGTGCGGCGAGCGGTTTGAATATTCGACTCGAAATAACAATATACAAAGATGCAACAGGCATGGGGATTGAGTTCGCGCAAACACCTGTTGTGATGCATGGCGACAAGCTGATTTTTAGTGGGTTGCCGCGCACCGAAGAAATTGAAGCATGGCTAAAAAATTTGATTTGAATATCCGTTTGTGTTGCCCGGATTTTGGCGACATGTTTTTGAGCAAGGAGCAACAAAATGAAAGTCGGACGTATCGTGAATGTTTTTGCAGGTTTTATGGTGATGTTGAGTTTGGGACTGGCGCATTGGATGGGGCAAGTTGATTTGTCGCACGCAAGCTGGTTGTGGCTGACGCTGTTCGTTGGCTTCAATGTTTTTCAAATGGGTTTCACCGGATTTTGCCCGATGGTCAAAGTTTTGAAACTGTTCGGTATCGGTAAAGCTAACTGCTGTACATCTAGCAAAGATGGAAAATCTTGCTGCTAATGACTAAGGAAAACATCAAATGAAAAATATCAAAGTCCTCGGCACAGGTTGTGCTAATTGCAAGACCACGCTCAAGCTGATTGAAGATGCCGCGCAAGAAAAAGGTGTGGCAATCACACTGGAGAAAATTGAAGACATTCAAGCCATCATGTCATACGGTGTGATGTCCACACCCGGCGTGGTAGTCGATGGCAAAGTCGTTCACGCTGGGGGCATACCGAGCCGCGAAAAAATCGCCGGGTGGTTGTGAGTTTTACATGAGCGAACATCATCACCATCACACCACCAATTATGGACGCGCCTTTGCGATTGGCATCACGCTGAATGTGTTGTTCGTGCTGGTGGAAGTGTTCTATGGCTGGCAGGCGGATTCACTCGCGCTGCTGGCGGATGCGGGACATAACTTAAGTGATGTACTGGGGTTGGTGATTGCATGGGGTGGATTTTATCTCAGCAAGCTACGCCCTAATCAAAAGCATACTTATGGCTTGGGGCGCGCCACCATTTTGGCGGCGTTATTCAATGCGCTAATTTTGCTCATTGCCATCGGTGGCATCGTATGGGAAGCCGCCGCTCGATTCAGTCACCCCATGCCAATTCAGGGTGGCATCGTTATGGCAGTCGCGGCAGTTGGTGTACTCATAAATGGCATCACTGCGTGGCTGTTCATGTCAGGTAACAAGGATGATCTCAACCTGCGTGGCGCGTTCTTGCACATGGCGGCTGATGCGTTGGTATCGCTCGGCGTGGTCATTGCGGGTGCGATATTTATCTGGACGGGCTGGGCTTGGCTAGACCCCGCGATTAGCTTGGCGATTGCCATACTGATTTTATTTGGCACTTGGGGTCTGCTACGCCAGTCGTTGCATTTATCGTTGGACGGCGTACCCGCATCTGTTGAATTAGATGCCGTGAAAAATTACTTATCCTCTCTCTCAGAGGTTGGTGCAGTCCATGACCTGCATGTGTGGGCGATGAGTACTTCCGAAATCGCATTGACTGTGCATTTGGTGGTGCGTAAAGAACATCCGGGGGATGATTTTCTTAATAGTGTCACAAAAAAATTGCACCATGACTTTGCCATTGACCACGCCACGATACAGATAGAAACAGGCACACAAATGTGTCCCTTAAGCAATCACAATTAGAAGTTAAACGAAGCAATTTTTTTGATAAAGGAGTAACAAATGCAAGTAGAGAAAAGCTACAACGTACTCATTTTATGCACGGGCAATTCCGCCCGCAGCATCTTGGGTGAAGTGTTGTTTAACAGCTTGGGTAAAGGCAAATTCAAAGCCTATAGCGCAGGCAGCAAACCAGCGGGTAAGGTTAATCCTGGCGCGATCGAATGGCTGCAAAAAAATGGTTATTCCCTAGCAGGATTGCGCAGTAAAAGCTGGGACGAATTCGCGCTTGCCGATGCGCCGCAATTCGATTTTATTTTCACCGTGTGCGACAACGCAGCGGGCGAAGCCTGCCCTTTGTGGTTAGGCAAACCCGCCACCGCGCATTGGGGCATTCCTGACCCCGCACATATTGAAGGTGATGAAGCGCGCCGTGCCGCCTTCAATAAAGCGGCCGAACAATTGGCGCGCCGCATTCAGTTGTTTATGCAATTGCCCATAGAAAAAATGGACAAATTGGCATTGAAAGAAAAGCTCGCCGAGATTGGGCGGATACAGGATTAAAAATAATGAATTTGTTTGAACGCTACCTCACCGTTTGGGTGTTTTTGTGCATCGTCGTCGGCGTGTTGTTCGGGCAACTCGCGCCCAGTTTTTTTCACGCCTTGGCGAATCTAGCAGTTGCAAACGTCAATCTTCCCGTTGGAATTCTGGTGTGGGTGATGATTATTCCGATGCTGTTGCGCATCGACTTCGGCGCGTTGCATCAAGTCAAAAAACATCTGCGCGGCATCGGCGTGACGCTGTTGGTAAATTGGGCGGTCAAGCCGTTTTCGATGGCGTTGTTAGCTTGGTTATTTATCCGCCATCTGTTCGCGGCATATTTGCCCACCGAGCAACTCGACAGCTATATCGCGGGACTGATTTTGCTTGCCGCCGCGCCGTGTACCGCGATGGTGTTTGTGTGGAGCAATCTGGTGAAGGGCGATGCGTATTTCACCCTGTCGCAAGTCGCGCTCAACGATGCGATTATGATTTTTGCTTTTGCGCCACTGGTAGCGTTGTTATTGGGCATCGCCAGCATTGCCGTGCCGTGGGCGACGCTGCTGTTTTCGGTGATTTTTTACATCGTTATTCCCGTCATCATCGCGCAATTTTTACGCCGCCATTTACGGGCAAAAGGTGAGGAAAACTTTAATCACGCCATGCAAAAAATCGCCCCGTTTTCGATGGGCGCGTTATTGCTAACCTTGGTTTTATTGTTTGCCTTGCAAGGCAACGCCATTGTGAAACAGCCGCTGGTCATCGCCATGCTGGCCGTGCCGATTTTGCTGCAAGTGCTGTTCAATGCGAGTTTGGCGTATGGCTTGAATCGTCGTCTGGGCGTGGCACATTGCGTCGCCGCACCGTCCGCGTTAATCGCCGCGAGCAACTTTTTTGAGCTTGCGGTCGCCACGGCAATTAGTTTGTTTGGCTTTGAATCGGGAGCCGCACTGGCGACCGTAGTGGGCGTGTTGATAGAAGTACCGGTGATGTTATTAGTGGTGAAAGTCGCCAACGCATCGCAAGGCTGGTACGAGCACTCTGCAAAGTAGCTGTTATTGCGCGGCTTCGTTCATGCCAAATTGAATGCGATGCAGTTGCGCGTACACGCCTGCTTTTGCCAACAATTCGCGGTGCGTGCCGATTTCCACAATCACGCCTTTTTCCATCACCACAATGCGATCGGCTGTTTCGATGGTGGATAACCGATGTGCGATGACCAGCGTGGTGCGCCCTTGCATCAGGGTTTCGAGCGCGGCTTGGACGTGGCGTTCGGATGCCGAATCGAGCGCGGAAGTGGCCTCATCCAAAATCAAAATCGGCGCATTTTTTAGAATGGCGCGGGCAATGGCGATACGTTGGCGTTGTCCGCCTGACAGCTTCACACCGCGCTCACCGACCAATGTTTGCAAGCCTTGCGGCCAGTCGCGGATAAATTCCATGGCGTGCGCAGCGGTGGCGGCGGCGATGATTTCTGCTTCGGAAACTTCGCGCTCTTGACCGTAAGCAATGTTGGCGGCGAGGGTGTCGTTGAACAGCACCACTTCTTGGCTAACCAGCGCGATGTTGGCGCGCAAACTTGCCAGCGTCAGCTCATTCAAGTCGTGTCCGTCTAGCGTAATGCGTCCGCTGCTGGGCAAATAAAAGCGCGGCACCAGATTCGCCAGCGTACTTTTACCGCTGCCCGACGCACCGACTAAAGCGACCGATTGTCCTGCTGGTACGTTCAAACAAATATCCTGCAAAGCCATGCGTACTGGTTCATTGGCGGGTGCATCGTCGTTTTGATAGGCGAAATTTAACTGCTCAAAATTCAACTCGCCACGGGCGCGCGCCAACACCACGGTGCCCTTGTCCGTTTCGCCTGCGGTGTCGATTAAATCGAACACGCTTTCGGCGGCGGCAAGGCCGCGCTGCATTTGTTCGCTGACACTGGTGAGGCGTTTAATTGGCGCGGTCAACATCAGCATCGCTGCAACAAACGACAAAAATCCGCCCACCGTGGTCTCGTCGGTTTTGGCTTGTTGTGTCGCCAAATAAATCACCACTGCCAGCGCGAACGCTGCGACTAATTGCACCAGCGGCACGTTTGCCGCCGCCGCCGCCGCTTGCTTCATGGCTTGGCGGCGCATATTGTTAGTCTCGATTTCAAAGCGTTGATCTTCGTAGCGTTGCCCGCCGAATAATTTGACGACCTTGTGCGCGGCAACGCTTTCCTCTATCACTTGAGTGATATTGCCCATGGCGCGTTGCGAGTCGCGGCTGGAATTGCGCAAGCGTTTGTTAATGGTGTAAATCACCCCCGCGACCAAAGGGGTCACCACCAGCGAGAGCAGCGTAAGTTTCCAATCTAGATAAATCAGCCAGCCCAACAGCCCGACAATAATGATGGAGTCGCGGATGCTGACGGTCACCACCGAAGTCGCAGCAGCCGTGACTTGCGTGACATCGAAGGTGAGTTTGGAGATGAGATTACCCGTGGCGTGGTTGTCGTAAAAATGCGTAGGCAGGGTGAGCAATTTGCGGAACATTTCGCCGCGCAAATCCATCACCACTTTATTACCCACCCAGTTAATCGCGTAGGTCGCGACAAAGCCCGCAATGCCGCGCACCAAAAAAATCAAAATAATAATCAGCGGAGCCCAATGAATCACGAACGCGTCTTTATGCACGAAAGTGCCGTCCAGCATGGGTTTGAGCAAGGCGGGTAACAACGGCTCGGTGGCGGCCGCGACCGCTGTGCCGGCGATGGAAGCGGCGAACACGCGCCAGTAAGGTTTGACGTAAGAAAGTAAACGTAAATAAAGCTGGGTATTGGTGAGATTTTTCATGGCGCGCACTTTAGCAGAAAGGCTTTAGGAGATGATTCGGAAAGGCATCAGTAACAGCAATAACAACGCCGCCGCCTCATTGACTTCTACGCCTGCGCCCAACAAGTCGCCCGTCATGCCGCCGATGCGCCGCAATAAAAATTGTCGCCATGCCAACACCAGCAAAGGGATAGCAAACAAGACCGGTGCGATGAGGCTGAATGCCAGCAGTAGCGCGCACCAAATGACGATGCTTGCAGTTGAAATTTGCCAGCCGAAGCGTTCACCCAAGCCTGCTTTCAAGGACGGTAAGCGCGCCCAAAGCAACGTGCCCCAGCGCGCCCAAGCGGGAATGAGTAGCAGTGCAAGATAATCTCCATGCTTGGCTAATAGCATGAGCAACACGAATTTTGTGAGCAGTTGCAACACCACACTCACCACGCCAAATGTCCCCAAGTGGGGATCGGCTAACACCTGCAAAAATTTATCTTGATTGCGATGTGCTGCGCCTAAGGCATCGCTCATATCTGCCAAGCCATCCAGATGCAAAGCCCCCGTAACCCACACCCAAACGATTAAGCCCAGCAGCGCGCCGAGGGCAGGATCAACGCGGCTGCCCAGCCACAATGCCGCCGCCACAAATGCGCCAATGAGTAAGCCCACCAAGGGAAACCAGTGCGCGCAGCGGGTTAATTCTGCCGCGTCAAAATTGCGCAGTTGCGGGGTAGGCAAGCGGGTTAAAAATTGAATGGCGAGAATGAGTGAGCGCATGGGTATCTCTATCAATGGAACGGCATCCGTAGATGCTAGAAAATTTGTGGGAGCGCAATTTATTGCGCGATTTTTTTACGGTATCGCTCGATAAATCGAGCTCCTACTAAAGGAGTATTTTTTATGCGTTAAGTGAAAGTAAGAAAGGCGCATGTCCGTGCAAATGCGAGATACGCAAACACGCGGCTTCAGGTAAGGCAATTTGAAACGCTTGCGCAGGTGTAAAACCAAACAACTCCATCAGCAAACCACGCATCACCCCGGCGTGGGTAATCAGCAAACGCTGCCCGCCTAAGTCTTGGTGCAACCAGTCATGCCAACCGTGCGCAATGCGCGCCCGAAACTCAGTCAGCGTTTCCCCATTCGGGGGCGGGGTGATGCCATACGAGCTGCTGAATTGCTCATATTCATGGGGGTTTTGCACTGCCGCCTCGGCGGGCGTTAAGCCCTCCCAGTCACCAAAATTCAGCTCGCTAAAACACGGCAACACCTGCAAGGGCAGCGCATGTTGCTGCGCGTAATGAGCGGCGAATTCATGGCAACGGCGTAACGGCGAGCTGGCAACTGTGTCAAATGCCCTCGCCCTTGGCGCAAGGGTGAGGGCGTGCGTTAATGCCGCCTGCATTTGTGCGCTGCCTTTTTTCGTCAAGCCCTCATCGCTCGCGCCGCGAAATACCTGCGCCCGTCCGTCCACCTCTCCGTGACGCAAAATCGTGATGACGATGGGCGCAAGCCGACCATCAGCCTGACAATTTTCTGGCAGTAATGTCGAGTTGAAATCTGGGCGAGTCACTTGTTTAGTGTTGCTCACTAACCCCAGCCTCGGCGAAGGTCGCCATGCCACTGTGCAAGGTGCAGGCGAGTTGGATAAGAGGCACCGCTACCGCCGCACCACTGCCTTCGCCCAAGCGCATTCCCAGTTGCAGCAAGGGTTGTGCGTCAAGTGCGGCTAATACACGTTGATGTCCTGCTTCGGCAGAGGTGTGCGCAAACACCATCCAGTCACGCACGCTGGGGTTGATGCGCACTGCTACCAGTGCCGCGACCGAGCTGATAAAACCATCGACTAAAACAGGTAAACCTAGTTGCGCGGCGGCGATGTATGCGCCTGCTAAGCCTGCGATTTCAAAGCCGCCTAAACAGCGCAAAATTTCTGCTGGCTGCTGCGCATCGAGTGCGTGCAAGGTGAGTGCCGCTGCGATGATTTGTGCTTTATGCGACACGCCTGCTGCATCTAGACCTGTGCCGCGTCCGGCTAATTTTTCTGGTGACTCATTCAACAAGGCGCAGGCAATCGCCGAGGCGGAGGTGGTGTTGGCGATGCCCATTTCACCGCCGATAAAAAGTTGTGCGCCATTTTTTTCGGCACGTAACGCGGCATTGCGTCCCGCTGCCAAGGCTTGCTGGCATTGGCTTTGCGACATCGCAGCCGATTTTGCAAAGTTTGCGGTACCCGCCGCGATGCGCTCATCACGCACATTTTTCAGCGGCTCGACTACCGCTACCGTACCGAGATTGACGACTTCCAACTCGGCATTTAAGTGCTGCGCCAACACGCTAATCGCCGCTCCGCCGCGCGCAAAATTGCGCACCATTTCAGCGGTGACGGCTTGTGGAAACAGCGACACATTTTCGGCTGCCACGCCGTGATCGGCAGCGAAAATACTGATATGAACGCGCTGTAAATCTGGTTTTTCCACGCCTTGAAACGCGGCGAATTGCACCGCGATGTCTTCCAATTTACCCAATGCGCCAGGGGGTTTGGTGAGCTGTCCCTGGCGATTTAATGCGGCGCGGCGCGCAGGTTCGTGCAAGTTTGCAGCGGGTTGGGTGAGCCAATTGTGTTGCATATAAAACTCCTTAAACATAACTAAATTTTCAACTACCGCGAAATCCCCTGTGCAAACTGGGGTCGCTTTCTTTTTGGCGAAGCAAAAGAAAGTAACTAGCCGTCGGGCTACCCCGACAACATCACTCTTTGACCACCAGCGGCAGCCCCGCCACGGTCAAAGTCACGCGCTCACACAGCGCGCCTAATTGTTGATGCAAGCGTCCCATTTCGTCGCAATAACGGCGCGACAGTTCGCCCATTGGCACAATGCCCATGTTGGTTTCGTTGCTCACTAAAATAATTTCACCCGATAAGCTGGGCAGCACGTCCAGCAAGGCTTGCAGCTCGTTGCACAAAATTTTTTCATCCGCATCGCACAGCAATTGGGTGAGCCACAAGGTCAAACAATCGACCAATATGCAACGATCAGCCCGTGCCTCACGCTGCAAAATTTCGGCGAGATTTTGCCCCGCTTCGATGACCCGCCAAGACGCAGGACGACGGGCGCGATGATGCGCGATGCGCGCCTGCATTTCCGCATCGCGCACTTGCGCGGTGGCGACATAGACAACGGGCAAATTTGTTGCAAGTGCGTGCTGTTCCGCCAGCTTACTTTTGCCTGAGCGCACGCCACCTAGAATCAATTCACGCATGTTCAACTCCAAACAGTTCCGCTAATTTTTGCGTATCCAAATGCTGTTCCACCGCATCCGCCAAGCGTTCCAAATCGGCTTCGCGGCGCGCGGCGTAATCAAAATCTTGCACCTCTGCTAATCCCGCCCAACGCAAAATTTCTGCCGTTGCTGCACTCGATTCAAACCAGCCATGTAGATATGTTGCGAGGATTTTCCCGTCGTCCGAGATGGCGCCATCGTTCTTGCCGCCTAATTGCAGCAAGGGTTTTGCGAGTGCCGATCCTGTAGTAATACCCGCGTGAATTTCGTAACCCGCCACAGCCACCTTGCCTGCTAACAATAAATTGCCGCTGACATTGCGTAACTGTTTTTCCGCAGCGAGGGTGGTTGCAAATTGCAGCAAGCCCAGCCCATTACTCGTGCCCGCTTCGCCCTCTATCCCTAATGGGTCGTGAATGGCTACGCCCAACATTTGCATCCCGCCGCAGATGCCGATGAGCTTGCCACCATAACGCAGATGCCGTGCTATCTGCGCCTCCCAACCCGCACGGCGCAAGCTCGCCAAGTCGCTGCGCACCGACTTGCTACCCGGCAAAATAATTAAATCGGCGGACGGCAAAGGCGCAGTGATGGGGGCAAAAATCAGTTCGACTTGCGGGTGCAGCCGCAGCGGGTCAAAGTCAGTGTGATTGCTGATATGCGGAAAAACAGGGATGACGATGCGGAGTGGCGTGTGTTGTTGGCAGCTCGCTGCCGTACCACCACGGACATGCCCCTTGCGGGTATCGGCAGTGGGCAGCGCGTCTTCCGCCTCAAGATGCAGCCCATGCAGATATGGCAACACGCCCAACACAGGCTTACCAGTGCGGGCTTCCAGCCAATCCAGCCCGTCTTGCAGCAGCGCAATATCGCCACGGAAACGATTGATAACGAAGCCGACTACGCGCGCTTGTTCTGACTCGGTCAGCAAATCCAGCGTGCCAACCAAATGCGCGAACACGCCGCCGCGATCTATATCGGCAATCAAAATCACCGGGCAATCCACTGCTTCGGCAAAGCCCATATTGGCAATATCGCCCGCGCGCAAATTGATTTCGGCGGGGCTGCCCGCCCCTTCCACCACCACGGCCTGATACTGTTTGATGAGGCGACTATGCGATTGCATGACCGCCGCGTGCGCGGTGCTTTTATAGGCGTGATATTCGAGGGCTTGCATATTGCCGATGGCGCGACCCTGAATGATGACCTGCGCGCCCGTGTCGCTATTGGGCTTGAGCAGCACCGGGTTCATGTCGGTGTGCGGTTCAATGTTGGCCGCCATCGCCTGCACCGCCTGCGCGCGCCCAATCTCGCCGCCGTCCGCTGTTACCGCGCTGTTCAATGCCATATTTTGCGGCTTGAACGGCGCGACCACCACGCCTTGCCGCACCAGCCAACGGCACAGTGCGGCGACCAGCGTACTTTTGCCCGCGTCCGAAGTGGTGCCTTGCACCATCACGGTGTGCGCTACAACTCCCTCGCCCGCAGGCGGAAGAGGGTTGGGGTGAGGGGACACACGTTGTGTTAACGCCGTTTCAAATTTTCCCCACTGCGCCTCATTACGCGGCAAGCCGAAACGAATGCTGGGCGGATCTAAAAATAAACGCGTCAGCACGGCTTGTTGCGCCAGTTGTATGTGAATTTTTTCGGCATCGTCGCGCACTACCCAGGCGAACAAAGGCGTGCTGCCGCTTACCTGCAAGCCATGTTGTGCCAGTAAGGCGCACAAGCGCGCACTGGCTATCTGCAAGGTTTTTCGTGTTGCCGCTTGCCATGTCTCGTCCTGCAACGCGCGGCTCACCGCATAGCGCGAGGGTGCGGCAATTGGCCAGGGGCCGAGTAATTCACGCAAATTTTCGAGGATGTTAGACGGCGCAAAAACGAAGCCGACACGCGCGCCAGCCAAACCAAAAAACTTGCCTATGGAGCGCAATACGATCAAGCCTGCGCGGGGACAGTCACCCAGCAGACTTTGTTTTGGCGTGGCATCCATAAAAGCCTCATCGACGATGAGTGTGCCGCCGCGCGCCGCCAGTTTTTCATGCAACGCCAATAACTCGGTGCGGCTAAATAGCTGCCCAGTGGGGTTGTTGGGATTGACGATCACAACGATTTTTATCGTTGCATCAGGCTGCAAAATTTGCGCCGCAGATAAGCTTAAAACCTCATGCCCCGCTTGCCGCCAAGCGTGTGCGTGTTCGGCGTAGCTGGGGGATAAAAACGCGACACGGCAAGGTGAAAATAAACGCGGTAGCGTTTGTATCGCGGCTTGCGAACCCGCCACGGCAAGTAAGTTTGCGCAGCCGTAATAAGTGGCGGCGGCAGACGTTAACTCATCCTCATCCTGCGGCAAGGCTTGCCACACAGCTTGCGGCACGACAGGTGCTAACCAGCCGTTGGGATTCACCCCCGTAGATAAATCCAGCCAGTGTTTTTCAGCTATGCCGTAGTGCAGAGCGGCTCGGTTAACTCGTCCACCGTGTTCAAGCATGAGCCAGCTCCCACGCGATGGACACGACAAAAATCAGTGCCAGCCACAACCACAAGACACGTTGCACCAAGGCGACGGTGCGCGGGATGTCTTCATCACAAACATCCGCTCCGCAACCCAGCAATGGACGGATTTCAGTCGCGCCGTGATAGCTCGCCGCGCCCCCCAGTTGCACCTGCAACGTACCCGCCCCCGCCGCCATCACGGGTCCCGCATTCGGGCTGTCCCATAACGGGGCTTGCGCGCGCCAGCAGCGCAACGCGCTGCGCGTATTGCCCAGCAAGGCGTAACTCAATGCGGTCAGTCGTGCGGGAATAAAGTTCAGCGCATCATCGAGCCGCGCCGCCGCCCAGCCAAAATAATGGTAACGCGCATTGCGATAGCCCCACATCGCGTCCAGCGTGTTGCTCAAGCGATACAACAGCACACCGGGTAGCCCTGCGATGACATACCAAAACAGCGCGGCAAAGATTGCATCGTTACCGTTTTCCAATACCGATTCCACGGTAGCCTTTGCCACAGCGCGCTCGTCAAGCTGACGGGTATCGCGGCTTACCATCCTGCTCACAGCGACTCTGGCGGCGACCAACTCGTGGGCTTGCAAGGCGATTCCCACCTGTTCGGCATGTTCACGCAAACTGCGCGGCGCAATACAAAAATATAAAGCCAGCGTGGAGAAAAGCACACCCACTATGGGCAAGGTTTGCAGCCAGATAGCGAGCAAAACGAAAGGAAAGATAACCAGGCTAACCGCCGCGATGCCTTGCCCATAAAGGTCTGCGGCAGATGCGCCGCAGGCGGGATAACAAAAATTTTCCACGCGCCGCGCATAATGCCCTATGCCCACTAGCGGATGAAAGCGGCGTGGTTCACCCAGTAAATAATCGAGTAGCACGGCAGTAAAAACAATCAGAGCTAAAGTCATGGCAAAAACAGTTGCGCCACCGCGTGCGGATTTGAGGGGAAATAAAAGTGGATGTAAGACGCGGTCAGGCGTTGCTGCTGATACACCGCTTCGCGGGTGGCGTAGCCATTCGGACATTGCCCGTGAGCCACAGGAGACAAGGAACTTTGCAGTTTGGAGTAATGGAAGGTATGCCCGCGCAACGTGCCTTGCGGCAGTTCCACGCTTTGCAAAGCGAGTGCTGTGAGACGCGGCTGCATCGCGGCTGTGCCATCCAGCAGACCGAGCAAATTTGCTGACGCGCCTTGCTTGTCGGTCAAGGTTTGCTGCGCATACAACATGCCGCCGCATTCCGCCAGGATGGGTTTCCCCGCCGCGTGATGCGCGCGCAAGGCAGCCAGCATTAAAGTATTCGATGATAATTTTTGCAGGTGTAATTCAGGATAGCCGCCGGGCAGATACACGCTGTCGCAAATGGGTAAAACAGCATCGTTAAGCGGCGAGAAAAAGCACAGCTCTGCCCCCATATCGCGCAGCACATCGAGATTCGCCTGATACATAAAAGAGAATGCCGCATCGCGTGCCACGGCGATTTTTACACCGTGTAATTCACATTCCAATGCGGGCAATTGCGCAGGCGAAAATCCCACCGCAGCCGGTAATTTAGTCACGCCGTGTTGCGCCCAAAGCCTTGCGGCATGGTTGATGCGTGCCTCGATGTCGGGCAACTCGGCAGCTTGCAACAAACCCAGATGCCGTTCTGGCAAAGTGATTTCGGCGGCACGCGGCAATGCGCCACAAAACTGCAAATCATCGGGTAAATGTTCGATCAGCATCTCGGCATGACGTGCACTGGCAACTCGATTCGCCAACACCCCAAAAAACGGCAGCGCGCTATCTAAGCGTGCCAGCCCCACCGCCAGTGCGGCAAAGGTTTGTGCCATCGCACTGGCATCAATCACCGCCAGAATCGGCACGCCGAATTGCTTGGCGAGATCGGCACTGGAGGGTTTGCCATCGAACAAGCCCATCACGCCTTCAATCAAAATTAAGTCCGCCTCGCCCGCTGCCTGATACAAGCGCGCGCGACATTCCGCCACGCTGCCCATCCATAAATCGAGTTGATAAACCGCCTGTCCCGATGCCGCTGCGAGGATGGTCGGGTCAATAAAATCAGGGCCGGTTTTGAACACGCGCACACGCCGTCCTTGCCCGCGATGGTAGGCGGCAAGGGCTGCGGTTACCGTGGTTTTACCTTGATTGGAGGCGGGTGCGCTGATGAATAAAGCGGGGCAATAACGCATTACAGGTCTATGCCGGGTTGGGCTTTGATGCCTGCGCGATAAGCGTGTTTGATGTCTTGAATTTCGCTCACGGTATCGGCGATTTCTAGCAAACAATTAGGTGCTGCGCGACCTGTAATCACCACGTGTTGCATGGCGGGGCGCGCCGCCAAATCGGCACACACTTGCGCGCTGTCGAGATAGCTATATTTGAGCAAATAAGTCAGCTCGTCCAACACCACCAGATGCAGACTTGCATCGCGCAAATAGCCTTGTGCGACGACCCAGCCGCGTTGTGCGGTCGCAATGTCGGCGGCTTTATCTTGGGTGTCCCAAGTGAAACCGTCGCCCAGTACTTGCCATTGCACGTTGGCTTGCGAACCCAAGAATTTTTCTTCCCCCGTGTCGCGGCGACTCTTGAGGAATTGCGCTACGCCGACCTTAAAGCCATAGCCCAAACTGCGCGCCACCATACCGAATGCAGAGCTGGATTTGCCTTTGCCGTTGCCTGTTAGCACCAGCAGTAAACCCTTGTCCTGATTGGCTTTGGCGATAGATGCGTCGATGACAGATTTTTTGCGCGCCATGCGCTTTTGGTGTTGTTCTTGATTATCAGGCATGGGCTTTGAGGCGTTGTTGCGCGAGGGCGTAAATCAGTGCAGCAGGCACGAGATAGGTCACGCCGCTAGTCAAATAAGGCACGTAGTATTTTGCAACGCGCGCGACGTAGTCGCTCATATTCATGTCGGGAAAGCGTCCTGAAAATGCGTAGAACGAACCGTTAGAAATAAAGAAGGCAATGCTCATAGCCACGAATGAAATCGCCGCGAACACGCCCAAACTACGCAGATTGTTTTGCGCAATGCGTGCGTAAAAACGCCCTGCCGCCCACAGCACTAAGTAAGTAGGGATCAAACCCCAATACGCGGGTGTGACGCAGTAGTCGCTCACGCCAAATTGCGTAATAGCGAGGTAATCAATCACCACCGCTTCAAGAAACAGCGCAGCAAAAAAAGCGGGGCTACTGAAGAAAAATCCCGCGATGATAAAGATGGCGAGCGAAGCATCAGGCAGATGCAAGGCCGTACCGAAATGGTGCATACGCGTAGCCGCCATTAAAGCAACTAAAGCGATGCCGATTTGTACTTTGCGATTGAATAAAAATTGCATGATGCGCTCCTTAAAAAATAACCAAAAAGTGTGGTTGCCGTCCAGCAATGTTGAACTTGCCGCTACGTTTAATGTAGAAGCGCAATTTATTGCGCGATAGCCAGTGGTGAGCAATCGCGCAATAAATTGCGCTCCTACAAAAGCCACCCAGTTTTAATGAAAAATGAATTTATTTCTGGGCTTGATAATTCAGCGTGAAGTATAACCCGCGCCGTGCTTGATTGAAGAATTGCGCAGTTTCGTATTGCTTATCGGTCAGATTATCCACGCGCCCTTGCACCAGCCATTCAGGTGCGACACGGTATTCGGCACGCAAGTCGAGCAAGCCATATCCGCCCAATTTTTTGCCTGCCGTATTCGCCAAATCATCGTAGCGACGACCTTCGCCATATAGCGAACTTGCCACACGCAGGTCAGCAAATTGATGCGCCAGTTCGATGCGCGCGGTTTTGGTGGCACGACGATTCAGCAGCTTGCCGCTATTCGTTCCTGAAGTTTGACGTGGATCTTGCGAGGTCAATGTTGTGGTGATGTCCCAGTCGGCAATCTGCGTGAGGGTCTGTGCTTCCAAGCCGCGCAAGGTGGCCGTATTGATGTTCACGGGTGTGAAATTTGCATCAAATCCGACTAAATCGGTGACCTTGGTTTCATACGCATTCAGCGACCATTTGCCGAAGCCCGTGTGTTGCGCCACGCCGATTTCCGTGCTGCGCGACAATTCAGGACGCAGCGTCGCTGAGCCAAAGTTTGGGAAATACAACTGGTTAAAAGTCGGGGCTTTGAACGCTGTGCCAACCGACGCGGTAAAACGCGTGTCGTCATTGAGTGCGTAACCGTAGCCGATGCCGCTAGTGCTATGCGTACCGAATTGCTGATTGGCATCACGACGTGCTGAGAGCTGCAAGCTATGCGCACCCACGCTGCCTTGGTATTGGGTAAAAATCGCATCGTTATTGCGTGTGGTTTTGGCATACAAAGTGGTGCTATTGACGCTATCTTTTTGTTGGTCAAAACCTACCGTGACAAGCTGATTGTCGCGTAAAGCAAAATCATTTTGTACGCTCAAACTATCGCGTTGCGTGTTGTAGCGGCTATTAAATATGCCATTAAAAAAAGCGTTGGAATTGTCTTGGCTCGAACCTACGCGCAAGGTGGTGTGCCAACTTTGCATCGGGCTAAATTTCACGCTACCACCTAGCACTTGTTGCAGCCCCTCGGCTTGATTGCCCACGAACGCGCTGCCGTCATACTGATTGTTGCTTTGGGCTTGCAAGGCATTGAGTTCAGCGGTGATGCCGCTATCCGCCACATAGCCAGCCTTCACGCCTATTGAGCTGTTGTGATAGCTGTCTTTGTCGGGTTGATTGACGAAACAGCCCGCGTTCAGGTTGCCGCGACAGGCATTAAAACCGCGCACGTTTTGTTGTTGGGCTTGCACGTTTACCCAGCCATTCGCATCGCCCACCCCTGTACCAACAGCGGTGTTGTAAGTGCCATAGCTGCCAGCCGTAAAGCTCGCTGTAGCGGTATGTTGTTTGCGCGTGAATATCTGTACCACGCCACCGATGGCTTCTGAGCCATACAAGCTGGCACGCGGTCCGCGCACGATTTCGATGCGTTCAATCTGTGCCACGGGGATGTCTTGGAAAGAGGCTGTACCTAACGTAGCAGAGCCAATTTTGATGCCGTCCACCAATACCAAAATATGGTCAGCATTGCTGCCGCGCAAGAATACCGAAGTAGCTTTGCCCGCACCGCCGTTATTGCTCAAAGTTAAACCTGCCACGCCGCGCAATACATCCGTCAACGATTGCGCTTGCAAGCGGTCGATGTCGGCGCGCGTGATGACGGTGCTGGACGCTAAAGTTTTGTCCGCAGCTTGTTCGGTGCGCGTCGCGGTGACGACCACATCAGGCAAAGTTTCAGCGGCGAAAGTAGGGAATGTTGCCGCGCATAAAATGGCGGCGGTGATTTTTTTATAGTGCATGGTGCGACTCCTGATGAGTACCCGCGACCCCGCGAGTACGTTAAAAATCAGAAGAAGTGCGCATGACGCGAACGCTACTCATATGCCTCGGTTGCGAGGCGGGCGTGTGCCCATAAGTGCGTTGCAAAAGTTGCTATGAGGCCGCCACCCGCGACTTCTCCTGCTCAACACTTTCAGGCCGGTCTCCGGGCTTGCAAGTCCAAAACGTCTTGCGACATTTTGTTAAACGTATCGCCTTCTCATGCTTGCGCACAATGGCATATTGATACATTCACACTTGCTTACCGTTGCGGGGGCAGCACAGGCATAGGATAAATCCGCACCTGTTTCCCGTTTAACTGGATGAAGAAATCACCCAGCACCTCAAAGCGGCGCGCACCTTAACACAGTTGTAGGGGGCATGAAGCCTAATTCTTAGTGAACAGTAAGCCTGTCGGCACTCGATTTATCGGGCGATTTTGACGGTGCATCATCGTCTTTCTATCAGCTCGTTAATTGCTCGGTGTTGGGCGGATGCCGACGGTTAGATTGAGGTTGAGCGTTGCGCCATCGCGCAATACTTTTGCGGCGATTGTTTTGCCAGGGGCGATTGCGGCGACCGTTTCTAGCATGGTGCTCCAATCTTGTATGGGGCGCGCTTCTATGGTCAGCAAGATGTCGCCCGCTTTAATGCCAGCACGATCGGCCGGACTACGCTTGATGACATCCGTAATTAATACCCCTTGTAATGTGCCGAGCTTGAATGATTCGGCTAGCTCTGGTGTGAGCTCTTGCACGCCTGCACCTATCCAGCCACGCGTGACACTGCCGTGTTGAATAATTTGCTCCATGGTTTTTTTTGCGGTGCTGACGGGAATGGCAAAACCGATGCCGAGCGAGCCGCCGTTGGGCGAGTAAATCGCGCTGTTGATGCCGATTAAATTGCCATTCACATCTATCAGCGCGCCACCCGAATTGCCTGGGTTAATCGCGGCATCGGTTTGGATATAACTCTCAAACGTATTGAGTCCCAAGTGGTCGCGCTTGAGCGCGCTGACGATGCCCATGGTGACGGTTTCGCCCACACCAAAAGGATTGCCAATCGCTAACACCATGTCACCGATGCGTACTGTTTCGCTTTGCGCAAAGGTAATCGCGGCGAGCTTTTTGCCTAAGTCAATTTTAATCACGGCTAAGTCGGTGTCGGGATCGGAGCCAATTACATGCGCGCGCGCTTTGCGTCCGTCGGCTAAGGCAACCTCGATTTGATCGGCGGCTTCAATGACGTGGTGATTGGTGAGGATGTAGCCGTCCGCGCTGACCAATACGCCTGACCCTAGGCTGGCATTACTGGCTTGAGAATCTTCCTGTTCATCGAAAAAAAATTTGAAGCGCGGATCGTTTTGTAAAGCGCGATTTGGGTTTTTAGCCGTACTGCTGGTAAAAATATTGACCACCGAGGGCATGGCTTTTTGCGCCGCAGTACTGAAGCTGGCGGTAGCGGGGCGGCTGTCGTTGTTGGCAATGAGCGGCGCGTTTTGATACACGGTTACCACGCGGTTGCGACTGGGAAGCAGCTCAGGTTTTAAGGTGGCGATAACAAACAACACGGCGAGGGCGAGGGTGACTGCTTGAGTAAATAAAAGCCAATTTTTACGCATGGTAAGATGAATTTCATAAAAAATTAAAGGGGGATTTATGCAACTTTTTCAACTTCGAGATTATACCGCACAGCTTTTACAAACCCATTTATTCAAAGACTATTGTCCCAATGGCTTGCAAGTGGAAGGGCGCGCTAAGGTGCTGCGTATTGCCACCGCCGTGAGCGCGTCGCAAGCCGTCATTGATGCAGCGGCGGCATGGGACGCAGATGCCTTGTTGGTGCATCACGGTTTTTTTTGGCGCAATGAAGATGCGCCGATTGTCGGCATTAAAAAAAATCGTATCGCAAAACTATTGCGGCATGAAATGAGTTTGTTGGCGTATCACTTGCCCTTGGATGCGCATCCGCAATTAGGCAATAACGCTGAGTTAGCGCGCTTGATGGATTGGCGACTGGTTGCGCGTCATGGCGAAAATAATTTGCTTAATGTGGGCGAGGTAAAAGGTGCGCTGGCATTGGCGGATTTGGCGGCGCAGCTCGGCACTCAGCTGCAACGTGTGCCACAAATTATCGCTGGCGATGGGCGTGAAATTAAACGTGTGGCGTGGTGTACGGGCGGGGCGCAAGGCTATTTTGAACAAGCGATTGCGCACGGAGTGGACGCTTATATTACGGGCGAAATTTCCGAGCAGAGTTTTCACTTGGCACAAGAGAGCGGCGTAGCGTTTATCGCTGCGGGACACCACGCCACCGAACAATTTGGTATCCAAGCACTGGGCGTACACTTGGCCGAAAATTTTAAGCTCACCCATCAGTTTTTCAATCAAGACAATCCTGTGTAACTCACTTTTTACTACGCAACTTATCCAGTGAAATAGTCATGCTGCGTGGCGCAGCGGCAAGCTGGACGTTGGCAGCGGTAAGTGCGGTTTGTTGGCTAAAAATTAGCTGGTGCATTAACGCGCTGGCTTCGGCGATAACAGCTTCTGGTTGACTGTTGTAGCGCAACAAAAAATCTTTGCGACGCGGATAGAGTTGCGTCCACTGCCAGGCTAAGAAATTGGCATTGCCTTTTAGTCCTTGCGCGTTCATTACCTCGCCCAGTGCTTGCACCGCAGGCAAGGCGAGGTGTTCGGGTGTTGGTGCGCTGCTCCACATTAGCCCTAAGTAAATTTGTAAGCCTTTACCGAGGTTTTGTTGTTCCATCATGGGACGTAAGCAAATCGGCTGGTCGTTTAGCGGCGTGCAATAAAAGCCAACCAAGCTGTCAGCGGCGTTGCGGTCTTCGGTAGCGGAAATGCGCCAGTGCGGGGCGAGTGTGTCTGCTAATTGGCTAATAAGTTGAGACCAAAAGCGGGTGTTGAGCTGCTCGCGTAGGCTATCGGTTTGGTCGGCGACCGATAAAGCGAGGGATAGGTTCTCGGTTTTAGCAAAAAAATCTAATACAGCACGTTCTTCGGACATAGGTTTTGTCAACTATTATGGGTTAAAAGATATATAAGCACATGCTGTAATTGCATGACTCCATATGTGTTTTATGGGCGATAAAAAGATATTATTGATGCGGGTGTTGACATTATTTTTCGGAATAGACATTATTCCGCCCGTTGTCGTAATAGCAAGTTTTACCACGCTAATATAATTCAAGAAATCTATATTAAGCGACACGCCGCAGCAAAATAATCCGTTTCGTTTACTTACCGCACTAAAAATCCATTTTAGTGCGTGTTAAATTGTTTGTTGGGGGAGCCACATACGATGTATCGCTTTATTCGCTTTGCCATTCTTTTAATGGGTTTGATTTCTGCTAACAGTAGCTTTGCCGCTGATGCGCAGTTAGAGCCATTAACTACCGCCGACGATTTAGGTCCTGTTGTTGAGCAGCCTATTGAGTTTCCTCATAACCGTCATGCTAAAGACATGGGTATCAACTGTATTTATTGCCACACGTACTCTCGTCGCGGCAATGTGGCAGGGATACCGCCCATGCAGAAATGTATTGGTTGTCACCAGAACATTGAGTCTGTTCGGGAAACCCCGCGCATTAAAAAGCTCTTTGAATACTGGGACGCTAAAAAAGCCATTCCTTGGAAAAAAGTTCACGACTTGCCTGACTTTGTGCGCTTTAACCATGAGCGTCATATCAAGCGTTTTGTGTTCCAGCAAAATCGTCCTGTGCAAGAAGTTTGCGGGGCCTGTCATGGCGATGTGAAAGAAATGACTGTGGCGCGCCGTCAAAAATCATTGGCGATGGGCTGGTGCATGAGCTGCCATGAAAAAGAGCATGTTGTTGTGGCTGCGGGCGGCACACCTATCGGCACGGCAGCATATTGGTATGCCATGAAAAAGCCTGCCGTTAAAGCGGACGGTACGGTCGTTGCCAAGGGTCCTAACGATTGCTCGTCGTGTCATTACTAAAATAATGCGCACGAATTCTAAGAATTTTTCAGTGAGGTTGTGATGATGGACAACAATTTTGATCGGCGTGATTTTCTGAAGGTGCTCGGTTGGGGTGGCGCGGCTGTTGCGCTGACTGGCTGTGGTAACACTTCAGTGCAAGACGGTAAAGAGACGGTCGTGTCTTATGTAGAAGCGGCGGCATACGTCGCACCAGGTATTTCGACCTACTTCAATTCAACCTGTGCGCAATGTGAGGCGGGTTGCAGTATTAGTGGGCGAGTGCGCGAAGGTCGCGTGCTAAAGCTGGAAGGCAATGCCGATTCCGTAATCAATCGCGGCAAGATGTGCGGCTTAGGTCAAGCGGGTGTACAGCATCACTACAATCCAGACCGCGTTCGCGAACCGTTGCTGCGTAATGGCGACAAGGGTGAAACGATTACTTGGGAAAAGGCTTATGAGCTGATTGCCCAGAAATTGGATGGCGTGAGTGGCGACAATTTCGACTTTATGACAGGCACCATTAGTGGTCATCTGAAAGTATTGTTGAGCAACTATATGGATAGTTTGGCGAGCAAAAATCATTTTGTTTACGAAGCGATTTCGCCTGCGGTACAGCGCGCAGCCAACTTGAAATCGTATGGCGTAGCAATGCCGCGTTTTCATATCAATAAGGCAAAAGTCGTGTTGTCGTTTGGTGCTGATTTTTTAGGTGCATGGGTTTCGCCCGTGCATTTCTCGCAACAATACGCGCAGTTCCGTAAAGGTAACGATGGTCAGCGCGGGGTGTTGGTGCAAGTTGAATCTAAGATGACTTTGACAGGTGCGAATGCCGATCGTTGGTTGGTGGTTAAGCCTGGTACAGAAGGTGTGTTGGCACTGGGCGTAATTAACGCGCTGGGTGTGGCGGGGTTGAGTTTGCCCGCGAGTGTCGCGGCGATGGTGAAACCTTACGACAAAGAGCGCGTGAGTCAAGAAACGGGTGTTAGCACCGAGCATTTGGTTAAGTTAGCCGCCTTGCTAAAAGAGCGTAGCCCTAGTTTGGTGTTGTTGGGTTCTGCTGCGGAAGGATACGCACATGGTTCACAAAATGCGGCGGCAATTAACTTGCTCAATCAAGTTTTAGGTAACGTGGGCAAGACCATTGAAGCGGCTGAAAGTGTGCCGTTTCCGCAAATCGCACCTTCTTTGGGTAGCTCAGCGGCATTGCGGATGGTTGGCAATCGTTTGGCAGACGGTCAAACCAAAGTGTTGTTCACTTACGGCGTAAATCCTGTGTTCACCGCGCCCAAAGACAGTAATTTTGCCGCACATATGGCAAAAGCGAGTTTCAAAGTGGCATTCGCACACTATTTAGATGAAACCGCGTTGCAAGCTGATTTGGTACTGCCACTTGATTCCGCCTTAGAGGATTGGGGTACGCATGTGGCCGAATATCAACCTGATGGCGTGCAAATTAGCATCCAGCAGCCGTTGATGGAAAAGTTACACGCTAATACGCGCGGCATGGGTGATGTTTTGTTGACGCTGATTAAGAAAACTCGCGCGGCTGAATATGCTGAGTTTGAAGATTACTACGCTTATGTGCGCACCGCTTTGCTGCAAAACAAGCGTCAATTCGCTGATGCGGGTGTGGATGATGATGTGTTCTGGAATGATTTGCTGAGTGCTGGCTTGGTGAATGTTGCCGGCACAAGCAATAAGTTGGTGGCAAATTTGGCAAGCGAAATTCGTTTGCCGGCCTCTGAGGGGGTAGATGCGAAATTTCCATTGCGTTTGATTCCTAGTGTTACCGCAAACTTGCGCGATGGTCGCCACGCCAATCAACCTTGGCTGCAAGAATCGCCCGATCCATTGACCACTATCGTGTGGGATTCATGGGTCGAGATTCATCCTAAAAAAGCCGCTGAATTGGGCATTGTAGAGGGTGATATTGTTGAAGTTGAATCAAAATCAGGTTCGGTTAAAGCTCAAGCCTATTTGTTTAACGGTATTCATCCTGATGCAGTGTCGATTCCATTAGGGCGCGGTCATGATGCGATGGGGCGTTACGCCAAAGGTTTTGGCGTAAATCCGTTCCCGATGTTGGATCGTATTTTTGATGACGAAACTGGCGAGCTGGCGATGCACGAAACACGGGTCAGAATCACAAAAACAAGCACGCGCGTCATCGTTGTTAAAGATGAAGGTGCTGCGGGCGGCAATCAACACGGCAAGAAAATTGCCATGAGCATGGCTAGCGATGCAGTTGATCTTTCTGGGGAGGCTTAAAGATGTCGGTTACTAACTTATTAGAAAATTGGTCGGAGTTTCGCCATACTCATCCAGTTAATGATGTGCCTCACGATCCATACAAATGGGCGATGAGCATTGATTTAGATGCTTGTACTGGCTGTAACGCTTGTAGCGTGGCGTGTTACGCCGAAAATAATTTGCCTGTAGTGGGTAAAGAAAAGTATGCCGCAGGGCATTCAATGCACTGGATGCGCATTGAACGTTACTGGCCTGTGGATGACACCACTTCGCTTGAACCTGCAACGCGTGAATTCCCTGATCAAGGCGCGCAATTCTTGCCGATGATGTGTCAGCAATGTGAAGCTGCTCCGTGTGAAACAGTCTGTCCAGTGGGTGCTACGAATCACACCCCAGACGGCTTGAATTCACAGGCGTACAACCGTTGTGTGGGGTCGCGTTACTGTTCGGCTAACTGCCCATTCAAAGTTCGTTACTTCAACTGGTATGACTATCCAACTACTGAAAACGTATGGCCTGCTGAAATGACCCAGCAGCTCAATCCAGACATTACTTTGCGTAGCAAAGGCGTGATGGAAAAATGTACTTTCTGTGTACAACGTATTCGTGCTGGCGAGCGTAGCGTCAAGAATGAAGGTCGCGTGCTCAAAGACGGTGAAGTGCAAACCGCTTGCCAGCAAGTGTGCCCAACGGGTGCGATTACTTTTGGTAACTTGATTGATTCTGAATCTAAGGTTCATCAGCAATGGAAGGCGCAACGTGTTGAGCTGACCGCTGAAGAGCAAGAAAAAGATAAAGAAGGTGAAAGTGAGTTGCGTGGTTATCGCATTTTGGAGGAGCTGCGGGCTTATCCATCCGTGATGTACATGGAACGCGTGCGCGAAAGCGCGATTTAATTCGCTGCAAAGTTTAGGGAATAACCATGAAAGATATTAACGAAGACATTGCTTGGGCAAAGATTAACAAAGACGTGCTCAAGAGTTTGGAGTCACCGCGTAAGTTATATTGGGTGATTTTAGCGGTTGCGATTGCCATGATTAGCGTCGCAGTGGGTTGCGAGGTTTACCAGTACAACATTGGTATGGGTGTGTCGAATTTGAACAATCCGCATGTGTGGGGGCTGTATATCGCCACCTTCATTTTCTGGATTGGGATGAGCCACTCAGGCACTTTGCTGTCAGCGATTTTGCATCTGATGCACGCTGACTGGCGTAAGCCGATTTACCGTTTTGCGGAAGCGATGACGACCTTCTCGCTGATGACAGCAGGCTTGTTCGTGATGGTGCATTTGGGTCGTTTGTGGCAGTTCTACTACTCGTTACCTTATCCAAATGATCGCGGTTTGTGGCCGAACTTCCAGTCACCGTTGTTGTGGGATGCGATGGCGATTTTCACTTACCTAAGCTCGTCTATTTTGTTCTTGTTCGTGGGGATGATTCCTGACTTGGCAATTTGTCGTGACAACATGCACGACGGCTGGCGCAAGAAGTTGTACACCTGGTTGTCGTTGGGCTGGGAAGGCACTGACCGTCAATGGCGTAACTTCCGTATCACTTACTTGACCATCGCGTGTTTCTTGATTCCGTTAGCGGTTTCGGTGCACTCGATTGTGGCATCTGACTTTGCCATGTCGCAACAACCAGGTTGGCATGTAACTTCGTTCCCTCCGTATTTTGTAGCTGGTGCGTTGTATTCAGGCTGTGCTGCGATTATTACGCTGTTCATTATCCTGCGCTATACCTTCAAGTTTGAAGAGTACATGACGCTGTCGATTTTGAAGAAAACGGTACGTTTGACCTTCGCGATTGCGATGATTTGGACTTACTTGAATGCGATTGAGTTTGCCTCAGTTTGGTACGGTCACGATCAACCATCTAAAGATGTGTTAATCCAAAAAGCCACTGGACCTTACGCGCCATTTTGGTGGGGCATGATTTTCTGTGGTTCAGTGGTGCCTTTGATTTTGGCGTTCAAACGCTTCCAAACTAATATCCCTGTGTTGTTAGTGACTTCATTGTTGCTTAACTTAGGTATGTGGTTAGAGCGTTGGATGATTGTTGCGCCGACCTTCTCGCATGGTTACTACCCGTGGACATGGGATCACAATCAGTGGCCTTCATGGGTACAGTGGGGCATCGTATTCGGTAGTTTTGGTTGGTTTACTTTGCTATTTATGGTGTTCTGTAAAGTGTTCCCATCGGTGTCTATGTACGAAGTTAAAGAGATGGTTTATCACCGCAGCCGTGCCGCTAAGAAATTGGAAGCATCGGGTCTGCAAGCGAAGGGAGCGCACTAATGAGCCAACGTCATTTACTCGCCTTGTTCAGCAATTTTGATGAAGCTGAGCAAGTCATTAAAGAACTGCGCAACACCTCTATTAAAGGTTTTGATGTCAATAATGACTTGGTTGTTAAGTCACCAATTGAACATCCTGAAGTGGAAGAAATGCTAGGCGATAAGCCTGTGTATGTGCAGTGGTTCACCTTGTTTGGTGCATTGATGGGCGGCTTGCTGGGATTCTTTTTAATCTCAGGCGCACAAGCTAACTTTTACGCACAAATCAAAGGGGGCAAGCCGATTGTGCCGTTCCCGCCGAACTTCGTGTTGACTTACGAAATGTTCATTTTGGGTGGTGTGTTTATTTCCATTTTAGGCTTCCTGATTTGCGCGGGTTTGCCTGCCAAGCGTTCACCCTTGTACAGCTCTAAAGTATCGGAAGATCAAATTGGTATTTTGGTCAAAGCGGATGATGCGGCAATTAGCACATTGAAAAATATCTTTACCAAGCATGAAGCATTAGAAATTCAAGAAGAGGCAGGGAAATGAAAAAATTATCCTTAGCAGTTGCGTTGTTTGTGTTGCCTGCGGTGGCGCAAGCATGGCCGTGGTCGCAAGACATGGCAAACCAAGTCAGTATTAAGCCACAAGAAAGTGTTAATCCAGATGCCCCAGGCATGACACCTTTCCCTAAGCGTTCTGTACCCGTCAAAGGTACGACCACGTTTGTGAAAGATCAAGAAGCCGCACGCAAAATGGTCAATCCGATTGCCGCTGATGAAAAATCCGTGGCGATGGGCGGACGTTTGTATGAGATTTATTGCGTGGCATGTCATGGTCAATCAGGTAAAGGTGATGGCTTGGTTGGCGCGAAACTGGTGATGCAACCGTGGAATCTGACTAATAGCAATGAAATGCACAGCTGGGATGCGAAAGATTATCCCGATGGTCATATCTTCGGCTATATGAGTTTAGGTGGCGCGGTGATGCCTAGTTACGCCAATGACTTGAGCCCGGAAGAACGCTGGCATGTGGTCAATTACGTTCGTAAAGTATTGCAAAAAGCTCCGGCAGCAGTGGCCGCAGCTCCTGCCAAATAGGAGACAACAAAAATGTTTGAATATAGCAATTGGGCTGTGTTGTCCGTTAGTTTTATGGTGGTGTTATCGCTAGCATTGAGTGGCGTGGCATTGTGTTCAGTGTTGCATTTAGTGAATGCTAAATGGCGTTTTGAAGTCCGTCACTTAGCCGCCTCATTGTTTGCCTTGTTTCCGCTTGCATTTGTGTTACTGATTATTCTGTTAGTCGGCGGTGAACATACTTTCCCTTGGTGGAATGGTGAACACGGTGAACATGCTATGCCTGGCTGGTACACCCCAACATTGTTGACGCTGCGTCAAGTATTAGGGATGCTATTTATGATGGCGTTGTACTGGGTATTCATTAAGCGTCAAGCCGTGAGTGAGCGCAGCCCGGAAGATGCCGAGCGTTTTCATGCAGTAGCGACTTGGATACCGTTTGCTTTCGTTATTTACAGCACCATGATGGCGTGGGATTTTGAAATGACTCTCGTGCCGCATTGGCACAGCGCAATTTACGGGTTGCAGCAGTTTGTCAGTAACTTTGGCATGTTCCTCGCGTTCTTGGTGGTTTGGGTATATGTATTAAATACGCGCCAACGCTTGTTGCGTCCTGTATCAGAGAAAGTTTATAACTACTTAGCGCAGTTGATGTTAGCGTTTACTTTGTTGTGGATTTATACCTTTTACGCGCAGTACCTGACTATTTGGTACGGTAACTTGCCTGACGAAACAGCTCGTGTGTTTGGTATGCAAGATGGTAGTTATGCATTCCTGTGGTGGGCTATTTTGGTAATGAAATTCGTGATTCCTTTTGTCACTTTTGCGTTCCCTAAGCCACGTCACAATGAAGCTGCGATCAATGGGGTTGCGCTGAGTATTATTGTTGGTACTTTATTTGAACGCTTTATTTGGATTGCAGGTGTCGATACGCATGGTGCTTATCCTTTCGTTGCGGCTTTGGCTGTGACGGCGGTAGTCGGTGCAGTAGGCTTCGTATTGGTTCGTTTGATGATGCAACGTACTCAACTGATTCGAGGTAAATACTAATGATGACATTGTACTCAGGCACGACCTGCCCTTACAGCCACCGCTGCCGCATCGTGTTGTTTGAAAAAGGCATGGACTTTGAAGTCATTGATGTCGATTTTTCAGGTCGTGCAGAAGACATTGCTACCATCAATCCATACGGCAAAGTACCTGTGTTGGTCGAGCGTGATTTGATTTTGTATGAAGCCAACATCATCAACGAATATATTGATGAGCGTTTCCCTCATCCGCAACTGATGCCGCCTGATCCTGTATTGCGTGGACGTACGCGGTTGTTCTTGCATCGTTTTGAACAAGAGTTGTATCGCCATGTGGACGTGTTGGAATTAGGTACTGCCAAAACTTTGGACAAATCACGCGCCGCGATTCGCGATAATTTGACGCAGTTGTCGCAAATTTTGACCAAGCAAAAATTCTTGTTAGGCGATGACTTGTCGATGTTGGATGTGGCGATGGCTCCGTTGTTGTGGCGTTTAGACAAGTACGGCATCGTCATGCCTAAGGAAGCTGCGCCGATGATGAAATACGCGGAACGCATGTTCTCGCGTCAAGGCTTTATTGATGCACTGACTTCAGCCGAAAGAGCAATGCGCAAGTGAGCGACATTTCCACACGCCCTTACTTAATTCGCGCCTTACATCAATGGTGCGAAGACAGTGGTTTCACGCCTTATCTAGCCGTTAAAGTGGATGCCCACACGCAAGTGCCAATGGCGTTTGTCAAAGATGGTGAGATTGTGTTGAATCTAGGAGTGGGCGCGGTGCGTCATCTGGCGATGGAGAATGACTACATCACGTGTGAAGGACGCTTTTCTGGAACGCCGTTTCGTTTGATTGTGCCAGTCAATGCTGTGATTGGGATTTTTGCCAAAGAAACGGGGCAAGGCTTAGTTTTTCAAGCTGAAGAGCCAGAAAACAATCCATCGGCTGAAGATGCACCCGCTAAGCCCGTAACTAAAAAACCGACTTTGACGATTGTAAAATAAGCTGTATTCGCAATAAAAAAGCCGCATAACCATGCGGCTTTTTTACGTCTATTGAATCATGCTTACTGGCTTAAGGATGAGTGCATTTTGTTTAATGCCTTTTGCTCAATTTGGCGAATACGCTCGGCTGAAACCTTAAATTCAGCCGCCAAATCATGCAAAGTTAGGCTAGGCTCTTCACTTAACCAACGCGCCTCGATGATGCGCCGACTACGCTCATCGAGACTTGCCAGCGCGTTGCTTAAGCCTAATGTTTGTTGATGCGCTAGCTGTTTAGCTTCTAACAGTTGTGCGGGTTCATGCGCTGTATTTGCCACTAAATAGTTAATCGGCGCATAGCTGTCTTCTTCATCGCTGCTGGTTGGATCGAGAGCCAGCTCGTGTCCTGCAAAGCGCGCTTCCATTTCGACCACATCGTGTGGCGTGACATTCAGTTGTGTAGCAATTTCTTGGACTTGGCTAGAATTAAGCGGGGCGAGTCCTTGCTTCAAGCTGCGCAGATTAAAAAATAATTTACGTTGCGCTTTGGTGGTGGCAATTTTGACCATACGCCAGTTGCGTACCACATATTCTTGTATCTCGGCGCGTATCCAATGCAGCGCGAATGACACCAAGCGCACGCCGTGTTCTGGATCAAAGCGTTTCACCGCTTTCATCAGCCCAATGTTGCCTTCTTGGATTAAGTCTGCCTGAGGCAAGCCATAACCTGCATAGCCACGCGCCACGCTGACGACGACGCGCAAGTGCGAAACGATGAGTTGGCGCGCTGCATCCAAGTCGTCAGCACTGTGAAAGCGACGCGCCAGTTGCAGCTCTTGCTCGGCACTTAAAATCGGAAAACGCTGTACCGCTTGCACATAACTTTCATGGCTGCCTAAGGCTTGCGGCATAGGGAAACTTAGCATCGTGGTGTTCATGGTTGAGATCTCCTAGAAGGATTGATTTTAGCACTCGCGCGATGAGAGTGCCAAATCACATTTCAGTTCCTTATCTTGAGCGGAATCGGCGTAAGCCTTTGGGAAGCTGAACTTAGCGTGGTTCGATTGCGGCGAGGTGTTTAGACACCGACAGCCATGCACCTAGCCAACCTAAATACAGCGAGAACAGCAGCAAGGACAAGCTATCCGCTAGGCTCAAGCCATGCAAAGTGAAGCTGCTGGCGTAGAGCTGTGAGAGTGCGGCGAGTGGGTAATTGAGCAATGCTAAGCTGATGCTAATTAGTAAATAAGCGGTGATACCGCCAAGCAAGCCTTGTAGCGCGCCGAAGTATAAAAAGGGGCGACGGATGAAGCTATTCGACGCGCCGATGAGTTTAGAAACTTCGATTTCGTCGCGTTGCGTGAGAATTTGCAAACGGATGGTGTTAAAAGTCACCGCGATGAGTGCGAGGCTGAGCAAACTCGCCAAAATTAGCACGGCAAGATTGGCAAATTTGAGCAACGCTGCCAACTTGTATGCCCATGCCGAGTCGAGTTGTGCCACTTCGACTTGGGGTAAATTCGCCAGCTCAGTACGCAACGCATTGAGCACTACAGGCTCGCTGCTATTGGGCTCAATGAGGAAAGCATCGGGCAGCGGATTTTTGTCTAAGCCGCTAATCACATCGTCTAATTCGCTATTTTGTTTGAGCTGTTGCAGCGCAGTTTCGCGGCTGACAAATGTCACGCTAGCAATGCTGGGATGACGTTCAAACTGTTTGCGCAGCTTGTCAATATCATCGGCTTTAGCCGTTAAATTTAAGAACACGCTGAGTTGCGGGGTGCTCGAAAATTGTTGCAGCAAACCTTGCGCATTTTGCAGCAGCACATACATGCCCACGGGCAAACTTAGCGCGATGCCAATCACCATAATGTTGAGCAAGCCCGCCACGGGCGGATTAAAAATGCGCCGCAAAGCACTTTGCAGCACGAGGCGGTGTTGAGTGAGCCAGTGCTTCATGCCGCACCCTCGGTGTTTAATTGCAACACGCCTTGCTTGAGATTCAGTATGCGCACTTTGTCGTGATTGCGCAGCACGCCTGCATCGTGGGTGGAAATCAGCAGGGTCACGCCAACTTGATGAAACGATTTGAAAATTTCCATAATGTCTTGCGCGTAGTCTGCATCTAGATTGCCTGTTGGTTCATCGGCTAACAAAATGGTTGGACGATTCACAATCGCGCGCGCGATGCATAAGCGTTGCTGTTCACCGCCCGACAGGGCAATTGGATTCGCTTTTTCGCGTTTCAGTAAGCCCACTTTATCCAGTGCGGCGCGTACTCGTTTGGCACTTTCTTTATGCTCAAAACCACCAATTTGCAAAGGCAATAAAACATTGTCGAACACGTTGCGATCAAACAGCAGCTTGTGGTCTTGAAACACGATACCGAGATTGCGGCGTAGGAAAGGTAGTGCGGCGGGCTTGAGTACCCCGACGTTTTGACCATTGACCAACACGCTGCCAGCGTTAGGACGTTCGATTCCTGCGACTAACTTCAGCAAGGTACTTTTGCCCGCCCCCGAATGCCCCGTCAAAAATGCCATTTCGCCCGTGGCAATATCAAATGACACATTGCTTAAAGCCTCATAGCCACTGGGGTAACGCTTGCGTACTTGCTTGAAGGAAATCATTCCGCTAACCCTAATAGCGCGCTGACAAAATCATGCGCATCGAAAGGACGCAAGTCATCCAGACTTTCGCCTACACCTATAAATCTGACGGGAATCGGATGCGCTTTGGCTATTGCCGCAATCACGCCGCCTTTGGCGGTGCCGTCTAATTTGGTGAGGATTAAGCCCGTCACGCCTAGCGCGGCATCAAAGGCTTTAACTTGGCTTAAGGCGTTCTGCCCAGTGTTGGCATCCAGCACCAGCAACACTTCATGCGGCGCATCGGGAATGACTTTAGCGATAACGCGTTTGACCTTTTTGATTTCTTCCATCAAGTTCAATTGGGTGGTTAAACGCCCCGCCGTGTCCGCCAGCACCACATCAATTTTGCGCGCTTGCGCGGCGTGGATGGCATCGAACATCACCGCCGCTGCGTCGCCACTTTGTTGCGCGATAACCGCGACATTATTGCGTTCGCCCCAAGTGATGAGTTGCTCGCGTGCCGCCGCGCGAAAGGTGTCGCCCGCTGCCAGCAAAACCGACAATCCTTGACCTTGCAAATACTTCGCTAACTTGCCGATGGAGGTGGTTTTACCCGCGCCATTTACACCCACCATCATAATCACATAAGGCTGATGGTCATTGGCTTGCAGCGGTTGTGCCAGCGGTTGCAATAGTTTGAGTAAGCAAGTTGCTAGGGCTTGTTTGAGCTCGGCGGCTTCGGTGAGTTTTTGCTCTTTGACTATGCGGCGCAAATCGGCGAGCAAACTGCGCGTGGCATCCATACCCACATCGGAGGTAATCAGGATGGTTTCTAACTCTTCATACAGTTCGTCGTCGATTTTGCCGCTGCGACTAAATAGCTCGCCAAATTGCGAGCCCGTGCGCGCTAAGCCTGATGTTAGGCGTGCGATCCAATTAGGGTTGGCGGAGCTATCAGCGGTGGATTTTTTCTTGAGGAAACTAAACATCAATTCAGGATGGACTAGGCTAAAAATTGTCGGATAATGCGCGCGGCATTTTATTCTGAATAACCCCCTGAAGGCGATAGTGATGAAAATTCTTTTACTCGGCTTGTCCGCTTTGCTATTGGGCGCGCCCGCCGCACAAGCAAAAATTTATGAACATACGCTCAGCAATGGCTTAAAAGTGGTGGTCGATGAAGATCATAGAGCTCCTGTAGTGGTGCAGCAAATTTGGTACAAAGCCGGCAGCATGGACGAGAGCAACGGCACGACCGGTGTTGCGCACGTCTTGGAACATATGATGTTCAAAGGCACGCACGCCGTACCCGTGGGCGAATTTTCCAAGCGCATCGCGGCGGCAGGCGGACGTGAAAATGCGTTTACCAGCAACGATTACACCGCGTATTTTCAGCAACTGCACAAATCCAAATTGCCGCTGGCGATGCAGTTAGAAGCCGACCGTATGCACAACTTGAATTTGTCCGCCGCCGAGTTTGGCAAAGAAATTAAAGTAATTATGGAAGAGCGTCGCTGGCGTACCGACGATCAGGCAGCGGGTTTGATGCAAGAAAAAATGATGGCGGCGATTTATTTGGAGCATCCCTACCATCATCCGGTTATCGGCTGGATGAGCGACTTGGAAGCGATGAGCGTTGCCGATGCGCAAGACTGGTACAAACGCTGGTACGCGCCCAACAATGCGACGCTGGTGATTGCGGGCGATGTGCAAGCTGCCGAGGTGTTCGCTTTGGCGCAACGCTATTACGGCAAAATTCCTAAGCGTGTCTTGCCTGTGCGCCGAGTGTGGACTGAGCCCGCGCAGCTCGGCATTAAGCGCATGGTGGTCAAAGCCCCCGCCGAATTGCCGCAACTGGTGATGAACTATCACGCGCCGACATTGAAAAATCCCGCTGTGGAAAGTCAGCCTTATGCCTTGGAAGTGTTGGCGGGAATCTTGAGCGGCAATGATTCGGCGCGCCTGAATAAACATTTGGTGCGCGAACAACAAATCGCCAGCGAGGCGGGTGCAGGCTACGAGTCGGCTGCGCGTGGCCCCGCTTTGTTCACGCTGGAAGCGACCCCGACTACAGGCAAAAGCGTAGCGGATGTGGAAGCTGCGATACGCGCTGAAATTGCGCTGCTGGTTAAAGACGGCGTGAGCGCCGATGAGCTGCAACGCGTTAAAGCGCAAGTGCTGGCAGGCGAGGTTTACAAGCTCGATTCGACGTTTTATCGCGCCATGCAAATCGGCCAAATGGAAAGCATCGGCCTAGGCTATCAAGCGATTCCGCTGATGCTGGAAAAAATTCAAGCCGTTACCGCCAGCGAAGTGCAACAAGCCGCCCGCGATATTTTGCAAGACGACGCGCTCACCATTGCGGTACTCGAACCGCAACCTTTGAGTGATAAACCTAAACGTGCAGGAGGAGATTTTCATGCGCACTAATTTCATCAAAATTTGCACACTCGCGTTGTGTGCCTTGAGTAGTCAGGCGATTGCTACCCCGCTGATTCAACATTGGCAAACTGCCAGCGGCGCAAAAGTTTTATTCGTCGAAGATCACGACATTCCTATGCTCGATGTCGCGGTTAGTGTGCCAGCGGGGAGCCGCTTTGATAGCGCGCAAAAAGCTGGCGTGGCGGGATTGACACATCACTTGCTGGACTTGGGTTCGCAAGGACTGAGTGAGGACGACACCGCGCGCGGCATGGCGGATTTAGGTGCGCAATTAGGCGGCAGTTTCGATCAAGACCGCGCCAGTATTTCGCTGCGCACCTTAAGTCAGCAAGCCGTGCGTAGCAAGGCTTTGGCGATGATGGCGCAGGTGTTGCAACATCCGCTGTATGCGGCAGATATTTTGACGCGTGAAAAAACGCGCGTACTGGCGGGGCTGAAAGAAGCTGAAACCAAGCCCGAAAACATTGCCGATAAAGCCTTTCAAAAAGCCGTGTACGGCGCGCATCCGTATGGCTTGCCCGTATCGGGTGAGGTTGCTACGGTGGCTGCGATTACCCCGCAAGATTTGCAAAATTTTTATCGCACACATTACAACGCAGCGCGCGCCGTGGTGGCGATTATGGGGGACGTGACGCGCGCGGAAGCTGAAGCGATGGCGCAACAGCTAACGGGCGAATTACCTCAAGCGGATGCTGTTGCTGCGCAGTCTGAAGTCGCAAAAAACATCGCCGCAAGTGAACAACGTATCGCTCACCCTGCCACGCAAAGCCATATTTTACTTGGCGCGCCGGGGATGTCGCGCAACGATCCCGATTACTTTGCTTTGTATGTCGGCAACTACATTTTGGGCGGCGGCGGTTTTGTGTCGCGCCTGATGAATGAAGTGCGCGAGCAGCGCGGGCTGGCTTATAGCGTGTACAGCTATTTCATGCCGCTCAAACAAACCGGCGCGTTTCAAATCGGCTTGCAAACCAAAAAAGAACAGGCCGATGACGCGCTGAGTTTGGTGCGTAAAACCTTGGCGGATTTTGTTGCTAACGGGCCAACAGAAAAAGAATTATTGGCGGCGAAACAAAACATCGTGGGTGGGTTTCCGCTGCGCATCGACAGCAATCGCAAGATACTCGACTACCTTTCTATCATTGGTTTTTACGATATGAAGCTGACCTATCTGGACGATTTTTCAGTGCGTGTTGAGCAAGTCACGGTGGCACAAATTCGTGACGCGTTTCAACGCCACATCAATCCGCAACGTATGGCGACTGTGATGGTGGGCGCACCTGAAGGAGTGAAGCACTGATTAAGCCGCCACACCGTTCGCCCTGAGCTTGTCGAAGGGTTGAATGTGGATATAAATAGACTTTCTGCACATGGTTCGACAAGCTCACCACGAACGGATAAGTCTTAGCCTCATTAGGAGCAGCAAAATAAATAAAGTCAAAATCAATGGCGGCGAATTGCGCAGCCGCGTCATCACTTTTCCTGACGCGGAAGGGCTGCGCCCCACGCCCGATCGCGTGCGTCAGACCTTGTTTAATTGGCTGGGGCAAACGCTGTACGGGCGTAGTTGTTTGGATTTGTTTGCAGGCAGTGGCGCACTGGGCTTTGAAGCTGCTTCAAGAGGAGCGGCGCGCGTGACCATGATAGAAAGCAATGCGGCGGTGTGTCGTGCATTGCACGCGAATATTAAAAAATTAGCCTTGCGTAACGTTTCCGCGATTTGCCAAGATGGGCTAGAATTCGCGCCCCGCGATAAACAGCAATACGATATTATTTTTATCGACCCGCCGTTTCAAAGCAATTTTTTAGCGCGTTTGTTTGAAATTTTGCCAGCGCGCCTGACTCCTGATGGCGTGCTGTATGTCGAATCTGGCGCACCGATTGTTGCGCCAGATAACTGGCAAGTCGTGAAGGCGGGCAAGGCGGGGCAAGTGCATTACCAATTACTCAAAATTAACCAAGCTGCTTGATATGATAAAAGTCGTGTATCCAGGGACGTTTGATCCCATCACCAAAGGGCACGAAGATGTGGTGCGTCGCGCCGCTGGATTATTCGGCGAAGTGGTGGTGGCTGTCGCCGCTAGTCGTGTTAACACCTTGTTCAGTTTGGACGAACGCGTGGCAATGGCGCGCGAGGTGTTTGCCAATCAGCCGAACGTGCGTGTAGAAGGTTTTGATGGGCTGCTGATGAGTTTTGTGCAAGCGCAGAATTCGCGCGTGGTATTGCGTGGATTGCGTGCCGTTTCCGACTTTGAGTACGAGTTTCAATTAGCGGGCATGAACCGTAATTTGTATCCCGAAATGGAAACGTTATTTTTAACCCCCGCCGAAAAATATACTTTTATTTCCGCAACGATGGTGCGCGAAGTGGCGAGATTTGGCGGCGATGTGAGTAAATTTGTGTCCGCTAATGTCGTCGAAAAACTACAACAAAAATTTTTGAGCAAACAATAAACGCCCGATTTTTAATCGGTTATTTTTAATCATGGAGAGAGCCAAATGTCACTGTTAATCACCGACGAATGTATCAACTGCGATGTATGTGAACCTGAATGTCCGAACGATGCGATTTCGCAAGGCGACAGTATTTATGTGATTGACCCGAATAAATGTACGCAATGCGTTGGTCATTACGACACACCGCAATGCGTGGAAGTTTGTCCTGTGGATTGCATTCCTCTGGATGTCAATAATCCTGAGAGCCCAGAACAGTTGCAATCCAAATATGAAAAATTGATGGCGGCTAAAGGCTAGTCTGCCGCATTGCTTGTAAACGATTTGAAAAGGCCTGCTGCAAGAGATTTGCCGCAGGCGTTTTATACTAATCTTTAGGACTCGCTCAGCATGGAACACAGCAACTTTCCTCGACAACTTAACATCATCAATCGCCTTACGATTAGCGCGATGCTGTGGTTAAACGGCATCGCACACATCATTATCGGCTTAGCGTTGGGCGTGTCTGTATTGATGTTCACTTGGTTGTTTTTTGTGGACATGGGCTTAGCTTTAAAAGCCAATAACTTGGTACACGGTTTTTTGCAATCGCTCGGTACCTTGATGTTGCTATGGACGATTTCTGCTTTGATTGTTGCCGAGATTCGCTATTTAGAAGGCGGAAAATTAGGCGTAGATACGTTTATTGAGGTCGCTTTGGTCGTGGTGCTGCGCAAAGTGATTACCTTGCCTGTCTTAGAAATCACCCCTTCTATGCAAGAAATTATGCTGTGGGTTGGGTGCGCGCTGATGTTGGGTGTGTTGTTCTTAGTCATCCGCTTTGCGCAACAGCAAGAAGAGGCTTCTAGAGTGTCGATTCCTGATAAAGAAGTAAAAATTATTTGAGTGCGGTGGGCGTGCCTGGCATCGCCGCAATGACCGCAGGTAGTTTTTGTGGCGCGCGGATACGCAGTTGTTTATTGACGTTGCGCTCGCCAAATACCACCGTGATTGCACTGCGCGACACATCAAACTCCTCGGCCAAATAACGCACCATATACGCCGTCGCACCGCCCATTTTAGGAATGGCTTTGACCGACACCTCTAATTGGTGACCGATGACGCGGCCTATCGCATCACGCTTGGCGTTAGGACGACCTAAGATATTCAGCACCAGTGTGTCGTCCTCCCAATAACAAAAAGGTTGGTCTTTCTTTGCTGACTTTTTGTCCTTATTTTTTGCTTCAAATAGCGGCATGGTTAATGTCCCTTCCAAATATGTTCTATGTGAGGTGTCGATGCAGTTGACCCCAACATGGGTAGTTTATAAAAATCCAATAGGGTGCGTAATACCTTGTAATGGTCAATGTGTTGTGCCGTTGCGCCTAGTTTCACCATCGGGCCGATGAATAAAGTCACCACGCGATTATTCTCGCTGCCATTATCTTCATCCCAGGTCAAAATCAACAAGCTGTTGTGCTTAAACGCCCAATCAACATAAGGCGTGATGTGAGTTTTTAGCCAGTCATCCGCCGCCTCAAAACTGCCATCGTGCATGTCGTTATTTTGGTCTGGGATCACAAACGCCACCGTCGGCAGCTTAGAAAAATCTTGCGGAAATTCGCTAAAAGGTTGGTTCATTGTGGCGGGCAAACGCGTACCTTGCCAATTCGTAACGGGATTATGTTTGCGCTGATAACCGCCATTCATACACGCCAAACTGCCGGCTTCAGGCAAACCTTCCGCAAAGCTGGTAAAGCTCAACCCCTTATCCAGCAAGCGACTAGCGAGTGTGTCGCTGCTAAAACTATAGCCGCACGCATTGCTGCTCACACCTTGCGTATCGCCCGCGAACAACGCCAAATAATTGGGCTGGCTAGGGTGTGTCACGCCATATGACTGCGTGAATAACATGCCACGTTTCGCTAGCGCAGCGATGGTGGAATTGGCGTGCTGCATATTCAAAATTTGCGAGAAACTTTTATTTTCTTCGATAACGACTACGACGTGAGCGGGGCGCGGCAGCGGCTCGGCTAACGTGCTAGCTGGGAAAGCGTTGCTCAAAACAGCCGTGCATAGCAAATAAATCATTTTCATTTTTGACATTCTCCGCAGTAAAAACTCGACCGTTGTCCTTGCTTGATTTGCAGGATTTTCGCGCCGCAGATTCGACACGCTTCATTCGCGCGTCCATAGACGAAATACGCTTGCTGAAAGTAGCCGCTGCTGCCGTCGCTGTGGACGAAATCGCGCAGCGTGCTGCCGCCTTTTGCGATGGAGGCGTGCAAGGTGGCGCGGATTTCAATCACTAATTTTTCGCAGCGCGCGAGGCTGAGTTTGCCAGCCGCGAGGGTCGGTTTGATGCCGCTGCGAAACAGTGATTCATTGGCGTAGATGTTGCCTACGCCTACCACTAAATGATTGTCCATGATGGCTTGTTTAATAGCGATGCTGCGACCGCGTAACGCCTGATGCAGATAGCGCGCGTGGAAGTTTTCTTCTAGCGGTTCAGGGCCGAGCGAAGCTAATAAAGAATGCGTGTGGATGTCGCCCTCATGCCATAACACCGCGCCAAAACGACGCGGGTCGCGCAGGCGCATGAGCTTGCCATTATTCAAAATTAAATCGAAGTGGTCGTGGCTGGCTGGTGGCGTGCCGCTAGGCAAAATGCGCAGGCTGCCCGACATACCGAGATGCAAAATCAGCGTGCCGTTGCCGCAATCCAGCAGCAGGTATTTGGCGCGGCGTTTGAGGCTTTGCACCACCTGACCTTGCACTGGCAAAGCGGGTATCGGCCAGCGCAGTTTGGGAGTACGCACGACGACAGCCACGATGGTTGCGCCGACTAGATGTTCTTCCAGTCCGCGTCGGGTGATTTCAACTTCGGGGAGTTCAGGCATGGTGATTGGTCAAATAAACACGGTTGAAAAATGAGTTGGTGGTTTGCCTCTGCACGCTAGGTAGGAGCGCAATTTATTGCGCGATTATGTTCAGCAATCGCTCGATAAATCGCGCTCCCACACACCTGTCTAGCTAGTTCTACGAGAGTGGAAATTAAAACTTTAGCTACGGCGACGTTTCCACCACAGCCAGCCGCCCCAGCCCGCCAGCAGCAGCGGCAACACGAATAAAAAGCTGATGCCAATTGCACCCATCTGGTTTTTGCTCAAATTCAAGTTGCTGTCTTTGCCGCTCTTCGGTTGCACGGTGATGAGGTGTTCTTCGCCAGCTAGCCAGTTAATCATATTCACACCCATGTCCACGTTGCCGCCGTTGCCCGCAAAGCTGTTGGCGAGGAACGCGCCGTTGCCGACCACGACAATGCGTTGGTCGCGGTCGTTGATGTGGCGTTGTAAAGCACTCGCCAAGGTCACAGGGCCAGGGGTGTCGTGCGCCTTGTCAAAATTACCTGTGCCGCTACGACTGAGCCAAGCGCGTGAGCTGGTTTCAATCAGCGTGTGGCGTTGCCAATCGCTGCTTTCGTTCCACGTCAGCGCACGCGCTTTGGGGAAGGCGGTGATGAGATTGAAATTTTGCGTGATGGCGTGCGGGGTGTAGGCGGCGGCAATCGCCCATGTGGCGGGCGCGCGCAATTCGGCGGCGGTGGGGTCGATGACGCTGCCGGGCGGCAAGACTAAATCGAGTTTTTCGGCGAGTCGCTCTAAGCCATGCAGCGGCTCTGCGTCGATGAGCCAAAGCAGGTTGCCACCTTGCGCGATATAGCTTTGCAGCTTATCGACTTCGCCTGGCAGTAAATCCACTTGAGGCTGGGTAATCACCAAGGTGCTGATGTTGCTTGGCACGGCTTGAGCGAGGGCGAGATTGAGCGGGCTGAGGGCATAACCATTTTGTTTGAGCTTCGCGCCGAACGGTGCGCCCAAATCAAAATTCGCGATGCCGTCAAGTTGACGCTCGCCGTGTCCGCTTAAAAACATCACCGTTTGCGACTGGGTGTGTGCCAAGCGCAGCAAGGTACTGGTGATGATTTGCTCATTGATTTGGCTTAAATGCTCGCTGCGTCCTTGATACTCAATCACCATTTCGCCATTGAGCTTAATGTTGGCATCACGGGTTTTTTCAGGCTCTTGTTCGGGGTCGATAAAAACTAAATTCACATCGCTTTTGTAGCGTTGATACAGCGACACAATGCCGCTGATAATTTTGCGAATATCGCCTAAGCGTGCGTCTTGCAAGGTCGCATACACGGTGATGTTGACGGGCTGATTGAGCTTCGCCAACACCTCCACGCTGACGGGCGACAAGCTGTTGCTGGCAGTAAACGTGACATCGCGTTGAACGTGATAACGCGTCGCGAAAAATCCCGCCGTCGCCGCGCACACCAACAACAGCAAGGTGAAGAGGCTGCGACGTAGAAATGGATTACTTAAAAATTTATTCAACATGGCTTATTGATGCAAACGATGAGAGTTAAGACGTTGCATGGCTAACAGCAAACACACGCCGCTGACCAACACAAAAAAACTGGCATCGCCCGTGTCGAGCAAGCCGTTGCTAAAATTTTGAAAATGGTAAAGCGGCGAGACTTGATGCCAAGGCGAATCGAGCGCGCTGCTGCTCATGTCCGCTAGCCACACGCCTAGCAAAATAGCTAAGGTACTGACGGCGGCGATGATGGGTTGCGCGGTGAGCGAGGAGATGTAAAGACCGACGGCGGCGTAGCAACTCGTCAATAAAATCAGCCCGAATAGATTGCTGCACAACAAGCCAAAATCGAGCGTCGTGCCGAGTTGCAAGCTCAGCAACATCAGCGGCGTAGTGCTCATCAGCAGCACGAAAAAGCCCATCAGCCCGATGAATTTTCCCAGCACAATTTGCCCGCTGCTAACGGGCGACGAGAGCAACAGCGGCAGCGTTTGATTGCGGCGTTCTTCGGCGATGAGGCGCATGGTGAACATTGGGGTCAGCAGCATCAGCAGCAGCGCGGCGACATTACACACGTCGCGCGCGATGCTCGCCGTCACGCCGGGTGCGTTGGCGATTTGCGCGAGTTGCGGCTGAATTTCTAAGAACGCATCCAAGCGCGTGAGAAAAATCCACGCCAACATAAATTGCAATCCCGCCAATACCCACCAAGTGGAAGGCATAGACAACAGCGCGCGCAGTTCGCGTGCGGCAATGAGACGTATCATATTTTTACCTCCGTCAAACGGATGAAATTTTCCTCAAGCTGACCCGCTACGCCGTTTAATTTATCCAGCTCGGAGGTGGTGCCGCTATACACCAGCGTGCCGCGCTGCAAAATTTCCACGCGGTCGCAAATGCTCGCCACTTCGCCCAATAAATGCGTCGATAAAATCACGCTGTGCGCGGTGCCTAGCTCGCGTATCAGCGTGCGAATATCGCGAATTTGCGCAGGGTCTAAGCCCACGGTGGGCTCGTCCAAAATAATCACAGCGGGCTGATGAATAATGGCTTGCGCGATGCCGACGCGCTGCTGATAACCCTTAGAAAGCGTGCCGATGAGCGTGTGGCGTTTGTCGTTCAAGCCGCAGCGTTGCAAAGCCAAATCAAGCGCGCTGCTCACCTCGTTCGCTTTAATACCACGCAGTTTCGCGGCAAAAATTAAATAATCTTGGACGCAGAATTCTTTGTAAAGCGGCGGCGTTTCGGGCAAATAACCAATATGCGCTTTCGCAAGCGTGGGCTGGCGTTGCAAGTCGAAGCCGCAAATTTTTATCGTGCCGCTATCGGGTGCGAGACAGCCCGTCAGCATTTGCATGGTGGTGCTTTTCCCCGCGCCGTTATGCCCCAACAGCCCTAACACCTCGCCGCGTTTAAGCTGTAAAGAAATATCGTAGATGACGGTGTTTTTGCCAAAGCGGCGCGTGAGGTGCGCGGCTTCGAGGGTGAGGGCTGACGTGAGGTTAGACACAAGAAAATTCGCGTAAAAAAATGAGCGCGGAATATAACCGAATATCGCCGCGTGCATCAAAAATCCCACTGGCTTTGATTTAACTTCGCTGTTTTTCGCGTTAACTGCCGCCAAGCTCATCACGGTATCCCGCCCGCATCGCCTTTTTGCTAAGATGCGCGCCCGTTTGAAATCCTGACTCCTTATGAATGCTGCTAAATATATTTTGCTGTTGTCGCTGACTGCTTGTGCGCACGCGCCGCAGACGGTGGCAGTTGACGCGCCTGTGTTGCCGGTCACGGCTGAAAAAGAGGAGGCCGCGACGGTTGAAACCGCGCCTGCCAATTTGCCTAAGCAAGCGTTGACGGGGGAGTTGTTGTACGAATATCTGGTGTCGGAAATTGGCAATCAGCGCGGCTACAAGCAGTTGGCGGTGAATGGCAGCAGTGATTTGGCGCGCAAGACGCGTGATCCGCGTGTGGCGAAACGCGCGGCGCAGTTGGCGTTTGAATCTGGCGATATGGATAAGTCGATTAGTAGCTTGCGCTTGTGGCAAGAGTTAGAGCCTGACGCGCCGCTGCCCCAGCGTTTACTGGCGAGCATTTTGTTGCGTGGCGGCAAGCTGGAGGAGGCGCAAGCCGAGTTCGCTAAAGTGTTGCAAAGCGATCCCGCGCACGCGAGTGATAATTTTTTGCAAATCGC